>Ga0307511_10000035_pt1 | contig 104063 bp, 95 predicted proteins | sample 13_EM_MG_FD_200266 | JGI IMG/M metagenome (GOLD analysis project Ga0307511, IMG submission 200266) | Populus trichocarpa ectomycorrhiza microbial communities from riparian zone in the Pacific Northwest, United States - 13_EM | ecosystem: Host-associated > Plants > Roots > Unclassified | place...
CAGGCGCCCTCGACCCTCTGCAAGATAACGAGGAGTCCCACGACATGGACTTGCGCAATATCGAAGACTCACTGGCGGCATGGCCGCCCTTGGCGCGACTGGGTGTAACCCGTCGGGACTTTCTGCGGTTTACGACGATCGCCGGGTCGGGGTTGACCCTCGGTGCAATCATTCCGGCCTCAGCCGCGAAAAACCCGGCCCTCACCGTGTTGGGGGTCGAAGGCACGCCGGGGGATTTCTCGACGCCTTTCGTGCGGATCGATCCAGACAACACGGTCACGGTGATCTGCAAGCACGTCGAGGCCGGACAGGGTGTCTGGACGGGACTGCCTGCCGTGGTGGCCGAGGAACTCGATGCATCGTGGGACCAGATGCGGGCGGAGAGCTCGCCCGCAAAGGTACCCACATACGGCAACTTTGCTTTCGGGCCGAAGGGCCTGATGCAGGGCACGGGGGGTTCGACCTCGATGGCCAACTCCTGGGACCAGCTTCGCCACGCCGGCGCCTACGCCCGTGCGATGTTGGTTCAGGCTGCGGCGAATCGTTGGAAAGTACCGGCCTCCGAGATCACCGTCAGCGACGGCGTCGTCTCGCACAGCTCCGGCAAGAAAGCTAAGTTTGGCGAGCTTGCAGCTGCGGCGGGGAAGCTGCCCCTGCCCACCGACGTCAAACTCAAGGATCCCAGCCAGTTCAAACTCATCGGGCGCAAGGAGAAGCTGCCGCGCCTCGACAGTCATGCAAAGTCCACGGGGACGCAGCAATTCGCCATCGATGTGATGCTGCCCGACATGATGACTGCAGTCGTGCTGCGTCCGCCGCGTTTCGGCGCGAAGGTGCAGTCGATCGACTCGGCGGCCGCCAAAGCGGTCCCCGGGGTTGTCGATGTTGTGCAGATTCCACGCGGCGTTGCTGTCGTTGCCCGTGACACCTGGGCGGCAAAGAAGGGCCGTGAGGCTCTGAAAGTCTCGTGGGACGAGTCCGGCGCCGAGAAACGCGGAACGGATGCAATTTTCAAAGAGTACCGGCAGATGAGTGGCGGTGCAGGGGCGGTCAAGGTCGAGAGCCGCGGCGACGTGGACGCAGCCATGAAGAACGCCGCGAAGATCATCGATATGGAGTTTGAGTTCCCGTATCTCGCGCATGCTCCCATGGAGCCGCTGACGGCCGCTGCCCGGCTGAGCCCCGACAAGTGCGAAATCTGGGCCGGATGTCAGTTCCATACCATTGACCAGGCCAATGCTGCGCAGGCGGCGGGGTTGAAGCCCGAACAGGTGTTCATCAACACACTGGCGGCGGGCGGCACATTCGGGCGGCGCGCCACTGCGGATTCGGACTACATCTCGGAGGTTGTCTGCATCGCGAAGGCGACGGGTGGCAAATACCCCGTGAAGCTGATCTGGACCCGGGAAGATGACATCACGGGCGGCCGTTACCGGCCGGCGACCTATCACCACATCAAGGCCGGCCTGAGCCAGGACGGCAAGCTGATGGCGGTGAGGCAGGATGTGGTGAACCAATCGATCATGGCGGGTACTCCCATGGCCGGCATGATGAAAGAGGGTGTTGATCCGACCTCGGTGGAAGGTGGTATCACGGAGCAGTACGAAGTCGAAAACGCTCATGTGACGTGGACGCAGGCAAAGGTGGGCGTGCCCATTCTCTGGTGGCGTTCTGTCGGTCACACGCATACAGCGTTCGCCAAGGAAGTCCTCGTCGACGAGTTGGCGCAGGCCGCCGGCAAGGATCCGGTGGCATACCGATTGTCGCTGTTGGAGAAACACCCGCGGCAAGCGGCCGTACTCAAGCTGGCAGCCCAGAAAGCGGGATGGGACAAGTCCTTCCCCAACGGACAGACCGACCCCCATGGAGCGCGCCGCGGGCGCGGCGTTGCCGTTCATGAATCTTTCGGCTCTGTGGTGGCGCATGTCGTTGAAGTGACGGTGAACGACGGCACGATAAAAGTGGATCGCGTTGTTACCGCGGTGGATTGCGGGATTGCGGTAACTCCTGATGTGGTCCACGCCCAGATGCAAAGTTGCATCGGTTACGGACTCTCGGCGGCGCTCTACGGCAAGATTTCGCTGACCGACGGCCATGTCGACCAGACCAACTTTCACCAGTACCGGGTGTTGCGCATCAACGAAATGCCGCGGGTGATCGAGATTCACATTGTGCCCTCGACGAATCCGCCGACGGGCGTGGGTGAGCCCGGCACGCCTCCGATTGCGCCTGCGGTCGCCAATGCGGTGCGGGCGGCAACGGGAATCAAGCTGCACAAGCTGCCGTTTGATCTTGCGGCAGCGAAGGCGACGAAGACCTGAGCGGCCGCGACAGGCTGTTGTACGGCCTGATCCGGCCGTGGCTGTTCAGTCTCGATCCGCACAGGGCGCAGGCCGTTGCGCTCGCGGCGTTGCGCCTGCGGAATCTGTTCGCGCGGGACGAGTTGGAGCGTGGCGGCGTCAATCTCATGGGCCTGCATTTCCCCAACCGCGTTGGGCTTGCAGCGGGGTTCGATAAGAACGCCCGCGACATCGACTCGCTGGGGCGCCTGGGCTTTGGCTTCATCGAAGTGGGGACCGTGACACCGCGGCCGCAGCCGGGTAATCCCCGCCCCAATCTCTTCCGTCTGCCCGCGGATGAGGCGCTGATCAATCGCCTGGGATTCAACAATGAGGGTGCCGCGGTGGCGGCGCGCCGCCTGGAAGCGCGTCGGTACAAAGGCATCTGCGGAGTCAACATCGGCAAGAACTTCGACACGCCGCTGGAAGATTCCGTCAAGGACTACGCAAGTTGCTTACGCACCGTCTACGGTGTTGCTGACTACGTGACTGTCAATGTCTCTTCGCCTAACACACCGGGCCTGCGGGGGCTGCAGGATCCTGATGCGCTACGGCCGCTCCTGCTGGAGCTGGCAAATTTGCGCGAGCAGCTGCAATCGATGCATGCCAAAAAGGTCCCGTTGCTGGTGAAGCTATCTCCGGATTTGAGCGATGAGCAGCTCGTGCGCATCGCCAGCGGGCTTCTCGAGCTGCCGGTGGATGGAATCGTGGCGACCAATACCACGGTTTCCCGGCCCGCTGGGTTGAAATCGGACCACGCAGCTGAGGAAGGCGGGTTGAGCGGCCGTCCGCTGCATGTCCGCAGTGTGGCGGTGGTGCGTGCTCTGCGGACGGCGCTGGGCGCGGGTTTCCCCATTGTTGGAGTAGGGGGTATCGTATCGCCCCGCCAGGCAGTCGAGACCCGGTCGGCAGGTGCTGATCTGCTGCAGCTCTACACGGGGCTGATCTATCGTGGCCCCGCGCTGCTCAGCGAGTTGCTCGAGGTGTTGGAACCGAAAGCCTCGCCCTGACCTTCGAAAAAGCGTGTTTCGCCAGTTTCCAGGATTTGGAACGCGGCAGGCGAGACACCGTGCCGTTCGCGGGCAGCCGCGAGCTCGAGCGGCGGATCGTCGATTCCCTCGTCGGTGAGCTGAAAGCAGCCGAAATGCGTGCCCACTGACACTTTCGGATCGAGATCCAGATGAGCACGCACCGCATCCTCCGGATTCATGTGCTGGTCCTGCATGAACCAGCGTGGCTCGTAGGCTCCAATGGGCAGGAGCGCGACATCAACGCGACCGAAGCGCTCGCGCACATCCCGAAAATGCCCTCCGTACCCAGAGTCACCCGCAAAATAGACCTGGCGGCCGCTCGCGTTAATGACGAATCCACCCCATAGGGTGCGATTGCGGTTGCGCGGACCGCGGCTCGACCAATGTTGTGCCGGTGTCAGGGTTACTTTCGCCGTGCCTGGTGATCGAAGCTCGCGACCTTCGGTTTCTCCCGGCACATCGACGCTTTGCCACCAGTCCAGATCATCGACCGCGCGTATGCCAAATTGCTGGAGGAAGGCGCGGTTGCCGAGACTGGTTACAAATCGCGGTGAATGAGCGTGCTCCAGCCGCAGGAGCGTCTCGATATCGAGGTGGTCATAATGGTTGTGTGTGATCAGGACCAGGTGGATGGGTGGCAGATCCTCGAACGCCAGGCCGGGGGCGCGTACGCGCATGGGTCCCAGGCTGCGAAAGGGACTGACGCGCTGCGAATAGACCGGGTCAGTCAACACGTTGAGACCGTTGAACTGAATCAGAAACGTTATATGGTTGACGAATGTCAGTGCAACCTGGCCGCGCGTGAGGTGCGCGGGCAACGCAGGCTGGGCGCGGTTTTGTACCCATTCGGGCCACAATTTGCGTTGCTGGGTCCTCTGCCAGCGCAAGAAGTCCCCGAAGGAACGACCTGTCTTCGCGTCCGGGTTGAAGAACCGGTAGCCATCGAAGTGGTCTGATGGAGGCCCGTCGTAGCCGGGCCCTCCCCTGAGCGAGCGGAGCACGTCGCGAATGCGCCAGCGGCGCGGCGCGGTCATAGAATTGGGGCGAGCGGGGGCATCCATGCGACCATCATCTCAGGGGAGCGGGCGGAAATGAACACAACCAGTGAATCGCAGCCCCGGCGCGCTGTGTGCGTCTACTGCGCCTCGAGCCAGACTTCTCATCCTGAGTATCGGGAAGCGGCCTACCGGCTCGGGGTCGTCCTGGCGGAACAGGGACTAGAGATCGTCTACGGCGGTGGTGCGCGGGGATCGATGGGCGCGCTTGCCGACGGAGCCTTGAGCAAGGGCGGCCGGGTCGTTGGCGTCTTGCCGAAGTTCATGGCTGACCTGGAGTGGGGGCATCCGGGGCTGACCGAGCTGGAGCTCGTCGAGGATATGCGTGTCCGCAAACATATGATGCTGACTCGCAGCCAGGCGGCGATAGCGCTGCCGGGTGGGTGCGGCACACTCGAGGAACTGCTCGAGGCGATCACCTTGAAGCGCCTCGGACTCTATTTGAATCCCATTCTGTTGATCAACACACGGGGATACTTTGATCCGCTGCTCGAGCTGCTCGCACGCGCGATCGAGGAGCGATTCATGGACGAGCGACACGCTCGCATGTGGGAGGTTGTGGCTCAGCCTGAGCACGTGCCGGAGGCGTTGAGCAGGGCGGCCATGTGGGGTGCTGACGCGCGCAGCTTCGCTGCGTTATGACGGGATTGTCGCCAGGCTTCGTGACGGGATGAGTCTCGGTCGTGATCGGCTTGGGTTCGGAGGGTGTGGCATAGCCGCGCGGGCGCGGAGCTCCGGACATCGAGCGGCCAATTTTGGACATACCCTCAGGTCCTAGCAGAAGGGAGCCCTGTTGGGCTCCCTTCTGCAGGTCCGATAGGTCAACGCTCCGACAGCTGGCGAAGTTTGTCCGTGACCTGGCGTCCGTATTCCGGGTCTGCCTTTGCGAAGTGCTGCAACTGCCTCTCGATGATGTGCGGCGAAATGCCGTGCAGCGCTCGAGCGATGTTGGTCGTGAGCCGGTCCTTCTCGACCGCCGGAATCAGCCGGTACAGCGCTCCCGCCTGTGAGTAGTAGTCTTCGTCCACCCGATGGTCATATTTGTCCGCCGGTTCCGCCGGCAGCGGCAAGGGTGGCTCTGCGTATGCCGGGTTCTGCGTGGGAGACCCGGCGATCGTGCTCGGATCGTAGTTGTGCGCCGATCCGAAATTGCCGTTGAAGCTCATAGCGCCGTCACGCTGGTGATGATGCACCGGGCACTTGGCGGCATTCACCGGCAGATACTGGTGATTCGTGCCAACCCGATACAGTTGGGCATCGTGGTAGGCGAACAACCGTCCCTGGAGCATCTTGTCCGGGGAGAATCCCAGTCCCGGCACGACGTTGGCCGGTGAAAAGGCGGCCTGTTCGACCTCCGCGTGATAGTTCACCGGGTTGCGATTCAGCTCGAGCACGCCGATCGGGATGCGGGGGTAGTCCTTGTGCGGCCAGACCTTCGTGAGGTCGAACGGATTGATGTGATAACGCGCGGCGTCGGCTTCAGTCATGATCTGTACGAACACATTCCAGCGTGGGAAGTTGCCCGCAGCGATAGCGTTGAATAGATCTCGCTGTGCGTGATCGGGATCGGCTCCCGCCAGGCGCGTGGCCTCTTCCGGCAGCAGGTTGCGGATTCCCTGCTGGGTCTTCAGGTGCCACTTGCACCAGACACGGGTGCCTTCGGAGTTGATCATGCTGTAAGTGTGGCTTCCAAAGCCGTCCATATGGCGATATCCATCCGGAGTGCCGCGATCCGAAAACAGCATGGTGACCTGATGCAAGGACTCGGGATTGAGGCTCCAGAAGTCCCACATCATGGCGGGTGACTTCATGTTGTTCTGCGGGTTGCGCTTTTGCGTGTGTACGAAGTCGGGGAACTTGATGGGGTCGCGGATAAAGAACATCGGGGTGTTGTTGCCCACGAGATCCCAGTTGCCTTCCTCGGTGTAGAACTTCATTGCGAACCCGCGGGGATCGCGCTCGGTGTCGGCTGAGCCCTTCTCCCCGCCGACGGTGGAGAAACGGACGAAGGCGTCAGTGGTTTTGCCCACCTTCGCCAGTAATCGGGCTTTCGTGAATTTCGTAAGATCGTGGGTTACGGTGAATGTGCCGTAAGCACCCGAACCCTTTGCATGTACGACGCGCTCGGGAATGCGTTCGCGGTTGAAGTGCTGCAGCTTTTCGATCAGGTGTACGTCCTGCAGCAGTGCCGGACCGCGGCGGCCGGCAGTCAGCGTGTTCTGATTGTCGGCGACGGGGATGCCCGAGGCAGTGGTCAGTGTGGGGTTCGTCATCGCGTGTCCCTTTCCCGGTGATGGTGTGGCGAGCAGTGTGGGGGTGAGGCGGGCAGCGATCCAATCGATTGATTCTGAGGTTTCGATAGATGGGGTAAATGACGGCACTTGCCATGATTTGCCTCAATTGCTGCATTTCGATGCCACAGCGTCGTAGTACGGTGTGCGCCCCGGGTAGTGTAAATGGCAGGGAGCAGCATGAATTTGCGTATGACTCGTCGTGGGATTTTGATTGGTGCTGCTGGGCTCACTATTGGGCGAGGGGCGGTCGCGGCGGATGCTGCTGCGGTCGTTGGTACCGCGGGCATTGAGGAGCCAGCTGGCGCGGGATCCGCAGTCGGGGCGGGTGCGCGCAAGCCCGCTGGTGCGGAGGCTATGAATGGCGCGGATGCACGTGAGCCCGTTGGTGCGGGGGCTGCGAACAGCGCGAATGCACGTGAGGCATCTGGTGCGAAGTCGGCTCATGGCGCGGGCAGCGCCACACGCGCGAGCGACGCCGCGGATCAGATCGCCGCGCTCGAGAAGCGCGAAGGTGGCCGGTTGGGCGTGTTTGCCCTCGACACCGCGACCGGGCGCCATCTGGAGCATCGTCGGGGCGAGCGGTTCGCGATGTGCAGCACGTTCAAGTTCCTGGCGGCGGCCGCGATTCTGCAGCGTGTCGATCGAGGTAGGGACAATCTCGATCGGCAGATCGAGTATGGTGACGCAGATCTGTTGGAATATGCGCCGGTGAGCAAAGAGCACGTCAAGGAAGGCAGGATGGTGCTCGCCGACGTTTGCTCGGCCGCTGTTGAGTGGAGCGACAACACTGCGGCCAATCTTCTCCTGCAGATTCTGGGCGGCCCACAAGGTTTGACGGCCTTCATCAGGACTCTGGGTGACGATGTCACCCGCCTCGACCACAACGAGCCGTCGCTGAACGTCGTTGGGCTCGGCGAAGTGCATGACACGAGCACCCCGGCGGCCATGGTTGGTTTATTGACTACCGTGCTGTTCGGCCAGGTTCTTTCGCCCGACTCCCGGTCCCGACTCGAAGGATGGATGCTCGATGCAAAAGTGGGCGAGCACCGGATTCCAGCGGGATTGCCCCCGGGTTGGCAAATCGCGCACAAGACGGGCACCTGGTCGAATCAGACGAACGACGTAGGTGTCGTTTGGCCACTCCATCGAGCTCCGATTGTCGTTGCTGCGTTTTACTTCCGCGGTAGCACACCGCAGAAACAGCGTGAGGGCGTATTGCGCGATGTAGGACGCATCATCGCCGCGGGGTTCTGAAACGTAGTTCCTCCGCGAGGCGGCGCCTCTGGTTGGAGGCGTCGCTAATCGCGATTTTTGCCAAGAAAATCGCCGCCGTCTCCACTTGCATCCGGAACCGCAGCCGAACTGGTGGCGCCAAACCGCGCTGGACAGCCGTCCTGCGCAAAGTTGGTCAAATCACCCGGCTGGAGGCACAATGCGCCACAAATTCAAGAACTGGGGGTTCCTGTGGAAGCCACACTCACCGGCGGATCTGCCGTCCGTTCCGATTCCCGGCGCTTCCATCTGTGGATGGCAGGCGTATTCGTCCTGATCGCATTCGGCGGCTTTATCCCCAGTTATTGGGCAAAACTGGCCGGCGGCACCTTCCAGGCGCCACCGATCGTGCATGTGCACGGTTTCCTGCTCTTTACGTGGATGTTGTTCTACTTCGTCCAGACTGCCTGGATCGCATCAGGGCGGACCGCCACTCACCGGGCATGGGGTCTTGCCGGCATCTCGCTGTTCAGCGTTCTCATCTGCTCCATCATCGCAACCCAGATTACGGTCCTGCGGCTGGATGACGCCCGCGGCCTGGGAGACGCGAGCCGGCGCTTTTCGGCTGTGGTGTTTGTTGCCTTGCCTCTCATGATCGGCCTGCTCACTGCGGCCATCGCCAACGTGCGCAAGCCCGAAACACACAAACGGCTGATGTTCCTTTTGATGGCAAGCATGATGACTCCGGCCATCGCTCGGGTTTTCATAGCCCTTCTGGCTCCCGCGGGCGCCGCAGATGGCCCGCCACCGCCGTTCGTTTCTATCCCGCCCGGATTGGTTGCCTGTCTGCTGATCGCTGTGGCCATCGTCTATGACTGGCTTACCCGGGGCCGTCCGCACAAGGCCTACATCTACGGCGGCTTGCTCGTCGTGATCGAGCTCTTCCTGGCCGTTGCGGTCGCAGGTACCCAGGCTTGGATGAATATCGCCAAGTCCCTCGAACACCTCGCCGGCTGAATCTGCCTCGCTCCAGCGTGCACTGCCGATAGCCAACGCCCCAGGCAACCTCAGAGGGGGCTCCCACAGTGGAGCCCCCGGCTCGTTTCGAGCGGCCGATGTAGAGGCCCAGCGGGTCCGCGGCGTTCCGATAAATAACAACACGCCGGTTTCATCGTCCTGGATGGCAGCAATGGATGATCCATGGTCATCGCGAACTGCTGCTGTGGGACCGGCGGCAGGACTGCAGCCCGATTCAGATGGACCCACAGCGAGTTCGCAATCTTCAATTCCACCTGCGGGTCTGCGCCGATGAGCCCAGCCTGGAGAGCCGCAGTGGCTTCATCATGTGGGCGGCTTGTACGCGCTGCTGCGGTGGGCAGTCGCGGGAGTCGCGATACAGTTGACTACAAACAGCTACAGGTACGGATAGCGGGGCACGGCCCGTTCTGCGACTATCGAGGGCTCGCGTAAATTCCGCGGTGACGCAAGAGAGGGACGACTCGTGGGCTGGAGGGGTATCGGTCATATCGCAACGCTTCTCGCCCTTCTTTCGTGCGCAGGCGTGGCGTTCGCCGAGGATGACTGCGCGGCCTCATCCGATGACTGCGTGGCCGTAGGGCGCTGGAACCTGAGTGTCGCCTTGGGCGCCGGTATTCGAACCAATCCTGTGGTTCACGCCCAGGATATCCCGCTGATCTTCGTGCCGCAGTTCAGTTACTACGGCAAGCGATTCTTCATCGACAATCTGGACCCCGGGGTCACACTCTTCGAAGGCGAAACGAACACGCTCAGCCTCGTGGCGAGCCCCGGCTACGACCGCGTCTTCTTTTATCGCAGCGACCTGCAGAACATCTTCGTCGGAGGCACCACGGCTGTTGCCGCTAGCGGGGCAACCACGTTCGTCCGCAATAACCAAAACCCGCAAGCCTTCCAGCAAATTCCAGAACGGTCACGCAAGATCACTTACCTGGCGGGACCTGAGTGGACCTTCAGATACGCGCGCGTGACCGGCCAGGTCGATTACCTGCACGAGATCACAGGGCGCAATCACGGCGACGAGATTCGCGCGGCATTGGGGATTCCCCTGGGTCAGCTGGCCGGCTCCTGGAGCGCGAATGTCGGCGTTACCTGGAAGAGCGCGGGCATCGTCAATTACTATTACGGGGCGCCGGGTATCTACGAGGCTGGCTGGGCATTGAATCCATTCGCAAAATTAGGGTATTCGCGACCATTGAGCGGCAAGTGGAAGCTCGACGCATTCGTGCATTGTGAGCGGCTGGGGAATGCCATCTCGGACAGCCCGATCGTACGCGGCCACTATGTGACGACAGCGTTCGTTGGGGCCACTTACGTGATACATAAGTAGGGCTTCGCACATCATGCGTCACGGAGGGGGCAAGCGCTTTGACTAGGATTCAGCGAACCGGGCAGTTCGTCGCGCGCTTGCTTGCGCTCCTGGGTCTGTGGACAGCTCCTCTTGCGTATTCGGCTATGGGTCCTTCGGACGAGAATATTCGACTGGAAATCAGTCCGCGCATTTGCACCCTGACAGGAAGGGACAAGCAATGCGAAACGCCCGTCCACGCTCAGTGGCGATCCTCCCACGAAGAATCTCTGTGCCTCGTGATCGTGACGCGGCCCAACGTCAAGCGCTGCTGGGAGCACTACGCGAAAGGGACTTACACAATTCAGCTGACATTCGCCGAGGATGTGACATTTCAGCTCCGCGATGTGTCTCTCGAGCACGTACTGGCCTCCGAGGTGCTGCGCGTCATCCGGGAGGCCATCCTCTACCGCCACAGGCGCCGGCAGCCGTGGAACATTTTCGACTAGTCACTTCGAGCCGGTCTGGTCCATGAACACGGTACCCGTACATTCGGTTCTGCTGGTGGAGGATGATCTTCGGCTGGCGGACCTCGTGAGCCGCTACCTCGAAACCCAGGGATTTCGGATGACCATCGTCAGCCGCGGCGACGAAGTCGTCGAGTTCGTTCAGCGTGACAACCCGGACCTGGTCATCCTGGATCTCGGTCTGCCCGGGGAGAATGGGTTCACGATCTGCAGACGATTGCGTCCCGCGTACACCAACCCGATTCTGATACTGACCGCACGCGACAACGACATCGATCACGTGTTAGGCCTGGAGCTGGGGGCGGATGACTATGTCATCAAGCCCGTGGAGCCAAGAGTCCTGCTCGCGAGAATTGGCGCACTTCTCAGGCGCAGCAAACCGCCACTGCCGACGGCGGGCAAGAGCCTGACTTTCGGGCGCCTGCTGATCAACCTCGTATCCCGCGCGGTCAAATGGGACGGGAGGTCTATAACACTGTCGCGAAATGAATTCGATCTGCTCGTGCACCTGGCGAGTCATGCCGGCGAGATCCAGTCGCGCGAGATGCTGTTCAAGAAGCTCTACAACCGCGACTATGACGGCCTGGACCGCATGCTGGATATCCGCATATCGCGCCTGCGCAAGAAGCTCGGCGACGATGCCGAGAACCCGGAGCGCATCAAGACCATCTGGGGGCAGGGGTATCTGTTCGTGCCGGATGCATGGTGATCTATGGCACGTCACTTTCTCGGCCTGTATCTGCTCATCGTCCTCACGTTGGCTGTCGTAAGCTGGGGCCAGGACAGACTGTTGGCCTACAGTAGCCCGGACGCGGCCGAGGAGAAGTCCACAGCCGCCATCGTGACAGTGCTCATCGATCAACTGCAGGAAGCACCGGCCGAGAGCTGGAAGACCCGGATCGCGGGCATCGCGGCCCGGACCGGGCTCGACCTGGAGATATTTGCGGCCGGCGAGATCGCAGGGCCGGGCACGCTGCAGCGGCTGAGCCGCGGTGAGAATGCCTACATGCGCTCCTCAGCAGGGGACTCCTGGGTGTTGAAACGGATCGACAACGATCACGTGCTGGCGTTGAAATCCCCGGAACCTGCCGGCCAGAAGGGGCCCCTGGAGTGGGGGTTCACGATACTGTTCTATGCCGTGATCGCCCTGGTGCTCATGTTCTGGATCTGGCCACTGACACGCGACCTGCGCGTGCTCGAGAAGGCCGCGGCGCAGTATGGAAACCGGAACTGGCGCTTCGCCGCGCGGATCAAGCCGCACTCGCAGATTTACCCGCTGGCGGAGACCTTCCGTAGAATGGCTGCGCGTATCGACGGGCTGATCGCATCCCACAAGGACATGTCGAATGCCGTTTCCCATGAGATCAAGACGCCGCTGTCGCGCATGCAATTCGAGATCGAGCTGGCGCAACAGGCTGGCAGCATGGCGGAAGTCAAAGCGTCGCTGGCGAACGTCAAGACCGACATCGATGCCATCAATGGCCTGGTAAAGGCAACCTTGGGCTACGCGATCCTGGAGCGGGCGGACCTGGCGCTCAACCTCGCCGAACACAACTTCACCAGCCTGATTCCGGCAATAGTAGAATCAGTAAAACACGACACGCGGCCGGATATTACGATCTCAGCGCAGGTGCAGAACGATGCCGATCACGTTGTCTGCGACGTGCACCTGTTCGAGAGCGTCCTCAAGAACCTTCTGTATAACGCCCGCCGCTACGCATCCAGTCGCATCAACGTGACATTCACCTCGCGGGAGGGCTTGAATGAGCTGCTGGTGGAAGATGACGGTCCCGGCATTCCGGAACAGGAGCGCGGCCGCGTATTCCAGTCATTCGTGCAGTTGGATCCGGCCGCAGGCAAGAAAGTGGGTTATGGGCTCGGATTGGCCATCGTCAAACGCGCGATCGAGTGGCATGGGGGGCAGGTGCAGATCGATGCTTCCTCGCTGGGCGGCGCGCTCGTGCGCGCTAACTGGCCCATAGCACCCGCCGACACCCGCTGATACCGATATTGTGCGAACAATTCTGATTTCGCTCCTGGGATTGCTGCTGGCCCGCGTAGCCGTAGGCGCAAGTCTGGCTGCAGATGCGCGGTCGATCCTGGGCGTTGATCAGGGCGTGTACGTTGAGGCTGCGGATGGCAAGGAGCTCCTGGCACAGGCCGCCGCACGGCCCGTGCACCCTGCATCCGTTTCGAAGGTTCCCACCACGCTCGCGCTGCTGCGCAAGTTGGGAACTGAGCATCGGTTCGTGACGACGTTCGCAACGAACGCCCGGGTCGTTGATGGCGAGCTCCTGGGTGATCTGTTGGTCGAGGGCGGCGGCGATCCTTCGTTCGTAGATGAAGACGCTCTGTTGGTAGCTGACCGTTTAGTCGAGTTGGGTATCAAGCGGGTCGCCGGCACCTTGCGATTGCGCGGCACGTTGACATTCGACTGGCAGAACGACGAGGACGGATCTCGCTTGCGCCACGCACTCTCCGGCTTCATCTCACCAGGGGCACTCGCAACGGTGCGCACATTGGAGCTGGGGAATCCGCAAGGGTCCGTCCCGAGTCCGGGGTCGCTGCAGCCACCGGGGATCCCGTTTGAGTTGGCTGCAACGCCGCCGGTAACGCGGTCGGGCACCGCTGACGGCCCACCGCGGCCCCTGATCATCCATCGCTCTCAGCCGCTGCTGGCGCTCGCCAAATCCCTGAACGACTATTCCAACAATATATTCAAACCGTTGGCGGATGAGGCAGGTGGTGCAGCCTCCGTGGAGAGTCTGGCACGCAGCGTAGTACCCGAAGCCATGCGTAGCGAGATCACTCTCGGCGATGGGGCGGGTACGGACCCTATAAATCGCCTGAGTCCACGTGTGACTGTGAATCTGCTGCGGGCTCTGGATAAGGAATTGCAGGCCAGCGGGCACGCGTTGTTCGATGTCCTGCCGGTCGCCGGGATAGACGACGGGACGTTACGTCATCGGTTCGATGGGCCCGAGGAAGTTGGTCGCGTCGTGGGGAAGACCGGTACGTTTGGCGACTATGGGGCCAGTGCGCTGGTCGGGGCAATTTCAACCAGTGACCAGGGCACCGTGTACTTTGCGATTCTCAATCATGGAGTTCCCGTACCCGAGGCGAGGCGAAGGCAGGATAGGTTCGTGCGATCTCTGCTGGAGCATCTGCACAGCGTCCCCTGGAACTATCAGCGCGATGTGCGGCCGGCCATAGCGCGCGCCGAGGTGTTGAAGGCCCCCTGATCAGGGCGCGGCATCGCAGGTACAATTGCGTCCCGCTCTTGCCCCAAGGAAATTGTCATGCAGCTGCGCCCTCTTGTGTGGTCGATGGCTTTGAGTCTGCTGTTTGTGGTGCTTGCGCCCCCGGTTGTGCTGGCCAAGGACAAAGATCAGGCCCCGGCCAAGGAAGAAGGCAAAGGTCCTGCAAAGGAGGAGCCGCATCCGGGGCAGGACGATGATTTGAAACTGCCGCCATTTCCGCAGGACAAGACGGTCCACCAGAGCATCGAGCTGGCCGGCCGCACCCTCAACTACAACGCTACCGTGGGCTCTGTGCCGGTGCTCGACGAGAAGGGCAAGACGGTGGCCGATGTCATGTTCATCGCGTACACCGTTCCGGGTGCCGGGCGGCCCGTCACGTTCGCGTTGAATGGCGGCCCGGGTGCTTCATCCGTGTACCTCAATCTCGGTGCGATAGGCCCGAAGCGGGTGCAATTCGGCGCCGAAGGCGATAGTCCCTCGGATGCCGCGATTGCGCGCGACAATCCCGGCACCTGGCTGGATTTCACCGACCTTGTCTTTATTGATCCGGTGGGAACCGGCTTCAGCCATTCACGGGTCAAGGACGACGAGGCGAAAAAGCGCTTTTACAATCCCAAGGCGGATATCGAATATCTGTCGCGCGTCATATTCGACTGGCTGAACAAGAACGAGCGCCTGGCTTCGCGCAAGTACCTGGTAGGGGAGAGTTACGGCGGTTTCCGCGGCCCACGCATCACCTACTATCTGCAAACGCGGCTCGGCATCGCGATGAACGGCGTAGTGCTCGTGTCCCCGTTTCTCGATCCTGCGGCTTCCATTGACCGCGAGCTGTCGCCACTGCCCTGGATGCTCACGTTGCCGAGCATCGTCGCGGCGAGCCTGGAGCGCCAGGGCAAGCTGACCGACGCGAAAATGGGCGAAGTCATGGATTACACACGGAGCGAATATGTCGCGGACCTGCTGAAAGGCCACTCTGACCCGCAGGCGCTCGAACGTATCGTCAAGCGCGTCACGGATCTCTCCGGGCTCGACCCGACTTTTGTCCGCCGCTCCGGAGGGCGGCTGGAGACACAGGCCTACCTGCGTGAGGTATTCCGTTCCGAAGGCAAGCTCGGCAGCCGCTATGATTCCAACGTCACGAGTTGGGATCCGTTTCCTTTCTCTCCCACTCAACTCAACAACGATCCGATTCTCGACAGCATCATTGCGCCAACGACCACCGCCGTCGTCGACTTCATCACGCGCACCGTGGGCTGGAAGTACACTGCGCGTTACAGTGCTCTCAGCTACGATGTCAACTCCGCGTGGAGTGATGGTGACGAAAAAGGAAAAGGTGAGGACGGTGATGGTGTGCAGCGCGGCTCGGTAAAGGAGCTCCGTGAAGCCGTGGCAGTGGACCCGAAGCTGAATGTCCTGATCGTACACGGCTGGAGCGACCTGTCCTGTCCATTCATGGCATCCGTTTTGATCGCCGACCAGATGCCTGTCATGGGCAATCAGAATCGCGTGCGGGTGAAGGAGTACGCCGGCGGCCACATGTTCTATAGCCGCAGCGCCAGCCAACTCGCGTTGCGTGCGGATGCCATGAAGATGTATGCAGAGCATTAGTCCATCGGAAAAACTAGCCTGCGGCCGTTTTTCGGACATCAACTTCGTTGCCGCCGGCAAAAAGCGCGGTTTTTGCCGACTGCGCCGGCGGAGGGCGGGCGCATGCGGAAGTCAGACAGGCCGCTAGTCCATTGAAAAAACCGCCCTGCGGTCGACAACTCCCAGGCGGTCATGAAATCCACGTTGGTGACGAAACTCACAGTATCCGGCGGCAGGATTTGACTGTTCTGCCGCCTCCACGAACCATGCGGAACGCGAGGAAAGCCTCCGCGTGCAGCCTTAGGTACGGGCAGGCAACAGGGATACTCGTTAGTTGCTTGGGCGCCGGTGCATTGCGCGCCCATACCAGCTCATTCCTTGCTCATGCCTCTCACGCCCAAGGCACCGTGGTAGCGCTTCAACCGAAGCGTTCGGACAATTCCACGACGTACAGCCCCGTCGTACACTTCAAACACGGCACAGAGGTGATCGAGTTTACTTCCTCGACCAGCAGCAACCCGCCTGGTTACCACGTCGGCGAAACCGTTCCGGTGCTCCATCTGGACACGGATCCGTACAACGCGAAATTGGACTTCTTTTTTTCGCTCTGGGGAGGAGCGGTCATTCTGGGCGGGATCGGCGCCGTCTTCCTGCTCATCGGCGGCGGAATGATTCTCGTACCGCTGCGCCGCAGGCGCGTGGATGACTATCTGGCGCACCAGGGCGTGCCGATCGAGGCGGACATTCAGAGCGTAGGCATCAATACCGACGTATCCATCACCGGCCGGAACCCGTTTCGGATCGTCGCCCAGTGGCAGGACCCTGCCACAGCGAAGGTGCATGTATTCGAGAGCCATAACATCTGGTTCGACCCGTCCAGCTATATCAAGCAAAAGGCCATCCGGGTGTTCGTCGATCCAGCCAATCCGAAGAAATACTACGTCGACGTGTCTTTCCTGCCGCAGCTTGCCAATTGACGCGAATCGTAACGTCCGAACTGTGACGTGGAGCGACATCTCGCATGTCCGGAACGGTGGCTCGCGCTCACTACACATCGTTACAATCCTCGGCCAAGGCCATTTCTGATTCGAAGTCGAGGGAACGATGTTACGATTTCACGGGACTGTTCGTTCATCCAGAGTGGCCCTGTCAGGGTTATTGTCGCTGTCACTTGCCGCTTGCGGCGGCGGAGGCAGCGGATCATCCAACACCACATCGCCACCTGCGTCCACCGTCACTTTCTCTGTCAATACGAAGTCGCTGCAATTCACGGCGACCGGTGCGAACGATGCGACGCCTGCTTCCCAGGCCATCACCGCGACCGTCACCGGCAATCCCACGGGCACGCTCTACGTTCTCGTGAATGCCAACGGCGATGCGGTTTCCCAAGTCGGCAACATCGTTATCAGCGGTAATAGTGGTCAGGGGTCGGTATCCGTAAAGCCCCCGTCGCTGGTGGGTGTTGGCTCCCATACGAGCACCATCACCATCCGGGCCTGTCTGAACGATCAGACTTGTACCACCGGCCAGCTTTCCGGTAGTCCGCAGGCCGTAAATGTTACTTACACGGTCAATGCAACTCCGGTGGCGGACACTGTCATGCCACACACCCTCGCCGCGGGTATCAGCGGCCAGATCATCGTGCGCGGACATGGTCTGATGGGCGTCACCAGCGTGGCCTTCGGTTCCACACCCGCCACGTCGCTCTCTGTCGTGAGCGACTCCGAGTTGCACGTGAATTATCCGTCAACCCTGCCGGCCGGCACCTATCCCGTGAGTCTCAACGGAGGCGCGATCGCCTTCTCCGGCACTGTCGCCGTGGTCGCTACGCCGGCCTTCAGCGCTCAAACCCTGACCTTTCCCGAACAACCCACGCGGCTCCTGGAGATGGTGTATGACGCGGAGCGCGGCGCTCTCTTTGTTGCCGCCGCCTTCTCTCAGTCCGGCAATAACAAGCTGTGGCGTTATACCTATTCCGGTGGCGCCTGGAGCGCCAGCCCCCAGGTCATCCCGATTCCTGACCTCAGGGACATCACATTTTCGGCGGATCACTCACGGCTGCTGGTGTCGACGAGTTTCACGCTCACCGAGTACGACGCCACCAATCCTGCCGCGGGCGCTCTTAAAACGCTCGCTAGTATTCCTTCGGCGAGTAGCGTTACCACGCCGTTCTTCAAGATGCTGGCGCTGTCCAACGATGGCAACATTATTATTAACTCAGGTGAAATCAGCGTCTCAGGTGATTTGGACGCCTATCTCTATTCGGCCGCTACAGGGACGATCGCGCCCTTTGCTAACTTCTCCGCGCTGTTGTATTCGCTGGGTGACGACAACGTATCCACCATTAGGGCCAGCGCCGATGGTTCCCATGTGTTTGGTATTAACGGTGGCGGCAGCCCAGCGTCAAAGGCGCTCATTTACACCACCGCGACTCAGGTCTTTATGCAAGCGCCGTTCACGGCGGGCTCCGGCTACGAACAGCGCGTGGCCCTCGACAGTTCCGCCAGTAAAGTCGCGGTCTACACCAACACAGGGATGAGTGTCTACGACTCCAGCAACAAACTGCTCGGCTCCATCTCGATTGCTCCTCTGGTTTTCGTGATCAATCCGCAAGGAACCCGCGCGTACGCTTTCACGTTCGATCGGTTCCTGATTGCCTATGACCTCACGAGTGCCACGGGCGGCAGCGCATTGGCTCAAGTAGGTGCCTCTGTTTCCCAACAACTGCCCACCGCGAACGAAGCTGCGGTAATCCTCTCCGCCATTTCCCCTGACGGAGCTACCATCTTCCTCGCGAGTGACGCCGGCATCGCGGTCGTTCCAGCCCCGCTGTGAGATTGGCTTTCATGGCCTCGTAAGCCGCGACAATTGCGGTTCGTCGTGAAACTCCCGTAAAGCCATTTGGGCTGCGGGTGTTGCCGGTGCAACTAACACGGGCCGGCAGCTGAACAATCGGAAAACCTCTCGAAGAGGGCAATTTCTCGGTATGGCCTTTCGGGCACCACTTTGTGTCCAATAGCCTTCTGCGACGAGAGTGCCGTTGCGCCCTTACACAAGGCGATGACAACTTGCGTATCGGACATAAATGTCCGATACTGTGGAGACATGGATGAAGGGCAGCGAGTTCATCCGCAAGGCCCAAAGGCTGGCGAAGGTACGCGGGTTAGCGTGGCGACTGGACGATAAGCGCGGCAAGGGCAGCCACGTAACTCTCTATTTCGGCGGGCGCATCACCGTAGTCCGCAATCCGAAGGACGAGTTGAAAACTGGTACGTTGCATGCCATGTGCAAGCAACTTGGCATTGGGAAAGACGAGCTATGAGGCAATTTACCTACGCGGTGAAGCTGACGCCTGACAAGAAGGACGGTGGCTTCGTAGTCACGTGCCGTGACTTACCGGAAGCAATTACTCAAGGTGAGAGCATCGAGGAAGCATTGAACGAAGCGGCGGACTGCCTGGAAGAGGCGATTGCGGCCCGTATTGACGACGGGCGCGACATTCCGATGCCCTCGGCCTCAAAACGTGGGGAACATCCGGTGAGCGTGCCGCCGTCAATGGCGCTCAAGGCGGCCGTGTACCTGGCGGTGCGCGAAGCCGGGATCAGCAACTCAGAGCTCGCGCGCCGCATGCAGCTCGATGAGAAGGAAGCCCGCCGTATTCTCGACCCGCATCATCCGACAAAGCTTCCGCGGATCGAGGCGGCGCTCGCCGCTCTCGGCCGTCATGTAAAATTGTCTCTGGCGTAAGTGACTCATATGCCGGACGGCCTGTGCTGCCTCGGCTTCATCGCGGGGCGCAGCTCGCAGATAAGGTCGGGCAGCAACAGAAACGATGGTCTTCGGTTCTTCCCCGCCTCGCTCTGCATCGAATTTGCGGACCGTAGGGAAACTCCCGTAAAATCAATGTGGGCTGCGGGTGTAGTTCAATGGTAGAACTGCAGCTTCCCAAGCTGCTAACGTGGGTTCGATTCCCATCACCCGCTCCAGTTCTTACGCGGAAGCGGGGCGATGGTGCCAGGATCGACAATCTCAGTCAGCGGGCGGGGCGCCTGACTCAGCGCCCTTCGTCCCCTTATCCTGTCGTGCCTTAGCCATTCCGGGCGTGGGGTCGAATCGGCGAAAATTCAAGTTGAGGGCGATGTGATCTTTCGATCCGTGTCCGGCGCTGCGCGCCGGGAGTGCGCCCCGACGCGCCCACTCGGCGATCACGGTGGGTTACATACCCACGCCGCTGACGAGCTTGGCGTTCGGAGAAAAGAACGTGAGCATGGCGAGTATTGAGTCAAGTTCAGCGGTACTCGCAGCATTCAGGGAGATTTGTGCCTGATCGGGCAAGCCCCGCTCTGCAGTGAGAGCAACCAGGTAGCCTGGCTTGAAATTCCGACAGAGCGCCAGTGTTTGCGGCTTGGTCTCGAGCACGCGAATTTCCCGCAGAGTGGTCACATCGATAGCCGATGCCCCCTGAGATTCCTTGTATGCAATACCGACCCGGCCAGTCCCGGCGGCAACATTGCCCTGCACCGAGATGTTGCTGATTGCGGCGTAATAGGCCTGGAAGTTGATAACAGAGCCCGAGACCTGGACCAGTGCGCTGTAATCGAGTTTGGTGAGTGAAAGTCGAATGCCGATCAGACACAATCCGCCGTGGGTTGCATCAGGTCTGGAGTACCTCGCGAGCAGTGATTCGGCCTGCGGCCGCGTCATGCGGTCACGCAGGAGTTTCGCGTCCGTCGTAAGGTGCGCGGTGGTGGCGCATGAAGCCAGCGCCACGCACATCAGCGATGCAGAAAAGGATCTGAGGTATTTCACTTCGGCACGTCCTGTTTCGAAATTTCCATTTCGCCCGACAGTCATCGACCTGAACGCTCATATTGAAGAATAGATAAGTGGGATGGGAAAATACCCGCGCGATCTCACGGATTGAGCGCGGGGCATTTGCCTGATCCTGACCTTCCCCTTTGCTGGACTCCTCCGTCAGCTTGGTCCGGCATGGGCAGACACGACCCAGGGCTCGAGGTGGCTTCCAAACGCGACTTGTATAGTAAAGGGATGTTTCTTTTCTGCGGGCGCTGCGGCCATCGCTATTACGTTCGTGGGGCGATCAAGCGGAACAGTTGCTCGGAATTGAAGTGGCACGTTGATGCTTTCGCAGCGCACGGCAGTCACGACGCCGTAGAGCTTGGCAGATGTCTCATCGCGCATCACAAACGGGCGGATGTTCCCGTGAACAATCGCATAATGGGTGCGGTCAGCATAGCGCTGACGCAAAGTGGTCTGATCGAGGCCGGCGTCAACAATGAACAGTCGACTCGCTTCATGTTCCTCGCTCTGCAAAGCTCGTTGCGCGCTTTGTAGCCGCTGTGTACTCCCCTGACGCTCCGGATTGCCGGCGATCTCGCGTTCCCGGTGGGCGAGGAGATCGCGAGCGGCCTGAAGCGCGCGGGCGTGCACAGGCCCATCAAGCTCGAGGACCAGGAGCACGTTGCGTCCCAGCATGCGATCGTAATGAGTATCTCCATCAGCCAAAGTTGGTGGCGTCGAAACGTCGAACCCCAGTGCGGCAAGCTTATCCCGATCAAGCCACGCAATCGGCCCGAAATTGCCGTAGGGCGAGAACGTTTCCTCCTCGCCAATCTCCGTCAATCTCGAGTTCCGGACCGACTCAACTCTATACTGCAACCGAAGACTCAAGCCACTGTTCTCATCTTCCCGCCACATCCAACTCCACTGCGGCCCAAATTCTCGCTCGGTGAGCGTGAGGACACTGTCGGGAGGCTGTCGTCGGTTGCACTCAACGTCCACGAGCACGACGGCATTGGTGAGTGCCAGTACGAGGGCTCCGGCTGCTATGAGCCACGTGTGGGATCGGTTCATGCGCTCACCTGCGTCTGTGAAGCGGTGGGTCCCTCGGATCGCAGCCGGCGGAGGACAAAGAGCGTCAGCAACGCCGAGAGCCCCAGCACGAGGAAGAAGAGGTATTTTGGCATCACCTCCCACCACCAGTCGTAGAACTTGGTGTACAGGAACACGATGAAGAAGGTGACGCTCGTATTGACGACATGGGGCCAGTGCTTGCGGATCCCAAGCGCTGTTGCCGCCCCAGTAGTGAGAAATCCCAATACCTGATACAGGTGCTCAATGGTCTTCGATTGGAGCGCCAGATAGCTGCCGTCTCCCCAGTGGGCAAGCACCAGCATGGGGAGAAAGAAAGCGAGCAATCCCATGAGCCGGTAAGTCTGGGCGAAGCCTGCGTATCGGGACTGATTGAGCAGCAGGGGAATGACGAACATCACGATAGCGGCGGGAAAGAAGTTTTCGGGCCTTTCGCCAAAGTCCAGCCAATAGAGGCCCTGGAACTCGCCCGCGCGCGCCGCAATGAACGCCGTGATACACAGCAATCCGGCGGCCAGCAGTAGACGCAGGTCACACATGTAGGCCAACAAGAAGGCATAGGCCGCCCACGGGAGGAGCGCCTTGTCCGACGGGGTGATATTGAAGATTTCCCCCATCATCTGGATGTTCAGTACGAAGCAGACAAAGGCCACCAAGGCGGCGAGCTTTGTGAAGTATCCGTTGTCATCCTTCCTCCGGATCCAAAGCGTGGCCGAGTAGGTTAGCCCGGAGGCGCCAATCAGTGTGGTCACCTGAGGCCCTGTGCCGAAACGGCCCCAAAACTGATAGAAGAGGAAGAAGACACTGGCAGCAAGCGCAATCGCACCGAGGAGCGAGGCGATGCGCATTCCCAAAGAGAGCTGCTTCGAGCGCATATCGCGATCAATGTCGAATTGGTGTGATAACGAGGCAATGACACTCTGGTGGTGCTCCTTGATGCTCCGATGTTGCTCATCGGACAATGAGATGACCTGAGCCGTCTCCAAACGCGCCAACTCAAGCGCGAAGGCCCGAATTTCCTCGGCGCGCGCTTGCGCCTCGACGCGCGTCAGTGGTTCTGCCATGTTATCCCCCGCGTGACTTCCCGAAATGTCTCGTCGAACATAGATGATCCCAAGACCTTGAGTGTCTGCTGTCTTTGCGCCTTACCGAATGGCCGGCGCGCAGCCTGCAATTTCCCCGTCCCGCTTGCAACGACCCTGTTATGGGGTGCATGGTCCGCGCCCGGCGGTATTATCTCTTGATACTCCTCCATCCGGTTCACGAGGGGGTCGAAGTCAGCCAGAAGCGCTGTCCGCGGCCCGGCGACACCGTCCGTGTTTCGCTCAGGCCCGGCGCGTTCCGGATCGCCTGGTATCAGATCGCGAGTTGCGGGGACTGACGACAGCCTCTGCCGTGGCCGCCAGGTAGCACTTCCCAGGGTGCACGCTGCGCGGAGCACCTCGGGAGTACGGCATACCTATCTCATGACGATCACCAACTCGGTGTTGCTAGGGCGAGACGGAGTTGGCACGGCCGCCCAGAAGCCCGACAGTCTTGCGAACCGTATGCAGGTTATCAACGCAGATCGCCCGGAACTGCGCACTGATGCGAGCATCATCCGCAGCCCGGGACCAGAATTGATCGGCGGCGGTTGCCGCGTCTTGCCAAGCTTCGCGTTCAACCGGCAGGGGTAGCCGCGGGACAAAATGCACTGGCGGAAGTTCAACACCCCGCTGCGGAGCATAGAGCATCGGTAGCATGTCATATGCAGGGGCCAGGATGAGTGAGGTCGTTTCCGCGGACACCCGCAGCCTGAATGACAGATTGCCATCGTGCATGTCGGTATTACCGATCAGCTGACCGAAGTGCCACAACCGCGTGATGGCCTGTGCGGTGTCGCGATCGATGAGCCCACGTTCGAGAAGCCTTGACGCCGCTTCGGTCCAAGGCCTCCCGGCAAGTCCAAACCAACCGTAGTTGAAAGCCGCCCAGGAGCACAGCGCCGAGCGGCCGCGGCTCCCATGGCGGTCAAAGCGAATCGCTTCTAGGAAGGTGCGGTTCCCGGCCTGCAATATGCTTGTTTGTTCAGCGGTCAGTCCTGGCACGGTCGCGAGGGTTTGCGCTGCGAGATGCTCGCAGACGAGAAGGTCCGACCAGCGTTGCGTGCCTGCGGAGTTGTCGGAGCCTGAGAACTTGACGAGGACGTGCGTCGGGCCGCCGTTCAGCGTACGTAGCGCGGTGAACTTTGGAAATTCGCCGGCGGCCGAGGAGCCGACATTTCCGTCCTGCATCGCGCGCTGCGCGCGCTCAATGTACGCCTCGAGCACTTGTGCATCCTCCAGACATGCGGGAGGTTGCTGAACCTGATCCAGCCACAGCCGAAGGGCGACCTCACCGACGACGAAGTTGCCACTCTGGTCCGCTCCGAGCAGTGAGATGGCGTAGAGCGCATCATCATCGGACCACTGGCGTGGATCATCGCCGAGTTGCAGCACTTGACCGTGCGCGCGCGCGAACTGCCGTCCCAGGAAGCCATCGGGCCGCAGGTCCTGCAGGAAGAAGGGTATGCCGTCGAACCAACCGTCGCGCATCGAGTCATCAAGAGGCCAAGGAGATGAGGTGTTGAATTCGAAGACGCTAGCATCCGGGTGGACCAGGTTTAGGAGCCCGACCTGTTCCGAGCCACCCCGCTCATCGACCTGGAACACTGGCAGAGGGGCTGCGCTGCCGCGCAGCCGCCGGCGTGCGGCGTAGGAAGTGCGGCGCGCTCGCCCGATGGTCACCACCTCGGAGCCTGCCGCACGCACCGCGCGCATGAGCGTCGCTCGGCTCACGCCCAAGGCTGCGAGCAATTCGCCCGTTGGTAAGTGTGGCCGGGCCCTAAGGGTCTGAATGAAGGTCTCAGTGAGACTCATGATGAAACGATTCAAGCGAAGAAATAAGCTGACAATTCAACCAAATATTGGTCATATCGTCATCATAATGAAACGATTTATGAAACGATAATGCCACGAATTATCGCCGGGCGCAACTCGGTACGGCGAAGGAGGCTGAGGCGACTGACCGCTCCGGGATCCGATACCGGTCAGATTCCAAGCGGACGCAATTCAGTAGACGAACGGCACCACTCGCCAGCGTGTCCTGCGGGCGTAGGCCACATAGTCGGGGTCCCGCGAAAGTACGCGCTCTTCCGCGCCGACGCGCAGGAGCTCCAGAAGAACGAACAGGCCGTAGATGGCCGTGTTCGCGACGGTCAAATTCTGAATGATGAAGGCCCCAATGCAGAGGAAATAGCCCGCATAAATCGGATGACGCACGATTCCGTACAGACCGCCGGTCTTGACGCCTCTATTGGCAGCCACCAGACCCCAACTCTTGTTCAAGCTGAACAGCGCGGCCAGCGAAAATGACATACCCAGCACTTGCGCGGCCAAAACCGCAAGCTGGTCATGCACCTGCGGCGCCGGCCGCAGCAGCAGGAGGATGAAAGTCCCTGCCAGCGCGACGGTCCAATCATAGAGTGACGTGTTGGTCTGCTTCGGCGCCGGACGGCACAGGGAGAAGTAGACAATGAGAGTCTCGAAGACAGTCAGGACCAGGCTGCTGGCGCGGTGTGTGAGTTGGAAGTCGGCGAGCATCCCGAAACTGAAAGTCAGGTAGCACGCGGCAAGGATGAAATTGCAACAGTATTCCCATGCCTTGCTGTGGGACACGATCAGACCGGTGATCCGTCGTGTCGATGTCTGTGTGATCGCGCGTATCATGACTCGAGTGTGTCCGGCTGATGATGTCATTGACTGAGTGCGCCCAGCCGCTCGCGGGCAATCGCCGCATTGCGCTGCGCCTCCACCAGGTAGACCGGCGAGGCGGTTGAAGCTCTCTCGAAGTAATGCAGTGCCACGGTGTTATCGCCATTGTCCATGGCTAGTTTGCCTGCCATGTTGTATGCGGCCGGCGGGTCCATCACCTGGAGCAAACTGTCGATGGACTCAGGGTAGGCACGGCGGTTGGCCTGTATCTGTCCGAGTAGACGCCAGGCTTCGGGTATATTGCTGAGGCGCAGGGCCGTGCGAACGGCATCCTCCGCGCCGACGTAGTTGCCGCTGCCAAACAGCGCCAGTCCACGATGCAGTTGCGGCACCGCCACGCCTGGCGCCAGGGCGACGGCTTCCCCCGAGTAGCGGAGCGCAGCTGCGTAATGTCCCTGGTGGCTCTCGGTCACACCCAGAGCATCGAAGACACGCCAGTCAGTACAGCCGCTCTCGGTGCTGCGTTGCAGCCAGGTGCCGGCTTTCTCCTCGTCGCCGAGCGCCAGCAGGATCAATCCGAGCCGGCCGCTCAGGCGTGCATCGCTCTCATCCGCGTTCGCGGCCAATTCGAATGCGCGCGCCGCCAGTTCCAGGTTGCCGCGCGCCTGCTCGATAGAGCCTATCTTGCCGAGAGTGTTTATATCGCGCGGCCTGAACGACAGTGCCTGGATGTAAAGATAGACCGCCATATCGGCCTGGCCGGCGCTCCAGGCAGCATCGGCGCGCGTCTGGGCTTCTTCAAAGCTGCTGGCGAGTGCGGAATATCCGGAAGGCTCGGAGGGTTTTGGCGTTTCACGACCGTTTGTCGATTGGAGGGCGGTCACCGGCCGCGATCCAAATGGTTGTGTCTTTGCGTTGGACGGGTTGCTGGCACAGCTGGCGCTCAGTACGCAGCTGACGCCGACGAGCGATACCGCCAACCACTGCAGGGAGCAGCGAGTGATGCGATGGACGATGAGACTTGTCATAGAGTCAGCTCCAGATTGCCTAGTGCGTAGCGCCGTTGCCGAAAGCTTGAACGAGCTTGATGACGGCGGGCCCGATTGCGACCAGAAAGAAGCTCGGGAAGAAACACAACACCATTGGAAAGATCATCTTGGTGCCTAACTTGGCTGCCAGCTCTTCGGCGTTCTGCATGCGCTTGTCGCGGAACTCTTCCGCATAGACACGTAAGGCGTCGGCAACACTGGTTCCGAAGCGCATGGTCTGCACGAGTAGTCCGACCAGGCTGCGGATATCTTCCAGGCCGGTTCGCGTCGCCAGATTGCGCAAAGCGAGGTCGCGCTCCATTCCGGCCTGCATCTCGGCGGTGACGCGCTCCAACTCGCCAGCGAGCTCCGGGTGGCTGACCTCGAGCTCGCCGGCCACCCTTTGCAGCCCGGCGGCCAGTCCGAGACCCGACTCGACGCAGACCACGAGCAGATCGAGCGCGTCCGGAAACGCATTGCGGATCGCACGTTGGCGGCGTTCGACCATCCGGTTGAGCACGAAATTGGGGATTGTCAGACCGATGAACGCCACGAGAGCTGCGTAAACGACGACCTGTTGCGTGCTCAGTCGAGGCAACATGTTCGAGGCAAGTATCCACGTCGTAAGGAGCACCAACGCCAGGACAGTCTTGACGCCGTAGAAGACCGGCATGGCACGCGGCGATTGGATGCCAGCCTTGGCGAACTTGTCCTGCATGGAGCCACGTTCCTTGCCGCTCGTGGGCATCACATAGCGCGCAAAGGGTTGCACCGCGTTGGCGATCACCGCTGTCCACGAGTGGCTGGCCTGCGTCCCCGCACTCTCCACCGCCTCGAGACGCCGCCGTACCGGATCGGCCGCCCAGCTCAGCATGAATAACAGCCCGCCCGCAAACAGGAACACCGCGAGCGCGATGATGCCAATCAGCAGCGCACGTTCACTGAGTAAGCTGGTCACAGCTGTCTCCTTAGGTCGAAGCGGTTGCTCATGAGTGCTACACCTCGATCCGCAGCAGCTTGCGGATCCACAGAGTGCCGACAAAGGCCAGACCCACCGCGCCCATGATGAGCTTCCGGCCGAGTGGGTCGTGAACGAGCGTTGGCAGATAATTCGGCTGCGTCAGGGAAATCGCTGCAAATAAGACGAGCGGCACGAGCGCCAGGACCCAGGCTGACATCCGGCCCTCCGCCGACAACGTCCGCACCTTGCGAAAGAACTTGAATCGCCCACGGACCACCCTGGCGATTTGCTCGAGAATCTCCGCGAGGTTGCCGCCGGTTTCACGTGCCAGCAGAACCGCGGTCACGAAGGCCATCATCGTCACGCTCGGTACGCGAGTGACCAGTCCCAGGAGGGCCCGGCGCACGTCATTGCCGTAGTTGATATCGCCGAATGCCAGCTCGAATTCCTTTGCGATCGGCTGTTCCAGGTCTTCTGACACGAGCTTCAGAGCTGCGCTGAAGGGATGCCCTGCACGTAGCGCGCGACGAATCATGTCTACCGCATCCGGCAGTTGTTCCTCGAGCTTCGCGAACCGACGATTTCGGTTGTGACGCAGCTTTAGAAACGGCAGGGCGGTACCAAGCAGCGCACCGCCGAGTGCTGCGGACGCGGAGCCCAGCAACAGCCCGCCAGCCACTGCGCCCCCAGCGCCGAGCAGCAGCGCCACGATCACGAGTTGGTGAGCCAACATGGTACCGCCGGACTGCTCGATCAGCTGGGCGAGTGATTCCATCATCGGTAGACTTTCCAGCTCCCGCTGTAACGGCGAGAGCGAGCGCAGATACTTATCGCGCAAGACTGAGGACGCTGGCTGCTCGCCAAGGTCGGTTTCGATCCGCGACAAGCGACGCTTGAGCTGCCTACGTGCACGCGCGTGATCCCCGAACGTCGGGACGACCAGTCCCTGCATCAGCATGAAAACTGCGGCGGCGACCAATGCAATGAAAACACCAACACCTGCAGACATGACGCGCACCCCGTCCTTTATGGCCGATAGGTTGTAGTTGGTAGGTCGAAGCCACGTACGCTGAGACGTTTGTGGAATGACGGCACTACCCCTGTCGGGACGAGAGACCCGAGGACTTTCCCCTGTTCGTCGATACCGCTTCGCCGGAACGCGAAGATCTCGGACATCGTGATGATGTCTCCTTCCATCCCGTTGATCTCCTGCACGCTGGTTACGCGCCGTTTGCCATCTTCACTGCGCTCGACCTGTACGACGACCTGGATAGCCGATGCGATCTGTGCGCGCAGTGCCTTGATCGGAAATGGCAGTCCGGTCATTGACACCATGTTCTCGACACGGCCGAGAGCATCGCGCGGCGTATTGGCGTGTACCGTCGTAAGTGAGCCATCGTGGCCGGTGTTCATGGCCTGGAGCATGTCGAGCGCCTCCGCACCGCGGACCTCGCCGATCACGATCCGATCAGGCCGCATGCGCAGACTGTTGCGTACCAGGTCGCGTTGCGTGACCTCGCCGCGGCCCTCGATGTTGGGCGGTCGCGTCTCGAGCCGGACCACATGCGGCTGCTGCAACTGCAATTCGGCCGAGTCCTCGATGGTCACGATTCGCTCGTCCTTCGGAATGAAGCCCGAGAGGATGTTGAGCAGCGTGGTTTTACCCGCGCCGGTGCCACCGGAGATGAGTACATTTAGACGCGCGGCAACCACGCCTCGCAACACGTCCGCGACGGGGCGTGTCAACGTTCCAATATTCAATAGATCATCGACGCCCAGGAGCTCCACGGCAAAGCGCCGAATGGACAGGATGGGCCCATTCAGAGCCAGGGGCGGGATGATGGCATTCACGCGGGACCCGTCCGCCAGCCGCGCATCGACCATAGGTGAGGATTCGTCTATTCGGCGACCAACTGCAGACACGATGCGATCGATAATGTTGAGCAGGTGCTGATTGTCGTTGAACCGCACTTCTGTGCGCTCGAGCTTGCCGCGGCGCTCCACGTAGACCTGGTCCGCACCATTTACGAGGATGTCGGATATCGTGGGGTCCGCCAGCAGTGGCTCCAGGGGTCCGTGCCCCATCACCTCGTCTTCGATTCGCCGCACTATGAACTGGCGCTGACCCAGGCTGAGTGGAGCCGCCGCTTCGACAATCAGGCGCATGGTTATTTCGCGGATCTGCGCGCGCGCCTGTACCTCATCGACCGAGCTGAGGAGTGACAGGTCGAGCACCTGCAGCAGCTTGTCGTAGATTCGCTGCTTCCATTCCAACTCCAACGGTGTCATGGGCCGGATCCTGTCGGCGGGACCCGCGATCGATTCCACGATGCCGAGGCGGTTCTTGAGAGTATTGCTCATTGTTTATTCCTGAGGAAGGTCGGCAAGACCCGTTGCAAAAGACCGGTACGCTGCGCGCCGTCTTCGCCAGTGAGGGCAGTAACAACCTGGCGCAGAGAGCGTACGACGGCGCAATTACGCTCGATCTCGAATAGCGGCACGCCGGTATCGGTGCTCTCGAGTGCGCTTCGATAGTGACTCGGAACAGTCAGAACCGCATCGACATTCAAGCTGCGCCGGACGTCGTCGATCTCCACCAACGTGCTTTTCTGGTAGCGATTGATGACGACGCGGATTCGTTCAGGCGGTACACCCAGCTCCGTTCTGAGGATATGCAGAAGCCGCGCCGCGCTGTGTACGTGCAGGACTGATTGCTGCAGTACCAGCAGGATGTGGGTGGACAGACCGAACAGCGTCGCCGTCAAGTTGTCGATGACGTGTGGCAGGTCCAGTACAACATGTGGATGGCTGGCCGAGAGTACTTCGACGAGCTTCGACAGTCTCTCGGCCGAGACGTCCTTGGAGAGCACAGCCGGCCCGCCGGTCGCGCAAAGCAACCGCAGCCCGCTGCGGTGCTTTGCGCCGAATCCCGTGAGGGCGAACTCGTCCAAGCCATCGACGGCCTCGATTGCCTGCAAGAGCCCCCGCTCCGGATGCAAATCCAGATAGTGGGCCTGGGGTGCAAAATTCAAATCCAGATCAACCAACATGGGCGCCGGCGCGCCAGTGCGCTCGCTCTCATCTGCGAGAATACGCGCGGCGTTCACGGCTACGAACGAAGTTCCGGCGCCCCCTGCGGCACCGACCACTGCATATACGTTGCCCGCCGAGTCAGCACGGGAGAGCTTGTTTGCTTCGGAGCGGACGTGCCGCAATGCTGCGATCAGGTCTGCCGCCACAACGGGCTCGGGAAGGAAGTCCTTGGCGCCGGAGCGGATCGCCAATCTCGTTGCGTCGGCCTGACCGACCGGACCGACGACTATCAGCGGTGGGCGTGATGAAGCGCCGTCTTTCCCGCTCCAAGCCGCGAGTTCCGCCAGGTGCTCGGCATCGACGCGTAGCACTACTACGTCCGGCACAAAGGGCAGGCCGTGGAGAGGATCCACGTGGCCGTTAGTTATCAACCGGGCATGCGACTCGAACTCACCCTGCTGCGCCAGACACTGTTGCAGGGCACGCAGCGAGGGTGAGTTGCGGGATGCTAGTAAGACTTTTGTCACTGTGTGTGCCTTCAGCTGCAGGTATAGGTGGCCGTAGGTGTGACACCCAGGCTCTCGCGTGGCAACGTGACCGCAAAAGCCGGCGACGTCACAGTGGGATTGATAAACGGGATCGATAGCGGGATGGCGTATCCAATAATCTGAACCTGTACGTACACGATGGCTGAATAGGTTCCGGTGGGGGTGCCGCTTGCATTGAGGTATTGCACCTGCACGTTGCCGGAGTTGAAATTCGGCAGCGTGGCGAAATTAGCGGTGCTCGAGATTCCAGCATCGTTCAGCGGGCACACGGTAGCCAGGCGCGCGGCGCGGCGGGTGCCTTCTGCCAGCGCGTTGAATGTATACATCAGGCGCCCGAGCTCGATCACGCCAAACAGAATCGTGAACAGGACCGAGGATACGATCGCAAATTCAACGGTGGTGATGCCGCGTGCTCTGTGTTTCATAGTGCACGCATCGAGGTGTAGACATTGAGGGTCATGGCGCCAGTGCTGATCGAGCCGCTGGTGAAGAACTTCGGAATGGTTCCGCCAAACAGGGATTGATACGGATACGCGACGGCGACCGACACATCATTGCTGGCGTCACTGGCGACGGTTACGTGTGAGACGGCGAGCCCCGGTAACATGGGCGTGCCGGAACCCGCTGCATTACCGTAGACGACGAGATTCTTGGCAGTGCCGCTGTCCGCACCGGAAATGGTGATCACGCCCGTGGATCCCCCAAGCGCGTGACTGGCGAGATACCGATCGGCATCCCGAGCCGCATTGGCAAGCGTGTGGAACTGCACGAACGCCCTGCCGAATTCGACGACGCAGTAGAGGAGGAACAGCAGTATCGGAGTGCCGATCACGAATTCGGCCATGGCCGTTCCACGTTGACGCGTCGCCGACTCAGGGATAATGGGTCGTGCACTCACGATTGCGGACTGCCGGCAACGTGATAGAGCTGGATAATATACGGGCCCGGCCCGCTGTTAGGCGCCGGTCCCGGAGTGCCGTTGACCTGACAATTCGACAGCATCTCGCCGAAGACCTGGCCGCCGTTGCCGCTCTGATCCACGTCCTGGAGCAGGAAAACGCAGGCGAGACCTACAACCGGGATGTCACTGCGACCCTGTGCGACAACTGAACAATCCCCGACAGGGACTGCCAGGACGCGGCGGTCGGGCACACCGTTACCGTTCGGGGCCGGCGATACATCATACGTGCCTGACGACATGCGCGGCTGATACATACCCCCGTAACTGTAGGAGCCGTATTGGCTGGCGTTGTTGATCACAGTTTTGCCGCCAGCTCCAGTGACTATTGTGTTGCACGAGGAATCCTGACAGCTGAGCCGGTTGTTGCCGGTCGGCTGATAGGTGATCACGTCCGGTGGGTAAGCGCTGCTGTCAACATTGCCTCCCGAATATTCGTTGAAGCGGGTATTGAGCCCCTGTGCTACGGGGCCTGCTTGATTGCCTGGTTGCGTCAGGGCGTTGTTTCCCACGGTGGCACAGGCACCGTAGCTGCCTGCCAGATTCTGCCGCACCACATTGGCACCGTTACCTCCAAGGCTCAGCAACCGATAATTGCCTGGTCCGATGTCCGCGCCGCTGCTGCCGGAAGAGAGCTTGAGGGCCGTGATCTGTCCAGTCGAGTAGCCGAAGCCGGGTGCCGTGGTGCCGCACACCATCATTGGCGCGATGTTGCAAGCCGTGCCAATGGTTGGACTGGGTCCGGCCACGGCGTTCGCGCCGATCGTGAAGGTGCTTACCCCTACGGCTTGCGTCAATGTGGCCGCGATGCTGAACCCAGAGGCGGTTACACGCACATATAACGGTGGGGCCGTACCCGGACTGAACGGCAGGAGCGTGTTGGAATACTCAACCGTCTTGCCGACGCTGCCGTATGCCGCCCATAGGTCCGGATGTTGCGCGGCGTTTATCGAAAATACGTTGTTTGCCGCCGTGGTCGCCTGGGTAGTGGATCCGGTCGTGTCCAGCACCTTGGCCGCCGACAACGCGGCCGCGTCGACCGTGGCCTGCAAGCGGGCTTTGTTCACCACGACATGACCAACGTCGATCGCCAGGCCCGCAACCGCCAACACGGCGAGGAGGGCAATCGCGATGGCGACGAGGGTGATACCCCGTTGTCCGGCGCGCGGTTGCATCACTGGGTTCCGCCGCCACTTTGTTGAGTGCCGACATTGATCAGGATGTCTCGCTTTACGGTCGTGCGGTCAGGGTTGTCCTTGCGCATGGACTCGAGGGCCATATTGGCCAGGTCCGGATCGAGGCCCTCCACTGGACGGTCCTGGTTGCCAGTCAGCGTGGTTGGATTGCTGGTCTGTGCGCGTATCATTTGCGCTGCAGACTTGCCGAAGTCGTCCTTCACTGCGGTGCTGGCGCAACCGCTCAGCACCGCGGCGGACACTAATACAAACAGATGTGCATATCGCATTTGGTTGCTCCTTACTGATGGTCCACTGGCTTCGCACTGCCTTCCATGCGACCCCAGAAGTAGAAATCTGCGTCGCTGGGCTCGACCAGGCTGTCAGTGGGCAGCCGGATCTGATCCTTCGGGAGCGGCTTGGCCAGATGCGGTGTCACGAGAATGACCAACTCCGTATCCCCCTTCTGGTAGCTCTGGCTGCGGAACAGGGCGCCTAGAACCGGCACGGAGCCGAGTCCCGGGAATTTATTGACGGATTGGCGCAGGCTCTCATTGAGCAGGCCCGCCAGCCCGATGGTCTGGCCGTCGCCGAGCTCGACAGTTGCGCTGGCCTGGCGTGCGGTGAGTGAGGGCACGACGAAGGTCGCACCAGCGTTTGCAACCGATACTCCCAGAGATGTCGTGTCTACCAGCTCGCTCACGCTGACGTTGAGCTTGAGATTGATGTGACCGTCGGACAGGACCACTGGAATGAAACGCAACCCGACACCGAAGTCCTTGTACTCGATGCCCACCTGGCCATTGTTGCCGGCTACGGGGATGGGGAACTGACCCCCCGAGAGAAACTTGGCCTCCTGGCCGGTGAGGGTGGTAAGTGTCGGTTCGGCGAGGATCTTCGCCATCCCGCTGTTCTTGGCCGCATCGAGCGCAATGTTGAACAGGAAGCTCTGGCTCAAGAAGCTCGCGAACAGGCCCTTGTCCGCAATCGACATCGGATTGGGCAGGAACTGGTCGATGGCCGGGCCCCAGCGTGTCAGGTTCCCCGCGGAATTGGACTTCTGGAACACGGGATGGGCCAGGTTGTTCTGATCGACAAACCGCGGAAAGGTCGCTCCGCCGTTGACGCCTCCCCAGGTCCAATCGCCGCCGTTGCGGAAGGAGTTGAATTGCGCATTCAGGCTGCGCAATTCGGAGCGCTGCATTTCCGCAACCTTCACTTCGAGCATGACCTGCTGTACACCGGCCACCTCGAGCAGGTTGATCACCTCACCCACGGTTTTGTCATCGCGCCGCGAGTTGTTCTGCTGCTTGAACTGCTCCGCATTCACGGCCGTCTGGATCTGTGCCCGGTAGGCCTCGGCAATGCGGATCGCGGCATTCATTTTTTCCACGTCGCTGACGCGGCCCGAGAGCACGATGGAGCGCTGTGTCGAGCGCACCTCGATTGCCTGCCCCGGAAGGATTTCCGCCAGCTTGCGCTTGAGGTCCTCCAGATCATGCTGCACTTCCACACTGATGGTGCCGATCAGGCGATTGCTGCTGTCCCAGAGCAACACGTTGGTCGTGCCAATGTCCTTGCCGAGTACGTACAGCTGTGTGGGTGATATCACGACGATGTCCGCAATATCGGCGCTGCCAACCGAGATGCGATGGGCAGGCCCGGCCACGGTCACCACGCGGGACTTGAACAGCGGTACGTACAGGTCCATGGTGCCGCCCTCGCCGATTCGTGCCGAAGTGTTGGGCTGCTGGAAGTTCGGTGTGTCGGCGGCGGCGATGGCGCATGGCGCGCACAGCAACGCGGCAACGAGACTCGTGATCAGCCTGTAATTGGATTGCATGATTAGTAGTTCGAGTTGGTTAATTGGACGCGCCGATCAGCGCCTGCGAGGTGACCGTACGGACAATCTGGGTACCGCGGATCACGGTAATTTCGGGCGCCATCTGCCTGGGAGCTGCGACGGACGCTTTGACCCTGACAGGCTCAGGCGCCGCCTGCTTGGTGCGCGCGTCTGACTCATCCAGGGGATTGCGCAGCGTGAGCTGGATGGAGCCGGCTGTTTTGCCCTTGAGCAGAATCTCGGCATCGCCCGGTGTGACTTCGAGCGTGACGGCGTGCACCACGACGGGCTGATTGTTGTCGGCGGATGCGGTCTGGTCCACCGCCAGTACCTGGACATTGCTGAGAATGGTCGTGGCGCGGACCTGAGTCCCCAGGCCGTCCTTCTCGGTGGCGATGACATCGACGCGATTGCCGGGTAACAGGAATCCCGCCACACCGACCACATCATCTACCCGCACCGTAACGGCGCGCATATTCTTGTCAACGACGGAGGCGAGTGCGCTGCCTCCGCCGGAGTCCGCCAGGCGCGGCGCCAGCAGCATCTCCCCGGTGAGCACGGAGCTGCTGGTCACTTTGCCGAGCACGTCGGCATAGCTGTGGAACGAGCCCTTCGGGGCCTGGCCCGGAAGCATGTCGATCATCGCCACATGGCGCTGCTCGATCTTGGTCCCGAGTGGAATATCGATGGCCGCCGTCACGACCTGCTCCTGGGTCGGTGCGGGTTTGGCCAGCGCGCGGGAAGCAAGCCAGTTGTTGGCCATCCAGGCGGCAAGGGCTGCCAGGAGTAGCGAGATCATCAGCAGCAAGGGGCCTCTGCGGCGCACCATGGTTCACCTCGATTGCAAGAAGTAGTTATCCCAGGCCCAAGTCAGCAGCTCGCGATTGACGAGCGCATCACTCTCTTCGTATCGGAGTCGATCCACGGCCATATTCAACAGGTCGCGCGGATGGCAGGGCAGCAGCTCGGCGCCACGCTTGCCGTACAACTCCTCAATCGCGAAGTCGACCAGTTCGCGCTCGAACGTCAATTGCAGGGAGCGGCACGTGTGCTCCCAGATCCTCCGATAGGCATCGGGCGCAATGGGCTTGAACCCGATCTTGTAGCCCAGGCGCCTGAGCAGCGCATCGTCGGCCAGCGTCTGCGGTTCGAGGTTGGTCGAAAATACCAACACGACGTCGAAAGGAACGGTGAAGTGCGTATTGCCGTCGATCGAGAAGTGATCGATGCGCTCCTCCATCGGAACGATCCAGCGATTGAGGATCTGCTCCGGGGCAACGCGCTGCCTGCCGAGATCATCGATGATCAGCAGGCCATTGTTGGCTTTCAGTTGCAGAGGGGCCAGCAGCTCGCGCGTCGCCTCGCGCCGTCCCACCTCGAGCATGGACAGATCGAGCTCGGCTCCTGCATGCACGACTGGTCGCTCGCAGCAGACGTAGCGGGGGTCGAACCCGGCGTTCAGCACCAACGGCGAAGTCGTGCCGAGCAGCTCCAGATCTTCATGTACCGCTGGATCCAACAGCCTGACGATCGCATCATTTACGAGTAGCGCGTGTGGGACCAGTATTTCCCCGGAGAACGCGCGACCGAGACGGTTTGCTACGTAGGTCTTGCCCGTGCCTGGAGCGCCATGCAGGAACATTGCGCGTCCGGAGTTCAAAGCCGCGCCGAGTCGGTCGCGCAGGTCGTCCGACAGCACGAGGCCCGTGAATGCGCGCTGCATAGTTGCGCGGGTGACGCACCGGCGGTGCACGGTTTGCGCCGTGACGACCCGAGCGTATTCTTCTAACCGCACCGGAGCGGGACCAACATAGCCGTCGCGATGCAACGCATCGAGGGCCAGCTGACGGCCTCGCCCTGAAAGCACATAGGCGAGTTCTTGTTCACCTCCGGGCCGCACCTCTATGCGGGCCTCACGGCGGAGCAGCGCCATGATGTCCACGAGAATGCTACCCGCGATGCCAAGCCGCTCCGCCAGGGCGCCCAAACTCAAGACGCCAGTGCGCAGCAGCAGCTTCGAGACAAGATCACCGAGCAGCTCTGCACTCAGGCCGGTTGCCGCAAGGGTAGTCGGGCGCGGCGCGAGCGCCGCGAGGCGCCCGGCGGCGGCCCCCTCCGGTGCACCCAGAGGTGCGAAAGCAACGCCGGTCATTTGGGCGGCTCCGCTCATCCGCCTGCTCCAGTGAGGTAGTCGAACAAAGCTTTCAGGTCGCCGCGTTGCGCTGCCGCACCAACCGCGCCGATGGCGATTGCGAGAGCATACGGAAACCGCTCGCGGCGCAACTGTTGCGCACGCTCATAGCCATATTGAATGCGCAGCGGCCAGGCCACACCTGCTGGCGCGATTGCGGCCGTTAGCGCACCCAGCAGGAGATAGCCCAGGGCAAGAGCTCCGCCTGCGATCAACGTGTAGAACCCTGCTACCACGATCCAGTAGGGGCCGAGCAACGCGCCGAGCGCGGCTAACAATTTGACGTCTCCCGCACCAGTCGCTCGCAGCAAGTAAAGAGGCAGCAGCAGGCTTAAACCGACAACGGCGCCAAGAGCAGCTGCACCGAGCGCACTCCAGCCGCCGAGCACCAGTTGCAGCGTGAGACCGAGACACAGCGCTGAGCCCGTGAGGCGGTTGGGAATGCGATGAGCAAGCAGGTCTTCGCGAACTGCCCAGGCGCTTGCGCCGAGCAAAGTTGCAAAGAGTAGTGCTGTCATAGGCTGCATACTGGTTGGATCTCTACGTATCTTTTGGGTCTGCAGGTCCTCACGAACCACTGAGGTCTTGCGCCGTGGAATGTCGCAAGCGGCGGCCCGTGAGGCCCTGCATATCCCGTTGTGACTACTTCAACTAGCCGCCGATGGCAGTGGCGATGGCGTTGATCTTGAGGATCACGGCTGCGCCCAGGTCGGTGAACGCCGTCACGGCAACAGCCGAGATCAGCGCGCCCGCAACTGCATATTCCACCATCGTCAGGCCTTCTTCATCGCGGAGGAACGCCCGCAGACAATCAAACATGTCGGTTCTCCTGGTCTAAGCACTCGGTCGGCAGATCAGCCGCCGATCGCCGCCGTGATGGCGTTGATCTTGAGGACCACGGCCGCGCCAAGGTTGGTGAATGCCGTCACGGCAACAGCTGAGATCAGCGCCCCCGCAACCGCATACTCCACCATCGTCAGACCTTCTTCGTCGCGCACAAACGCGATCAACTGTTTACGCATGTCTATTCATCCTTATCGTTGTTGGTTGATGCCTGTAACAAATCGCTTCGATCCGATGTCCCTTCAAGTGGCAACGGTTCCTGAGGGCGAGTGCAGTCTAGGGGCAAGGCAATGGCGGGCGCTGTTCTGCGCTTGATCCTGGCTGGCCGTTTTTTGTTGCGGCTAATACCTATTCGTGCGCCTGAGGTAATCGGCACCAGGCAAGTGCTGAGCACTGCGTCTCATGTTTGGCGCCGCGCGTGTGAGTACCGTCCGAGCGGCTGCTGCGGGGGCTGACCTAATCTGGCCCCATTGCGCGGTAGTTAGGGAAGACCATAAATAGTGTGCCGTGCGAGGCCAATCGAATGCAGCGACCACGATTGCTGTGGGTGCGGGTCACCGAAGAATGCGCAGCGGTCCCGCGGAAGATCGTAGAAGAATGCTTCGAGCTCGAAGTATGCGACGGCATAGAGGTCGCCAACGCTGCGGTGCAGCAACGCGCCTCACAGGTTGTATGTTTCGACTTCGAGCACACGCACGCGAACCAACTGCGTGCGATGCGCGACTTCAAGCGGCTTCATCCATCACTGCCGCTGCTGATGCTCACGACACAACACTCCGAAGCCCTCGCGGTCTGGGCGTTTCGAACCCGAGTCTGGAATTATCTGCGCAAGCCTGCTCCCGCGAGTGAACTGCGGGCGAACTTCGATGTATTGGCCCGGCTGGTCAGCGACAATCACGGGCCGGCGCGCAAAGCGCGGTACGTAGGGACCCTGATGCCCACCGACGTCCCTGAGACCTCGAACCCGCCTACAGCTACAATGTTGGATGCGGCGCTCAGACAGGTGGAAGAGCATTACGGCGGTAAGCTTCGTCAGTCAGCCGTTGCCACTGCGTGCGGGATGAGCGTCTGCGTCTTCAGCCGTGCATTCAAGGCGCAGTATGGAGTGACGTTCCGCGATTATCTGCTGCGGTATCGGATAGGACGCGCTTGTGAACTGTTGCGACAAGGATTGCACAGCGCGACGGACGCAGGATTGGCCGTCGGATTCGAGGATGCTTCGCATTTCTCGCGTGCGTTTCGCCGAGTGCTGGGCATCAGTCCGTCTGCGTATCAGCGTGGGTTGAATGGAATCCCGTCCGATTCATCCATGGTAAGCGGATTGGCGCCGACAACTATTCCGGACTATGCCGAGCTCAGATAATTTCTGAAACTGCCGGATCGGCTGTCCGCCGTCGCGGCCGGACGGCAAAACGTAACAACTTGTTTCGGAACCCGCATTCAGAAACGAATGCTTACACCCGGCGTGTGCACGCCACGCCGCCTGCAGCGCTCCTCGCCGCAACATCTGCGGAAACAGGAAGCCATCATGCGAAAAATCAAATTGTGGAGCGCCACTTTACTGGCCGTCGTCGCCACGTCCTCGGTGGCGCCCAGCCTGTACGGTTCTGAGCCGCAGACGGCCGCTGCGTCGCAGACTGCCGCAGTCGTGCCGACTGGCGCCACGGCGTTCCCGCCTCCCGAAGAGGTGGTCAGCCGCCTGCAGACCAAGCTCTCTTTGTCTGCGGAACAGGCAAGCGCTCTCACTCCGATCATTGCCAGCCGTCAGGAAAAGCTGAAAGCCATCCTGTCAGGCAGCAGCGCGCGGCCCTTGAAACGCCGGCGCGAGTTGCGGGAAATCGTGTCCGAGAGTGACAAACAGATCAACGCGCTTCTGACTCCGGATCAGCAGAAGCAATACGCCGAGATCGAAAAGCAGCTGCACGAGGAACTGAAGCAACGGATGCGAGAGCGACAGAACGCAGACGCGGGCTGAAGATGAGCTGAGCTTTTGCCCGTCAGGCTCGCCGGTGTATCGTCGACGTTACTATGACGAACTTGAACACCCGAGCCTGGATCAGCCTCGCTGTTCTCGCGCTCGCAATGGGTTTCCTGGTCTTTGTCCCGGCCGGGACGGCTCGCTACTGGCAGGCCTGGGTGTACCTGTCGATATTCAACGGCGCGTCGATCCTGACCACACTCTACCTGATCAGGCATGACCCCGCGCTTCTGGAGCGCCGCATGAAGGGTGGGCCGATGGCAGAAAAGCGACCAACGCAGAAGCTGATCATGTTGGGCGCCTCGGCGGGATTCGTCGGCCTGCTCGTCGTGCCCGCGCTCGATGTTCGCTTCGGGTGGTCGGTGGTGTCGCCGGCTGCCGTCCTGCTCGGCGATGCGCTTGTCATTGCGGGGTTCTATTTCATCTCGATCGTGTATCGGGAGAACACCTTTACGTCCGCAACGATCGAAGTGGCCAAAGATCAGAAGGTCATCTCAACCGGACCGTATGCGGTGGTTCGTCACCCGATGTATGCAAGCGCCTTGCTGTATCTTCTTGGAACTCCGCTCGCCCTCGGCTCGTACTGGGGCCTGGTGGTATTTGGGGCAGTGCTGCCGCTCTTGATATGGCGGCTCTTGGATGAAGAGCACTTTCTTTCCGGGAACCTGCCTGGATACACGGAATATCGTCAGCGCGTCCGGCACCGTCTCGTGCCATTCGTCTGGTAGATAGCTCTGCCGCTCGTGGCAGCGCGCAGAGTGCCGGAGAATCCGTTAGCAAACTTCAAGGTTCTTTACGGTACTGACGGCGCTGCTCTGCGACGTCCGCCGCACGGTCAGCGATGCAAAAACAAGAGAGGCAGGCGCTGCGACCTCAGCCCTGATCTGGTATCCGGCGGACGGATCGACAAACATGCACCTGTATATGATATTTATTGGTCTCGAACATCAAAGTCATCGCTTCCGGGAGTAGAGAATGAGCCAGTGGACAGTCGCACCGCGCAGCAGGCGCGGTTTGTTGATGATGGCCGCCGCAGCCGGCGTTACGTTGGCCACGCCTCGATTGATACGGGCCGCGGCTGCCGACAAGGCCAGCTCGAAATTCGGTGGAGATCTGTCCGCCGTCCGCGCCGCTATTGACAAGCAACGGCCTGCCGCCATCAAGCGCTTGCAGGACTGGATCGCGCTACCCTCGATCGCGGCGGAAAACCGCAATATGAAGGAAGGCTGCCAGAGGATGATCGACCTCCTCAAGGAAGCCGGTTTTCAGGCGGCGACCATGATGCCCACCGACGGTCAGCCCGGCGTCTTCGCCACGTTGGACGCAGGTGCTAAGCGCACGGTCGGCATGTATTTCATGTACGACGTCAAGCAGTTCGATCCAGCGGAATGGAGCTCTCCTGCGATGGATGCTGCCATCGTCGACAAGCCTCCTTTCGGCAAGGTGATGATCGGCCGCGGCGCGACCAACCAGAAGGGACCGGAGGCCACCTGGCTGGCTGCCCTGCACGCGCTCAAAGCAGCTGGCCGCAAGCCACCGGTCAACATTGTGCTGGTGGCTGAAGGCGAAGAGGAAATTGCCTCGCCACACTTCGGCCAGGTGGTACATCGACCGGAAGTACTGGCCGCGCTTTCAAAGTGTCATGAGGTGTTCATGCCCTTCGCTTCGCAATCGCCACAGGGCGGCGTGGAGATCGCTTTGGGCGCCAAAGGGGTGATTGAGGTTGAGCTGGTGTGCTCGACGCAGAAATGGGGCCGCGGCTCGAAGGATGACATTCATTCCAGTTACAAGGCTGAGCTCGACAGTGCCGTTTGGCGGATGGTGAAGGCGCTGTCCACGTTGGTGTCCGAGGACGGCAATGACCCAGCCATCGACGGTTGGTTTGAGCATGTGAAGCCCTTGACCGATCGCCAGAAGGAGCTGATCGCGGCAAAGGTTGCCAGCACCCAGGAGGCGGACACCATGAAGCTGATGGGCGTGCAGCACTGGGTACGCGACCTGTCCTACCGCGATGCTCTGGAGCGGCTGGCATCCCAGCCGACGGTGAATATTGAAGGCATGTATGCCGGTTATACCGGCCCCGGCGGTAAGACCATCCTGCCGTCAAAAGCCACCGCGAAGCTCGATATGCGGTTGGTGCCCGACCAGACTGCCGCCGAGGCGGCGGCCAAGTTGAAGGCGCATCTGGCCAAACGTGGGTATGACGATATCGAGGTCAAGGTCACCGGCGGCTATGACCCGACACAGACTGACGAGAACTCGTCGTTGATCAAGGCGTCGACGGCGATCTACAAGGCGGAGGGAATGTCCGTCAGCATGAGCCCGCGTCTTGCGGGATCATGGCCCGGTTATATCTTCACCGGTGCTCCCGTCAGTTTGCCAGCGGGGCACTTCGGTACCGGCCACGGCAGTCGGGCGCATGCGCCGGATGAATATTACGTCATCGAGTCGAGCAATCCGGCCGTGCACGGAATGGCGGAGGCGACTCTCTCCTACGTCAAGCATCTTTACGCGTTGGCGGGGATTTGACCGCCGCCTCCAGGGGCGATCTGACCAAACGACTCCGACCTGGCTCGAGCCAGGTCGGAGCACCCTTACTCGAGGACTCCGATTTTCCGCAGCGCCTGCAGGTACTCGAGCACTAACTCTTCGGGCACCGGGCCATACTCCGCAGCCAGCGCGGCTGTGATCTGGCGGACGGAGCGGGTGCCGTCGGCGAAGTTGAGCGCTTCGTAACCATAGTCCTCGCCGGAGCCCCAGGGACCCTCGTAACTCAACAGGCGTGGGGTCGAAATCCCGGCGGCTTTCGCGTGATCGGCGAAATAGTCATAACCGAAGACGAGGAGCGGGCCGCGAGGCTCGGGGCGGCGATGGAATATCGGAGTGCCATCGGAAGCAACCCCGCGAGACGGGCGGTGCTTCGGCGGTGTTGCACCGGAGGAATACACGTCGATGGAGCTGAGGACGCTACGTTCGTATTCCTCCGTCGACGCGGCCGGAGCGGCGACAGAGTCCCGCTCCATCCTCTGCGCCGTTCTCAGCAGCCTCCCGATCTCAACTGCCCGCTGGGTCGCAGCCACATCGCGCGCCGAAAAACCCGCAAGAAAATAGCCACTGGCGGCTCCAATGAACGCGGCGCGCTTGAGCTTGGTGGGATCTATGTTGGCAGCGGTGTCGAAGTTGGTGTGGATGTAGCGGTCCGGCCAGTCATTCAGGTAGATCGAGGGAATACCGAATGACGAGTCCTGGTAGACATCGTGGTCGCTCCCCCTGGTGTAGGCTGAATATTCGGCGCGTAGCGGCTCCTTGCCGCCTTCGGGCGCAACCATCGGATAGCCGGCCGTCTCGCCCGCCGCGAACCGATATGACTCGCTGTTGACCCAACTCGCGAACGCCCAGGCAACATCATGCACGAACGACGGCAAGCTCATCGGCCCCCGCGTCACGTGGAACACAGCCTTCGTTTCCGGGCCGCCTCCCACCATATCCATGTGTATCACTGTCCTGATGTGCTTTGCGAGTTCCGGCCGCGCATTCAGCAGCGTGACCGTTCCCTCGATTTCAGGTGGCCAGATGAACCTGATCGTCCGGGCCGGTCGCGACAGCTTCCCGTCACCGATCAACTTCTGCAGCGTTCGCGCCACCTCGAGTATGGTGACGCACCCGCTGGCATTGTCATTGGCCCCAGGCCGCTGATGATCCAGGTGACACGATAAGGCGATCTCGCTGTCTTTCAGTTCAGGGTCGGCGCCGTCAATGGTCGCGGTGACCAGCTCATAGGACGCGGCATGTTGGCCGGCAACCACCTGAGCGTGCAGTCGGATGTTCTCGCCACGCTTCAAACGGTCCTTCAGGGCGCGAGCCGTCTGCAGTGAGACCATGAAGGCGAATGTCTTGTGCGGGGAAAATGACTGCAGGTGTCCCCAGCGGATCAGGTTGTCGTTCTCACCGGACCAGCCTGTCTTCTGGTTCTGTGCATAACTGATGATGCCTGCTGCGTTGAACTGACCAACAGCGATGTCCTGCACATCGCCGGCGGCCGCAGCGACGAGGACGATCTTGCCCTTCACGTCCTTGTCGGCGTAATCACCTGGCTGGGTGCCGTCACCCACGTCCACCAAATCGGCCGTTACAGTGGCAGACTCACTGTCCTCGGCCAACACCACCGGCTCTGCCGCGTAGCTGGCAATCTTGACGTCATTCCCATCCCTGAGCTCCGAAAGCTCGCCTTCCGAGGCATCCCAGGCCTGGCGCGCCTTCTGTGTTCCGTAAAATGTTTTCCCGTCAGCGGGAAACTGCAGAATCTGCACGTTGCTCAAGCCGTAGGCCCGTGCCCGTTCGGCGATCAGCTCCGCGGCTGCATGAAATCCCTGCGATCCACGCTGACGATGAAACCGCGCCAGACCCTCGAGGTTTCTCTTCGCCGTCTCGCCGCTCAATTCGTTCGCAACTGCGGCTATCTCTTTTTCGGGCAGCAACGGGGGCGTATGCGCCAGGGTGCTGCGTGCGATGAGCGCGAGCGCGATACATGCGAAAGCACGACATGGAACGTTGATCACGGAATGCAGACGCCGCCGCCTTGCTCAGCCTCGGCCGCGTTGGCGCGGAACAGCTTGAACAGCTCCCTTCCCACGCCATGCGCGTTGCCGCTAATGTCCGCATCCGCATTGGGTCGCTGATCCCAAACTGCAGGCGGGACGTGTGCATCCAACGTCCCAGCGACGCTGTCAAGGCGCACTACATCACCATCCCGTATCTTGCCGAGTGGACCGCCGCTGAGGCATTCGGGAGTCACGTGAATCGCTGCCGGCACGGCGCCAGAGGCTCCCGACATGCGCCCATCCGTGATCAGCGCGACCTTGAAGCCCTTGCTCTGCAACGACGTCAACGCGGGTGTCAGCTTGTGGAGCTCGGGCATGCCATTCGCCCGCGGGCCCTGGTGACGAACCACGACAACGACATCACGCGCAAGCTCCCCAGCTGTGAAGGCGCTGATCACATCATCTTGTGAATCAAACACACGGGCCGGCGCCTCTACGACGCGATGCTCGCCCTTGACGGCGGACACCTTGATGACAGAGCGCCCGAGATTGCCTCGCAGCAGCTTGAGGCCCCCGTCAGCACTGAAGGGATCGCTGGCGGGCCGCAATACACTCGTATCACCGCTCTGCGCAGGCGCATCGCGCCACGCGAGTCCTTCGGGGGACAGCCAGGGCTCCTGAGTGTAGGCACGCAGTCCGCGGCCGGCGATGGTTTGCACATCCTCGTGCATCAAACCGGCCTGGAGCAGCTCGCGAACCAGAAACCCCATGCCACCCGCGGCATGGAAGTGATTCACGTCGGCGCCGCCGTTCGGATAAATCCGCGCGAGGAGCGGCACTACATCGGAGAGCTCGCTGAAGTCATTCCAGTCGATGAGGATGCCGGCTGCGCGGGCCATCGCTACCAAATGCAGTGTGTGGTTGGTCGAGCCGCCGGTTGCGAGGAGCCCCACGATCGCGTTTACGATGGCCTCTTCGCTCACGACGGTGGCGAGCGGCACGTACTCCTCGCCGAGAGCGGTAATTCTGGCGGCGCGGCGGGTCGCAGCCGCGGTGAGCAGATCACGCAGCGGGGTGTTCGGATTGACGAAGGCGCTGCCGGGCATGTGCAGGCCCATGACCTCCATCAGCATCTGGTTGCTGTTGGCCGTGCCATAGAACGTGCATGTCCCCGCGGAGTGGTAGCTGTCCGCTTCGCATTGAAGGAGGGCTTCGCGGGTTGCCTTGCCTTCGGCAAACAACTGGCGGATGCGGGCCTTCTCCTTGTTGGCCAGGCCCGAGGTCATGGGGCCGGCCGGCACGAAAATCGTCGGCAGATGACCGAACGCGAGCGCGCCGATGAGCAGACCGGGTACAATCTTGTCGCAGACGCCGAGGCACAGCGTGCCATCGAACATGCCGTGGGACAGCGCGATGCCGGTGGACATCGCGATGACATCGCGGCTGAACAGCGACAATTCCATGCCGGATTGACCCTGGGTGACGCCGTCGCACATGGCTGGCACACCGCCCGCAACCTGTGCCGTTGCACCAGCCTCGCGCGCGGCTGTACGGATCAGGCCGGGATAGCCCTCGAAGGGTTGGTGCGCGGACAACATGTCGTTGTAGGCCGTCACTATGGCAAGGTTCGGCCACCGCAGCTGCTTCAGCGCGTCCTTGTCGGCCGGGACTGACGCCGCAAAGCCGTGCGCCAGATTGCCGCACGAGAGCCTCGAGCGGGTGCTGCCGGAGGCATCTTCCGCCTTCATGCGGGCGAGATAGTCTGCTCGCTCCCTGCGACTGCGATCTCGGATACGCGCGGTGACTTCGCTTACGATTGGGTTGAGGCGCTGTCTGGGTGTGGACATGAAAAAATTTCCACCGTCGTAACGGAATGCTGCGGATAGTGTGCGAGCTTACAAGGATTTCTGTGGAGGTTTGAAAGCGTGCAGAGATTGAAGGCCACAATGGCCCAGCCGAACGGCCAGCCCGCGGGTGCTCCGTTCGACTTGCTGCTGTTCGGAGCGACTGGCGACCTTGCCCTGCGCAAGCTCGTCCCGGCGCTGTACCGAAGACACCTTGCCGGCCAGATCGTGGCGGGCTCGCGCGTGCTGGCGGTCGCCAGGACCGCGCAGACTCGCGAAACCTATCTTGCCCAGATTGAGGAGACCTGTCGCAAGTATCTGCGCGCGGAGGAATTTTCCGCGGAACGCTGGAAATCGTTCGCGGCTCTCGTGGACTACGTGACCGTTGACGCGACCCAGGCTCAGGATTTCAAGAAGCTTTCGGCATCCCTCGCGGATCGCGACGACGTCGTTCGCGTCTTTTTCCTTTCGACCGCGCCCAGCCTTTTTACACTGACCTGCGACAACCTCGCGGCAGCAGGGCTCGTGACCCCCAAGTCCCGCGTGGTGCTGGAGAAGCCGCTGGGCCATGACCGCGCATCAGCGGAGGCCATCAACCGCAGTGTTGGGGCTATGTTTGGGGAGCATCAGATCTACCGCATCGATCACTATCTCGGTAAAGAGACGGTGCAGAACCTGATTGCGCTGCGCTTCGGCAATACGTTATTCGAGCCGCTTTGGCGACGTGGCCGCATACGCCACGTGCAGATTTCGGTCGCCGAGCAGCTGGGCGTCGAAGGGCGCGGCCAGTTCTACGATCAGACCGGCGCGCTGCGCGACATGGTGCAGAGTCACCTGTTGCAACTCGTCTGCATCCTCGCGATGGAGCCGCCTGCGACCAGCGATCCGGATGCCGTGCGCGACGAGAAGCTGAAAGTGCTGCGTGCGCTGCGACCGATTCTCGATCGCGATGTACAGACCAAAACAGTGCGTGCGCACTACAAGGCGGGGGCCGTGAACGGCCAACCCGTACCGGGTTACCTGGACGAGGCGGGCGTGCCCGCCGACAGCACGACAGAGACATTTGTCGCGCTCAAGGCTGAGATTGATACCTGGCGCTGGGCTGGCGTGCCGTTCTACCTGCGAACGGGCAAACGTCTGCAAGACCGCGTAACTGAGATTGTCGTTACGTTCGAGGACGTGCCGCACTCCATTTTCGAGGGCGCGGGCGGCAGCGAGCGGTCGCCCAACCGGCTCGTGATCCGTCTGCAACCACAGGAGAGCATCACGCTCACGATCCTGGCCAAGAAACCCGGCGAAGTCATGCGCCTGGCGCCCGTGAATCTGGCGCTGGATCTCGCCGGGTCGTTCAAGGAGAAGCCGGTAGACGCCTACGAGCGGCTGATCATGGACGTCGTCAAAGGCAATCTCACGCTGTTCATGCGCCGGGACGAGCTGGACGCGGCGTGGCGCTGGATCGATCCTATCCGTGAGGGTTGGGCGCGGCACGATGAGCGGATCAAGTCGTACGTTGCGGGGAGCTGGGGTCCCGCAGCATCGAGCGCATTGATCAGCCGCGATGGCTTTGCCTGGCAAGACGAGACCTGATTCGAAGCGCCGTTGGAACTTTGAAACCCCCGCGGCGTTGATCGGCATCGGTCAGGGCTGCACGGTTTGCATTTTGGAGGGCAGCAGATGAATGCGAAGAATGGGGATACCGGGTCAGGGGCAGACACGGAACAGGTGAAAGAACACCTGCGGGCGGCGAAAGACGCCGCTGCCAGCGCAGCGCGTGCCCGCGCTCAGCAGGCGCGCGATTGGGCCAGCACGCAGATTGACGATCTGCAGCAGCGGGTCGAGGCGCAACCGTACATGGCAAGCGCCTGGGCGCTGGGAGCCGGCTTTCTGGCCGGCATTCTGTTGATGAGCCTGGTGCGCAACGGCCGTCGCCGTACTTGATTATTTGGCGTCGGCCATGCCGACGCGGAAGTCAGCGCCAACGTTCCTTTTGACCCGCGGCAAAAGGCGCGACTTTTGCCGCTCAGGGGTAGCCCCTGCCAAGGCGGCGCGCTACCCGCACAGCGGCAAGTACTTCACGAGGCGCGTCGTTGCTACGACATACCGAATGCGACGACATGCCAGTCGGAGCATCGGTATGCCGTAGCAACGTCGCGGGTGTGATAGCGCGATAACCACAGGCGCTAACGGCACTACCTCTGTCCGGGACCATCCGCAGACCACCTGCTGAGTCGACCCCGCACTATCTCAGCGTGGCCCCTAGCGCCCATCATTGAGGACCCCTTCCGGTAGCCGTGACCGTTCAGTGACACACCCCGCTAAGCCCCGTGGTCTGCTTGCCCCATGCATCAGATCGGCGTGGTGGGTCTGTCCTATCGGCACGCGGGTGTCGATGAGGTCGCTCGATTTTCTGTCCCCAAGACGGAGGTGGCTACTCGCCTTCCTTCGCTGCGGGACAGCCTCGGTGTGTCCGAGGTCTTCTACGTCGGCACTTGCAATCGTGTCGAGGTTCTTTACGCGACTGCCGATGGCGCGCCTGCCGGTGACGCTCGACGTGAGGTTTTCCAGGCGCTCATAGGGCGGGAGCCGAAGCCTGGTGAGGCTACCCGGATACTCCGCGCCTGGACCGGTGAGGCGGCCATCGAGCATCTCTTCCTCGTCGCGTGCGGCCTCGACTCTGCCCAGGCCGGTGAGCAGGAGATCGCTGCCCAGATCCGGCTCGCGTGGGAGGCGGCTCGCGGCGCGCAGGTGTGCGGTCCAATATTGGACAAGCTACTGGGCGAAGCACTCAGCATGGCGAACCGCGTGCATCGGCTCGAGGCGAGCGTGCGCTCGCCGTCGCTCGCCGATCTCGCCGCGGATCGCGTGATCAGGCATCTCGACGGCAAACCGGTCAGAGTGGCGCTCGTCGGGGTTTCACCTATGACCCGGCGTTGCGGGATGATCCTGCACCGCGCCGGGATACCGCTTCTCGTCGTCAATCGCACGCTCCAGGCAGCGGAAGAGTTTGCCCAGACTGTTGGGGGCCGGGCCTTGTCGCTGGATGGGTTCCGAGAGAGCCCAACGGAGCTCGGGGCCCTCGTTCTGGCTGCGGGTGGTGGTGAACCTGTGCTCAATGGCATTGCGCTGACGAACATTGCTGAGGCTGCGGGCGTTCGGGCACCGCTTCTCATCGATTTCGGGGTTCCGCCCAACGCTGATCCGGAGGCCACTCGGATCGCTGGAATTGCTCGTGTTGGAATGGACGATCTCATACAGGCGGCCCAGGAGCGGCGGCTCGCCCAGCTGATGAGGCTTGCGCCGGTACGGGCTGCTATCGACGAACGGCTCACTCGTTTGCGCGGTGAGCTGGCAACGCGGGCCATAGGGCGACGGCTGGCGGACCTTCGGGGTACGTTCGAACAGATTGCGGCTGAAGAAGCGGATCGGGCGCTCGCCGAAGAATTGCGCGATCTCGATGAGAGCCAGCGCGAGCTACTTCAGCGCTTCGCGTCGACTGTCGCGCGGCGTCTTGCACATCTGCCACTTGCGGGACTGCGCGCTGCGGCAGCGCATGCCAGTACGGACGCGGTGGATGCGTTTTTCCGCGAGGCGCGGCTGACACGCTCGAATACACCAGACGCCCTCAGTATGGGCGCACATGAACCTCAACCGGCAAAGAAGGTACTAGAGTGAACGGTCATAGCGGAAAGTTGGGCGCAGCCCATGGTTAGTACCAAACATCCTCGTTCCGAAGAACTCTACGAGCGCGCGTGCCGCGTCATTCCTGGCGGCGTCAATTCCCCCGTGCGCGCTTTCAAAGCCGTGGGTGGCACGCCGCTCTTTATTCAGCGCGGCTCGGGACAACATCTGATCGATGTGGATGGCCGGACGTATTTGGACCTCGTTGGATCCTGGGGTGCGTTGATCCTCGGGCACTCGCATCCCGCGGTTGTGTCGGCGATTGTCGAGGCGAGCCGAAGTGGCACGACGTATGGCGCGCCCTGTGCCGCTGAGGTTGAGTTGGCGGAGCGCATCGTCGCCTCCTATCCGGGACTCGAGCAGGTCCGTTTCGTGTCCTCGGGAACCGAGGCGGTCATGAGTGCGATCCGGGTGGCGCGCGCGTTCACCGGCCGTGATCTGATCGTCAAGTTTTCGGGCTGCTATCACGGGCATGCCGACCATCTGCTCGTAGCGGCAGGGTCCGGCCTCGCTACCTTCGGCACGCCGTCTTCTGCTGGCGTGCCTGAAGCGTTTACTGCATGTACGCGAGTACTGCCGCTGGACGACGAAGCGGCTGTCGAGGAATTGTTTGCTCGTGAAGGCGCACGGATCGCCGCCGTGATCATCGAGCCTGTGCCCGCGAATCATGGCTTGCTGTTGCAGAGGCGCGAGTTCCTACAGAAATTGCGCGAGGTGACCCGCCGTCACGGCGCGCTCCTGATATTCGACGAGGTGATCTCGGGGTTTCGCCTGGCCCGCGGCGGAGTAGCTGAGCTGGTGGGTATTGTTCCCGACCTGGCCACCTTCGGCAAAGTGATTGGCGGCGGTCTGCCGGTGGGCGGCTTCGGCGGCAGCCGCACTATCATGCAGCGCCTCGCGCCCTTGGGTGACACCTACCAGGCGGGCACTCTTTCGGGTAATCCAGTGGCCATGGCTTCGGGTATCACAACTCTGGACATTCTGATCAGGGAATCCGGCTGGGAGCGGCTCGAACAGATCGGGGCCCAGGTGGAGCGCGCGCTGTTGCCGGTGTTGGCCGCCGCTAAGTTCCCGATTCACTTCGTGAGAGCCGGCTCCTTGTTCTGGATGTCATTCCACGATGCGGCGGCTCCTCGAACGGCGGAGTCGATGAGCTCAAAAGCCGTGGAGCGGTACGGCGCGCTGTTTCATGCGATGTTGGCCCGCGGCGTCTATCTGCCGCCATCCGCGTACGAGGGGTGTTTCCTGTCCCTGGCACACACCAGTGCCGACGTTGAGCAACTGGCCCGCGCGCTGCGGGAGTCGCTCGCCCTGATTCAATGAAAGCGACCCGTGTCTTTCAGGTGACCGCACTGGCTCTCGTGGTCGTGGCGGCGGTGCAGGCCGGCTGGTGGCTGGTCGATCAGCGCTCCTACGCGATCGAGAAAGTGCGCGACGCCCGTACCCTGTATACGCAACAGATCGTTGCTGCCCAGGCCCTGTTGGATTCTGGAACGTCGTCGGATCAGGTCCGCACGATGATGCCAGGCGTGGCTATCAACGGAAAACGGGCCTCGCTATCGCCCGAAGTCGACCAGATGCTCATGAGCGAGGAGCACCGGCGCATCAATCAGTACGCGTGGGAAGGTGGCTTCTTCCTGTTGGCACTCGCAGTCTGCAACGGCGTGATATTTCGCGCTCTGCGCGCCGAGGCAAGAGTGCGGCAGGAGCAGGACAACTTTCTCGCGCTCGTCTCACACCAGTTCAAAACGCCGCTGGCCAGCTTGCAATTGTCACTCGAGACGATGGCGATGCGCCCGCTGTCGCCGGAACAATCCCGCACCCTGATCGACCGCATGCTGTCGGACCTGGCGCGCATGGAAGCGATGGTCACTCAGATTCTGGAGAGCAACCGTCTCGAGCGCGGGCGCATCGATCTCAAGGTTGAGCCGATCGAGTTGGGCGGCGCGGTCGGACGCGTCGTCTCCAATATGGAGGAACGCGCAGCCAAGGAGAAAATCACCATTTCGGCGGATATTGCCCGCGGCATGTACGTGATGGCTGATCCGCTCGCGCTGGATGTGGTGGTGCGCAATCTGTTGGAAAACGCCATCGCGGCCGTCACACCGGTCGGCGGCGGAACCATTTCACTCACGGCGCGTCAAGTGAGCGGCGAAGTCGAATTATCGGTGCGGGATACTGGAGTTGGTTTTCGCCCTGTCGATGGAGCGCGGTTGTTCGAGAAGTTCACACGCCTGCACCCCGGCGGCGGCAGCAGCTATTTCGGTACCGGGCTCGGCTTGTACATCGTGCGGCGTTTGATGCAGCTCGCCGGCGGCCGAGTCAGTGCACACAGCGAAGGTGTCGGGCAGGGGGCGCAATTTGTGCTTGCCTGGCCCGTGGCGCCGGCGGAACCGACGTGAACACTCCAACGCAATTCTTCAACAGAATCCTCGTAGTCGAGGACGACCCCCACCTGGCCGCCGGCATCGTGGACAACCTGCGGGCGGAAGGGTACGGCGTCCATGCGATCACCGACGGCCAGCAGGCGCTCGATTGGCTCAGCGAAGAACAATGTGGGCTGATCGTTCTCGATGTAATGCTGCCGCAGGTCGACGGTTTTACCGTGTGCCGCACTCTGCGTCAGCGCGGCGATAGCACTCCAGTGTTGTTTCTGACGGCTCGTGGCGACCCTGCCGACCGGGTGACGGGACTCGAGGCGGGCGGCGACGACTATATGGCGAAGCCGTTCCATCTGCAGGAATTCCTTTTGCGCGTGCGCGCAATCCTGCGGCGCTGGGACTGGTATCGCAACGCCTCCGCAACACCCGCGAGCGCCGTATTGCAGTTCGCGGGCAATGAAGTTGATTTCCGAGCGTTCCGGGCACGCTCGTGGAATGGGATCTCCCAGGAGCTCACCGAAAAGGAAGCCATGATTCTGAAAGTGCTGGCGGAGCATCCGGGCGAGATTGTCTCGCGCGAGGATCTGCTCGAGAAGGTCTGGGGCTATGACGTGTTTCCGTCCACCCGCACGGTGGATAACTTCATTCTGAGGTTGCGCAAGCGTTTTGAGCGCGACCCCGCGAATCCCAAGCACTTTCTGACTGTGTGGGGTGTCGGGTACCGCTTCATGGTCGAGGGCGAGCCATGAGCCGCACACTGCGCATTGGTACGCGGGCTTCCGCGCTCGCCCTGTGGCAGGCCCACCACGTCGAGGGCTTGATCAAGTCGCAGCCGGGCGCGCCGCCCGTGGAGTTGGTTCGGATTCGTACCGAGGGGGATGTACGCACCGATGTGCCGCTGTGGCAGATCGGTGGGCGTGCCTTCTTCACGAAGGAGATCGACAAGGCGTTGTTGGGTAACGAGATCGACATCGCCGTGCACAGCCTCAAGGACTTGTCCACGGTGTTGGAATCCGGTATCGAGCTGGCAGCGGCGCTCACGCGCGAAGATCCACGGGACGCTTTGATCAGCCATACAGGGGCGCGACTCATGGATTTGCCCCGCGGCGCACGTGTTGGCACGAGCAGCCTTCGCCGCAGAGCGTTCATCGCCCGGGCGCGTCCTGACGTGCAGCTGCTGGAGCTGCGCGGCAATGTACCGACCCGCATCGAGAGACTCAAAAACGGCGATTACGATGCAATCATCCTGGCTGCCGCGGGCCTGCGGCGGCTCGGTCTCGAGCAGAACATTTCGCAGCTGCTGCCGCTGGAGGAGTTTCCGCCGGCTGTCTCCCAGGGCGCGATCGGTGTCTGCATGCGGACGGACGATGCCGAGGCTGGGCGCTGGTTGCAGAAGCTCGATGATCGTGCATCGCGGTTGGCAACCACTGCCGAACGTGCGCTGTTGAGGAGGCTCGAGGGCGGATGTCAGGTTCCGTTGGGCGCCATCGGCACACTCGCGAACGATGGCACACTGCGGCTTCACGCGGCCGTCTGCGCCTTGGATGGCACGAAGATGCTTGAAGCGAAAGCGCAGATGCCCGCAACGCTTGCCAACGCCGTCAGTCTTGGGCAACGACTCGCCGAAGATCTGCTCTCGCAGGGAGCGGCCGAATTGATTGCAAATGAGCGCACTGCACGCAGCCTTGCGACGGAGGGGCCTTGACGGTGGATGCTCCGTCAAAACCGCCCCAAGGCGACCCCGAGGAGTCGAGCCTTGATACACAGGCCAAGGCTGTGGTGGTCACGCGCGCAGAGTCTGACGACGGTCCGTTGAGTTCGCAGCTGCGCGATCTGGGCCTCCAGGTGGTCCTCTGGCCGGCTGTCAGTGTGGCGGACGCCGATGCGGGGGCTCTCGAGGAGGCGCTGCGGTCGATCAGCGAGTTTGATTGGATTGTGTTCGCCAGCCGATATGCGGTGGCTGCGGTTACGGAGCGTGTGACCACCCCGCCCGCAAATCTGCGTGTTGCAGCAGTAGGGCAGGCAACTGCCCAGGTCCTGGGGCAGCGCGGCTGGCCGGTTGACATACTGCCGGAAGATGCGAACGCCGCAGCGCTGGTGTCGATGTTCGCCACAAAGCCGATCTCCGGCATGAAGGTGCTGTTCCCCGCCAGCTCGCGGGCGTTGCCCACGATTGCCGCAGGGCTCACGCAGTTGGGTGCGAAGGTCGTGCAGGTAGAGGCTTACCGCACGGAGCCGGCGGCGCTCAATGTTGACGCATGCCGCTCAGCGATCGATCGCGGCGGGATTGGCGCTGTCACGTTCGCAAGTCCTTCGGCCGTCATCGAGTTGGAGCGCTCGCTGGGAAAGGAGTCTTTTGACCGGCTGCTCGAGGGCGCCAAGGCTGTGGCCATTGGGCCTACGACCGCACGAGAGCTCGTCGCGCGTGGACGTACACCTGTTCTCGCCGAGTCCGCCACGTTGCGCGGACTCGCTTTAACCACTTTTCGCTCAGTTCAAACGAGGCAGTGATCATGGGATTCCCGTTGCACAGACCGCGGCGGACGCGGCAGTCGGATGTCTGGCGGCGCATGGTGCGCGAGACGCGCCTGACGCTCGATTCGCTGATCTATCCGATGTTCGTAGTACCGGGAAGGTCGGTGATACACCCGATCGGCAGCATGCCGGGCATTTCGCAGCTGTCGGTTGACGAGGCCGTCAAAGAGGCGCGGGACGTGGCCGCAGCCGGGGTTCCGGCGGTGCTGTTGTTCGCCGCTCCTGCGCATAAGGATTCGAAGGCCAGCGCGGCGCTCGATCCCAAGGGCCTTGCAGCCCAGGCCATCTCCGCCATCAAGGACGCTTGCCCGAATCTCATCGTGTGGGCTGACGTGTGCCTTTGCGGATCCACCGACCACGGCCATTGCGGCCATGTCCTGCCGAAAGGTCAGATCGACAATGACTCATCCGTCGAAACGCTTGCGCAGGTCGCGTTGAACTACGCCCGTGCCGGCGCGGACGCCGTCGCCCCGAGTGACATGATGGATGGGCGAATCCTTGCAATGCGCACCCTTCTTGATAGAGAGGGCCACTCGACAACCCCGATTGTTTCGTATGCGGCGAAATACGCCTCCTCGTTCTACGGACCGTTTCGTGAGGCGGCCGACTCGGCTCCCGCGTTTGGCGATCGGCGCTCGTACCAGATGGATCCGGCCAACGCTCGCGAAGCCCTTCGCGAAGTCCTCCTCGATGTGGAGGAGGGTGCTGATCTCGTGATGGTGAAACCTGCTGGCCCCTATCTCGACATCATCAGGCAGGTCCGTGATGCGGTGAATCTGCCCGTGGTCGCCTACCAGGTGTCGGGCGAATTCAGCCTGATCAAGGCAGCCGCGGAGCGCGGATGGATTGACGAACGCGCGGCGGCGCTCGAGACCCTGACGGGTATCCGCAGGGCAGGGGCCGATCTGATCATCACGTACTTCGCGCCCAAGATGGCGCAATGGTTAGCAGCTTGAGCACATCAGCAACTCAGGGTACCCACACGTCCACTTTCATTGCGGCCTGCCGGCGTCAGCCGGTCTCGCACACCCCGATCTGGGTGATGCGCCAGGCCGGACGCTATCTGCCCGAGTATCGCGAGCTGCGCTCCAGGGTCGACTTCGAATCCCTGACGCACAAGGCGGAGTTGGCTGCCGAGGTCACCATCCAGCCACTGCGCCGCTTTGAGCTGGATGCGGCCATCCTGTTCAGTGACATCATGACTCCGGTGCAGGGGATGGGTGTTGACCTGTTCTTCGACCCGGGCCCGGTGGTGCGCAATCCGATCCGCACGGACGCTCAGATCGATGCGTTGCCGCAGCTCGTGCCGGAGCGCGACGTACCGTTCGTGCTCGAGTCGATCAAGCTCATCCGGCCGGAGCTGCCCCGCGGCGCCCCGCTCATCGGTTTCGCCGGCGGGCCGTTCACACTGTTGTGTTATCTCGTCAGCGGCAAGCCCTCCAAGGAATTCGGTGTTGCCCGCTCGTTTCTGTACTCGCAGCCCGAATCGGCCGAGCGCCTGCTCGATCACCTCGCCGACGCCATGGCGGCTTACCTGGGTGCACAGGCGGCGGCCGGCGCGCAGGCGTTGATGTTGTTCGAGTCGTGGGCGGGACTGCTCGCGCCGCGTGAATTCAGCCGGTTTGCACTGCGCGCGGTTCGCCGGACGATGGCGGCGCTTCGCAAGCGAACCGACGTGCCGTTGATCTACTACGTCAACCAGGGCTCGGCGCTCATGGAGACGGTCGCCGATCTCGACGTCGATGTGATTGGCGTGGACTGGCGCTCGCCGTTGAGCCAGGTCAGCCGCGTGTTGGGCCCGGGCAAGGCCGTGCAGGGCAACCTGGACCCGGCGGCGTTGTTTGCGCCTCCGCGGGAGCTCGAGCGGCATGCCGACCTCGTGCTGCAGGAAGGGCGAGCCGCGCCGGGCCATATTTTCAACCTGGGACATGGCATCTGGCCCGAGACCAGTCCCGATGCCGTTGCGCGTCTCGTCGACCACGTTCACGAGAGCAGCTCGAAAGGAAGGCGATAAGCCATGGCTGCTGCTGTTACTCCGTCATCCGCGGACGATTTCGCGGCTCCCGCGGCGGAGTACTTTCGCGATCTGCAGGGCCGGATTTGCGCGGCCTTCGAGAGTTTCGAGCAGAGCAGCCGCTTCGAGCGGCGCAACTGGAGCAAACCGCAAGGACACCGCCTGCAAGGCGGCGGTGAGTCGCGCCTGATGCGCGGGCAGGTGTTTGAAAAAGTGGGTGTCAACGTCAGTCACGTGTGGGGAGAGTTTTCTCCCCAGGCGCGTGGCCAGATTCCGGGCGCCGAGGAATCGGACGGGCGATTCGTCGCGTGCGGCATTTCACTCGTGGCGCACATGTGCAATCCGTATGTACCGGCCGTGCATATGAATCTGCGCTATTTGCGCACGAGCCGCGGGTGGTTCGGAGGCGGATCGGACCTGACTCCGACTTTTCCGATGACCGAAGACACGGCTGCGTTTCACGATGCGCTCCGCAGGGCGTGTGATTCGTACAGGCCGGATGCCTATGCCGAGTACAAGGCCTGGTGCGATCGGTACTTCTATCTGCCGCATCGGCAGGAGCCACGCGGTGTGGGCGGAATCTTCTTTGACGAGCTGGCGAGCGGGGCTGTGGAGAAAGACTTCGCCTTCGTAAAGGCGGTGGGAGAGGCCTTCCTCGGCGTCTACCCGCGCATCGTCGCGCTACGAAAAGACACCCCGTTCGATGACGAGGCGCGCGAAAAGCTTCTGGTGAAGCGGGGACGTTATGTCGAATTCAATCTCGTCTACGACCGGGGCACGAAGTTCGGCTTCAGCACGGATGCAGATCCGGAAGCCTATCTGATGAGCTTGCCGCCCCTGGTGAAGTGGTGAGCCGATTGCCCCGCGTCGCGCCGCTGGCGCTTCTCGGGATTCCCTCCGCTGCGCTCCGCCAGGGGAGCTGACGCAACCAGTTGCCGGTGGTCCCCAGGGAGAACAGTTGCAGCTGTTGTGATTTAGCCGCGGCCCAGTGCGCGCTCAGCACGGCCGCAATAGCCTCGATGGTCTCGCCCGGAGGTTGCCAGAGCCAGTCATTTCTCGATTTCACGCTCAATCTCTCTCTAGTTGTGTGGGGTTCCCTTTAGGTGAGCGTTTTACCCGGCGTGAAGTTCCTACGAAATGTGTCTGATTGTAGAGACAAGCCGGCGCGAGGAGCGCCGGCTTGGCTTTCAACCCTTGCGGGCTGAGGCGACGAGGATCCCGGCGTAGCCGTACTCAGCATTGTCGGGGCACGGGATGACGTGCACGTCGATGCTCGAGCGCGCGAACCCGTTGCCGACCAGGGACTCGACCAGATCGTCCTGCGACACATCGGCGCCGGGGAACATCCGCTCGCCCACTTTGTAGGCCTTGCAGCGATACAGCGAATGGAGAATCAATAACCCCCCTTCGTGCAATGTTGACAGCACGTTGCACATGCAACGATGCCAGACCCGTTTGTCGCTCGAGACCGCGTCGAGGCAGAAGCCCGATACCAGCAGGTCGTAAAAACCGTGACGATCCGGGCCCAAAGGATGGCGCCAGCGGGCATCGCTCACATGCAGGTTGCGAATGACTTTGCGAGTTTGTTCCTCGCGCCGCTCGACGCGGCGGGCATCAGGTGTTTCGCCTTCACAGCCGAGGATGTAGTGCGTGAAGCGATTCCAATCGTCGTTGGCGCTCGTGGAGTTGACCCAAGTCTGCACCTGCGTGAGGTTGTCGGGGAGCCAGTCGGCCATGTCGATGCGAAAGGCGTAACGAGCTGCGGCAATGGCACGATGCAGTGTCGGGCCGCATCCGTATTCCAGCCCGCGGCCAAACTTATGTTCGATGCGCTTCAGCGTCTCGACCTGGTAGGCCAGGACCACCTGCTCGTCCGGCAGGACCACCTCGCTGTAATAGGTCTTGAAGTAGTCCTGTGCCTGCCACTGTGAATAGTCCGCTACCGCGGGACTCGGGTGTGTGCGTTCGCTCAAGAGAGACCTCCTGTTTCTCGAATAAAATCCTTCAGTGGTCGCGGCCGTAAAGGAGCTTTACGCTCGCAACCCTTGAGCTGCAGCCTCAATGCGTGCAGATTCGACTTGATTACGCAAATTCCGTCAAACGAGATCAAGGGCAAGCGCGCACGCGCACACTGTGCGCCAGCGCGGTGCAGCATGCGCCTCGAGATAAATACATCTGGTTACCGGGACGTCAACCTGAGCGACAATGAAGTCCGCAATGGAAGCAACTGAAGAATCCGAAGGCCGGTCAAGTCCATGAGCGCCTCATCGCGAGTAGTGTCGCCGGGAAGCGCGGCGGGAGCAGACTCGTTCGCGTCCAACGACGCTGGCGAGACTCAGGTCGGAGCCTGGCAGTGGGATTTTGGAGCCGGCATTTTCTCGGTCGATCCACTTTGGTGCGATGCCATTGGGATCAATGCCTGCCCGGGACCTGATCATCTGGAAAGTTGGGCGCGGCAGATTCACCCCGATGATATCGGCGAATTTCAGCGCAAACGCGATGCGATACGCCTCGGGCGGCTCTCGCGCTTCGAGCTCGAATATCGTGTGCTCGTTGATGAGACGCGCTGGCTGTGGCTGCTTCAGCGGGGCCGCGTCGTTGAGCAGGGCGGCGACGGCCAGCCGCTGCGCGTGGTCGGCATTTGCCTCGAGATCGATGAGCGCAAACGGGCCGAAGTTGCACTGCAGGAGAACGAGGCACGGCTGGCAACTGCGCTGTGGGGCGCACGAGCCGCGTTCTGGCAATGGCACGTAGCGACCGACGTGCCTGTCATGAGCCCGTTGTGGTTTGCCATGACGGGGTACACCCGCGAGGAGTGGGAGAGCCTCCCGAACCCATGGGCGTCGAGAATTCATCCCGACGACCGGGCGGCCGTGCAGTTGCAGATCCGCAAGCACCTGAGCGGCCAGAGCACCTCCATCGAGGCCGAATATCGCATCCGCACCGCCGACGACGAATGGAAGTGGATGCTGACCCGCGGCCGTGCCGTGGAGTGGGATTTCGAGGGCAAGGCAACCTCGGCCATCGGCGTGTCGCTGGACATCGATGCGCAGAAGCGCGCGGAGCGGGAGCTGCAGTCCAGCGAGACACGGCTGGAGACGGCAGTGTGGGGCGCCGGCATGGGGCTGTGGGAGTTGGACTTCCGCAGTGAGAACACCCGCTGGTACAGCGATTGGTGCGATCGGCTGGATCTGCATTCCTGCGAAGGCCAGGACCATGTTGCGCGTTGGGATGCCAACATCCATCCGGAGGACGTAACAGCCGCCGCGGCGCGGTTCAGTGATCACGTTGCCGGCAAGGCCGACTACTACGATGCGGAGTACCGCATCCGGGACAAGAAAGGCCGCTGGCGCTGGTTGTTCGAGCGCGGCCGCGTGGTTGAGCGCGACGCCAGTGGTGTTGCGCTGCGGATGGTCGGCGTCTGCATGGATATCGAGGAGCGCAAGGAAGCCGAGCTCGAGTACATCCGCAGCCAACGCAGGTTGGAGACAGCGCTGGAAAGCGCCCGCGGCGGGATGTGGGATTGGGATCTCACGAGCGGAGAAGCCCGGCACACCGAGCACTACTATCGCATTCTGGGTGTGGATCCGAAGTGCGGCGATCGCACCTGGAACTTCTGGAATGCCCGGGTACATCCTGAGGATCAGGCCCGCGTCGAGGCTGCGGTCAGGGATGTCATCGCAGGACGCAAGGATCTGTACGAAGCGGAATACCGGCTGCGCCACGAGGACGGCAGCTGGCGTTGGGTGCTGGACCGGGGGCGGGTACCTGAGCGTGATCAGATCGGCCGCGCCACGCGGATGGTTGGTTTTCTGGTGGATATCACGGATCGCGTCCAGACACAGGAACAGTTACGCCAAAGCGAATTTCGCTATCGAACAGTTGCATCGATGGCCCCGGGCTATGTGTTTGAGTACCGCTACAACGCGGACAACCAGCCGGAGCCCGTCTGGGCAAGTGATGGCATGCAGGCCATTTTTGGCTGCTCACTGGAGGATCAGCGCGGCGAGTGGGACTCCCTCATCGACGAAGAGTGGAGGCCCATCGTTGCAGCGCGTCATCTACGAATCCTGCGCGGCGAGCCCCAGGCGGGCGAAACCCGCGTACATACCGTTACGGGCGAGCGGAAATGGTTGTATGTCAGTACGCTGCCGGTCCGTGATCCCCGCACGGGCGCTGTTACCGGTATCCTGGGGTCTGCCTATGACATTACGACCCGCAAGCTCGCCGAGCAGGCGGTGCGGGAGTCCGAAGCCGTACTGCGGGCGGTGACGGAGAACACGCCGGACTGGCTGTTCCTGGTGGACGAGTCGCTGCGCGTGCGGTTCATGAATCGGCCGTTCGGACAGTACCGGTCCGAGGAAGTCGTGGGACGTAGTCTGCTCGAGTTCATTCCGGAGGCGCACCGCGCCAACCTCGAAAAGCTGTATCGGGGTGTGCTGGCGACCGGTGAGCCGGCCCGCTTCGAGCTGCGCCATCCGAATTCCAACAATACGCTGTCGCATCACGAGCACCGGGTGGTACCGGTCATTGATAGCGGTGTCATTCGGTCGTTGACGGTTGCCGTCACCGATGTGACGGAGCGGAATCGCGCCGAGAGCGCGTTGCGCGAGTCGCAGATGACGCTGCAGACTGTAGCGGCCAGCTCCGCCGACTGGCTTGCGTTGTTCGATCGTCAGCGGCAGTGTGTGTTCCTCAATCGTGCAATGCACGGTGTGCCGCCCGAGGGCTGGATTGGTGCTCCACTAGAGGATTTTGCCCCGCCAGCCGACCGTGCTCATATGCATGAAATATTTGAGCATGTCATGAACACCGGCGAGCCCCGTGACTTCGACCAGGTCATCATCGATCCGAAGCGCGACCCCCGCTACCTGGAATTACGGGCCCGGGCGGTGCAGGCGGACGGTCGGATTTTCGGCGCCGTCGTCAATATCACCGAGGTTACCGAGCGGCACGCGCAGCAAGATGCGCTGCGGACCCAGGCGCGAATCCTCGAGACGATGCGCGAAGGGGTGGTGCTGATCGACTCGACGACCCATCTAATCACGCTGACCAACGCCACATTCGATAAGATGTTCGGCTACGACGCGCAGGAGCTGAAGGGGCGGTCCATCGAGCCCTTGTTCAGCATGCCCGCGCTGCAGCGCAAACGCTTCGAGCGGACGTTGCGCGACAACCCGGACGCCGGCGAGGTGATGCCGGTGGAGTTTGAATGTGCACGCAAGGATGGGTCACGATTTGTGGCGACGTGCGTCATCACGCCGTTGCGCATCAGTGGGACAGAGCGCTGGCTGGCGGTGCTCAACGATGTAACCGAACGTAAACGGCTCGAACGCGAAATCATAGAGATTTCGAACCGCGAGCAGCAGCGCATCGGTAGTGATTTACACGATGGACTTGGACAGGATTTGACGGGGATTGCGCTGATGTTGCGAGGGGTGGCTGCACAACTGCGCAAGGAAGGCTCGGCCGCTCGCCTGGAGGTGGAGGAAGTCATCGGGCTCGTCAACAACGCCATCGAGAGCACCCGTTCCCTGGCGCGCGGTCTGTCTCCCGTGAGCGGTGAGCGAGGTGGCCTCGCAGCTGCCCTGCAGACGCTCGCGGCGCGGGCGAGTGAGCGGTATGGGGTACGTGTTGAGTTTAGCGCCAACTTTGATGAGCCCCTGCGCCTGAGCGAGACGTCGGCCACCCATGTGTATCGAATTGTGCAGGAGGCGTTGACTAACGTCATTCGCCACAGCCGGGCAACCGATGTCACTATCAGCCTTGAAACTGTGAGCGGCGAATTGCATCTAAGGGTTGACGACAACGGTCGTGGGTTCGAGCAGCCGGCCCCGGATAGCCCCGGGGGGCTGGGGTTGAAGATCATGCGTTATCGTGCGCAAATGCTGGGCGGGGACCTCATACTCGAGTCAGGACCGAATGGGGGCGCGTCGGTGCGCTGCTCATGTCCGCTGGACGGGGTCAGAATGGAGCTGGAGTCTGCAACATCTGCTACGGGAATCCCGCCGCATTGAGCGCTCCAAGACCCGCAGGTCCCTGTTCTAATGGCGCATCACTGGATGCGCACTCGCTCAGGCAGCTTAGCCGGAAATGAAGATTCCTCCACGGGTGCCGAGTTTTTCAGCTGTAACCGCTCAGCGGCGCGTTCTGATCGTGGACGACCACCCGATCGTGCGGCAGGGCCTGCGCCGCATGATCGAGCCTGAGCCGGACCTCGTCGTGTGCGGGGAAGTGCAGACCGAGCGGGAGGCCCGCACCGCAATCCGTGCTCTGTCACCTGATGTCGTGATTGTTGATATATCACTCGCGCAAGGTGACGGTTTGGAGCTCGTCCGTGATGTACATGCGCAGCAACCCGAGCTGCCGATGCTCGTGCTCTCGATGCACGATGAGTTGATTTACGCCGAACGGCTGCTGGCGGCGGGCGCCAGTGGTTACATAATGAAGCAGGCCGCTTCGGACCAGCTATTGATTGCGCTGCGGCAGGTATTGTCCGGAGGCACCTACCTCAGCGAGTCGCTTGCCGGGAACCTGGGGCGCTCGGATGCGGCCATAGGCGGCAGTGGCGTGGGCTCCGCTGATCCCATTGACCGCTTGAGCAACCGGGAGCTGCAGGTCCTCAGCCTCATCGGGCGGGGGATGTCTTCGCGGGAGGCGGCCGAGGCCCTGGGGCTGTCCGTCAAGACGGTGGAAACGCATAGGCAGAGCCTGAAGCGCAAGCTCAACCTGGCGACCAATGCGCAGCTGCTGCAATATGCCATCAACTGGTACGCCAGCCGGAGCAAGCCGCCGGCAGCCACGGGCCCGGAGCCGGATCCTGCAGGGAGCTAGCCGGGTTCGAAGGACCGAAGGGCTGGGGTGACCATTTAAACGTCTCGGCTCCTGTACGCCTCTAAGAATACGAATGAAGGCGCAGGGACAGGACTCACCGATCGATTGGGAAGGCGCGCTGGTGCAGCGGGCCCGGTCCGGGGATACCCGCGCGTTCGAGAGGCTCTATCGGGAGCACGCAGGCAAGGTATACGGACTGTGTTTGCGCATGACCCGGGATACCGCACTGGCCGAGGACTGCACCCAGGAGACGTTCGTCAATGCGTGGCGGGCCCTGGATCGGTTTGAGACGCGTAGCTCGTTGGGCACCTGGCTGCACCGGATAGCGGTCAACGTGGCACTGGGGAAACGGCGGAAGGCCTCACCGGTTGTGATCGCCTCGGACAGTATCGAGGCGGAGGATGAGGCCGTCGAGACCGAGTGGACTCTGGAGACACCGCTCGAAGTGAAGGAGATCGAGACGGCCATCGGCGAGTTGCCGGAAGGTGCGCGGGATGTACTGGTGTTGTATGCGATTTACGGTTACTCGCATGCCGAGGCTGCAGAGATGCTCGGCGTAGCGGAAGGCACATGCAAGGCACAGCTTCACCGCGCGCGCGGGTTGTTGCGGGAGAGGCTTGGAGTGGTGGATGTCGGGAGCCGTCGATGACGGCGCAGAAAGAGGTTCGCTGACATGACGGGCAACGAAGAGCGCAAGATCAGCTCGCTACGCGATCTGCCGCTGGACATCGCGCCTCCGCGGGATCTGTGGCAGGGGATCGAGGCGCGACTCGGACAGGGCGAGCACGCCAACGGCGCCCGCGATGGGCTCGAGCCGGCACGGCGCTTCGGGCGGGCGGGACGCATGCGGGTTTTCGCCGCCGCCGCGGTCATTGCCGCGCTTGCTGTTGGAATCTGGATTGGACGGGCCGTGTTGCCGGTTCCTGGCAGGCAGCCGGTGAAAGTTGAAGTGAATGCCTCCAACGCGGCTTCCGGCGCGCCCGGCACGTGGCATGCCGCGTACGTCATGGATTCCAGGTACACCCGCCAACGCGCGGAGTTGGTCAAGGATCTCGAAGCGCGTCTGGCGCGCCTGCCGCCCGAGTCGCGCGCGAAAGTTCTCTCGAGCCTGAAGGCGATCAACGATTCCAAGCAAGCCCTGGAAGCGGAGCTCGGCAAGGATCCGAGCAATGCGCTGTTACAGGAGCTGCTCGTCAACACATACCAGGATGAGATGCGCGTGCTGACCGCCGTGCACGAAGCCGGCCGCTCCGCGGAGGGGATTTAAACATGCGTAACGTTGTCCTACAGTCAAGAGTATGGTTGCTCGTGGGTGCCTGCACGGCAGGCCTCGCGCATGGAATGGATGCCAACTTCGAGAAGCGGATCGCAGCCGATCTTCACGGCGTGGTGGAGATCTCCAACGTTGCCGGAAGCATCGACGTGCAGGCGTGGGACAATCCGGAGGTCGAAGTACGGGCCGAGGTGGGTGCGGGAGTCGATCGCATCGATACCACGACCGAGCATGGTCGCGTATCCATCAAGGTCATCCTGCCCAAGCACTCATTCAGCGGCAATTCGGCAACTCTCCACGTCCGTGTTCCCCGGGATAGCGAGCTCGATATCTCTGGAGTCAGCGCAGAGGTGACGACGTCGGATGTGGAGGGGGCACTGCAGTTGAAGACGATCAGCGGTGGGATCAAAGCGGATGTGTTTCAGAAAAACACCGAGATCAAGACTGTCAGCGGAGATGTCGTGTTGCGCGGGCGTGGGAAGGATGCAGGTGCTGCGGGAATTCATGTCAGTACGATCAGTGGCGCTATCCGGATCGATCGCGCGGGCGGTGACGTGGAAGCCACTACAGTCAGCGGCGAACTGACTGTGCGGTTGGATCATCCCGCGCGCAACGTGCGGGTGCGAACCACGTCCGGTGGTGTGGGCTTCGAAGGAAAGCTGGCGAAAGGGGCGTACCTGGATGGGGAGTCCATTAGTGGAGACCTGACAGTTCGAGCCGCGACTGAGGGTTCTCTGGATTACGAGGTCAGTACCTTCAGCGGGAATATCAAGAGTTGCATGGGTACAGAGGCCGAGCGCGTTTCCAAGTACGGACCGGGACGGCGTCTGAATGGCACACGCGGCACGCCTGGGACAGAGGAGGCGAAGATCCGGTTGAAGACGATGAGTGGTGATGTCGAGTTGTGTGACAAGAGTTGATCGGTTCGAATGACGTCCCGTCAGACAGGCGGGTGTCGCGCGTGCCAGTCGGTCGCGCTTGAAAGACGATAGGCTGCCGTGCCCGCCGCCACCGCCGCAATAACCTTCTAATTCGACGGAGTTGCTGCATTTACCCCGGCGGTTGCCCCGGTAATGGCGTAGAGTGCAGTCAATTGCGCCGTTGAGGCCTACCCCCCATGGCCGGGCGTAATCCCTCTTGCGCTGATTTGTACCGCGGCGCGGACGGAAGGGCACATGCGAAAGCCAAACTATTCACAGGCGAAGAAACAAAAGGAATTTGCGAGGAAAGCTCGTCAGCAGGAAAAACAGCAGCGTAAGGTCGTGCGCACGGAACCGGAGGGCGGCAGCCCTCAGACGGGTGCGCCCGAAGGATCCCAATCCGTCGGTACCCCGGCCGCTGATGATCCAATCGGTAGCGGAGCATGAGGCTCGCCAAGGCTAACCCCGAGGTCGGCGCACAGGATCGTGCTGACAGGTTGCGTCGCATCCGTTCGGCCGCGCAGGTGCTGCGCATCGCGTTCCCGGCGGTTCAAAACATTCAACTGAAGTTGAAGTTCGAGAGCTCGAACCGGCTGACGCCCGCTTCGCAGTCGCACCAGTTGCATCCTCCCGCGCGGGCTTTTTTCGAGTTCCCGTGTCCCTATGCCGATTGTGGCGGGTCTTTCGATCTGACCGCGGCCGTCAACGCTGCCTTGGCGGACCTGGCGCGTCATTCGGAAGGAGTGTTGGACTGTGCGGGGCTGCGGCCGCTGAGCTACGCATCCAAGCAACTGTGCGGATTGCGCCTCGTTTACACGGTCGACGCGATGTTCTACCCGAAATAACGGGCAGGACCTGCGGCGGACGGTGTTACCTGCGGCGAACCGCGGTCACCGTCTCAACTTCCTCGGGGCGCGTAAAATCGACGATGAAGTGGTCGCCGTCGAAACTCACGACTTTTCCAGTCAAGTCGGGCCGCACGTAGAAGCTTCGTGGGCCGGTACTGTTTTCCTCAGTGCGGCTCGTAACGACCATTCGGATCGGCAACGCTCCGTCACGCGCGAGTGTCAGATGCTCGCTCAGCCGGCGTGAGTCGTCGGGATTGGCGGTCTCGCGGGAGAGGCGGTCTTCGTACCGCAGCACGCCGCGGGCGGGGTGTCCGAAATGAGCGTAGGAGCAGTTGAGCACCATTGCGCCATCTTCTGCCATAGCTGAAGCACACCTCAACCGGCTGTTGGGCTTGGCTCCGAAAGCCCGGAATGCATCGACAAGACTGAGGTTCATTTTATCGCTCCACTGCGCTGCCTCACCTTGCGCCTTCCCCCCGAGGAACGCAACGCCCCCGACAGCTTCGGGGCGCCGCCAGCACGAAAGTCAAGCAATGGCCGGGAAACTGTTATATACTGGCTAGTAGCTCGTATTTTTCGGCTTGCCTGCCTTGGCCCACGGCGCCACCCCGGCGCACTCCCTGGCCAAAGTTTAGACACCCTCGCAAAGCACGGCGAACCCGTCTGCCAGGCTTACGTCCTGCCGGACTCTTAAATTTCTTTTCGTGAGTAATTGCATTGACCAAGTTATATGTTGGAAACCTGCCCTTTTCGGCGACCGAAGATGCGGTCCGGGCTCTGTTCTCGAAGCACGGCACCGTTGAAAAGGTCTCCCTGATCACCGACCGCGACACGGGCCGCCCGCGTGGTTTCGGCTTCGTGGAGATGTCGAACGCCGATGCATCGCGTGCGATGCAGGCGCTGAACGGCACGGACCTCGACGGCCGCTCCCTCAAGATCAATGAGGCGCAGGACAAGCAGCGATCAGGCGGTGGTGGTGGCGGCGGTCAGCGCCGCTACTAAAGTTCCAAGTCTGAACTGATGTCGCGCCCGGCGTTCATTCGCCGGGCGTGACTTCAACTGGGCTCGGCGCCTGTCGAGCCCGGCTGGAACTTCGCTCTTCCGGCCCCTTAAGTCGCTGACTCTTCTGTCAGTGACATCCTCGCATCCACGGTGAAGTAGGGCACGTGGTGGAAGTCGCGGATACGGGCTATCTGTTCCTGCTGCACCGTCAGCTCAATGAAGTTGATTGCTCGCACACTCTGCGGGCAAGTCAGCACGGCCAGCCCCTCGCGGCCATCCAGCCTCGCCGGGACCATGTACCAGTTGGTGCGGCCGTCATAGTTGTGGAAGTAAACGCCAACCTCCTTGCGGCCCCTGCGGCTCGTTGCATCCACCACCTCCAATCGGACATCGTCGATCAACATCGCTCGAACTCCGTCCCAGTCGCGGGCGTTGAAGAGTGCAGCGTAGCGACGGACAGCCGGCGATACTTCCGGCGGCATGTTCTCAGCATCGGCGCTGGCCTGTGCGGACATCGCCAGCAGGCGCGCACGACCCCGGTGTAAGGCGGCCTTCACGGCCGACACGCTGATCTGCAGGGAGTCGGAGATCTCCTCCAGGGAGTAATCCAACACGTCCTTGAGGATCACGCAGCTGCGTTGGAGCGGCGCAAGCCCGACAAATCGAGCTACGGCCAGCGTCACTGCCTGCTCGCGTGGCAGCAGCACATCCGGATCTGACTCCCGGTCGATGAATTCATCCGTGTCCGGGTCGAGTGGCGCGCGCATGCGCCGATCGTAACGGCGCAGGTAATCGAGCGCCCGATTGTGCGCGATTCGGAAAAGCCAGGCGCGCAGGGCCGGCGGCTCCTTCAACGCTGACAGCTCGTAGTAACCGCGCGCCAACGTATCCTGAACGACGTCTTCGCCGTCAATCACCGAACCAACCATGCGCGCGCAATAGCGATGCAGATCCGGGCGCAGTTGTGCGACCAGCGTGAGAAAGTCGCGCCGGGCCTGTTGCAATTGCGGCAACGGCGGGCTCGTGCCCGGCATCGCAGCCTGGCGCGTCTGCGCCAGGCTGTCTTCGGATTCCGGTGCCGATGTCATGCGGCGATCGGGCGTGCAGCTGCGGCTCTGCGTGTACGGGCCCAATGCTCCGACTGCCGCATGCGCTCGAAGTAGGTATCGATATGCCGGTACGGGCTGAAGTCGAACGGCACCAGGGTCACGTAGGGTTCCAATGCGGCCATTGAGTAATCAGCCAGTGTCAGCTGATCATCGACCAGGTACTTCCTTCCGTCCATGTGCGCGTCGAGCAGCGGGGCGAAATGCGACAATTTTGCGCGCGCTTGCTCAACCAGCGCGTTATCGGGTGGACCGGCATTATTCTTCGGTTTGGCCACCGTTTCGAACGCCAGCGTACCCAGCGCCGAATTGAAGTACAGAGCCTCCCAGAACTGCCAACGGGTGATATCGGCGCGTGTGCGGGCATTGCGTGGGAACAACGTGTTGTCCCCTGCTTTGTCGGCGAGGTATTGCATGATGGCCGCCGATTCCCACAGCGTGAAGTCCCGATCCACCAGGGTGGGCACTTTGCCGTTCGGATTGATAGCGAGATAGTCGGGGCGCCGCAGCTCGCCGGCGAACAAGTCGTGGTTTCGGATCTCGACCTCTAGCTCGAGGTGCAGGATGACGGCTTCGACTTTGCGGCTATTGGGAGAGCCAGGAACAGTATGCAGGATCATGGTGCGTACTCATCGGTCCGGGAAAGATGCCTCTAAGACGTCTCAGCGCTGCGAAAGGATGCGGGTGAAAAGGCCAAGCGGCGTAATTGGATCCGTCTCGTGTCGAATCTCGCGTGGCTGGGACGTCTTCAAGATGAGGCCCGGCCCGAGTGGCATCGGGCTCCTTTTGAATTCAAGGAGATATATATGTCTGGCAGCAAACCCCTGACGCCGGCGGCCGAGCTGGCAGAAAAGAACCGGGTTCGATATCCGAATGAGAGCGCGGAATACCGCCGCGCTCGACAAGCTCTGCTGGCGCAAGAGATCGAGCTCAGGCGTCACATTGAGCGTGTGGCCGAGCAGCGCCGTGCGCTCCCGCCGGGTGGCGAGGTGACGAAGAGCTATCGATTCGAGGGTGAGCGCGGGCCGGTCAGCTTCGCGAATCTGTTCGGCGACAAACAATCACTTGTGATCTACAGCTTCATGTTCGGCCCCCAGCGCGAGCGGCCCTGCCCGATGTGCACCTCACTCCTGGGAGCCTGGAATGGCGAGGCACGTGACATCGAGCAACGGATTGGATTGGCCGTGGTGGCGCGCTCGCCCATCGACCGGCTCGTCGCCTTCAAGAAGGAGCGCGGATGGCGCGATCTGAAACTCTATTCCGATCCAACAGGGGAGTTCAGCCGGGACTACTTCGCGATTGCCCCCGACGGGTCCGACATTCCGGGATTCAACGTGTTTACTCGCCGCGATGGAAAGATCCAGCACTTCTGGAGCGGCGAGATGGGATTCGAGCAGGCTGATCCGGGTCAGGACCCGCGTGGCGCACCGGACCTCATGCCGATCTGGACCATTCTCGATGCCGTGCCCGAGGGACGCGGGAAGGATTGGTATCCCAGGCTCGACTACGGGACGTAAGGTACTGGCCGCCGCCCCTGTCGCGCGCTTTCCGCGCACCCATCCAGTCGCGCGTTTCTCGCCCGCCCGATCTAATATATTGCCACTTAGCTAAGTTACGAATTACCATAGCGGCCACCGGGTGAGCCCGCCAGCCGCCCCGTCGTGGAACGTCTACAGATCATGCAAGCCTCCAGCATCTGTCGTGAGCGAGTCGCTGCAACGTACGAATTGATTCGCCCGTATATCCGCCGAACGCCGATTATCGAGGTCGACCTGGCCGATTTCGGACTCAGCTCTCAGCGCGTGACCTGCAAGCTCGAGCTGTTGCAACACGCCGGATCCTTCAAGCCGCGTGGCGCCTTCGCCAACCTGCTGACGCGGGAGGTGCCGAAAGCCGGTGTTGTGGCGGCATCGGGAGGTAATCACGGCCTTGCAGTCGCGTTCGCCGCAAACAAACTGCAGATACGCTCCACCATCTTCGTTCCCGGGGTCGCCGCGGTCACGAAGCAGGAGCGAATTCGCAGTTTGGGCGCCCGGCTGATCGTAGGCGGTGAGCTTTACGCGGACGCGCTGGCCGCCAGCCGTCAATTTGCGAGCGAATCCGGCGCCATGCAGATCCACGCCTTCGATCAGCCAGAAACCCTCCTCGGACAGGGTTCGGTTGGCCTCGAGGCCGAACAGCAGTGTCCTGAGATGGACACGCTGCTCGTCGGCGTGGGCGGCGGCGGGTTGATAGGCGGCATCGCCGCTTGGTTCGAAGGCAGGGTGAAGCTCATTGCAGTGGAGCCACGTGCTGCGCCGACCTTATACCGCGCGTTGGAAGCGGGTCATCCCGTAGATGCTGAGGCTGGAGGGATTGCGGCCGATTCGCTCGCTCCACGCAAGGTAGGAGAGTTGATGTACCCACTGGCCGAGCGGTTCGTAGATCGCGTCGTGTTGGTGGAGGATGAGGACATCAGGATGGCGCAGCAGGCACTCTGGCGCGTGCTGCGAGTCGCGTCCGAGCCGGGCGGCGCGGCAGCGATGGCGGCACTGTTGAGTGGGGCCTATCGCCCGCAGCCCAACGAGCGCATTGGAGTACTGTTGTGCGGCGCAAACACCGACGCGGTCAGTCTTTGAGCCGCTACTACTTGCGCCGTTGCGAAGTCGAGCTGCTCGAGTGCCGTGCGGGTCTCTCCTTTACGACTTGCAGGTGCCGTACGCCGGTGGAATTCGATTCGTCATCGCCATACGTGTCGAACTCACTCGTCCGAAGAGTTTCCAGCGTCTCTTCGAGCGAATCTGCTCGGCGCTTTTCGCGTGCGGGTGCCACTGGAACAGCGGCACCCGCGCTTGTGCCGCGGTTTGCCTGGACTGCCTCGACTTTCCTATTCCGTTCCTGAGACGTCTGCGCCGAACGCACGGCTCCAGTGGATCTCCTGCCGGTCTCGAGCGCCCTCGCGTACTCCGCAGGATTGACAGGCACGACGGCGACGGACGGAAAGTCCGAGAATAGATACTGCGCAACCTGCTTGGCCGAGATTGCATCGCTGAAGAATCCAAGGCGCAGGCAGAACCACTCGCGGCCATCGAGGCGGGCTTGCGTCGTATACAGCGTGTAGGAGCTGAAAATAGGGTGCCGCGGCGCTGTATCCAGTTCGATCGACTGCGTGGACCACTGCAACTGCACCGCGAACGAAACCGGAGCGTTGCGCGCAACGGCGTCCTTGAGCGCACGGCGCGTGCTCGTGTCTTCTGGCCGAAGCAACGAGATGTTGCGGCCGGCAGCAGTCGCATCCGCGCCCGTCACCGACCCGCGCTTTTCGAGGATCGACAGCACCTGCGTATCGCTGAATGAGTCCGCCTGTGTTGCCAACCTCTCACTCACAAACGCTTCAGGATAGATGCCGCGCAGAACTCCCAGCCACTTCTGCGCCTCGGCGGGCGTCGTGAAGTAGCCCATGTACAACGTGTAGCGCTTGCGCTCAGCTTCCAAACTCTGGCCGAGGAAAAATTTGAAGCGCATGAGTTGGGGTGAGCGCGGCTGCGGGATGGTGATCGGCGTCGGCACCGAGCACAAAGTGATGACGAACTTCCCCTCCGCCGTCGCAGGCGTAGATTCCAATCGCATCTGAAATTCCCCGGAAATTCCCAGTGTGCCGACCGTGCGCGATCCCTGAGTCACGGAATGCTTTCCGCATGTGAGAACAAATGTCTCACAAACAGGAGTCTTTCACCGACCAAAGGCTCGCGATGTGATGCAGCGCGCAGAATCGTCTTCGTCGCAAACGTGTCGATACACGTTAAGGCAAATCGATATGGCGACCGTCATTGAGCGAGCGTGCGACCACACCGAGTAGTGCTGTGGTATCGACCGGCTTGACGAAGTGAAAATCAACACCGGCCTCCTGTGCGCGACGCCGATCCACATCCTGACCCCAACCTGTCAGGGCGGCGATCAGGATAGTGCTGCCCCACGGACGTGCGCGAATCCGCCGGCTGGCCTCGAAACCATCAATGCCTGGCATGTCCAGGTCCATGAGAACGACCTCGGGCCGGAAGACTTCAGCTCTTTGCACGGCGTCACCTCCATTAGCTGCGGTCTGCACTTCATGGCCTTCGAGTTCCAGCAACACGGCCAGTAAGGCAGCCGCATCGTCATTGTCGTCTACCACGAGAAATCGTCGCGCCTTGATGCCTTCGATTACAGCCGCTGGCTTCGCGGAGGAACAGGCGTTGTCCTTGGGCACGGGGTCGGCGATTGATGGCAGGCGCACAGTGAATGTACTACCGGTCCCGATACCGAGACTGTGTGCGGTCACGCTACCACCGTGCATCTGTACGAGCCTGCGCACCAGGGCAAGGCCAATGCCCAAACCTCCGCGGGAGCGAGCCTGGTGCACTCTGACCTGAGAGAACATTTCGAACACGTCTTCAAGATAATCCGGTGGAATGCCGATGCCCGTGTCCGAGACGCTGATGACTGCGTCGTCGCCATCGCGCTCCACTGTCAGCGTGATCGTACCGCCCGGTTCGGTGTACTTGGCGCAGTTCGATAGTAAGTTGGTGAGGATCTGCGCGAGGCGAGCCGGGTCGCCATCGACTACGAGCCGATCATCGCGGTAGTGGACGATCGGATCGTGACCGTGCGCCTCGAGGATCGGTCGCGACGCCTCCAGAGCTTGCTCCACGGCCTTCATGAGCACCACCGGCCGCCGCTGCAGCTGAAGTTTGCCGCGCGCGATTCCGCTCCCATCCCGCAAATCATCGACGAGCCTGACAAGTTGGCGCATCTGCCGCTCCATCATGTTCATAGTTTGGGTCAGTGTCGGACTAGCCGTCGCGACCTGACGAATGATTTCCAGACCTGTTTGAAGCGGCGCCAGAGGGTTCCTGAGCTCGTGCGCGAGAATCGCCAGGAATTCGTCCTTGCGCCGATCGGCTTCGCGAAGGTCCTCGACTTCCGTCACTGCAGACTGGCTCCCGCCTGTGTAAAAGAACAGTTCACGACATAACCTTCGCCGATGAGTCTCGGACACACCGACTGACCACTGCGCAGTCAACACGCCGCATATGAGACCTTTCGTCTCATAAAAGGCAAGATGTCGGGTTTCAGCGTCACAAGAAGAGACCTTCGGAGGGAGGGTTAGCGCGAGCCTGCGCGTGGCGCATATCCGCGGATTCGTTATGTCGCCAATAACAAACATCGATTGCGTGCGCGTGTGGAGTTACGACAGGAGGCCTTGCGCCGCAACAGTGGTCGTGCGCTAATTTGTCTCACATATGGCAGCAGCGTCGACCAGTCACGTTTTAGCGGCGACACGCCAGTGGCTCAAACCGCTGGTGCACGTGTTAATCCGCTGTGGAATCACGTGGCGGGAATTCGCGGAAGTTGCAAAGACGGCTTACGTCGAAGTTGCGACTCGGGAGTTCGGCAAGCGTGGGCGACCTACAAACGTGTCACGTACCTCCGTACTGACGGGGCTCGCGCGGCGGGAAGTACGTGTCCAGCGCGAGCGGCTCGACTCCGGACCGGAGGCGCCGACCGGTTATGTCACAAAGGCCTCACTGATTCTTTCGGCGTGGCATTTGGAGCCGGAATTCCTCGATTCGGGCGGAAAACCGGCACTCCTCGCGGTCGATGGCGAAGGAGCTACCTTTTCAGCCTTGCTGCGACGCTGTGGCGCGGGTGACGTGCGACCTTCAACACTGTTGAGGGAGCTGCGCAGCGCTGGAGCCATTCGTGTGACCGACGATGGCCGCCTCGAGCCGCTCCAACGCATGTACGTTCCGCAAAAGATGGACGAAGAGCTCATTCGTCTGTGGGGCACAGTACTCGCAGATGTAGCGTCAACCTATGTGCATAACTTGACGCAGGGCCCCAGGACACCGGCGCGATTCGAGCGTGCCGCCTTGAACGATCGCGTACTCGCGAGCGCGCAGCCTGAATTCCGCGAATTTCTCAACAAGGAGGGCCAGGCATTTCTCGAGCGAATCGACGCCTGGCTGCTGGCGCACGAAGCAACAGGGAGTGATGCGAAGAAGGCGACTATTCGCCTGGGCGCTGGTGTGTATCACCTTCAGGACTGACCCACCGGCAGTGCGAGATAGACAGCCGCACGCCTGGAGCAATGACAGTGAAACGCACAATTGTGGTGATCGGAGCAGCTGCAGCGATGCTGCTGGCTTCGTGCAACGAAATCGATGTTGCCGGGATCCAGGGCTCCGGTAGCCCGACACCCGCAGCAGCGGCCGCAGTGGGTCCAATTACGGGCTTCGGCAGTGTCTTTGTGAATGGAGTGGAGTACATCACCTCCAACGCCCAGATCCTGATCGATCGTCAGCCCGGCACGGAGGCCCAACTGCATGCCGGGCAGGTTGTCACGATCAAAGGCAGCGTGAATGACGATGGTGTCACCGGAACGGCGACTGAAGTTGCCTTTGATGGCGATGTTCAGGGTCCGGTGGCGCAGATTGATCTGACGAACAATACGGCTGTCATCCTCGGACAGACTGTGCGGGTGACGGGCTCCACGTTGTTCGATGACAGCTTTCAGCCCGGAGACCTCACGAGTCTGCAGAACGGCTCTCTCTTCGTCGAGGTGAGCGGTTTTTCAAACGGCGACGGAGAAATCATGGCGTCGCGCGTAGATCTCAAGTCTGCGGGCAGCAACCTCCAGGTCAAAGGTGCCATCCAGACGCTGAATACAACGGCTCACACGTTCCGTATCAATGCGCTCACGGTGGACTACAGCACCTCGTCAACGATGCCTATGCTTGCAAACGGGAGCCTGGTCGAGGTGCAGGGAACGACTCTGACATCGGCCGGGGTGTTAGTCGCCACGCATGTCGAGGTGCTGCCGGGACTTGGCGCTACGGCGAACGAGCGGCTGGATATTGATGGAATCATTACCAGCTTTACGTCTACTGCGAATTTCGCCTTGCAGGGGCAAAGCGTTACCACGGATGCCAACACGCAGTTTGTGCTCCATGGGGTTTCCCTCGGCCTGGGCGCCGAAGTCGATGTGCAGGGCACGGTCAACGCGTCCGGGACGCTGGTTGCAAAGAAGGTCGAGGTGAGGCCGCAAAGCCTGAGCCTGGTTCGTGGACTCGTCGATTCCGTGACGGCGGCCAGCAACACGGTGAGTGTGCTGGGAGTCAGCATCACAACGAGAGCATCCACCGAGCTCAACGACAAGTCGAGTCAGCACGTAAAGCAGTTTCGGCTGACCGATCTGCGCACCGGCGATTATGTGGAGGTCCATGGAACGGAAGGGCAGCCCGGCACGCTCAGCGCTTCCACGCTCGAGCGTGACAACAATGAGAACCGCTCCTATCTGCAGGGCACGGCGCAGAACGTGAGTGCGCCCAGCCTCACCGTGTTGGGGGTCACCGTGACAACCAACGCGCAAACCCACTTCGAGGGCCCCGGCGGGACGGCCTCAGGCGCCGCTACTTTTTTCAGCCAGGCAGCGAACCACGTCGTCAAGGTGCGGGGGTCATTCTCAGGGGGCGTGCTGACGGCGGATCAGGCTCGAATTGAACAATAGAAGACCGGCCAGATCGCTCCCGTTTCTGCTGAATCGACCCGTGCCGGGCGATACGCGCGTGAAGCACGCACATAGGCCGTCTTTGTAACCCCGCCTGTGCTCTTTGGACTATTCCTGTGTGACAGCTGCGCGCTGATGATGCCTGCCGCTGCCGGCGAACAACGCTGTCGGCAACGCTTCAGTCATCACCAGTTGCTTCACATGGAGAGCCTCAATGCTGTCAAACCCCCTACAGTATTCCCAGCAAAGCCTCTTGCCGCAGTTTCCCGGACTGCAGGCGGTGGGGTTGCCGCAAATGAGCCCGGCCCTGTTCGGGCAACCCGCCGCGTACAACGGGACTGCGCCGGGCGCGTACGGCGTGTACAACGGGACTGCGCAGTTTGGTCATGACGCCGGCCAGGCCGGATTCGCACCGCAGTCCCCCTTTGGGCACCCACAGTCTGCCTTTGGGCCGCAGTTGCCCTTTGGCCAACACCTCCCGTTTGGATTGAGTCAGCAGTTTGCCTTGGGTGGCCAGGCAGGCGCGCCCATTGCGCTGCAGCAGATCGTTCCGGCACTCGCGCAGCTTGCGCAACACATCGCCGTCCAAAGTGCCGTTACCCAGCAGATTGGCATTGCGGTCCACCAACTCGCTCACCAGTTGGTGTCGCAGGGCGTGCAAGGCTATCCGGGCGGCGGTTTCGGCGCCGGTCAAGTGTTCGCCGGAGCCGGTCAGCCGTACCCGGGTGGCGCCGCACAGCCGTTTGGATTGGGCGGCCAGGCCGGATATGGCGGCCTGGGTCCGCAGGCGCAGGGTTGGGGCGCACGGCCGCAAACGATCCAGTAGCAACGGCCGTCCCGTAGCCACGGTCGAGAATCGAGTCGGTCGGATCAAACAGTGGGCCTCGGTGGGCGCGGGATAGATGCGCGGGCAACTCTCCCGTTGGTGCCCGCCGAGGAGCAGCGGGACATGCCCCGCTGACCCAACCACAATGGAGGAATGTTCGATGGCGCAAGAGAAAGACGACAGGCCTGGTGCGGCGGTCAAGAAGACCGGCGAGGCCGGTGATGATTCGACGCGGCGGACCCCTGGAACGCAAGGTCGTTCTGCATCGCGCGAACCTGTAAACGGCGGGGACAGCGGACTGGTGGCGTCGCCTCCGGACAGGCGGCGTGAGCGTTTCATCATCGGTACGCGTATTGCACCGGGTGGCCACGCAATCGCCCAACATTCGATGGACGATGTTGTCCAGTACCTCAATCGACAGGAGAACGTTGAGGTTGTCAAACGGATCAAACTGGGCGGGACACAGCCCTTCACGTCCAATGGACATAGCGTAAACGAACTCGTGGTGGCCAAGATCGACGCGATCAAGGCGCAAAGGCTGCGGGGTCTCGCGCCTCCTCACCTGATCATCGAGCGCGACTCATTGTTGACTTGTGCGGACTACCAATTGATGCCCGCGCGCGTACCGCCGATCGGGACGCTGTTGCCGCTGCGCTCCGTTGCGACTGATATCAGCATTCGGGTGATAGGTGAGCGCGATCAGCCGCTTGCCCGGGCGACAGTCGTCATCGACGCAGGAGAGCTGCCGGCCCAGGCACTCACGGACGAAACCGGCACCGCGCGTATTACTTTCTTCGGAAGCTCGACGGAGGCCATTCGGGCATTGTTCATCAGGTCCGCCGCCAATCACTGGGACCGGCTCATCTATGCGCCTCGCCTGAGCTCTGGTATCAACACGGTGAAGCTGCGGCCGCTGTCGGAAGTTCACCCCCATTTCCCCGCGGCCCGGTTGCTTGGCTGGGGCCAGCGCCTGATGGGAATCGATCCGACCGCCGGGCGCTTTTCCGGGAGCGGCGTCAAAATCGGCCTGATTGATTCCGGCTGCGACAACTCACATCCGTTGCTGCGGCACATCGTGCAGGGTAAGGACTTTAGCACCGGTGGTACGGACAGCAGCTGGACCCAGGACCTCGTGTCGCATGGCACGCACTGCGCCGGGATCATCAACGCATCGAGCACCGAACAGGGCATCGTCGGGTGCGCCCCCGCGGCCGAGTTGCACGTGTTCAAGGTCATTCCAGAGGGCCGGATCAGCGATCTGCTGGCTGCGCTCGATGAATGTATCGAGCGGGAGTTAGACCTCATCAATATCAGCGTTGTGAGTGATGAGTTCTCCGAGCTCCTGAGCCAGAAGGTGCACGAGGCGCGGCAGAAAGGTATCGCGTGCATCGTCGCAGCCGGAAACTCCGGTGGGCCGGTCGCATTCCCCGCGATGCTGCCGGGCGTCATGGCGGTCGCTGCAGTCGGCAAGCTCAAGGAATTCCCTGCAGACAGCTCCCACGTCCTCAGTGTTGTTCCGCAACTGATCGGCAGTGACGATATTTTCCCGGCCAATTTCAGCGGTGTCGGCCCGCAGATTGGGGTTTCCGCTCCCGGTGTTGCAGTCGTATCAACGGTTTCTGGTGGAGGCTACGCTGCCGCCGATGGCACGTCTGTAGCGGCGGCACATGTAACAGGCCTCGCTGCCTTGGTGCTGGCGCATCACCCTCTGTTGCAGGAGGGACCCTTCAGGCTGCGCTCGGAGCAGCGCGTCGGTGCTCTGTTCGATCTGATCCGGGCCAGTGCGGTTCCGCGCTTCCCTGACCCGCAGCGCGGCGGCGCGGGTGTACCGGATCTTGCGCGGATCCCCGCAGGCCAGAGCTTTACCATGGGACTTTCCTTTCCCGACAACGCGGACCGAGCCGCGATGTCTACCTACTGGCCCTTGTCGGTGCAAAGTTGGCCCACATGGCTACCAGCGCGAGCACCGCCGGCAGGATTCTTCTGACACTCACCTCGCTTCCAGCGCCGGATTGGCATCCGGCGCCGAAGCTGACAATTGCGAACGCGAGATGGCGCGGATCCGTGCTGCTGCTTCGCCGCGCCGATGTACGTCGAGCTTTTCGCACATGTTATGCACGTGATTCTTAACCGTGGCCGCCTCGATTCCGAGCTCGCGACCGATTTGCTTGTTCGTCAGCCCGCAGTCGATCAAATGTGCAATCTGTAACTCGCGTCGCGACAGTGCCACGCCGCGGGCGTGACCGCCGCCATTATTATTGCCGTGCCCATTGCCGTGGCCATGGTCAGCGCCGACGAGGTCGACGTCCCCACGCGATAAAGCCGCCACTCGCCGATAGAGCGACGCGGCAGCTCGCGGTGAGCATGGCAGCTCGTCGCACATGACCCTCTCGAGCACTTTTACGACATCGCTGCTTTCGGCGCTGTTGCATACGTAACCCGCGGTTCCGGCCGCCGCCAGCGCCAGAATCTCCTCGTCAGTCTCTTTTACGCCGAAGGCCACGACCCTGGAGTTGGGCGCTGAAGCAACGAGGTCCCTCAGAAGCTCGACACTGTCGTGCCGTGCTGCATCGAACAGAACTACATCGGGTTGCAGTCGCGCGCTCTGCTCCCTGGCATGCAGTGTGTCGGCCGTACTGACGACATCGACCTCATCCCGCCCCGCCAGGACCGAGCGCAAGCCTTCCTGCACGACCCGAACATCACTCACGATCAGAACGCGCAGCGTCCGGCTTGCTTCCTGGGGCATCGTTTGTAGCGCCTTGGTGAAGAACTGAAAGTATGACCGCTGGATGGGTACGCGGCTCCCTTCAGAGCGGTGAATTTTTTATGACCAGCTGAGGGCCGAGTGCTGGCGGCCACCGATGGAGCCCCGGGCATCATCACAAGTGTTGATTATTCACCCGGTGCGTTGATCCGCGGGCGGCAGCGCGGCAACACTCCATGGCATGCGAGATTCGAAGACACAGCCCCGTCCACCGGATTTCAATCCCCAATGGCGTGAGCTCAACGCCTTCACGTACCTCGATCCGGGATTCGATCCAGTCGCCGCAAGCACTATGTCATCAAGCGGTGACTTCTCACGGCCCGCTCGGCCGCTGGCGGGCTACTCGCTGGCGATTAAGGACAACATCGAGGTTGCCGGCATGCCCTGCACGTGCGGCACACCGGCGCTCCGCACGTACGTGCCGAAGGTCGATGCACCGGCTATTGCACGGCTCCGCTCAGCTGGCGCCGAGATTGTCGGAAAGACGAACATGCACGAGCTGGCGTACGGCATCACAAGCAACAACGCCGCTTTTGGGTCCGTCCGCAATGCGATCGACCCACGCTGCTTCGCAGGTGGCAGTAGCGGTGGAACTGCAGTTGCAATCGCCGCCGGCGTCGTCCGGGCTGGATTGGGGACGGATACAGGTGGCTCTTCGCGCATACCCGCCGCCCTGAATGGCATCGTCGGTTTTCGGCCGTCCATTGGGAGATATCCCATGGGAGGCGTCGCTCGAATCTCGCCGACGCGGGATGTGATTGGGCCGATGGCGCGGAATGTCGAGGATGTCGCCCTCCTCGATGCCGTGCTGTCGGGAGATGCGACAGCGCAGCTTGCGGCGCTCGATCTTCGCGGTTTGCGTGTCGGATTGCCCGAGCAGCATTTCCAGGAATCGTTGCACGCGGATATGTCTCGTACCTTGGAACGCGTCGTCGCGTCGATGACTGAAGCTGGAGCTGTCTTCGTCAAGGCTGATCTTCCAAATATCGCCGCACTCAATGCCGCGGTCAGTTTTCCGATCGTGCTGCACGAGACAAAGACCTCCCTGCAGAGCTATTTGCGGGATACGGGTTTGCCGGTCAGCCTGCAACAGTTGCACGAAATGATCGCCAGTCCGGACGTCAAGGAGCTGATAGGACTGGCGATCAACGATCATGTATCGCAGCAAGATTATGAGCGTGCGCTCAATGTCGAGCGTCCGCGCTTACAACAGCTCTATCGTGACTACTTCGCCACGCACGGGGTCGAGGCCATTCTGTTTCCGACCACCCCCTTGCCGGCTTGTCCGATCGAAGGAAGCGATCAGACGGTAGCCCTGGGTGCTGACCGCGTGCCGACATTCACTACCTTCATTCGCAATACCGACCCAGCGAGCAACGCGGGCATTCCATCGATCAGTCTGCCCGCCGGCTCGAGCTCCCAACACCTGCCCCTCGGGATCGAGCTGGATGGTCCTGCAGGCAGTGACCGCCGGCTCCTGGCAATCGCCGCCGCAATCGCAGCTGCCCTGTCCGCATCTTTCGAGGCCGCTCCATGACTACAAACATATCTTCACCCAGGCAATCCTGGCTGTTCGCCCTACTGGCCTGTATTACGGCTCCGTTGTTCGCGGCAGAAGGTGAGGAGGCGGCGGGCGTCTCTTTGGAGGAGATTACCGTGACGGCACAGCGACGCTCCGAGAGCCTCCAGGCTGTACCGATTGCGATCACCGCTGTGACCGCCGCAGACATGGAAAGGGGAGGTATCCATGAGCTCGGCACGCTCGCAGGGCAGGTTCCCGGGCTCACATTTTCCCCGTTTGCGCCGGGTCAGAACATCGTCTCGCTGCGTGGAGTCTCGTCCAACGACGATGGCGCCGGCACGGACAATTCCGTGGCCGTATTCGTCGATGACGTATACCTCGGTCGTGTCTCCAACATCAATCCCGAGATGTATGACGTCGATCGGGTCGAAGTGCTGCGCGGGCCTCAGGGAACGCTCTATGGGAAGAATACGATCGGTGGCGCAGTCAACATCATTTCGTCGCGGCCCAATACCAGTGCGCTCGACATCAAAGCTAATGCTGACTTTGGTAACTTCAGCCGGCGCAACTTCTCCGCGCTGATCACCGGCCCGATTTCCAGTGCGTGGGCAGGCAAGCTCGTCGTCTCCACTCGCGAGGCTGACGGCTTGGCCAACAACGTCGTGTTGCACACGAAAGAGAAGAACGACGACAGTCAGTCCATCCGCGGCCAGTTGCTGCGAACCGGGGACACCTCCGAGTTGCTGCTGAGCGCTGACTACCAGCGGCTTCGCGACGAGGATATGGCGCGAATACCGTTGACGCACATGACGAACAACCTGCCGTTCAGTCCGCTTGCGGCCTACCAGGCCCTGTGTGGCGAGAACAATTCCACGTGCGCGACCAACCCGTACGGCGGCTTTGCACGGCAGTTCGCCTATGGAGTGAGTGCCAAGTTCACACAGCACGTTACCCCTTCATCCGACCTGATCTCGATTACCGCCTTTAGGCGCGCCTACAACCGCTGGTCCATGGACTCTCTCGGTGCCGTACTGCCGTTGGGAAACGACGTGTGGGACAACACGAGCCAATACAGCCAGGAATTGCGCTGGGTATCCTCACCTATCGAGCGACTCAAGTATGTCGGTGGGCTCTGGTTCATGCGCGAAGATACCAACCGGCTGCGATTGTTTCTCCTGCCGTCCGTCGATCCGGATCCGGGCAACGCCGACCGGTATCGAGGCATCGACCGGACCACCAGCGAGGCCGCATTCGGGCAGGTCGACTGGCAGTTCACCGATCTGTGGACCCTGACCGTGGGCGGCCGGTATTCACATGATTTCAAGCACATTGACAATGACGCGGTGCATGGGGCCAGCGGTATCCTCTTCATCATTCCCAACACCTTCGCGAACCAGCGCGAGGCGGGATGGGGAAAATTCACGCCGAAAGTTTCGCTCCGCTATCAGCCGAATCATGATCTGAACCTGTACGCGACCGTGTCGCAGGGGTTCAAGAGCGGCGGTTTTGCCGCTTCGCCGACCAGCGTGGCGGATACCAACCCATTGCGCCCGGAGCAGGCGACCAATGTTGAGCTCGGCGTGAAGGCCGATGTCTCCCGGCGTCTGCGGGTGAATCTCGCGCTATTCGACACGCGGTACAAGGACCTACAGATACAGTCCTTCGGACCGCCTGCCGGGTGTGTCCCCGGCCCCTCAGCTCCGTGTTTCGGGGAGTTCGAGACGTTCAACGCCGGCAACGCCGAGGCAAAGGGCGCGGAACTCGAGCTCATGTGGCTGCCGCTCGATCACCTGACGATTTCCGCGACGTACGGGTACCTCGATGCGAAGTTCAAGAAACTGTACCTGCCGAACGCGTCCGTCTACTCCACCGTGAGCGGTCAGACCATCGACCTGCGCAACCAAAGCGGTCAGGACATGCTGCGCGCACCCCGCAACAAGGGGAACCTGGAGGTCAAATACGAGCTGCCCATCGGCGCCGGGGGTCAGTTGGAAACGAGCGCCAATTACAGTTATACGGCCGACCAGCGGGGCGAGCTCGAGCCGTACGCCATTCAACCCGCATATGGTCTGTTTGATGCGCGGCTGACCTGGGTCAGCCCGCAGAGTGAGTATGAAATCTCACTGTGGGGCCGTAATCTGGCGGATAAGGCCTGGATTGCCCACGTGTACACCATTGCCAACGAAGTCTTCGGTGTATACGGCGAGCCCCGCACCTATGGTGTGAGCCTCAGTTGGCATCTGCGCCCGTGAGTGGGCCCAAGGGCTAGGGGCTGGCAGCCGACGACAGGCGCCGGCATAAGGAGGCGCGATTGCTGACACCCAACTTGCGATAGATGTGGCGCAGGTGAGTGCGAACGGTGGCAATGGATACGAACAGAGCCGCAGCAATCTCGCGGTCGGCTTTGCCTGACACGGCGTGGTAGGCGATCTGCGCCTCGCGTTCCGACAGGCCGGTTGAGTCGCGGATGGTTACGACGGAAAAACCGCTCGCGGGGTTGGATTTACGGCTGCTCAAAAACTGTGCAATGCGGGTCGCGTTGCGCAGGTGTGGCGCCAGTAAATCCAGGATCTCGAGGCTGTGCCGCTCGAAGTTCTCGCGCCGGCGGCTGCGCCAGATCCGCCAGTCGGCGAGCGGGCAATCACCGTCGAATACATGCAGATTCACGCCATAGTACAGGCCATCGCGAGCCAGGAAATCGTTGTAGAACTCGGTGCGCAGGAAGTCCCGGTGATCCATGATCTGGCTCACGCTCACCGCGCGGCGCATGCTCTGCATCGGGCGAGTGATCGGATCGCGGAACTGAAAGTACCCCTCATAGCGATGCAGATTCTCATCCGACATATTCACGCTGACCCGGCTCTCGAAACGGCGGTGCTCCTCGTTCCAGTGATAGGAGGCGAAGTAGTCGGCACGCAGGAGATCGAGCAAACCGCGGCCGGCGTTGGCGCGCCGGACGTCCATTTCGTCCTCGCCATTCAGAGCTTGCAGAATTGCCAGTACGGACTTGGTTTCGCTGCTGGTCAGGTACATCTTGACGTTTGCGCGACACGCACGGACCTAAGCCAACCTGATCATAGTCGCGGGCTTGGCTGGACTCAACTGACGTCGTTGCCCAAACTCGGACATAACCTTCAAGCGCGTGCGACGCGCTCGAGCATCTCTGGGACTATGATGTGCTGGAGGGTCCTGATGAGCCGAATCTCGCCGGCCAGGAACACCCGCACGGGGTCGGGGTATTGAGCGTTCTCGGTCGCAATGGCCGCCGCCAATTCGTCTAACGCACCTGGCAGCGCGTGCGCCAGCCGATCGAGCTCACGCTCGCAGATGCGTCGGGTCAATCCCAGCGCTTCGCCAGCGAGCAGCACGGATTCCCGGGACACTGCGCCGAATGTCGGCGTACCCGGTAGGGCAATGGCTAACTCGACTGCGGGCCAGTCTGCTCGCTGATCCGCGAATGCCCGAGTGTGATAGGCCGCGGTGCTCAGCAGATCGTATGCCGGAGACAGCTCGATCCCTTCGGTGCTGACCATGAAGGAAAGGTTCTTCAAGTGGTTGTCGTTATTCGCGACGAGCAGGTTGAACACAAGCCACAGATATAGTCTCAGACGCGTGCTCGCCCGATTGCGGCAATGGGTCACGATGTCGGCGAGCGCTTGCAGAGTCGCGTTCTTGTATTTGAAGCCACGCGACTTATTGAGTAACTGACAAGCGTCGATCACGTGACGGCGTTGTGTGACGCCTCCTTCATCGACATAACGATCGAAGCGTTCGACGATGTAGACAGGCTCAGGCGTGTACCGCCGAAAGACCGCTGGTACCCGCAACGTGAGTTTGAGAGCCAGGCTCATTACGAGGTACTCGTTGATGACAGAGGCTGGATAGTCATCTCCCACGTGGTTGGGCTTCAGGATATGCGTCGATGGCTCGCCTCCTACGGGCTCGTAGAGGATGCCGTCGCGGTAGACGACCAGCAGTTTGTTCTGAGCGCCGGCCCCGGACATACGTTTGGGGGCGCCACTGGTCAAAGTGGCGCGCGGCAGGTTGCGAATACGCTGGCACAGATCATCGTCAGAGAGTGCTCGCAGTCCGCGGCGCTCGTGGACGTCTTTGTCGGGAGGCAGCAGCACGAGAGAACCGGCGGACTCCGCGCCCAGATACTCCAACAGTGCGAAAGCATCATCGCCGTTGATCCCGGCTTCCTTACTAACTGATTCGCGCAGGTTTTCCTCGGGCAGGAGGTTGTCGAAGTACCACTGCACCGGCCGGTCACTGCCCCCGTCACGATGCGTAAGCCGCGTGCGTTGCAGGCTTGGCGATAGGTCAAAGCTATCGGGCGCTTGGGCCCATTGCGTGTCGTATTCAAAGCTCCATAGATCGTCGCCTTCGTTCAGCATGCCGATACGGCTGTCATTGAGATAGACAGCGAGAGTGCGCATGTGGCCTCAGTCGACGTCGCTTGAACCGAGGGTCTTGCGGTCGCGTGTTTGTCTGGCTACTGCGCTCTTGCGGCTTTTGGGTGAGCGCACTCCTTTAATGCGTTGCGCGGCGAGTTCGCGCTCAGCATCTTTGGGAATATCGAGCTTTAGCGGCACCCCCAGCTCAGCGAGCATCCTAAGCACGAGCCCCAGCTGAACAGTTGCCTTGCCGCGCTCGACATCGGAGGCGAATTGCTTGCTCACCCCGGCGGTGGCCGCGAGGTCGTCCAACCGTACCTTGCTTGCGCGCCGCACCGAGCGGACGATCAAGGCGAGGTCGGTGACTGAGTCAATGGTGATCTGCATAGTGAAATTCCTACGATTGTAGGAATTTTACCCCGTACAGGCTGCGATCTCAACAAAAATCCTACGCCCGTAGGTATTTCGGTGAGAGTGACTACGCAGATGCCGAGAATACCTGCAAGCGCAGGTTTTCCACCCAGTCGTCCAGCGCGTGGCGGGGATTACGAAGCCATTGCGCGCCGCAGCTGCGGCTCGCCGCCTCCGGACTCGACTCTTTGCACTTGAGGGTGCGAGGCCGCCGCCATCGAGCCTGCATTGCGCAGCTGAATGACGAAGTGGCTGAGTTTCTCGCGCAGCTGTTCGGTCTGCTCGTCAATGACGGCTGCCGCTTCCACGACATCGGTCGACATCCGTTCGGTGGCGTGTGCCGTCTCCTGCGCGCCGCGTATGTCCTGAGCCACCGCGCCCATGGATGAGCTGATCTCCGAGACACGCTTGGCAAGCTGGCGGGTCGCGGCGAATTGAGCATCGGTGGCGGAGAAAATCGCGGCGGTCGCCTGGTCCACTCCCGCTATGACTTCACTCAAGCGCTGCAGAGATTCGGACGACAGCGCGGCGGCCGTATTGACTTCCTTGATCTGCTTCTCGATGCCGTTCGTAGCCTCGCGAGTTTGATTGGCAAGGACTTTGACTTCGTCGGCCACGATCGAGAATCCGCGACCCACCTCCCCGGCGCGCGCGGCTTCAATGCGCGCGTTGATTGCCAACAGGTTGGTCTTGCGGGCGACGGTTGCGATGAGATCGGTAATTCCGCTGATCTGGCGCGCAGCGGTGACCAGATGATCGATCTGCGCCTTCGCGTCGGCAGCTTCTTTGACAGCCCGGCCGGCACGCGACTTGGATTGTTCTGCATTCTCACGAACTGATTGAGCTGTACTCGATAGTTCGCCCGTACCCGCAGCGATCTCAGATGAAGTTCCACTCGTGTGTTCTGCCACGGCGCTGGCGTCACGGCTGCGCTCACTCGCCGTGGATGCACTTGCTGCCATGCTGGTGGCTGTGGAAGACAGCGAGTGTGCGGTTTGAGCTACAGTGCCGACGATTCCCGCGACCTGTGATTCGAACTCAGTTGCGAGCTGCTCGCGCTGTACTTGACGAGCGATGCGTTGTTGACGTTCTACTTCGGCCTCCCGTTGGAGCTGCTCTTGTGCCAGTCGCGCACGTTCAGCTTCGAGCTCTGCTTGGCGGGCCGCTGCGGCGTTGCCCCGGCTCTCCACAGCGACGCGCATGCTGATGATGTCGCGAGTCAAACCGGCTATTTCGCCGCCGCCCACCACTTGGATGTCATTGTCGTGCCTCTCGGCTTCGATACTCTTGATCAGCGTTCCCAAGCGCCTCAATGCGCCGGTGATGCTTCTCGCCAATAGCAACCCCGTGATCAAACCGGCCAGGAGCATCGGTAATACCGTAACGACGATCAAATCATGCCCTCGGGCTGCCTTATCGTCGTTCTCCGTGCGATGTTGCAGGGTCTGGACGGACTGGGAATCGACGAGATCCTGCAGTCTTGCGTCTATCGCCTTGAGGGCTTCGGCGCGCCCCGGCCCTTCGCTCTGTGTTGCGCCTGACAGCTGTCCGATGACCTGTGCCAACCCCGATTTGATCTCGCCTGCCGCGTGTGACTGCGCGTCTTCGAGACTCGATCTGGCAGAGTCCTCGAGTTCCTTGATGTGAGCGGCGTCTGCGTGGTCGCTCCCGGCCGCTGCAGACAAGTCCTTCCAGCCGACCTGCGCTGCGCGCAGCTGGTCCGCCACCGCCACGTCGCCTGCCTGAAATGCCTCGGTCGCATGACTGAGGTCGCGGTACGTTGCGACCGCATTGATACCCACCAACAGCGCTGTACCGATCACGAGTCCGAAAGCGAGACTGAGCTGCGCGGCAATCGGAATGCGGTTGACCACTCTATCCTCGGGAATGGGCGCGAGCATGCGATCGATCACCGACACACGCCGAACGATGCGATTGAACAGAACGGCGCCTACGTGGACCAAACACAGGACGAACAGCACTATCGCGGTAGTCGCATGAACGGTCATGAGCCGCTCGCGCGCGGCATCGGAAATATCGAAGGGCGGCGCTGCCTGGACCACTCCGAAGAAACCAACCGAGTCGCCCCTCGCCCATGCCACGAAGATGCCGATTACAGGTTGCGCCACGAGCAGCACGTAGAATGCGCCGTGCACGAGGGCTGCCGCCCGCAGCTGCCAGGGGGGTAGACCAGAGGGGTGGTTTGCCGAGCCCGGGTGGCGCCGGATCAGTACGAACCGGGCCACCACCAGCAGCAGTATCACCAAACCGAGCTGCCGGTGCGTCGACAGCACGAATTGTCCATATGCGAGCGAGCGCAATTGTGTCAGGACAACCGCGATTGCCAACTGACAGGTAACGAGAATTGCGATGGCCCAGTGGACACCCCGCAACGCGCGTGGATGGGTCATGACGAGGGGTCGTGTACGGCGGTCACTTGACCGTGACGCTCAGCTTCATCTTCGGGTGAATGCCGCAACTCACCTGGTAGGTCCCGGGCTTTGCGAAGGGGACCTTGAACTCGGCTCCAGGCTGTTGCAGGCCTCCATTGAGTGCCAGTCCCTCGCCTGTCACGGTGATGTTGTGGGCCGTGCGGTCGTCGTTGACGAAAACCACCACCTGCCCCTTGGAGACGCTCAGGTCCTCCACACTGAATTGCAGACCCTTTTGCGTGACCGTGATGGGCGCCGCGGCCCGTACGCCACCTGCGAGCATCACTGCTGTCAGCAGGCAAAGAAGACTTGCTCGATTCATCGCTCTATCTCCGAAGGACAAGGGGGCCGAAAGACAAGGGGCCGAAAGCACTACGGGTTTCATTGCGGCAACTGGGGCACGACGGCGGGCGAGTCAACACTGGTCAGAGTGTCCAGGAAGGCGAGCAGGTCCGCTTTTTCTTCAGGCGTCAGGTCCAGCCGATGCATTTGGGTATCGAGGCTCGGGCGGCTCACAAAGCCAGTGTCGTAATGTTCGATAACAGCGGCGAGTGTCGCGAGCGAGCCGTCATGCATGTAGGGCGCCCGCTGGTTGACGTTGCGCAGCGTGGGCGTCTTGAATGCATACTCGAGCTGGACGATTCCGGGAGCGACTTCCGCGCGGCCGCGATCGTTTCCGCTGATGCCGATATCGTGGAAGCCATCGTCAGTCATGCGCCAGCTCGAATGGCAGACCGCGCAATTGGCTTTTCCATTGAACAGGGTGAAGCCGCGCTTGGCGGCAGGCGAGATGGCCCCTTCATCTCCCGCCACCCACTTGTCGAAGGGCGCGCTGTTGGACACAACAGTACGCTCGTACGATGCGACTGCAGCGGCAATGGTGTCTACCGAAACAGCCTTTCCGGGGAATGCGTAGGCAAACGCGGTGACGTAGCCGGGGATCGACAAAATCCGCTTCACTGCGACTTCGGCGGGCATGTTCATCTCGGCCGCGGAGGTGAGCGGGCCCTTGGCTTGATCCTCGAGAGTGGCAGCCCGGCCATCCCAGAAGTAAGGCTCACCATAGGCCACATTCAGAATGGTCGGTGTATGACGGCGCAGGCGGCCTCCCATGTGGCCAAGGCCCTTAGGCAACGCGTCGGTCCAACCCAGCGCCGGGTTGTGGCAGGTGGCGCAGGAAATGACACCTGAGCCCGAGAGGCGGGGATCGAAAAACAACATCTGCCCGAGAGCTACTTTCTCCGGCGTCGTCGGGTTGCTTTTGGTGACCGGCATTGCCGCTGGGCGGCGGAAGTCGGCGAGCAGGGTGCGCGGGTCCGCGCCTGTGGCCAAGGAGTTCGTACTTTCGGAACCGGCGAGGCAGTTACAGATGTACAGCGCCCCGCAAAGGAGCACAGCAAGGGAAATCCGGCTTCGATCGCGAACTGGCATGTCGAACCCCACAGGGAATTGGTGCGCCATCCATGAATTGCGGACGCTGTCCCTGCAACGCTCAACGAGGTATCGACGCCTTCGGCAGGTGACTGAAGGGTGGACGCGGTATGGGGTCAGGAAGTGTGAAGTCGCTGCTGCGATGCACTTCCGAGGTGCCGTAGCCCGAGCGCTCTGCCGCGGAAGGCGCCGGCAAAGCAATATGTAAAGCCGTCTTCAGGCCATCTGCGCGGAGTGTCGGGACGGTGCACTGGCACGCGCTCTGCAGGTCAATGAGCTCGTGAAAATCGACTCGGGCGCCTGCATATCGTAGTGCGCGGGCGCCTGAATCCCGAAGACGTTGAGGACCGCTGGTGCGATCTGCCGAGCATCACCCTGAACGGTGCGGACATCTGCTGCGAAAGCAGGCCCGCGGAACAACGCGAAACCTTCCGGCCGATGATTGCCCGACCGATGCATTGCCTGTTGTCCACTGACAATGCCGAGAGCGTCTGACTTGACGGCATTGATGGGTCGCCGCGAGTTCCACACGATTGCGACATCCGGGAGTTCGTTGACTTTGGGTCCCTGGAAGTGGTCAGCCGGGAAGTACACGTCTTCGACGACGCGCTCGCCCGTTACAGGGTCAACCAACTCTCGAAATTGCGTTTCAATCTGAGCCAGAAGGGCGTTGTATTGATCGCCCGGCGCGACAATGCCGGCAGGCTCACGCCCGGCGAGATTGACGCGCAGGTAGCTGTTTCCAACACTGGGCAGCCGAAACGCCTGTGTCCTGGTCCAGTCCCAGGGCGGCGGCCCCCCGGCCAGGCGTCTGTGAAAGGGCAGCAGCGCCTCGCGGACCCTATGGGGTAGCCGCTGTGCCACCGCGCGGCAAGCCTGCCTGGCAGCACCAGCTGCGAGCAGCCGGCGGCTCCAGGATCCCGGGGCGGCTGCGGCCGGGTTGCCTCGTTGTGCTGCCAGACCCAGTTTCATCAATATCTCATCCACGAGATGATCACCCCGATGGTCCGCATACATGCCGCGATCCGTCAGCAGGATCAAATCAGTGTCGCTGCCGAGTTGCTCGAGCACCGCGCCGAGTGCCTGGTCCATGTGTTCGTACAACTCCTGCAGCGAATCGACGAGCTGCGGCTCGGCAGCCGTGAACTGAGGATGCTCGCGGTCGTGAAACTGCCAGAAGAAATGGCCGGCTTTGTGCAGCTCGCAAAAGTTGAAAAAGACAAAGTCATACGCGCGCTGCTGCAGCAGGTCGAGGCAGAAGCTGCGCTTGATATCAATTCCCCGCGTGAGATTGTGTTTGAGTGCGAGCAGATCGGCCAGGCCGCCCCGGGTGCCGGGGTAATCCGTCAGCGGATGGCGGCCGTAGCGGGCTTCGAGTTGCGCGGCCAGGCTCCTGGGCCGTGTCTCAAAGTGCCATAGCTTGAATTCGGTTGCCCAATCCACTACCTGCAGGCCATTGAAACCCTCTATCGGATAGTCAATGGGAAAGTCGACCACCGCACACCGTACGCCCGCAGCGCTCAGGGTTTTGTAGAACGGCGGGCTGGCAACGCGGGTCGCATCCACGTCTTCCATTTGGTAGGAGCCGACGCGCAGCTGCTCCTCGTGTTGAAAGCCGTGCGTGGCAGCCGACACGCCGGTGCCGATGTCAGTCCAGACCGATCCCGGCAACGGCCGATTCGACTCGCCGAGCAACAGGGCGTGAGATTGCTCGAGTAAGCCCCGCAGCACCGGCAAGTGACCTCGCGCAGTCCAATCTTTCACCAGTTCCCAATCGAGACCGTCTACTCCCAACATGAGCAGTCTGTGGGTCACAGCGAGGTCTCCAAACGCAATACAGGCTCCTGCACGTCCTTCATGAAGAGGGCCAGGTGCCGGGCTACGGACTGCTCGCGACTGTACACATACTCGACGCGGGCGCGACACTTCTGGCTGCATGCACGAAGTCGCATCGGCTCATCGTGCGCCGTGCTCAGCGCGGATGCGAGGGCGGTAGCGTCGCCCGGCGGCACGAGTAGGCCGACATCATCATTGATCGTATGTGCCAGGCCCCCGGTGCGCGATGCAATTACCGGCAACGACATTGCCAGTGCCTCGAGCGCAACGTACCCGAACGGCTCGCAACGCGAGGGAACGACTGCCACGTCGGCCGCCGAGAGATACTGTCTCAACTCAGTCGAATGATGATCAAGGAAGCCTACGAACCTGATTGGCGCTCCCACGGCCCGTCTGAGCAGGTCGATCGCGTAGACTGACGGACGCTCGCGGGCACTGTAGTGGCCGCCCTGTGATCCAATCACGAACAGTTGGAATCGAGGCCGATCAAAGGCGATTTTCCGTACTGCCTCTATCAGAACGTCCAAACCCTTCTGCGGGTGTATGCGCCCAACAAACACGGCGACGAAGTCATCGCAGTCCATCCCCAGGGCCATGCGCGCCGACGAACGCTCCAGTGGCTGCCAATTCTGCGCCTCAATACCATGCGCGATCGTTTCGATGCAGGCGCCGGGGAGTTGCGGGCCGAGGTAGTCACTCAATGCAATGGTTGCGCGCGAATTGCGTATCGCGAAGGATTCAATCGCGCCGTCCAACCGTTCACCCAGCGACAGCCGCTGACCCTGCTGCCGCTTGAGCGCCCAGATTGAGGTATGTGAGGTGTAGTAGAAACGCCCGGGGATCACCACCGAAAGCAGACAGGCCAGCGCTTCGTCGTGAACATGAACGACGTCAAACGTCTCGAGCTTCAGAACACGACGAAGCGACCACAGATAGCGCCACGCGTCCCACCAGACATATGGACGCCGTGCGAGCGCGGTGAGAGCGGCGAGCTTCCATGGCCGATTACTACGCATAGGCACAGTGACGACGTCTATGCTGGGGTCCAGGCTCACTCGGGGCTTTGCGGAGGGCCTGTCCGAAACAGTTACCGAATGTCCGACGCGCGCGAAGCCATTCGCAAGAGCGTATATCGTCGTAGAGACCGGACCCATGTCCGTCGTGCCGACGGTGCCACTCGTAGCGATCTCGAGGATGCGAAGCGGGTGAGGTGCGCTCATGTAAAGGCGCTGTAGTTATTATTCTGACGATAGGATACGGCATCAGAGGTTGGCAAAGCTACCTGTGATTGCCGCAGTGCAGCATCTTGAGCATGGGCCTCGCTTGGAGGCTATCCGCTGGTATTGGGATAGTGGCCGGATAGGTCCAAAATCCCACTCCACAGCAGCGGAGGACCATCCATGAGAATCCAAACCGTGGCGACCACGTTGATGCTGATGGTTTGCGCGGATCTCGCCGGTTGCGCCAACCCGGAAGGGCAGCTTCCGTCGACAGTGACGACGGCCGTCTCACGCGACTTCAACCTGGGCGATGCCCTCGGTACGGCGGGACACTACTCGGACGACGCGCAGATTCTTCCGCCGCGGCATCCAGCTATTGAAGGCAAACCGGCTATTACCGCCTTCTTCCAGGCCAACATCGACAAGTACATCAGTTTCGGTAACGACACGACCTGGAGCGTAGTGAAGGGGGACGTCGCCATCGAGCAGGGTATCTACAGCGTCAGGAATGTTCGTGTTGGCGAAAATGTCGAAGGTGGAAAATACATTCGTATCTGGAAGAAGGTGAACGGAGACTGGAAACTCTACCGCGACATGTTCAGTCCGGATACCGGGCAGTCCGAGGTGGTATCGGTGTCACCCGAGGAGGCAACCAGCGCAAATCCCCCAGCGAAGTAGCCTTGTGGCCGCCACAGTTTGCGAAGGCGCGGCCGCGATCACAAATGGAGTGAAGCCATGACCAAGAACAAACAGACGCTCGTAGCCTGGCTGCGCGACGCGCACGCGATGGAGCGGGCCAGTGTGGATACTTTGGATCGGCTCGCGGAGCGGCTCTCCCGCTATCCCGATCTCGCGGCGCGGTTTCGAGAGCATTGGCGGCTGTCACTCGGTCAGGTCGAGCGCATCGACAAGTGCCTGAAGAGTCTCGGCTCCGACACCTCGACCTTCAAGGACCTGGCAAGCCGTTTTTTTGGAATCGCTCAGGCCTATGCCGTGGCTGTGGTGGCGGATGAAGTTGTGAAGGACTGCCTGGCCGCATACGCATGGCGGCACTTTGAGATCGCGGCGTATAGCTCCCTCGGCGCTGCCGCGCTCATGCTCGAAGAGCCTGAGGTTGCCCGGATGTGCAACGACCATCTGGAGCAGGAGCGTGCGATGGCCAGCTGGCTCGAGCAACAGATTCCGGAAGTGACTCTGGAGTACCTGCGGCCCTAGTTCATGAGAAAAACTGGCGTTTTTCGGACATCGGCTCCGTTGCCGCCGGCAAAAGGCGCGACTTTTGCCGGCTACCTACACCAAACCGTTCGCGATGGCATGCAGAACCGCCTTGGTACGGTCGGTCACACCCAGCTTGGAGAAGATGCTGGAGATGTGATTCTTTACGGTTCCCTCGCTAAGTAAGAGCGCATCAGCTATTTCCCGGTTGTTGATACCACTGGCCATCAACCGCAGGACTTCCTGTTCCCGCACCGTCAGCGACTCCGGCGTGTCAAAGGCAGCGTCTCGCCAGGAACCCTTGACGCTGGTGCGCGCTGTCGCTGAGACGGGTGGCGAGTAAAGATAAGTACCGCCAGCTGCGAGGATGCGAATGGCTTCAACCAATGTTTCGGGCGATACCCCTTTGAGGAGATAACCGCGTGCGCCGGCTCGAACACCGCAGACCAGCGCAGCGTCATCCTCGAATGTCGTCAGCAGCAGGGTAGGGGGCAGCTTATTCTGTTTTGCGAGCACTTCCAGTACGTCCACGCCGTTCAGTTTCGGCATGCGAACGTCGAGCAGCAGGACATCGGGATTGGAAGACAGAACCGCGGCGACCGCCGCCTCGCCATCCGCGGCCTCCGCAACGACCTCAATTCCTTCGAACAACCCGAGCAGGGCGCGAAGACCCCCGCGCACCAGCGCCTGATCGTCAACCAGGCAGATCCGGATCAATGAGCAACCCCTACACGGGGAATGATTCCACGAATGCTGAACCCCTCACCTTCCTGGCTGGCGATCGACAGGCTGCCGCCGAACATTTCAAACCGCTCACGCATTCCCAAGAGCCCGTGACCGATGACGAATTTCCCGCCGCGCCCGTCGTCGCGCGCCACGACGACGACGCCGCTGCCGTTGTCCTGAACCTCTATCACGAGCTCCCGTGCCCCGGCGTGACGCAGGGTGTTGGTAATGGCTTCCTGCGCGCAGCGCAGGATGGTATCAGCACGGGCCGGATCGAGAACGGCAAGATCATCAGGCAGGATCACCCGAACACTCAATCCATTCACACTGTTGGCAAGCGCCTCAAGGGTGGTGCGAAGATCGATCGGCGGCACACGAGATCGCCCCACGACGGCACGGACCTGCTCGAGAAGCTCACCGGAGACTGCCCTGGCACAGGACAGATGCTCTGCGGCAGGTCCCGTAGTCAGCCTGCTCGCGACATCGAGGTGAATCGTAAGAGACGTGAGGCTATGGCCCATTACGTCATGCAGATCCCGCGCTATGCGCAATCGCTCGCCCATCCGGGCGCTTTCACCCAAGAGGGCGTGTGCCGCCCGCAACTCGGCGTTGGCGCTGGCGAGCTTGTCACGGGCCGCGATCTCACTGCGCAGAAGCTGGGCCGCGCAAGCTGCGAACAACTGAAATCCACCGCAGCTGACGGCGACGATGAGGGCCATGGTGTTGGTTTCGCCATTGCACTTGATTGCTCCAAGTGCGATGACGAGGGCGAGTGTTGCCGACAGTGCGACGCTGAACTGCGTGAGCAGCGCGAATTGCCAGGTGACTACGACCAACAGGCACGTGACGATGAAGCTGGGATAGATCCAGACGAGGGCCAGCGCTGTCAGCGCTTGCGCGGCCAGCAGTGACACTCGCCGGGGAGTGAGCGTCATCGACGCATCCCGCGGCATTAGCGTATAGGCCACCACAAAAATGCCGTATGCGATCCCTAATTTGAGGCCCGAGCTCGTCACGCCGGCGAATTTGCTGGGCTCAAAGAGCGAGGCATAGAGCGTTTGCGCGCCGGCGGCGGCAACCATGGTCACACAGGCGTACTGCAGTAGCCGATTTCGCAGGGCAATCTGATTCATTGGCGCACTTTGGTTTTTCGCCTCACGCGATCCGAAGCGTATTCCAGCCCGACGGGCTTGTCCCATGACTGCAGTCACGGGCGGCGGCCATGACCCGGGCCACTTCCTGGCCGTTGGCCGAACGAACAGATTACGGCCCGTACATTCCACCTACCGAGGACACCGTCATGCGATTCCCCTTCCCCGCAGCTGCGATCCTACTGACGCTGGCCGCTTGCACCGCCTGCACCGCCTCCGTGGCCTCCGAAGAGGCGAAGTCCCCGCTTCAGGCAGGGCCGGCTGTCAGCGGCACGATGCCCACTACCCCCAACCAGCTTGCGTTCGACAATTTGAAGAAGCTGGTGGGCAAGTGGGAAGCTCCGCTCGGCAACAACAAGACTATTGTGGACACGTTTCAGCCGTTCGCCTTTGGCACCGCCATCCTGGCCGAGGAGTGGGTCGACGGACAGCAAATCACCTCCACCGTGTTCTACATGGTTGGATCTGAATTGCGGGCGGATCACTATTGTGACTACTTGAATCAACCGCGCTACGTCGCCCGAACGTCCGCGGATCCCTCAGTGATCGATTTTGTGTTCCGGGACGCCACGAACCTCGACGCGCATCCCAAGCATTTTCATGCGACGACATGGCATTTCATCGATGCGGATCACCTCACCCAGGAGTGGCAGGTTGAGGGCGGTCCCAAGGGCAAGAGCACGGTTCGCCTGGAATTCGTCCGGAAAGATCAGGACACGCCGCTCCGCGCACTCGTCAGTACCGCGGATAGTTCGCGTTATGAAGTTGAACTGACAGCGATCGCCGGGCCCGGCCGTTAGCGAGGCCAGCCGCAAGCTGGCGCTCGCTAACGGTGGGCGATCGTGACTGACACGTCAGTCACGGTGCAAAAGGTCATCGCAGTCGCGCTCGCCCGCTTCGCGGCAGTGGCGGTACGCCTCGCGGCGCTCGTGGTCTCGATAGTCAGCTCGGTCAGAATGATGGCGCTCATAGCCGCGATCATGCTCCGGCGCAACGACGCATCCCGAGGCCAGGAAGCCGCCCGCGATCAGCGCGTAAAACGGAAGCCGCACGATAAGACGCATAGCTTTAGCCCCTTTGTTCTCCACAACTTAGCTATTCAACGCACAGTGACCGTGGTGAGTTCCATGGTTGTCTTCCAGGAACGCGGCACAGCGCGAACACCAAGCTGGAGCGCGCGCGCGGCTAGCCGTCGTGCTGTGCCGATTGCCCGGAAGCCCGATATTGTTCGAGCGCCTTGTGCAACCACCAGCCGCTTTCAACCTCGATGCTATCCCCGCATCTGATTTTGTAGGGCTTTCCGCTCAGGCTGCTTTTGGTGGCGGCCTTGTCGATAAAATCCTCGGCGGTGCCGATGAGTTGCCGCCCAGCCAGGTAGTCATATTTGGTGCGCAAATGTGCCCGTGCGTTCGCGCCGTCATACCAGCTGCCATTGCGATAGAACGAGCAGCCGGACGTCGCAATGTACTGCAGCAGGTACTCGATCTCGGTCTGAACCCTGGGTGGCGGTGGCGGCGTCTCCGCGACCGTGAACGGAATCGCACTCAGGAGCACAAAGAGTGTCAACACACGGATTGTCATAACTCCGGATCCAGTGGCAGAAAGGACAGCATCCTGGCTTTCACCCGTTGCCAGGTATTGCGCGCGGGTTCGCGGTCGTAGTCAACGGGCTGCCCAATCTCGACACTGTGCCAGACCAACCGGGACGAACCTTCCTTCCTGCCAGGCCGCAGCTCTACGGAATAGGCGTTTTCAGGCCGGGTCATGGCTTCGAAACGACTGGCCTGCTGTTGGGCCAGCTCGGCATTGTGAATGATGAGGCCATCTTCCGTGTTCAGCCGTCGCGACCTGGCATCGAAGTTCATCGAGCCGATGAAGAGCTCTTTGGTGTCCATCACGTAGAATTTTGCATGTAGAGCATAGTTGCCGTACCCGGACACCCGCGCGGATTGCCCACTGCCCCGATTGTTGCCCAGCAGCGAACGGACCTCATATAACTGCACTCCGTCCTGTACTAACCCGACCCGATAGTGCATGTAACCGGCATGGGCTGCCGTTTCGGGATTCGACGCGAGTGAATTGGTCAGTACACGTACGCGAATCCCTTGTTGACGGTGCGACTTCAATAGAACCAGCTCATCTTTGGTGGGTACGAAGTAAGGCGAGACGACTATCAACTCCGACTTCACCTGCCTCGCCATCTCCGCGACGGGCTTGTACATCAGACCCCCGACTCGCGTTCCAGCAGCCGTGAGTTTCTTTTTGTCCGGAGGATCGCTTACGAACTGAGCATCCGCCCAGACGAGAGGCAACTGACCGGACATCAATCCGGCCAGCGGCTCGCCTGTTGCGAGTTTCTCGGCATAGTTCAACCCCGCGGATTTGAGTTTTGGAGCCTGCGCAGGGCGGTAGTGGCTCGATGAATACCCCGCCACGTCGCGGGTGTTGCGGTGTTCGAGAGCCTCCGCGGGAATGGCGAGCGCGCTGTTCCAGAACTCGTCGAATTCAGATGAGAGGTCTTGTGTTATCGGCCCGGCGGCAAACACATCGTCGTCGGCAAACTGGGATTCGGGATCGATCTGGAAATACTGATCACCGATGTTTCGGCCGCCCAGGAGTCCAAACGAGCCATCCGCTATGAACAGCTTGTTGTGCATCCGATAGTCGAGCCGGGAATGCCGCAGGATGTACTCGGCGCCGCGAATGACTTTGTTATGCCCGCGATAGCGCCATGGATTGAAAACCCGGACTTCAAGAGCTGTGTGCCCGGCAAGTCTGAATAGTTGCTCGTCCCCTGGCACCGATTCGCCCTCGTCAACCAGTACCCGCACGCGCACGCCACGATCGGCGGCTCGCAGCAGAGCATCTGTGAGCAGACGGCCCGATTCGTCGCCGCGAAAAATGTAGTACTGAAGATCCAGGGTTCGCTCAGCCGCATTGATCATCTCCAGACGCAGCAGAAACCCGTCGATACCCACGTTGAAGATGCGGAATCCCGAGCGTCCGGCATTCTGAGCCGCGGCGGTCGCAAATTGGCGGCCGAATCGGGTCGTTTGGGGCTCGGACAAAGAATGCGAGCTGATCTTGGGATAGCTCGAGCCGGGAGGAAGCGACGCGCAGCCGCCGAGAAACACCAAAAAGAGCGTGAGACAGGGCGCGAGGCGGCGGACCCACCCACCCGCGAGCTGTAAAATGACCCGCGCCGACGCACGCTCGCACCGCCCGGAATGGAACCCGTAGATATGGCTCACATCACTCTCCGCCGTACTGGTCTCGCAGGTTGGTTGTTGTTACAGGGATGCCCATTTATAACGCTGGCGTGCGGCCAGCACGTCGCCAGCACAGCTCCCAGCACCGCGCCCCGAACCGAGCATACAGCCGATGCGTCTCAAGACCCCGAGGTCGAAAAGCGCAACCTTGCGATCGACCGCGCGCGCGAAACCCTTCGGGCGACGGGAGTCGACCCATCGCCTTTGACCCTCACGCGCGCCGAACCGGTAACCTGGCCCGACTCGAGCCTAGGGTGTCCGCAACCGGGAATTCAGTACCTCCAGGTTTTAACGTCTGGCTATAGGATTGGGTTTCATGGCGCACAGGCAGATTACGATGTGCATGTGGCCAGCAGCCAGTCGATAGTCTGTACGGGCACGGCCAGACTCTCACGCCCGCTAGTCCCGCTACGTGGAATTGACCTGATGACGCAGCGTGCGAGGCAGATGCTGTCGGCAGTCGTGCATGTCCCCGCAGAACAGATCAATGTCGTGGGCTTCGAACCGCAGGTCTGGTCCGACACGGGTCTCGGATGTCCTTCGCCCGCCCCGGTCCCAGGCCGGGTGTCCGGCTTCAGAATCAAGCTTGAGCACGGCGGCCGCGAGTACACGTTCAACACAGATCTGCATCGTGTGATCGCCTGTCCCGCGATCGATGCAGAGTGATGGGCATCTGCAGCCCCTGAAATTCAGCGAGGGGCCACGTTGCCGTAGCCCCTCGCGTAACTGCCGCTAGTCGAGTTTCAGTCTTCCGCCCGACCCGGCGCCCTCAATGCTGCTTCTTGCCGACCGTCACGATATCGACTTGGCTGCGTGGCGAGTTGCCTGGGTACAGCCACAATGTCGTGCCCGGGCGCGAGAATCCGACGTCAGCGACCTCACCTGGATTGAGGGTGAAGTCATTGAGATCGGGTACCACTTCCTTCGACATGTCCACCGTTCCGTGAATGGCGTCTGTCGAGCCGTCTGAGTTCACAAGAGTCAGGTGGTAGCTGAACTTCGGTGGCACGAACCCCGGGGCACTGGTGTTCGCAGCCGTCGTGAAGGTCAGCGTGGCGACGCGATCATTGAAGTCCCAGATTCCCGGCCAGTCGAGAAAGCCGTTGCCGGTTTTCAGGTCGAACTGTGCCGTTACGAACGTTCCGACCGCCTGGGTGGAGTCGAATGTTGATATGTCAGCTCCGTCGAGCTCGACGTCATCGACGCCATCATTGTTGGTATCGAGCAGCATCGTGAATTTCACGGCGGACAGATGCTGAAAGATGTGATTCAGCGCGATCCCGAACTGAAACGTGTCGCTATCCTGGACGGTAGTGTGCCGCACGCCCAGCTGCGCGATGGTGTTGCTGGGAGCGGGCGTTGACGTGTCTTTCTCATCTGCGTCGTCATTGTCAGCATGCTTGCCGGTTCCTACGAGAGTGAAGCCCTCGGCGAGGCCCACGGAGGGTCCCACGTTTACCAGCGCAATCGTGTCGCGCGATGTGCGGTGGGAAATCATCAGGGAAGCGGCGTCAACCGAGGCGAGGTAGCCCACCCGCAGCGTATCCTTGCCGTCGCTCAACACGCACCAACCGTCGACCTCTGTCTCGCTGATCAACCAGTTGTCAGACACACCCTTCTTCAGAGCCACACGAGGATCGAACGCCAGGTTGATCTCGAAATCGTTGGAACGATTGGGGCGGACCGTTACGGATGAGGGGCAACTGACCTGGACACCGGGGTAAGTCTTGTGCGGGACGCTCTTCACCGTGAAGAACCGGGCGTGTCCCGCGAAGTCCGTCAGCTTGACCGAGCGCGAACGAACAATCGGTACAACTGGGTTCAGGCGGCCGAACGACACGCCGCCGGGACTTGCATAGCTCGTCAGCGCCGCGGCGCGGTCGACCCGCACGACACCCACACCCTGGCGGGCGAGATCGGTATCGCCGGACGGATTCGCGTTCACTGTTGAATTCAGCAGCAGCGCCTTGATGGCGCCCGGGTTGAATTTCGGATGCAACTGGCGCAGCAAGGCGGCGGAGCCAGTGACGTGCGGCGCGGCCATGGACGTTCCCTGCATCGACACGCCTTCGGTTCCAGTACCTACCGCCGTAGAGACAATGCTGAATCCCGGTGCGGAAATCTCAGGCTTGAAGTGCGTACCGCCTGAGCCTGGGCCGCGTGATGAGAAAGAGGCGATCTGATCGTCCTTGGTCGGATCCGGAGCCACATCCAGGGTCACCTTCACCGGACTGGCGGCGGTGGTTGTCGCCACCGCGGCAATTGCAAAGCCGTCAGTTGAGCTGATCATCACGCCCGGAATGGCAATGGTGGGTGTAGTCGTGCCCATGACGAGCGGATCGACGCGAGTCGGACTGGCTCCATCGTTGTAGACGACAATAGCGCGCGCACCTGCGGCTTGAGCATTTACGTACTTCACATCAAAAGTGCAGGTTCCGCGCCGGACGAACGCTATACCACCGGCCACGTCGCTCGCGTTGGTGAAGGCCGTGCAGCCATTCGTGGGGACGCTGTTGATCAACGTACCTGAGACCGCCCCGATGTCCTTGAGCTGAACAGGGCCGGCACCTTCCAGATTGTTCTTGGTGCCGGCGACGCTGGCGGGTGCTGTTACGCTCGCGCGCGAATAGACGCGCCCTCCTGGAATACTGGCGGCGACAGAAATTGCGCTTGGCGCATCTGCGGGCGCGCCGGTCACATACGGCACAGCGCCGGCGTTGCCCGATGAGGCGACGACCACTATGCCCAGATCGGAGGCGCGTTGAGAGGAGATCGCGGACGGATCATTGGGTTCCGCGAAATCCGAGCCCAGGCTCATGTTGATCACGTCCATGTGATCACTCATGTCGCCGTCGCCATTCGGATCCAGCGCCCATTCAATACCCTGGGAAGTCAGATTCGTCGAGCCGCCCAGGTCACCGAAAACCTTGATCGCGTACAAGTCGGCCGCCGGCGCCACGCCCGGGCCGATCTTTCCAGGAACACCGAAACCCGCGGCGGTACCCGCGACATGGCTCCCGTGTCCGACCCCGTCGAGCGGATTTGCATCGGGCGCGGGCACACTGGCCGGGTCCCGTGCATCGTAAGTGTGTCCGGCGAAATCGATACCGCCCTTCACTTTCGCGGTCGGAAATGTTCCGGGGGTGAGGACATCGGGATTGATTGCGGCGTAGTCCGCCGGATTGCCTGACCCGCCGAAGTTCGCGTGGGTGTAGTCGATGCCCGTATCGATGATGCCGATCTTGATGTGCTCGCCCTTGGCGTGAAGCGCATTCCACACGGCGGGTGCGCCGATCCAGGGCACGCTCGTGACATTGGTCAGGTGCTGCAGCTGGACACGGCCAACGGTGCGAACGCCTGGCAGGCTCTTCAGTGCGTCGAGTTGGTCGGCGTTGATACGCACTCGCATGCCATTCGCCCCGACACGCAACGCTCCGAGTTCCGTCGCGCCGACCGATGCGAGGTACTGACGAAAGACGCTTTGCTGCGCGTCAACCTGCGCTGCCTGATTGCGCTGGACCTCGGGGCTCGCCAGCGCACCGGTGGCCTGCATGGTGTTGATGTTGAGTTCCGCGACAGACGGCGTGTCGAGTTGCACGAACACTTCGATCCGGGCCGCGTCACCGTGCAGAGAGATTCGGCTCAGAGGCGAAATCTGTGGCGGCGCGGCCGACGCGGATGCCACTGCAGCCGTGGCGAGGACGCCCGCTGCAAATGCCGACGCCCGATGGCGCAAGTAATTCAGTTTCATCGAAAAGCCCTTCCCTTGAGTTCAATCGTGAACCCGCCCGATGCGGGCGCCGCAGGAGGAGGGACAGGTGCTGGCTTACTTCGTGAGGCAACCGAGCGCTACCGGCGAGGCGACCGCCTCCGATGCGAACGACTCCCTCTTGAGTCAGCAGCGCTTTCCCAAATGCCGGTTGCGGCTTCTCGTTATGATGCTATGCGGAAGGCTACTTCAGGCGGGGCTTCATTACAATCCGATACAACTTCGTGCCCGCAGGCGGACTGTAGGGATCCTCAGGGGGCATTCGCCTTCGCGTCGCGGCCCGGAAGCATTCTTCTCAAGACCCCGTCCCGAAGGATGAAATGATGAGCGATGGCCACCAGCGCGTGAGCCGCCGCGAGAATAATGAGCACGTTCGCAAAGGTTGCGTGCAGGTCCTCCACCGTCGGCTTCAGTTGCGGGATGTCCGGGTAGAGTTTCGGAAATCTCCACAGGCCGAAGAGCGAATCGCCGCGGGCCCAGGCGTTCGTGATTCCCAACAGGACGACTGAGACGACCCCCCCATACAGTCCGATGTGGACAGTCCTGGCCAGGTAACCCATAACACCCTGTTTTGCGGGCGGTAACCTGCGGCCGGAACGGAGCCGCCATACGATGCGGATCAGCAGAATGACCGCGAGCAGCAGGCCCAGCACGATGTGGACCGAGCGGGCGGCGATCCTCGGGGGACCCTTGGGGAACAGATCGATGAGCTGGGCGATCCCCCAGAGCAGACCCACGAGGATGGCTGTTACCCAATGCAGCAGAATCGTCCGCCGGT
>Ga0307511_10000036_pt1 | contig 103249 bp, 99 predicted proteins | sample 13_EM_MG_FD_200266 | JGI IMG/M metagenome (GOLD analysis project Ga0307511, IMG submission 200266) | Populus trichocarpa ectomycorrhiza microbial communities from riparian zone in the Pacific Northwest, United States - 13_EM | ecosystem: Host-associated > Plants > Roots > Unclassified | place...
GCCGCTCAAGGACTTCATCCTCCCCGGCGGCGCCAAAAGCGCGGCGATGGCGCACCTGGCGCGCACCGTGTGCCGGCGCGCCGAGCGCAGCGTGGTGTCGCTGGCGGCCGCCGAGCCGGTTTCCGACCTGGTGCGTCAATACCTGAACCGCCTGTCCGACCTGATGTTTGTGCTGGGCCGGGTGCTGAACCGCCATGCGGGCGGCACCGATGTGCTTTGGCAGCAGGGCAAGAACAAGTAAAAACAATAAAAACAACAGCAAAATCAATAACATGGCCACCAGCCCCGAACAAAATCAACGCCTCACAGAGCTCCTGGCCGCCGCCGGGCGCCGGGACGCGGGTTCGATGCCGGCCTTTGAGCAGCTTTACCAGAACACCTCCTCGAAACTGTTTGGGGTTGCACTGCGTATATTGAGACGGGAAGACTGGGCTGAAGAAGTGCTGCAGGAGTGCTATGTCAGCATCTGGAAGCACAGCGCCGATTACCAGTTGCAACTTTCCGCGCCGATGACCTGGATGACCAGCATCGTGCGCAACCGCTGCCTGGATGTGCTGCGCCGCCCCAATTTCGAGGACGCGACGGACGACGACGCCGTGTTCGAATCCTTCGAGACCGACGAGCCGGGCCCACTCACGCTGCTGGAGCAATCCACCGAAGCTGCCGCGATCGCGCGCTGCCTGTCGGGCCTGGATGAAAAGCAGCAGCAGGCGATCCGCATGGCCTTCTACGAGGGCCTGACCCACATCGAACTGGCGGAAAAGCTCGGCCAGCCCCTGGGCACGGTCAAGACCTGGGTACGCCGCGGCCTGATGAAACTGAAAGACTGCCTGGCCGCCACCGGCATCGGACCGAACTGAGCCGCCAATTGATGAAATTTGCAACAGAATGATAAAAGCAGCGCTGTTTGAACCTCTTGGATGAATCGGATTAGGCCGCAACATCGTAAAGAATATAAGGAAGCGATTAAACTTCAATCATGAAATACCGCAACAAACCGGAACTGATCGAGCGACTCGCCGCTGAGTACGTGCTGGGCACGCTCGCCGGTGGCGCACGTCGCCGGTTTGCCGCGTGGATGGTCGAGGACGCCGCGCTGCGCCGCAGCGTGGCCGAATGGGAAACCCGCCTGACCCCGATGGCCGCCGCGGTGCGGGAAGCGCAGCCGCCCAAGTCCCTGTGGCCGGCGATCGCCGCGCAGGTGGCGCCCAAGCCGGCGGCTTCCGGCGGCTGGTGGACCAGCCTGACCTTCTGGCGCAGCTTCGGCCTGACCGCCTCCGGCGTGGCCGCCGCGCTGGCGCTGTTCATCGGCGTGCGCCCTCCGGAAATCGTCGAGAAAGTGCGCATCGTCGAGCGCGAAGTGATCAAGCCGGTACGCGTCTCCGACGGCGCCAACCCCTGGCAGCCTTCGTATATCGCCACCCTCGCCGACGGCAACGGCAAGACCATGCTGATGGTCTACATCGGCCGCAAGTCCGACGAGCTGTGGATCAAGTACGAAGGCGACAACATGCCCGCCGACGCCAGCCTGGAACTGTGGGGCATGGACGAAGCCGGCCAGCCCCGCTCGCTCGGCCTGATCAACTCCAAGGGCAAGAGCGTGATGAAGCTGCCGGTGATCGCCGACAAGTCGATCGCCCAGTACAAGGCGCTGGCCGTGAGCATGGAACCCCCCGGCGGCTCCAAGACCGGTACGCCGACCGGCCCGGTGATGTTCAAGGGCCGCTGCCACACTTTTTGGTAAGGCACTGCGGCATTATTTGCAAAGGCCGCACACGCGGCCATTTTTTTGCCGCGTTCCTTAATGCGAAGCGGCCATTTCATTGGCCGCGTTCCTGATCCGAAGCGGCCTTTTTGTTTTACGCCACCGCAGCAAGCACCTTGCCGTTTTCGCTTAGTCGCGCCAGCCTGACGCGCAGGGCTTGCCTTTTTCGGGCGTTTACTTCTCCAGGTAATTCACCAGCTTCGCGCTGGTCTGCCGCAGGCGTTGCGACAGCATGTACACCAGCTTCATCAAGATCTTCGAAGCCAGGCGCGGCTCTTTGGTCACCAGTTCCTGCAGCTTGGCGCGGGTCAGCACCGCGAAGGTGGTCGGCTCGATCGCCGCGCAGGAGGCGAAGCGCGCCTCGCCATCGATCATCGACATCTCGCCCAGCGCCGCGCCCGCCTGCACCACGGCGATGCGCTTGACCACGTCCCACCTGTCCTTCTTGGTCACATCCACCAGGCCGTCAATGGTGAAGGCCATGAAGTCGCCGCGCTCGCCCTCGGCGATCAGCACGCCGTGCGGCGGCGCGCGGTATACGTGCATGTAGGGGCCGAGATGTTTCAGGTCTTCGACGGTGAAGTCGTCGAACAGCGCGTTATGGCCCACCACCTTGCGGATCTGCTCCGCGTAGCCCACCGCGTTGCCCAGGTTCTCGAAATCCGGAAACATCGTCTCTTGTGACATTGCGCGCCTTTTTCTCCAGTGCGTCTTCCCGCATTCCGGTGCTGCCGCGATGGAACCGCAGTTTAACCCGCCGCGCTCAGGGACCGGACGATCAGCGAGCCGCCCGACACCAGCAGCACCAGGTAGATCATGCGCCGCACATTGGCCAGCGACATGCGGTCGTGCAGCTTCATGCCCAGGGTCGCGCCGCCCCACACGCAGGGCAGCAGCAGCAGCCAGGCGGCGGCGATGGCCCACGACAGCAAGAGGCCGTTGACGACGAACATCACAAAGCGCGTCAGCCCGCTGATCAGGATCAGCGTGCTCATGGTCGCGCGCATGGTGCCGGGGTCGCTCATGCGCCGCGACACGTAGATCACATACAGCGGCCCGCCGATGCCGAACAGCGCGCTGAATACCCCCCCTATCATGCCGATCGGCGCGCCCCAGGCGCGCGTGATGGTCTTCGCGTGCAGGCGCACCGCCGCCAGGTTGATCAGCGCGTAACCCATCACGAAAATCCCCAGCCCCAGCAGCAGCCAGCGCTCCGGCGCCTTCGCCAACGTGACCACGCCGATCAGGATGCCGAGCATCATGAAAGGCACCACCCAGCGCACCTCGGCCCAGTCGATCTTGCTGCCGCTCCTGGCCGACAGCAGCACGAAGGCCGACATGTCCAGCACCACGCACAGCGGCACCAGGAACTTGAGCGGCAGCACCTGCGCCAGCAGCGGCACGATGATCACCGTGGCGCCGAAGCCGGTGATGCCGAACACGATGTAGGCGCCCAGCACCACCAGGGGCGCGGCAATAAAAGCGATCAGCGGAAAATCCGCCAGGGGAAATGTCATGGGTCTTGCGTTGTCTCCGGGGTGCGCCGCGGCCATGCTTCGCGCGCTCCGCCCTCCTCAAGAGGCGCAGTGTAACCAAAACCCCGCGCTCGCCTGAAACCGGGACGAAACCACGGTGAATCACGGACCTTGCGGCAAGGTGGCTTGATGCAAACCACGGTCAATCACGGTTCATTGCATGCGCCTCCTGCGTTCGCCCTGCGTTTGCCCAGGCGCGTGCCATCACGAGTTTTCGAAACCACGGTAAATCACGGCTGCGGTTACGTTTGCCTTCGCGCCGTGCTCAGCGCCCCAGCAGCGGCGCCACCAGCCCGGCCAGGCCGCCTTTGCGTACCGCCCCGGGATTCTCGCCGGCGCCCGGATCACGCGGCGCGATCTCGCGGTACGGCTGCGCATGTACCGGATAGGGCTGCTGCCGGGCGCGGGCCTCGGTCTGCCGCTCCAGGTCCAGTTTGGGGAAGGTGGCGGGTGCGGGCGCAGCCGCGGACGCCAGGCCGGCGTCTTCTTCCTGCACCTCTGCATCGTCGGTGTAGCTTTGCAGCAGCTCCATCTGCATTTCCATGAACTGGGCATAGCGCTTCTCCAGCGCGGCCAGGGCCTGCTGGCGGTTTGGCATGCGCACGCGCAGGATGGTGGAACCATCAGGACGCACGTCATAGCTGATGGTGAGGACCGACCGGGTGGCTTCGTCCAGTTCGTGCAGGGGGACGGGATTGCCTTGCGCGTCGAACAGTTTGCATGGGTCGAAGAACGCCATCGCCGCCTGTTGGCGCAGCAGGTTCAGGGCGGTGACGCCCATCGAAGCGTACATGTCCGATAGTTCCAGGGTGATGCGTTCGCGGACCAGGGGATTGCGCATCAACTCGGCCGCATGCGTGCCCTTGGTGTTGGCGGAGTAGCCGGCACGGATGGCGGCGGCGTTGGCGTTCTGGTCTTTGAGGTATTCGGCGATGAAGCGTTCCTGGCGGGCATTCAAGGGGCGAAAAGCGGGACGAGTCATGAGATTCTCCTGATGTGTAGGGAAGAGCGCGACCAAGGGCTGGCGTGGCGCCAGTCCGGACGGGAGTGCGGTCGAGGTGGTCCGGCGTGTCGCTGCGCTCACGAAGCGCGCGCGACATGCGCCGGAACCTGGTACCAAAGATACGCGGGGCGATCCGCTATGTGTAGTTGATCTTTCGCTCTGCGAGTCGCGTTTTCGCGGGCACGTTTTCGCGCGCCGTTCGAGCCTGGCCCCGAGGTTGCCCTTGCTTGCAGACCGACGGCAAATTTCCCCGCGTCAAACCAGGCGCCGGCCTGCTTTATTGAGCAAACGTGACGCAGTTCACGTGGAAGCGGCGACAGCGGGTCTAGAATGATTCGTATCGGCGCCGTGGCGGCAGGGTAGCCGGAGATGGGAACAAAAGAACAGGGAGCGCCGGCGTCGAGGGCTTCGGGGTGACTCGCCCGGGAAGCATCGGACCTGCCGCCGAAGAGCCGCGAGTTCAGCGTGTCTGGGAGGACAGCAATGCGAGCGATCGAAAAAGGGGCGAAACCCGTCGGCACCTACGACCCCCATGCGGGCATCACCGGCAAGCTGTTCATGGCCGCCACCGACAGGGGCACGGCAGTGCAGGTGTGGGTGGCCGACGAATCGGTGGAGGACCGCGATCACCGCCATTTCTGCCATGGGGTGACCTTCCATACCTTCACGGACTTCGGCTACACCGTCATGTCGGGCGATGCCAACAAGGTGCTCAAGGACGAGTACACCAAGCTGGTGCCGCCCGGCAAGAAGGACCAGCGGTTCACCAGCTCGTTGCCCGGGGAAGAAGCCGCGGACCTGGGGGAGTGCCTGGGCGCGGCCCGGCTGGCCACGGTGGTGGCCTGGGAAGATGCCGAGGGCAACGTCGTGCACACGGCGCTGATCTGGCTTTTTCCCGAGAGCGGCGCGAGGACGGCGGGAAACACCACGATGGTGACCAAGAACGGCTTCAACGCGGGGCGGAAAATGCATCTGGCCGAGGTATGCGTGGTCTACAAGAGCACCTCGTACTTCAGCTTCTGGACCAAGGGTCGGATGCAGGAGACCATGTGCGCGATTCTCTAGCCGGCGCATGGCGTCGCACGGACGGAACACGCGGCGGCATCTCGCGAAATGTGACCACATTCACTGACAGCGGCGGCGCGGCGGCCTAAACGGCCCAGGATCCGGCGCATTCAAGACCACGGAGAGGTATCGCCATGCATCCGGAACAGTTGCGCGCGCTGGGCAAGCTGATGAACGTCATCAACCCGTGCGACGGCCAGAACCCGTTCGGCAACTGCGTCGCCTGTTCCATCCATGCGGCGCATGTGCTGGTCGACGGCGGCGATTTCGAGTGGATTGCCGGTTGTCACTGGAACCTGTCGCAACATTTCGGAGCGACCAAGCGGTTTGACGAAGGCGACGACCGCGCGGGGCGGGTTTGGGCCTGGCTGAACAAGCGCACCATCCCCGGCGGCCTCTACATTCTCTCCGACGAGGACCACACCTTCAATATACTGCGCGACTACGACGGCCGGCTGCACCTGCTCGACAGTAACCTGCAGGTGTACCGCACCCTGGACCGCCTGCAGGACTGCGAGGTGCTCTTCCGCCATCCGACCACCCTGCGGTGGCGGCTGCGCAACCACCTCGGCCCGGGCGAAGGTCCAATGAGCGCCTACTATTGCGGCAACCTGAATGAAGAATTCCGGCTGGTAGGGACGAACGGCAGGCCGCGCGCCAACACCGTCTGATCCGGCCACGCGGATTCGCCCGGCTGCTGCCGCGTTGTTACCCGGGTGTTGCGCGGATTTTGTGCCGCCGCTGGCCCTGTTGTCCGCTATTGTCCGCTGTTGTCCCGCCACTGCCTCGCTGCTGCGCCGCCATTGCCCCGCCGTCGGCGGCCTGCGCGCGCCTGGGCAGGGAGATTTGCGAGACCGCCATATGCCGACGCGGCGCAGTCAGCCTAACCTGACTTCAACCTCAGCTTTTCCGCCACCGCCTTCATCAACTCCCGCGCCTCCCCTTCATCCTCCATCACCCGCGCCAGGCTGACGGCGCCGATCATGGCGCTGAAGGCGAGCATGGCTTGCGCGCGCTGTTCCTTCGAGGGCTTGGCCATGCCTTTCGCGTCGCCTGATTCCTTGGCGATGAGGCGGCCGATCATGTCGAAGTCGAGCTGGAGCTGCTTGCTGGCGAGCGCGCGGGTGCGCGGGTCGGCGCGGGCGAGGTCGGCGGCGCAGGCGGAGAAGGGGCAGCCGGCGCCGGTGTTGTCGCGGTGCGCGGGGCTCAGGTACCCGTCGATCAGCTTTTCGTAGCTGTAGTCCTTCAGTTCCAGGTTGTCCTGCGCGTCTTTCCAGAGGGTGAAGGCGGCCTGTACTGCCTCCAGCACCAGGGCGTCGCGCGACTCGAAGTGCTTGTAGAAGCCACCTACCGTCAGGCCTGCTTCCTTCATCAGGTCGGCCACGCCTATGCCTTCCAGGCCTTTTTCGCGCAGCTTGCGCGAGGCGATATCGACGATGCGCGCGTGCGTGGCGGCTTTGTCCAGTTGCGAATGTCCCATCCGAGGTCACCTCTGTTCCGAATTTCCAGCTTGACAATCTGGATTATGATCATAATACTATGGATTATGGTTGTAATCCACAAACCGGAATACGGGAAGTGGAAGGCGGCCACGCTGGCTTTTCACTTTTCATCTATCCGTTTGGAGGAATCATCATGAACAGACTCACCAACAAGACCGCCCTCATCACCGGGGGCAGCAGCGGCATTGGCCTGGCCACGGCGAAACTGTTTGCCGCCGAGGGCGCGCGCGTGGCGATCGTGGGCCGCGACGCGGCCAAGCTGAAGGCCGCGGCCGCCGAGATCGGCGCGGGCACGGTGGCGATTGCCGCCGACATCACCGAGCCGGCCGCGCTGGAAATGGCGGTCAAGGACGCGGCGGGCGCGCTGGGCAAGCTGGACATCGTGTTCGCCAACGCGGGCATCGGTGGGGCGACGCCGCTGGGCGGCACCACGCCGGCGGGCTTCGATGCCATCGTGCGCAGCAATCTCACCTCGGTGTTCTTCACCGTGCAATCCGCCCTGCCGCATTTGAATGACGGCGGCTCCGTGATCCTGAACGGCTCGGTGCACGCGACCTTCGGCTCGCCGGGCTGGTCCGCCTATGCGGCGACCAAGGGCGCGGTGCGCAGTCTGACGCGCAGCTTCGCGGGCGAGCTGGCGCCGCGCGGCATCCGCGTGAACCAGGTGACCCCCGGCGGTACGCGCACACCGATCTGGTCGCCCTTCGCGCCGAACGCCGAGGCGGAAAAGGCGCTGGAAGCGCGCATCAGCCGCGCCGTGCCCCTGGGCCGCATGGCCGAAGCCGACGAGATCGCGCGCGCCGCGCTGTACCTGGCTTCGGATGATTCGGTCTACGTGACCGGCACCGAGATCGTGGTGGACGGCGGGGCGACGAGCGCGCCTCAAGGGGCCCCGGTTTACCGGGGATAGTGACGTGGGCCCCGGTTTACCGGGGATAGTGACGTGGGCCCCGGTTTACCGGGGATAGTGACGTGGGCCCCGATTTATCGGGGCTCCGCGTTGCCCGCCTCGCCGCCACAATGAAAAACGCCCGGGCGAGCGACCCGGGCGTTTTCTTTTGTTTGCCCTGACTTACTGCGCGTTCTTCTTGCGCACCGCGCCGACCGCGAGCAGGGCCGCGCCGAACAGCAGGAGCGTCGTGGGCTCGGGCATGTTATTGCCCACCGCCAAGTCCAGGCCCGCATCTTTACCCGCCGGAAACGCGCAAGCCATCAAGGCGACAACCGGCGCGCCCAGGCTCCAGGCTTTGTCACCTGATTGAGCCGCGATTGAGCACCGATCCCCATTGCAAGCAACCGCCCGGCGCCTTCGTGCCGCTGATCGACCGCAACCGCTGCGAGGGCAAGGGCCCCTGCGTGGATGCCTGCCCCTACGATGTACTGGGCATGGGCCTGCTGTCGCTCGAGGACAAGGCGGGCTTGAGCCTGATCGGCAAGCTCAAGGCCTATGCGCACGGCAATGAACAGGTGTTCCTGATCGCGCCGGACTTGTGCCAGGCCTGCGGTGAGTGCGTCAGGGTGTGTCCGGAGCGTGCGCTTAGCCTGACCCGGCGCAGTTTGCCGGAGGAACCGTAAGACCCCTTTGCCATTTGGTCATGCCCGCCGCCGGCTTTCGGACAAAGGGGAGCGGTCAATGAAGTCCCCTTCCCGCTGCTGCGCCCCCACGCGCGTAGGAGGCCATCTTTACCTGTTTTTACGCATTGAGCCAGTCAGGCACCTTGACAGGAGGGGCGGTGAATGTTTAAATTAATTAATAATAGAAATCGTTCTCATTATTAATTGATGCGTCCAAATGGACTCCGCGAGTCGTCTTAGCGGTCGTCCAAGCAGTCGTCCAAAACAACCAGGTCAAAGCACCCGCCAGTTCCTTACTACAACCTCAATCCATCGTCATGCCTAAGCCAGCAGTAGCAAGCCAGGGCGCGCAATTTGCGCGCCCTTGTTTTTTTGTGCGCCGTATTCCGGCCCGCCTTTCCCTCAAGCCCCTGCCGGTCGCCCTGTGCCTGGCGTTCGGCGGCGCGGCGTTCGCGCAGGAGGCTTCCAGCCCGGCCAAGCCGGCCGACCAGACCCTGCCGGCCATCGAGGTGCGCGCCGCCGAGGAAAACACGCAGCACCTGCAGCGCCCGGTTTCCAGCGGCGCGCTCGGTTCGCGCTCGCAGCTCGATACGCCTTTCTCCACCACGGTGGTGAGCGGCGAGGACCTGGCCGACCGCCAGGTCACCAAGCTGGGCGATGTATTCGCCAACGACGCCTCGGCGAGCGACAACAGCAATGCCTACAACGCCTGGGCCAGCTACCTGACGGTGCGCGGCATGCAGCTCGACTGGCAGAACGGCTTTCGCATCGACGGCCTGCCGTTCGTGAGCTACGGCATCACCCTGCCCTACGACCACTTCGAGCAGATCGAGCTGCTCAAGGGCCTGTCGGGCTTCATGTACGGTTTTGTGACCCCGGGCGGCATGGTCAACTACGTGACCAAGAAGCCGACCAGCACGCCGATCCGCCATATCGACGTGGGCTTGCGTTCCGACAGCGTGTGGACCCAGCACGTCGACCTGGGCGGGCGCTTCGGCACCGATGACCGCTTCGGCTACCGCGTCAACTACACCCACGAGGACGGCAAGCTCTACAGCGGCACCCAGATCAAGCGCGACTCCTTCTCCCTGGCGCTGGACGCGAAGATCACCGACGCGCTAACCTGGCATTTCAACGGCCTGTACCAGGACCGCGAATCGACCGGCCAGTCGCCTTCGTTCTACACCGGCTCCTACACTTCCGGCAGCCTGCCTGCCCCGATCAGCGGCTCGCGCAAGGACCTGCAAGGGCAGGACCAGCACCTGAACACCACCCTGCAGCATTACTCGACGGGCCTGAAGTACCAGTTGAACAGCGACTGGAGCCTGAACGCGGACTACAGCTACAGCGCCGTGACCCGTAACCGCAACGAGGGTACCTACTACCTGCTGAACAGCGCCGGCGCCTACAGCGAGGCGCGCTACGACGGCGCCCAGGGCCACCGCTACAGCCAGCTGCAGGCCACCGCGCAGGGCAAGTTCCGCACCGGCGCTTTTGCGCACCAGCTGGTGCTGGGCACCGCGTGGATGCAGCAGATCAACGACTACAGCAGCAACGATGTGTTCGCCACCATCGGCACCGGCAACCTGTTCTCGGCCAACACCAACAGCTACTACAGCACCACCGGCTTCAAGCTGTTCCGCGACAGCGACATCACCCAGCAGGCGGTGTTCGCCAGCGACACGATCCAGCTCTCCGAGCGCTGGTCGGTACTGGCCGGGGCGCGCCACACCAACTACGAGCAGAAGTCCTACAACGCCGCCGGCACCACGCTCTCGACCTACAACAAGAACACCGTCACCCCGACCCTGGCCCTGATGTTCAAGCCCGAGCCCACCACCACGGTGTACGGCAGCTACGTCGAGGCGCTGGAGCCGGGCAGCCAGGCCGGCGTGACCTACGCCAACTCCGGCGCGCAACTCAAGCCCCTGCTCTCCAGGCAATATGAAGCAGGCGTAAAGACCGACCGCGACAGCTGGAGCGCCACCGCGGCGCTGTTCCAGATCCAGCGCGGCGCCGAATATGCGAACAGCGCGAACGTGCTGGTGCAGGATGGCGAATCGATCTTCCAGGGCCTGGAGCTGGCCGCCGCCTGGCGCCCCTCGCGCCGGTGGGAACTGAGCGGCAGCCTGATGGCGCTGGACTCCTACTACAGCAAGGGCACCAGCTACAACGGCAACCGCGTCGCCGGCGCGCCCGACTTCGTCGCCACCGCCCGCCTGTCGTACAACGTGCCGGGCGTCTCGGGCCTGAAGCTGTTCACCGACGCCAAGTACACCGGCAAGACCGCGGTTCGCGCCGCCGGCGGCCTGGACGCGCCCGACTACACGGTGATGAACATCGGCGCCAGCTACGCCACCCGCATCAGCGGCTACGGCGTGACCTTCCGCGCCGCGGTCAACAACGTGATGGACAAGAAATACTGGATGTTCCAGTACGCCAACTACGTGCGCCCGGGCGACCCGCGCTCGGTGAGCCTGAACGCGGCGGTGGATTTCTAAAAACTTCCCCGACCTCCGGCGGTATCACCGGCAGGGCCCTGCCTCGCGCAAGCGGGCAGGGCCTTGTTGTTTATACGCCGCGCGTGGAGAGAATCCTCGCTGGAAGACGGAGTGCTGTATGTAATTACACTACAATGCGGTACCGATTTACAGGTTCCGCATGCCATGACACTCGCCGCCGGCTCCGCCGTTTCAGTATTTGCGGATAGCGCAACCCCTCTGGCGGCGTATCTGGCCGACCTGAATGCCGGCCAGCGCGCGGCAGCCAGCCATGGCGTCGGCAACCTGCGCGCGGGAGAGCCCGTGCCACCGCTGTTGGTCATTGCGGGCGCGGGCACCGGCAAGACCACGGTGCTGGCGCATCGCGTCGCCCACCTGGTGCTCAATGGCGCGGCGCCGGGGCGCATCCTCCTGCTCACCTTCGCGCGGCGCATGGCGGGGGAGATGATCCGGCGCGCCGAGGCGATCTGCACGCGCGCCGTCAGCGGCACGACAAGAAGCGCCGTCTCGATCCACGCCTTCGAGTGGGCCGGCACCTTTCACGCGGTCGGCGCCAAGCTGTTGCGCCTGCACGCGCACAGCATCGGCCTGAACCCGGATTTCTCCATCCTCGACCGTGGCGACGCGGCGGACCTGATGGACCTGGTGCGCGACGAACTGAAATTCTCCGAATCGAAAAAGCGCTTTCCCAAGAAGGGTACCTGCCTGGCGATCTATTCCTATGCGGTGAATGCGCGCGCGCCCCTGGCCGACACCCTGCAGCGCGCCTTTCCCTGGTGCGCCGAGTGGGAGAAGGAACTGGGGCAATTGTTCGGCGCCTACGTCACCGCCAAGCAGGCGCAGGACGTGCTCGACTACGACGACCTGCTGCTCTACTGGGCGCAGATGATGGCGGCCGACGAGGTCGCGCGCACGGTGGCCGAGCGCTTCGACCATGTGCTGGTCGACGAGTACCAGGACACCAACGCGCTGCAGGCCGGCATCCTGTTCGGGCTCTCACCTGGCGGTAAGGGCCTGACGGTAGTGGGCGACGATGCGCAGTCGATCTATTCGTTCCGCTCGGCCACCGTACGCAACATCCTCGACTTTCCGCAGGCGTTCGACCCGCCCGCGACCGTCCTCAAGCTGGAGCAGAACTACCGCAGCAGCACGCCAATCCTGAATGCCTGCAACCGCGTGATCGGCCATGCGCAGGAGCGCTACACCAAGGATTTGTTCAGCAAGCGCGCCGGCGGCAACAAGCCGGTGATCGCGATGGTGCCGGACGAGCTGGCGCAGGTGACTTTTGTGGTCGAGCGCATCCTCGCCAACCGCGAGGCCGGCATGGACCTGCGCGACCAGGCGGTGCTGGCGCGCGCGGCGCACCATTGCGCGATGCTGGAGATCGAGCTGACCCGGCGCAACATTCCCTTTGTCAAATTCGGCGGCATGAAATTTCTCGAAGCCGCGCACGTGAAAGACGTGATCGCCATCCTGCGCTGGGCGGAGAATCCGCGCGACCAGGTGGCGGCGTTTCGCGTGCTCAAGCTGGTGCCGGGCATCGGCCCGGCGGTGGCGCGGCGCGCCTTCGAGGCGCTGGGCGCGCGGCCCGACGGCTTCGCGCCGCTGCTGGAGTTCCGCCCGCCGGCGGCGGCGCTCGAAGTGTGGGATGCGCTGGTGGCGCTGCTGCTGGAACTGGCGGGCTCGAAAGAATGGCGCAGCGAGATCGCGCGCCTGCGCCTCTGGTACAACCCGATTCTCGAACTGGCTTACGACAGCGTACAGACGCGCATGAGCGACCTGGACCAGCTGGAGCAGATCGCCGCCTCGCACCGCACCCGCGCGTCTTTCCTCACCGATCTGGCGCTGGACCCGCCCGAGGCCACCGGCGGGGAGGCCGGCGCGCCGCTGAAGGACGAGGACTGGCTGATCCTCTCCACCATCCACAGCGCCAAGGGCCAGGAGTGGCGCGCGGTGACCGTGCTCAACGTGGTGGACGGCTGCGTGCCGGTGGACCTGGCGACCGGCACCGAGGAAGAGATCGAGGAGGAGCGGCGCCTGCTCTACGTGGCGATGACGCGCGCCAAGGACGACCTGGTGCTGATGCAGCCGATGAAGTACATGGTGCGCGGCCAGTCGCCGGGCGGCGGCAAGCATGTGTACGCGCCGCGCACGCGCTTTATCGCCGAGGCCGACCTGGAGGCCTTCGAGATCGTCAGCCCGAAAGTCAATGGTGTAGAGGGCGCGCGGCCCGCCGCCTTGCCGCCCCGGCCCGTGGATCTGAAGTCGGTGATGCGGGAGATGTGGAAGTAAGAGGGGCGTAGACTCAAGGCCGGGCGCGCGGTTTGCGTGCATATGGACCATCCGCTCATTGCCCCTGCAAGGAGGCTTTCCATGCAAAAACTACCGGAAACGCTAGTCAAATCCCAACAGCCGTGCGACGCGACATCACCTGCGCTCCTGAATCGGGGGTTGCGATACGTAAATGAGGGGGGACGGAGCCCACTTAAGTATTTCCTACCCGCAATTTTCGCCATGCTCGTCGCTGGCGCGGCTGGCGCCGCCGCGCCGGATACCCCAGCGGAGCCGCCCGCACCCGCCGGCCAGGCGGCCCAGCCGGCTACACCTGCTGCAAAACGCGGTGCACCATCGGCCCGCAGCGCCCCGTCGGCCAGCGAGGAACTGAAGCAGAAGTGCGCCACGCGCATGTATGGCGCATCGCCACGCGGGCGCAACGCGGTGAACTGGACCGTCTACGACCGCTGCATGAAAAACGGCGGGCGCTCCTAGCGCACCCGGCCGCCCGGGCATTCAGGTTCCCTGGGCGAGCTTGAGCGCCTGGGTGTTGGTGGCGTACTTGGCGAGCATGCCCGGTACTTCCCACTCCGGCAGCGCGCCCGCCGCCAGATAGCCCATGAACTGCTCGGCCACCTGACCGAAGTGCGCCTCGTGGCCGACGTGATAGGCGGCGGGAATCAGCACTTCCCAACCTTTGGCATCCGGCTTGAGGTCGATGCCGGGGTATTTCGCCTGCAGCGCGGTGAGCGCCTGCTGGAGACCGGCTTCATAGGCGGCGTCGCGCGCCTTTGGTTCGATGTAGAGCACCGGCTGGTAGTTCTGTTCGGCGCCCTGGCGGATCACCAGTTCGGCGCGGCTGCCGCGCAGCAGGGAATAGTGGGTGTCGCCGGTGCCGGGCGGGGCTTCGAAATTCCACAGCACCCGTACCTTGGCATGCACTCCCTTGAGGGCATAGTCGATCTCGCCGTTGGCGTAGACCTGCAGGGTGTCGCCCGTCAGGTCCTTGCGCAGGTAATCGGGATACGTGTTCAGGCGCGTGACCTGTTCGAACTGCGCGGGGGTGAGCGGGGTGGGCCAGCGCCTGGCGCCTTGCACCCGCACGTCGCGGCGGTAGTCGAGCACCTGCTCGGGGAAGCAGGCCCATTGCACCAGGTCGACCAGGTGGGTGGTGATGTCGACGATGCCTTCGCCGTATTGCGTGGTGTCGAAGAACCAGGCGGGGCGCTTGAGCGGGGTGCCGGCGACCACCTTGCAGAAGTGGTGCACGCTTTCCTTGACCACCGCGGGGTTCTGCGGCGTGCCATGTTCCAGGGCGCCGAACACACTTTCAATCGCGGAGAACTCGCGCTGCAAGATGGTGGTGATCTCGTGGCGCTCGGTCATGATATCGTAGAGCAGCACGCCCTTTTGCCTGGCCTGGGAGAATGCAGTTGCCAGCGAATCGAAATCGGCGGCGTTGATCGCCATCGGCTTGTCGGCCAGCACGTTGAAACCGGCGGCCAGGGTCTCGCGGATGTAGCGCGCCTTGTGCAGGTTGTTGCCGGAGATGGCGACCACGTTGCCGGCACGCTCGGCGGTGCAGCGCTCCAGGTAGTCGGCACCGGTGTAGAGCCTGGTTTGCCACTGCGTGGGGTTCTGGGCGCGGGTGTTGAAGGCTTCGACACGGGCCAGGTAGTCCTCCACATCGGGGCCGGCGGGGGCGTAGACGTGCACCAGCGGGTCCACCTGCGGCATCATGTTCTTCTGCAGCAGGGAGGCGTGGAAATGACCGGGATCGAGGATCACCAGCTTGATGGTTTGCTTGGGCATGCGCGGCTCCGGCCGGGTTGCGGTTCAGCCTACAAGCATACGGCAGCGGCGCGCGGCGCAAGCGGGCGGGGATTGTGTTTTTCTTGGACAAAAACGGGGCTGGCCCTCAGGGGCGTCCCTCAGTGCCCCCTCAGTGCCCTCTCAGTGCCGCCCCTTGATGCAGTCTTTCGACGGCGTGCCATAGGCGGCTCTCTGGCAGCGGCGAGGCGCCGGAGCGACCGGCCCTTCGCAGAGAATAAATGCTGCCCAGGAAAACTCTGCAAAAAGCGGCATAACGAGCCGAGGAGCGCCAGCTGGCGAGGCCGTAGGCTTTCACATCAAGGGCTTTGGGCAGGTTCGCCGTGGAGATGCGGTGGCCGAGAGCCCTTTTGCAGAATCTCCCTAGCGCGCCGGCGCCAGGGTCTCGCGCAATTGCGTGCGATAGGCGCGCGGGCTGCGGCCGTAGCGCTGCTTGAAGCGGCGCGTGAAATAGGCTTCGTCGGCAAAGCCTGAGGCGTGGGCGATACGGTCGATGCGGCTGCTGGTGTGGGCCAGCAGTTCGAGGGCGTGCTCCATGCGGCGCTCGGTGAGCAGCTCGGTGAAGGTGCGGCCGGTCTCTTTCTTGAGCAGGTGGGCCACGTAGTTGGGCGAGAGGTGCACGGCGGCGGCGGCATCGGCCAGCGCGATCTCTTCGCCCAGGTGTTCGCGCAGGTAGCGCGCCAGGCGTTGCAGCGCGTCGCGCCGGCTGCCGTGCTGGCCCTGCGCGGCGTGCAGGGCGAGGATCTCGGGTTCGTACTTGCGGCACACCAGCGCGATCAGTTGCAGCAGCAGGCCGCGGATCTGGGCGAGCGAGCCGAAGCCGCGCGCGGCGTTCTCCGCATGCAGCTGCGCGACGATCTCCTCGACCCGGGCGAACCGCGCATCGTCGAAATGGAAATCGAGGTATTCCTGGTAGAGGAAGGGCGCGAGCTCGGGGGCGCGCGCCAGTTCGACGTCTTCCAGGTCGAGCGCGTCGATCTGCAAATCCGGCCGCAGGAAGCGCTGCGAGAAATTGATCATCACGTAGCGCGCGCCGGGCGGGTGCGGGATCAGGTGCACGCGGTAGGGCAGCACGAAGCTGAACGAGCCGCGCCTGAACGGCCGCACGCTGCCGCCCACGGTCTGCTCGGCCTCACCGGCCAGGCTCAGCTTGATCTGGAAATATTCGTGACGGTGCGGCCGCGTCAGGGGCGGGCCGCTTTCCTGGGTGCGGATGTCGAAATCCAGGTGGTCGGCCCGCTCGGCCATGGCGTAGGTCCGAATTTGCTTGAACGTGTACTTGAGCGGGAGGGTCGGCATGCGTGCATTTTATGCCGCTTCGCCCCCGGTGGTTCCGTCCCCATTGGCTGGCGGTGATGCCGCCGTCGATGTCTAGAAAATGCGCTTGCGCGCCTGGCACGAGAAAGAGTGCTTCGAGATTTTCAGCGCCCTCGAGTACCTGATGCACCGCGAGCGCGAGAACCTCTCCGGGGGCGAGATGCAGATGGCGGCAATCTCGCGCCCTGCTCGGCGCGCCCGGCCTGGTGCTGTTCGATGAGCCCAGCCAGGGGCGGGCACCAAAAGTCATGCAGGACGTGATGAAGACCATCACGCGCTTGAAGAACGAAGGGGTCGCCGTGCTGGTGATCGAGCAGAACGTGCAAAGCGCGCTCGCGCGTTGGCGCCCGCCCTCTGATCTGTCGCCAGACGGAGACTTAGCAATCGGCGAACCTTGTAGGACAACGCCGGATAGAATTGCCTGGGTGCGGCCCATAAGATAAGGTCATGTTATCAACCGAGGACTGACCATGTCCAAGCTTTTGCAATCCCTGCTTCTCGCCCTTCCCCTGGCCGCACCGCTGGGTGTGGCCTACGCGCAAAGCGCGAGCACCAGCACCGATACCAATGCGGCTGCCGCAGGTGTGCCGCCGCCGCAGCCGACCCCGCCGCCTTCCACTTACATCCCGCCGGTCGATGCGAGCGCGGATGCGAGCACCTCCACCACGGTGACCACGCCGGCCCCGGCGCCCGCGCCTGCCGCGAGCCCCAAGCCCGCGACCGGGTCTTCCAGCGTGAAGCAGGACATCAAGCGCGGCGCCAAGAGCGCCAAGTCCGAAATCAAGCAGGACTCCAAGGAAGCCTGGAGCGACGCCAAGTCCGCCACCAAGGAGACCTGGAGCGACGTGAAAAGCGGCACCAAGCGCGCCTGGAACGGCGTCAAGGAAGGCAGCCGCGAAGCCAAGGACAAGGTGAAATCCACCGTCAAGGGCGACAGCAAGGCCGCTCCGGCGCCGGTGACCGAGAAGAGCACCAGCGCCTCAGCGACGGCAAGCGGCAGCGCGGGCGCCTCCGCTTCGCCAAACTAGCCTGGCCCCGGCGCTGCGCGCCGGCTGACCATCTTCTACAGCCGCATGAACTCCGTTCATGCGGCTTTTTTTGCGCGCGCGTTGCATTGACGTGACGCGGATTGTGGTGCGCCTGCATGAAGAGGCGATACGTAAAAACCTTGTGAAAAGTGGTTCATATCCGCCGCCACGGACGTGCACCGCGCATTTTTCATGAAGCATTGATGCCGGCAAGCCTGGGCTTGCGCAGTCCTTTTGCGCCATGCCCGCGCGGCATTCGGCTTATTTCCTGCCCGAGCGCATGACGCGATGCTCCCCATCGCCAGGCGGCACCGGCGCGCCCCCGGGTCGCGAAACCACCCACGGCGGGCCTTCGCGCGCCCGGCCGGCTTGCCGTATCTGACCGGACTACGGCAGCCCGCTCAGCAGACTACGCGGCTGACGTAGGGATAAACCTCAGGGACGCAATCGCTAACTAACCTGCGTTCACCCTGGTGAGCGTCGCGTTGCCGTTTCACGCCCGACACGCTCGTTCGGCGATGTCCATCCAAATCAAGAAAGGGCTCTCTCGTGAAACATCCGCTTCGTCTGACACCGCTCGCCATCGCGATGCTGTCCGCCTTCAATGCCTATGCCGACGTGACCGGCGTGGTCGCCGGCGCCGGCTATTATCAAAACGCCACGGTCTGCATCGATGCCAACGCGAATGCGCGCTGCGATGCCGGCGAGGCCTCGACGGTCTCCGCCGCGGGCGGTGCCTTCACCCTGCCCGGCAACGGCCCGGTGGTGGCGCAGATCGGCGTGGGCGCGACCCTGAGCGACCCGGCCAGCGGCACCAGCACCACCGTCGCGCAGGCGCTCTCCTTCCGCGCGCCGGCCGGTGCCGGCGGCGTGGTCAGCCCGCTGTCCACCGAGGTGCAGGCCCTGATGGACGCCAATGGCGGCGACCTGGCGGCGGCTCTCTCCAACCTCTCGGCACGTCTCGGCGTGGCCGACGTGCTGGCCGATCCGAACCAGCAGGTCGATCCGGCGCGCAGCCGCCTGCTCGATGAAAGCGACCAGTTGCTCGACCGCGTCGCCAGCGCGGTGACCGAGGCGGGCAAGACCGGCAGCCTGGTCAAATCCCTGCGCAACCGCCTGGCCCTGGACGACATCACCACCGTGGTGGTGATCTATGCCGAGAACCGCAGCTTCGACAACCTGTTCGGCAGCTACCCCGGCGCCAACGGCCTGAAGACCGCGGCGGCCAAGGCAATCAAGCAGGTGGACCGCGACGGCACCAATGTGCTGCCGATTCTGCCGCCGGCCTGGGGCGGCGCGACCGCGGCCGGCCAGAGCCCGGTGGTGAGCCAGGCGCAGACCACCAACGTGTGGCCAAACGGCCCCTTCCAGATCGACGCGCCCACCGACCAGTTCGGCTACGGCGTGCTGCCCAACTCGATCATCACGCGCGACCTGTTCCACCGCTTTTTCGAAAACGCGATGCAGATCAACGGCGGCGCCAACAACCAGTTCGCGGCCTGGGGCGATTCCGGCGGCCTGGTGATGGGCAACTTCGACGGCAGCAAGACCGGCTTGTGGAACCTGGCCAAGCAATACACCCTGGCCGACAATTTCTTCCAGGCCGTGTACGGCGGCTCCTTCCTGAACCACCAGTACCTGATCTGCGCCTGCGCGCCCGCGGTGCCGGCTTCCGTGGTGTCCTCCAACGGCATGTCGATCAACCAGTTGGGGACCCCGGTCAACGGCGTACCGCAACTGCTCGCCAACGCCAGCCAGCAGGCCTCGGCGCTGAACGGCCCGCCGTCGCTCAAAACCGGCAACATCACGCCGCTCGACTACTTCGGCCCGGGCGACGGCTACCGCGCGGTCAACACCATGCAGCCGGCCTACCAGCCCAGCGGCAACAAGCCGGTGAGCAATTCGGGCAACGATCCGCTGTATTCCACCAGCAGCGCGGCCACCTGGCTGCCGCCGCAGACCCAGGCCACCATCGGCGACCTGCTCAACGCCAAGGGCATCAACTGGACCTGGTACTCGGGCGGCTGGGCCGCCGCTTCGGCCAACCCCTACCCCTACAGCACCGCCACCGGCACCTTCGGCACCAGCACCACCATCTATAACGCCAACTCGTTCGGCACCGCCGACGCCAGCCATGGCGACTTCCAGGCGCACCACCAGCCTTTCAACTACTACGCCAGCCTGGACCCGGTAAACAACGCCGCCGCCCGCGCCGCGCACCTGAAAGACCGCGCCGACCTGCTGGCGCAGGCGCAGGCCGGCACCCTGCCGGCGGTGGCCTTCTACAAGCCGATCGGCTTCCAGAACCAGCACCCCGGCTACGCCAATGTGACCGACGGCGACAACGAAATCGTCGGCGTGATCAACGCGCTCAAGGCCAGCCCGCAATGGGGCCATATGCTGGTGGTGGTGACGTATGACGAATTCGGCGGCCAGTTCGACCACGTCGCGCCGCCCAAGGGCGACCTGCTCGGACCGGGCACGCGCATTCCCGCGCTGATCATCTCGCCGTTCGCCAAGAAGGGCTACGTCGACCACACCCAGTACGACACCGCCTCGGTGCTGCGCTTCGTGACCCACCGCTACTCGCTGCCGGTGCTCGACGGCCTGCTGGTGCGTGATGACGCGCTGCAGGCCAACGGCGGCAAGGTGATGGGCGACCTGACCAATGCGCTGAGCTTCTAGCCCGCGCGCCCGCCGCCCTTCCAGCCAAACAACCAAGCCGCATTTCAATTTTCGCTTACTGGAGATTCACCATGAAATCCCTGCGCTCGCGCCTGCTCATCGCGCTGTTCGCCTGCCTGCTGCAAACCGGCGCCTACGCGGCCTCGCTGTTCGAGACCGCCGGCTTTGTCGACTTCACCTCGCCCGCCCAGGACGGCTCCAACGAGCCCGGCGGTTATTTCCTGGACGATTCGCGCTTCATCGGCGCCAGCTTCCAGATCGCCAGCGCCCAGGATGTGCAGTCGATCGGCGGCTACTTCACCGAGTTCTCCTCGGGCAGCATCTTCGGCGCCATCATCGCGCTGCCTTCCCCGAACGCGCTGCCGACCGCCAGCATCGACAGCCTGGCCCTGGCGCACGTGGTGTTCACCCCGAACGGCACCGACCAGCTGGTGAACCTGGCGGTGCACCTGAACCCCGGCTCCTATGCCCTGGTGTTCGGCTCCGGCCTGTTCGGCGCCACCGGGACCAGCGGCTTGGTGTCGTTCCAGGACGCCGTCGGCGCAACCCTGTTCTCCGGCGCCGGTACCAGCTTCGCGAGCTTCGACGGCACCGACGTGCGCATGCGCCTGGTGGCCGCGGTGCCCGAGCCTTCCGAAATGGCGCTGATGCTGGCCGGCCTGCTGATGCTGGGCATGGTGGCGCGCCGCCGCCGGGCCTGAAACAGCTTAACCACTAGCGCATGCCGGGACGCGGCCACGCGTCCCGGTGCCATCGTCCCGGTGTCATTTCCGGGCCGCGCCCCCGGTTTCCTGGAGCCCGCCATGCCCTTCGAACTTTCACCGGGGCGCCCGCGCCCTCTCCGTCCTATCGTGCGCGCGGCGCGCCTGGGGTTGGCCCGCCTGATCCTGAGCGCCGCGGCGCTTGCCCCGGTCGTGGCGGGCGCGCAAGACGAACCCCAGACCGGTTCGGCCGATGCAACGCAAGCCGTACCGCAGGCCGCGCCTCGGATGGCGCAAATGCCGCGCCAAGTACCGCGCGCCTTCGGCGACTATCCGACCGTGCGCCAGCTTACCGACCTGGGCCGCCGGGTGTTCATGGACCCGGGCCTGTCGGCCTCCGGCAAGATGGCCTGCGCCACCTGCCACAGCCCACGCCACGCCTTCGGCCCGCCCAATGCCCGCGCGGTGCAACTGGGCGGCCCCGACCTGAAACGCGCGGGCACGCGCAGCGTGCCTTCGCTCAGATATCTGCAGACCACCATCCCCTTCACCGAGCATTTCATCGACGACGACGACAATCACGGCGAGGACGCCGGCCCGACCGGCGGCCTGACCTGGGACGGCCGGGTCAACACGCCGCGCGAGCAGGCGCTGCTGCCGCTGTCCGCCGCGCACGAAATGGCTGCCGGCAACGCGCGCGCAATCACCGCGCGGCTGCGCAAGGCGCCGTACGCGGGCGAGTTCCGACACGCCTTCAGCGCGCCCGGCAAGGACGTGTTCAACGACCCGGAAGAGGCGCTGGGCTGGCTTGTGTATGCGCTGGAGGTGTACCAGCAGAACCCTGCCGAGTTCTACCCCTTCACCAGCAAGTACGACGCCTTCCTGCGCCGCCAGACGGATTTGAGCCCGCGCGAACTGCGCGGGCTGACCCTGTTCAACGACCCCGGCAAGGGCAATTGCGCGAGTTGCCACCAGAGCGGCCTGAGCAACGGCGGCGGTTTTCCCTTGTTCAGCGACAGCGGCTTCGCCGTGCTCGGCGTGCCGCGCAACCGGCGCATTCCCGCCAACGCGGATCCACGCCACTACGACCTGGGCCTGTGCGGTCCCGAACGCAGCGACCTGCGCGCGCAGGCCGACTATTGCGGCATGTTCAAGGCACCCACCCTGCGCAACGTCGCCACCCGCAAGACCTTCTTTCACAACGGCGTATTCAGCTCCCTGGAGCAGGTGATGCGCTTTTACGTCGAGCGCGACCTGCGCCCGGAAAAGTGGTACCCGCGCGGCACCAATGGCCGCGTGCTGCAGTACGATGACCTACCCGCGCAGTATCGCGAGAACGTCAACCGCGAAGCGCCTTTCGATGGCGCGCCGGACGGCGGCCCCCGGCTCAGCCAGGCCGAGATCGGCGATGTGATCGCCTTCCTCAAAACCCTCACGGACGGCTTTCAGCCCAAGATGCGGCCCGAGGCGGCCGCGAAGGCGCGACAAGTCACTCCCGCGCCCTGAGGCCGCCGCGCACGGGGCGCCGCGCCACAGGTGCTGCCGGGGCCCAGCGCCGGGAAGTGCCGGCCGCACCAAAGTATGGCCGGCGCTTGCCATGCCCCGGCTTTTGCGCAATACTTAATCCAATGCTTAACCATTCAGTTTCACCGGCCGCTTCCAGCCGTCCCGGCCCGCTGCTTGACCTGGTGTTTCAGGCGCTCGCCGACCCGGCGCGGCGCAGCATGGTCGAGCGCCTGAGCCGTGGCCCGGCTTCGGTGAGCGAGCTGGCGCAGCCGCTCGCCATGTCGCTGCCGGCGGTGATCCAGCATTTGCAGGTGCTGGAGTCAAGCGGCCTGGTGCGCTCGGAGAAAGTCGGACGGGTGCGCACCTGCACCATTGAGAAAGCAGCATTGGGCAATGCCGAGCAGTGGATCGCGGGACGGCGCGCCAATTGGGAGCACAAGCTCGACCTGCTCGGCGATTTCCTGGCCGAACAGGAACGCGAGGAGCAAGCCGGCAAGCGGCAGGCCGCAACCAGGCCAAAAAAACACAAGGCCTGAGTTTCCCCAGGCCTGCGATTCGCTTGCCCGTACCGCCCGTATCTACTACGGGTGCATGCCTACCTTCTGTAGAACCATAGCATCGACAGCCCGGCCGCGAAAATCAGCAGCAGCGCGGCGCCCCCGGAGAGCAGCGCGCTGATTTCGGTATCGCGCTTCTCCAGCGCGAACTTCTGGTTCAGGCTCTGGTACACCTTGCGCAAGTCGGCCGAGTTGCCGGCATGGAAATACTCGGCGCCGGTGATGCTGGCCACCCCTTTCAGGGTCTCTTCATCCAGGCGGGCAAAAAACGAATAGCCCTCGAAGCCGGGGATCTCGCCGCCACCCAGGGTACCGAAGCCCACGGTATAGACGCGCACGCCGTGATCGGCGGCGATCTTCGCGATGTCCAGCGGATCGGGCCCGTGGGTGCGGCGCCCGTCCGAGAGCAGCACGATGGCCCCGCCGGTGTACGAGCCGGGCGGCACGGGCACGAATTTCTTTTCCGCCTGTTTGGCCTTACGCTTGGCGTCGAGCGACTTGCTCTGCTCTTCGCTGCGGAACGAGAACGCGCTGTCGAAGGTCGCCGACTCCACGTCGATGCCCGCCTCGGGCAACAGTTGCGAGAGAGCAACCAGCAGGCCCGCCCCGGTGGCGGTGCCGCGCTGCAGCTGGAAACGGTCCACCGCCGCGACGAGGTCTTCGCGCAGGTCGGTGGGGGTCTGCACCACTTGCGCGGATCCGGCGAAGGAGACGATCCCCAGGCGGATGTTGCGCGGCATCTCCTCGACAAAGGTCTTGACCGCGGCCTGCGCGGCGGTGATGCGGTTGGGCGACACGTCGGCCGCCAGCATGCTGCGCGAGACGTCCATGGCCATGATCAGGGTCATGCTCTCGGCGGGCAGGATGATGGTGGTGGCCGGCCGGGCCAGCGCCAGCAGGGCGGCCGTCATGGCAAGCAGGAACAGCCCGGGCGGCAGATGGCGCCTCCAGCCGGGGCGCTTGCCCAGTGCATCGCGCACCAGGATGAGGCTGGCATAGCGGATCGCCGCCTTTTTCTTGCGCCTCAAGGCATAGAGGTAAGCCCCCGCGAGCAGCGGAATGGCCAGCAGCAGCCAGAGCATCTCCGGCCAGAGAAAACGCATGGATTCTCCTTGCAGTGCTTAGGGGCATTGCGAGTTTTATGCCAGGCCCACGATGTTGCAACCGCAGTTGGCACTGCAGTTGCAATGCCATGGCTTAACCCTGGCAACAGTTGCCAGTACCAGTCGCCAGTACCGCCGCCCGCACCATCGCGTATTTACTGTATCACGATCCATTTTGGATGCCGCATAACAAAATTTCATTTCGCATATGCGAATTGCGGTTTTGGCGCTTCCACCCGCCGGGGGCGGCGTGTTACCGTTGCAACTGCTCCACGTGTCTGTACGTAACAGCTTTCTCCAGTTAGCTACCGGAAACCCCATGAAAAGGGCGGCGTTATACAGCAGTGCGAAAAGTGGCTCAGGCAGTGCCGGACAGGCGCCGCCCGACCCTGAGCAGCCCGAAGAAGCCGAGCCCGCGCCCCCCGGCCGCGTCAAGCGGCTGCGCGCGCGCCTCGGTGCAGCCGCGCAACGCTTCCGCGTGCCTCTCCTGGCGCTGGCCATGCTGGCGATTGCCTGCATCCCGGTCGCGGTGTTCTGGGCCACGCTCAAGCTGCCCGCCGAGCTGACCCAGGAAGACATCGACGACGCGGTCGTCCACACCTACGAGACCAAGAGCCTGCCTTCGCGCACCGCGCGCGCCGCCGAGACGGTGCGCCAGTCCGTGGTGCGGGTGCGCGGGGTGCTGGAAGAAGAAGCCGCCGAGGCCCGGGAATCGGAGAAAAAGGCCAAGGAAGGCAAAGGCAGCAAGGCCGAGCCCAAGGGCGACGCCCGGGAACCGCCGGCAGCCGCGGTGCCCAAGGGCGGGCCGGGGTCGAAGGGCTTGCCCAAGGACCAGGCCAAGGCCGACCCGCCCAAAGGCGACGCCCCGAATACCGACACGCCCAAGTTCGCCCCCGGCAAGGGGAAGGACAGCGCGAAAGCCGGCAAGAACGGCAAGGATGAAGACAAGGATGGCTCGCACCGTGAGCGCGGCACCAGCATCGGCAGCGGGGTGGTGATCGTCGACAAGGGCGTGATCCTGACCAACTTCCACGTGGTAGCCGGCGCCAAAAAACTGTTCGTCACCTTTTTCGACGGCATGGAGTCCGAAGCCGACCTCGTCGGTGTGTTCCCCGAGAACGACCTGGCGGTACTCAAGGCGCGGCGCATTCCCGACGACCTGCCGGCCGCCACCCTGGGCTCCTCGCGGCGCCTGAAACCCGGCGACGAGGTGATCGCGGTCGGCTTTCCGTTCGACATCGGCCCCTCGGTATCGGCCGGCGTGGTTTCCGGGCTGAATCGCGAGTTCCGCGCGCCCAAGGGCGAGCGCTCGCTGAAAAACCTGATCCAGTTCGACGCCGCCGCCAACTCGGGCAATTCCGGCGGCCCCCTTATCACCATGGACGGCGAAGTGGTCGGCATCGTCACCGCCATCCTCAACCCGAACGGCGCGGGCACCTTCATCGGCATCGGCTTTGCCGTCACCATCGAAGGGGCCGGCGCGGCCATCGGCATCCCGCCGTTCTAGCGACGCTCCTCATCAATTCGTGATCCGGCAATTCCTTTTCCCTCGCGCAACTCCGTCAAAGGCCTTCCCTCGATGACCACGCCCACGCCTCCCAGCGGCAATACAAACAGCGAAGTCGCCTCCCTGATGCAAAGCGTGCTGTACGAGGTCAAGCGCGTGGTGGTGGGCCAGGACCATTTCCTGGAGCGCGTGCTGGTCGCCATCCTGGCGCAAGGCCACCTGCTGGTCGAAGGGGTTCCCGGCCTGGCCAAGACGCTGACGGTGAAGACCCTGGCGCGCACCCTGCGCGGCGATTTCAAGCGCATCCAGTTCACCCCTGACCTGCTGCCCGCCGACGTGGTGGGTACGCGCATGTACAACCAGAAGACCGGCGAGTTTTCCACCTCTCTCGGCCCGGTATTCACCAACCTGCTGCTGGCCGACGAAATCAACCGCGCCCCGGCCAAGGTGCAAAGCGCATTGCTCGAAGTGATGCAGGAGCACCAGGTGACCATCGCCGGCGAGACCCACAAGGTGCCCGAGCCCTTCCTGGTGATGGCCACGCAAAACCCGATCGAGACCGAAGGCACCTACCCGCTGCCCGAGGCGCAGGTCGACCGCTTCATGATGAAGATCGTGGTCGGCTACCCCACCGAGGACGAAGAGTTCGTGATCGCCGAGCGCGTCACCGGCACGGCGGTCGCGGTGGCTGCCGTGGCCACGCCGCAGCAGCTGATCGACCTGCAGAAGGAATGCCGCGCCGTCTACGTCGACCCGAACCTGATCCAGTACGCGGTGCGCCTGGTGGCGGCCACGCGCAAACCGGAACGCTACGGCCTGAAGGACTTCGCCCACTACATCACGTTCGGCGCCAGCCCGCGCGCCACCATCAACCTGATCGAAGGCGCGCGCGCCCTGGCGTTTTTGCGCGGCCGTGGCTACGCGCTGCCGGAAGATGTCACCGACCTGGTGCCCGACGTGCTGCGCCACCGCCTGGTGCTCTCCTACGCCGCGCTATCGGACGGGCAGACCCCGGACGCGCTGATCCGCCGCATCCTGCAGGCCGTGCCCGCTCCCGAGAAGCCCCTGGCCACCCATGTTCAAGTTTCTCCGGGCAAGTAGGCAGGCACCGGCGGCGCAGGCCGCCGCCCCCGTGCCCGCCGATGCGGGCGCGGACGGCCCGGCCTTGCCGCCGCGGGCGGACGCCGACACGCTGCTGCGCCGCCTCGAGTGGACGGTGATCCGCCGCCTGGACGGGCTGCTGCAGGGCGACTACCGCACCCTGCTGCGCGGCTTCGGCCTGGACCTGGCCGACCTGCGCGAATACCAGCCGCACGACGACGTGCGCTATATCGACTGGAACGTCACCGCGCGCATGCAGGTGCCGCACGTGCGCGAGTTCCAGGAAGACCGCGAGGTGACGGCCTGGTTCGTGATGGACCTCTCGGGCTCGGTGGATTTCGGCTCGCGCCGCCTGCGCAAGCGTGAACTGGCGGCTGAACTGGCCGGCGTGCTGTCGCGCCTGCTGACCCGCCACGGCAACCGCGTCGGCGCGCTGATCCAGGGGCGCGACAGCGCCGACGGTGCGCGCGAGGAAGTGGTGCCGGCGCGCGGCGGACGCCGCCAGGTGCTGCACCTGCTGGACCGCATCACATCGGTCCAGGCCGAGCCCATCAAACCGGGCGGCAAGCCCACCGACCTGGGCGCCTTCCTGCGCCGCGCCGACCAGATCATCAAGCGCCGCTCGGTGGTGTTCGTGGTGTCCGATTTCATCAGCACCCCGGGCTGGGAACGCCCCTTGTCGCTGCTGGCGCGGCGCCATGAAGTGGTGGCGGTGCGGCTCTATGACCCGATGGAGCGGGAACTGCCGGAACTGGGCCTGGTGGTGATGCAGGACGCCGAAACCGGCGAGCAGATTTTCGTCGACACCCACGATGCGGGCTTTCGCAGGCGCTTCGCCGAGCAGGCGCAGGCGCGCGAGGAAAACCTGCGCGAGGCCCTGGCCGGCGCCGGCGTCGATTGCCTGGAACTGTCCACCGACGAAGACCTGCCGCAGTCCCTGCTGCGCTTCATCGATCTGCGCCGCCGCCGCAGCCGCCTCTCGGGCGGCGCGGCGATGGGCTCGGGCCGCCTGGCCGAGCTGCACGGCTGACCTTTATCAACATGCGCGCATCGTGATCATTCCCCAGTTACGCGACATCACCTTCCTGTGGCCTCTGATGCTCTGGCTGCTGCTGTTGGTGCCCGTGCTGGTGCTGGTTTACATTCGCCTGGCCAAACGCAGCAGCGCCGCCGCCCGGCAATTGGCCCGGCTGGCTTCGGCGGACAGCGCCACCGGCCGCGATAGCACGATATTCGGCCGCCACGTCTCGGCCCTGCTGATGCTGCTGGCCATCACCCTGATGATCCTCGCGGTGGCCCGCCCGCAGGCGCTGGTGGTGCTGCCCACGCGGGTGGACGCGATCATCCTGGCGATGGACGTGTCGGGCAGCATGCGCGCCACGGATGTGAAGCCGAACCGCCTGGCCGCCGCGCAGAACGCCGCGCGCACCTTCATCTCCGACCAGCCGGCCCAGGTGAAGATCGGCGTGGTCAGCATCGCCGCCACCGCCGCCCTGGTGCAATCGCCTACCACCAAGCGCGACGACCTGCTCGCCGCCATCGGCCGCTTCCAGTTGCAGAACGGTACCGCGCTGGGCAGCGGCGTGGTGATCGCCCTGGCGACCATGTTGCCGGAGTCGGGCATCGACCTGGAACAGCTGATCAACGGCAAGGCGCCCCTGGCGCGCGACCCGGCGCGCCAGGCGGCGATCGATAATTTCAAACCCGTAGCACCGGGCTCCAACACCTCGGCCGCCATCGTCCTGCTCACGGATGGCGAGAGCAACACCGGCCCCGAGCTGCTCGCCGCCGCCAAGTTCGCCGCCGAGCGCGGCGTGCGCGTCTATACCGTGGGTGTGGGCACGCGCGACGGCACTACCCTGACGGTGGACGGCTGGTCGATGCGGGTGCGCCTGGATGAGGAGGCGCTGAAGAAAGTGGCCGACATGACGCGCGGCGAATATTTCCGCGCCGCCAACGCCGGGGAGTTGAAGCGCATCTACCAGCAGCTATCGGCGCGCATGACTTCCGGGCGTGGCCGCACCACCGAGATCAGCGCGCTGCTGGCTGCCGCCGGCGCGGCGCTGGCGATGATCTCGGTGCTGTACTCGCTGCTGCGCTTCAACCGGATTTTCTAGGCACGGACAAAAAGCCTGTCCCTGCTTTTTTCCATGCCTTGGCAGGCTGTTGAAATTGGATCAAAGTCTCTGAAGAAAAGTGAGGGGGCTTGCCCCCATTTTCAACAAACTGTTAGTGCATGTCCGCGAGCACGCGGTGCGCGAACTGCACGCACACCGAACCTTCGCCCACCGCTGACGCCACCCGCTTGACGCTGCCGGCGCGCACGTCGCCGACCGCGAACACCCCGGGCATGCTGGTCTCGTAGAGATGCGGGGCGCGCGGCGGGTTCCAGCGCGCGCTCGGCATATCCTCGAACTTCAGCTCCGACCCGGTACGCACAAAGCCCTTTTCATCCAGCGCCACGCAGCCTTCCAGCCAGCGCGTGTTGGGCACCGCCCCTGTCATCAGGAACACGTGGCCGATGTCGCGCACCGAGTCGCCCTCCTCGCCGCGCCAGGTCAGCTTTTGCAGACGGTCGGCGCCGTCCAGCGCGGTGATCTGGGTGCGGGTGTGCAGGGTGATCATCGGGCTTTCCTCGATGCGCCGGATCAGGTAGTGCGACATGCTTTCGGCCAGGCCCTTGGCGCGGACCAGGATGTGCACGTGGCGGCAGGCGCCGGCCAGGAACACCGCGGCCTGCCCGGCCGAGTTGCCGCCGCCGACGATCACCACTTCCTCGCCGTTGCACAGCTTGGCTTCCAGGTGGGTGGCGGCGTGGTAAATGCCCACGCCGGTGAAGCGGGCCAGGTTGGAGATGTCGAGCTGGCGGTATTGCGCGCCGGTGGCGATGATGATGCAGCGCCCGCGCACCATGCGCCCGTCGGCCAGTTCGACGCCGTAGGGGCGCTCGTCGCAATGCAGGCGCAGCGCGTGGCTGGCGACGTTCACGTTGGCGCCGAACTTCTGCGCCTGCACGAAGGCGCGCCCGGACAGCGCCTGGCCCGAGATGCCGGTGGGAAAGCCCAGGTAGTTTTCGATCCGTGAACTGGTGCCGGCCTGGCCGCCGTAGGCCACGGACTCGACCACCAGGGTATCCAGCCCTTCGGAGGCGCCGTACACAGCGGCCGCCAGGCCGGCCGGCCCGGCGCCCACCACGATCAGGTCATGTATCCGGCCCGGGTCCACCGGCGGGTTCATGCCCAGCACCTGGGCTGCCTCGAAAATGCTCGGGTTCCTCACCACCTGCCCATGCACGATCAGCACCGGCACGTCGGCCGCCGTGATGCTGAAGCGTTCCAGCAGCGCCTGCGCCCCTGCATCATCATCGACATCGACATTGAAGTAGGGGAAGGCATTGCGCATCAGGAATTCGCGCAGGCGCAGGGTATCGGCGGAATGGCGCGAGCCGATCAGGGTGGCCTCGCTCTGGCCCGAGTTCATCAGCCCGACACGGCGCAGGATGAAGGCGCGCAGGATGATTTCGCTCAGGTCGGCATCGGTCTGCACGATGGCGCGCAGCGCGTCTTCGCTGAGCGAGAGCACCTCGCCAGGCTCGCGCACCTGGATGCGCGTAAAACCGGCAACGCCGCGCAGGGTACTCATCTCGCCGCCGAATTCACCCGGTTGCAGCAGGTGGATCGACTCGCAGCCGTTCACTCCCGGCAGGGTGATCTCGACGCTGCCGGACAGCACCACCAAGAAGGGACGATGGCTGTCGCCTGCATCGGTGAGGATCTGCTCGCGCGTGGTGGCGATGCGCCGGCCCTGCGCTTCCACGCGCGCCAGTTGCGCGCTGCTCAAGCGCGGGAACATCTGCTCACGGCGTTTTTCGTACAGTTCGTTGATCACGGCGGATTCCTCATTGCGCTCTCTGGTCGCGCTTACTCAAAGCGCATCGCCACTTCGTCCACGAAACACCAGCTCCAGTCCTCGCCCGGCTCCAGCGAGGTGATGATGGGGTGGCCGGTGGCGCGGAAATGCTTGGTGGCGTGCTTGTTTTTCGAGTCGTCGCAGCAGCCGACGTGGCCGCAGGCGCGGCACAGGCGCAGATGCACCCAGCCCTCGCCCATTTTCAGGCACTCCTCGCAGCCCTGGCTGTTCGGCGTGTCGACGATGACCTGGTCCAGATGGGTGCAGGTAGCCATGGCGCTATTGGGCCAGCAGTTTTTCAACCGCCTGCTCGATCGCCTGCACGCCGAAGGAAGTATCCAGCACCCGGCCGTTGAGGAACAGGCCGGGGGTCCCGCGCACCCCGCTGCGCTCGGCGCCGGCAACATGCTCGCGCACCCGCTGCAGGTAGACCTCATCGAGCATTTCGGCATTGAAGCGCGTCATGTCGAGTTCCAGTTGCCGGGCGTAGCGCTGCAAATCGTGCAGTTTCAGGTGAGCCGCGTTCGTGAACAGCAAATCGTGCATCTCCCAGAATTTGCCCTGGCCCGCGGCCGCTTCGGCGGCCTGCGCGGCCAGCAGGGCATGTGGATGCACGCCTTCGAGCGGAAAATGGCGGAATACCAGGCGCAATTTGCCGGGAAGGATTTCCAGCAGGTGCTTGAACACCGGCTCGGCCTGCTTGCAATGGGGGCATTCGAAATCGGCGTATTCGACCAGGGTGGCCGGCGCGTGGTCGGCGCCCTGTACGTGATCGATGGCGCTGACCGGTACGGCCAGGTCGGAATGGTGGCTTGAGTTCATGGTGATTTCCCGGAATTGGAGCGAAGCGGCGCGAACCCGACGGAAACTGCGCGGAACCGCGCGAAACTGCGCGGGATCACGCGAAATCGCGCAGAATCGCGCGCACGAGCCCCGCAAGCGCAGCCCCGGTGCAAACGAAGCTTCGGTATTCCGAGGGTAATCCCGGCGCCGCCCGCTGGCAAGCGCCACGCCGTGTCGATTGACATTCCGGTTCGGCGCACGGTGCCGGCGGCGTTCCGGGCCGGGCTATGGTAAAAACCTGTTCCGGATCATCACCCTCCCTTTGGATTGGCAGCCAGGGTTTGCCGGCCCGGCCGCACGGCCTCTTGCATCCTTGATGCGCGATTGGAAGATTCCCCGCATGCAATTGAAGATGTCCCAAAACTCGCTGTTCGCCATCCTGCTGCGTTCGCCGTGGTGGATCAGCCTGGTGGCGGCGGTCGCCATCGGCCTGGTGGCGCGCCTGGCCTTTCCCGAACACCTGGCTCCCTACGCGCTGATCAGCGGCGCGCCCTTCCTGGTGATCGCGGCGATTGCCGGTTACAAGCAGATGCGCGCCATCAGCCCGGCGCAGGTGGCGGCGATCCTTGGCGCGGCGGGCGCGCTGTCCTGGCGCGACTTTTCGGCGGCCCTGGAAAAGGGCCTGCAACGCGACGGTTATGCGGTGACCCGGCTGGACAAGGGCGGCGCCGATTTCGCCCTCGCCAAGGAAGGCCGCGAGGGCGTGGTAAGCGCCAAGCGCTGGAAGGCAGCCAACCATGGCATCGAGGCGCTGCGCGAACTGCAGGCGCTGCGCGAAAAGCGCGAGGTACGCGAGGCCGTGTACGTTGCCGGCGGGGAATTGTCGGAGCAAGCGCGCAGCTATGCGGCGGACCATGCGATCCGCCTGCTGCAAGGCGCCGAGCTGGCCCAGGTACTGCGCGGTTTCGTGCCGGCCGAAGGCAAGAGCGCCGCTGCCGGCTAGGTGGCCGCCGGCGGGTGGCTTGTTTCAATCCGGCGCGACACCGCGGGAGGAATTTCCTCCGGCGAAGAACGCCTGAGGAAACACGGATCAAGGGGCTACGCCCCCTCACTTGCGTTTCGCAACCCCCGATTCCAGAGCGAAGGTGATATCACCTCGCACGGATTTTGGAACTTATCCAGCGCCTCCCTAACGTGCCCCGGGCATGGTGAAGCTGGTCGCGGGTACCTGGTTGGCGACGTTCGCCAGGCGCCACAGCGCGCCCTGGCCGGCGGAACGCTTGGCATCCTGGTAGCCATTCGGCCGTATGGCGGCCGTGGCGGGCGCCGTGGCGCTGCCCCCCAACGCCCCGACCAGGCTTTGGCGCAGGGCGGCGCCATCGCAGCCTCCCGCACCGACGCGAATGATGATTTCATTTGACGCGGTCTGCTCCATCGAGCAGGCGGCGTGCGCCGGCAAGGCGGCGGCCAGGCAGATCAGGCCGGCGATCCCCATCGCGATGGGAACGGCGTTCATTGCAGACAGAAACTTCATCACAGCACCTCTTTCATGGTCCAAAGAGGGCATCGACTTACACGCCAGCCTCTGAAAAGAGTCAGGCGGCGGCCCCGCTGGCATCGGGGCGAGGGTCTCTCGCGCCCGGAAGCCCGGAAGCTTTGCGTCGCCGGCTTTCGCCGAGTTTGCCCAGTACAATTCCATAAGGGTTTCGCGCACATCCATGTCCAGGGTACAGACGCGCGCAAAAGCCTTCCCTGCAGGGTTTAACGGCGCGTCCGCGCCTAACTTTAGGAATATTTCGCGCCACTTTTGCGCTTTTTCACATTCACCCCAAGACGCCGGAATACCAAAGTTGTACGACTTTGGTCGAATACCGCTGCATGTGCCGGCATGCTAACCTTGGCAATCTCTTCCACGGCGCAATTGGGCGGGACCCAAAATCGGGACCAAGTCTCCCGACAACCGGGATCGGTCCCCTTCCCCAACGCCGTCTCACGCTGGAGTGCCTGATTGTGAAAGTGCTGGTGATCGATGACCATCCGCTGGTCTCCGAAGCTTTGCGCAACGTGATCACGGCGCTGGACCGCCAGGCGCAAATCATCGACGCGGGCAGCGGCGAGGAGGGCCTGGCGCGCGCGCGCGAGCATCCGGATATCGACCTGGTGGTGCTCGACCTGATGCTGCCCGGCATGAACGGCATGACCGTGCTCTCCGAACTGCGGCGCGCCTTCATCGCCCTGCCGGTGCTGGTGCTCTCCTCGGCGGCCGAGCGCGAGACGGTGGAGCGGGCGATCCGGCGCGGCGCCTCCGGCTTCATCACCAAGAACACGTCAAAGTCGGCGATGACCGACGCCATCGTCAAGGTGCTGGCCGGCGAGATCGTGGTGCCTTCGGAGACCATGCTGTCGCGCGTCCCGCTCAGCCAGGCCGGGATGGCGTATTACGGGCGCGGCAGTGGCACCGATGTCGAACGCGGCGGCCTTGCCGATACCGGCCACCCCGCCGGACACGCGCTGGCAACAGGAGAGTCGCCGGCGGGTTCGGCGCGCCGCCTGTCCAACCTGCAGCGCCGCAACGCGCGCCGCCTGGGCCTGACCACGCGCGAGACCGAAGTGCTGGAACGCCTGCTGTCGGGCGACTCGAACAAGTCGATCGCCGAGGCACTGGGCCTGGCCGAGAGCACCATCAAGGCGCACTGCTCGACTATTTTCCGCCTGCTCAAGGTGGGTAGCCGCTCGCAAGCCTTGTCGCGCATCCACGAAGGCATGCTGGACGCCTGAACAGGATACCCGCTGCCTGCTGTTTGTTCAGGCGGCGCGCCGGGAGTTCTCGCCCCCGCCGGCCGGCCCCGCCTCAGACCGCCCCGCTCACCATGCCGCGCATCACCGCGCGCAGCTTGGCCGGCTGCACCGGTTTGTGCAGGACCGTGTAGCCGCTTTCGCGCACCGCGCGCAGGCGCTCGGCCTCGATGTCGCCGGTGATCAACAGGCATGGCAGGCGTTCGCCGTGCAGGCTGCGCAGCCAGTCCAGCGCGTCCACCCCGGTGGCGCCTTCGCGCAGGCGGTAGTCGCACAGCACGAACTGCGGCGACCAGATGCCGCGCTTCAACTGCGCCGCCGCTTCGCCCAGCGATTCGGCCAGCAGCGGCTCGCAGCCCCAGCCGGCCAGCAGGCGCCCGGTGGCATGCAGCACGCCGGCCTCGTCATCGATCACCAGCACGCGCAGGCCGCCGAACCCGGCCAACCCGCCCAAACCGCCCGACTCGGCTTCTTCCGCCAGGTCCGGCTCGTCGGCCAGGCTGCCGGCGGGCAGGTCGATGGAAAACAGCGAGCCGCGTTCCAGCCGGCTTTTCACTTCCACCGGATAGCCCAGCAGCACCGACAGGCGGCGCACGATCGCCAGCCCCAGGCCCAGGCCCTTTTCGCGGTCACGCTCCGGATTGTCGATCTGCACGAACTCGTGAAAGATCGATTCGAGATGCTCGACCGGGATGCCCACGCCGGTATCGCGCACCTCCACGCGCAGGCGCGCGCCGCGGCGCCGGCAGCCCAGCAGGATGGCGCCGCGCTCGGTGTAGCGCACCGCGTTGGCGAGCAGGTTGCGCAGCATCTGCTCCAGCAGGATCGGGTCGGCGCGCACCACCGCGCGCGTGGGTACGTAGTCCAGGCGCAGGCCCTTGCGCGCCGCCAGCGGCCGGAAGTCGGCATGCAGGCGCGCCAGCAGTTCGCCCAGGGGAAAGTCGGCCTCCTGCACCGGCACCACGCCGGCGTCCAGGCGCGAGATGTCGAGCAAGGCGTCGAACAGGTGGCCCAGGGCCTTCACCGAGGCATCCATGTAGCCGGCCACTTCCCTCATCTTCTCCGGGTCGGCCTCCTCGCGCAGGATCTCGGAGAAGATCGACAGCGCATGCATCGGCTGGCGCAGGTCGTGGCTGGCGGCGGCCAGGAACTTGGACTTGGCGGCATCGGCCGCCTCGGCCTTCATCTTGGCGATCTCGGCGATCTCGGTCTGGCGCGACAGGCGGCCGATCAGCTCGAGGTTGGAAAAGCGCCGCATGAAGCTTTCGATCAGCACCCGGTGCATCTCGCGGCCCCAGACCAGGATCATCGTCATGTACAGGGTCAGCATGGCGCCCAGCACCATGTGCGAGGTATCGCCGGAGAGGAACATGCGCAGGGTCAGCGCGGGCAGGATGGCCAGCACCGCCACCACGAAGGAAGGCAGGATCACGGCATTGACCGCGATGGTGCCGGCGGAAACGCCGCACAGCAGGATGGTGAGCATCGCCTCGTGGATCGGGTTGGGGCTGAAAAACAGCAAGCCCGCCGAGCCCCAGATACAGCCGTTGGTCATCGCCTGCAGGACCCACAGGCGGATCCACTTCGGCGCCGCCTCGGCGGCCGGCGGCGCGCGCCAGTAGGCGCGGTACACCAGGGTGCGCACCACCTGGTAGGCCATCTGCGCGGTATACCAGCCCACCAGCACGACGCCCGGCACCTCGCCCCACATCGCCGACACCAGCATCAGCGCGGCCAGCAGGTTGGGCACTACGGTGGAAGGCAGGGCGCGGCGCGTCTCGCCGTAGGCCATGCGCACCTGTTCGCCCTGCACCAGCACGGCCCGGTCCACCCCCGGCTCGGCAGGCTCCTTCACAAAAGCATGCGGCTCCTCGAGGGCTTCGAGGGGCTCTTGCGGGTCGAACCAGAGATAGGTGGGAGAAGCCAGGGTCATCGTGATGTACTTGAGGCGTCGGCGACCCGCAATCCCCGGGGCAGCCCGATCCGCCGGCCTAGTATATAAGCCCCGGCGCCATAAGCAAAAAGCCCGCTCATGGGCTCCCCAAAAGAAAAGCGCAAAAAGCCCGCTTGCGCGGGCTTCCGGGGCTGCCTATCGACCTGCGCCCGCGCTGATCGCGCCTAGCGCGCGAAGCTGCCGTCCTTGCGCAACATGGTGATGTCCACAAAGCCGCTGCCGTTATGGTTGTCCGGGCCGTAGTTGAGGGAGAAGCCACCCAGGTCTTCGCCTTTCATGGTCTCCATCGCGGCGATGAGTTTTTCGCGCGTCAGGTCGCGTCCAGCCTTGGTGAGGCCGCGCACCAGGGCCTTGGCGGCGATATAGCCTTCCATGCTGCCGTAGCTGAAGGACTTGGCGTCGATCTTTTTCATCGCCTCCTGGTATTCCTTGATGATGGGCGCGGCGGTTGCGACAAAGGGGGTGGGCGTCACCTGCACCACCATCACGCCTTCACCCGCCGCGCCCAGGCCGTTCAGGACGCCGGCGATGCTCAGGGCGATGAATTGCATGTTGGTGCCGGTCTTGCGCATTTCCGGAATGAACCTGGCCGCGGCGGTGGATTGCATCGCCAGGATTACCGCCTGCGCCCCGCTGGCGGCAATGGTCTTGACCGCGGCCGCTACGTCGTCGTTGTTGCGCGGGATCGGCGCGGCCGCGATCACGGGCAGGTTGCGGCTTTTCATCGCCGCCTGCAGGCCGCCCACGGCTTCCTTGCCCAGGCCGTCGTCCTGGTAGGCGATGGCGATGCGCACGATGCCCTGGTTGGTGACCTGGCGCACCGCCGCGTCGATCTCGTCGATGGTGGAGGCGCGCATATGGAACAGGTAAGGTGGCACCGGGGAGCGGATCGGCCAGACGCCGCTGGTGGTGCCCAGCAGCGGCACCTTGGCGGCGGTGAACACCGGCAGCGCCGCCAAGGTGGTGGCGGTGCCGCGGTAACCGAACAGGGCGAACACCTTTTCCTGCTCGATCAGCGCCTTGGTATTGGCGACGGTCTTCTCGGGCTTGAACTCGTCGTCCAGGGTTTTGACGACAATCTTGCGCCCCCCCACGCCGCCGTCACGATTGACCGCCTCGAAGTAAGCGCGTGCGCCCTGGTTGAACTCCACGGTCAGCGCGGCGGCCACGCCGGTCAGGGCGGCGGTCTGGCCGAGCTTGATCTCGGTGGCGGTGACGCCGTCGACCGCATGCGCGGAAAACGAAAACAGGCCGGCAAGCAGGCCCGCGCCCAGAAGGGCGGAAAGACGCTTCATTTGCCTTCTCCAAGTTTTATCGTTGGTATGAAACGATTCTAATCCCGAACCTCGGCCCGGCTTATCGCGAATGCAAATAGTGGTTTCACGCGCGGCAGGGGCGCGCGCGGATGCTGCGCATGCACACGAACGGGCCTAGCGCGCGAAGCTGCCGTCCTTGCGCAGCATGGTGATGTCGACAAAGCCACTGCCGTTGTGGTTGTCCGGGCCGTAGTTCAGATTGAAGCCGCCCAGGTCTTCGCCTTTCATGGTCTCCATCGCGGCGATGAATTTCTCGCGTGTCAGATCCTTTCCCGCCTTGGTGAGGCCGCGCACCAAGGCCTTGGCGGCAATGTAGCCTTCCATGCTGCCGTAGCTGAAGGACTTGGCGTCGATCTTTTTCATTGCCTCCTGGTATTCCCTGACGATGGGCGCGGCGGTCGCCACAAAAGGCGTCGGGGTGACCTGCACCACCAGTACGCCCTCGGCGCCGGCGCCCAGGTCGCTGAACAGGCCGCCGGCCACCGAGAGGGCGATGAACTGTGTCGAAGCCCCTGCCTTGCGTACCTCGGAGACGAACTTGGCGGCGGGCCTGGACTGCATCGCCATCACCACCGCCTGCGCGTTGCTGGCGGCCACCGCCTTGGCGGCGCCGGCCACATCGTCGGTGTTGCGCGGCACCGGCGCGGCCACCGCGATGCTGAGCTTGCGGCTTTTCATCGAGGACTCCAGTGCGCCCAGCGCCTCCTTGCCGTAGCCGTCGTCCTGGTAGGCGATGGCGATGCGCACGATGCCCTGGTTGGTGACCTGGCGCACCGCGGTCTCGACTTCGTCGATGGTGGAGGCGCGCACGTGGAACAGGTAAGGCGGCACCGGCTGGCGCAGCGGCCACACGCCGCTGGTGGTGCCGACCACCGGCACCTTGGCGGCGGTGAACACCGGCAGCGAGGCAGTGGTGCCGGCGGTGCCGCGATAGCCGAACAGGGCGAATACCTTATCCTGCTCGATCAGGGTCTTGGTGTTGGCGACGGCGGGCTCGGGCTTGAAGGCATCGTCCAGCGTTTTGATGCTGATCTTGCGCCCGTTGATGCCGCCGTCGCGGTTGGCCGCTTCGAACATGGCGCGCGCGCCCTGGTTGAACTCCATGGTCAGGGCCGCGGCCACGCCGGTCATCGCGGCGGTCTGCCCGAGCTTGACCTCCGTGTTGGTGACCCCGTCCACCGCATGGGCGCCGGAGACGATACCGAACCACAAGGCGCAGGCGAACCAGCCAGCACCGAACTTTCCGGTCAGTTGTTTCATACCCGTCTCCTGTTTTTCTATTGCTTGGGGAAATACTGATTAAGTGGGCTACGCCCCTTAACAACCCCCGATTTCAGAGAGAAGCAGACTCTGCTCCTCGCGGTGTTCGGGACTTATTCAGCGCTTCCCTTGGTATGAAACAATTCTAATCCTGCTTAAAGCCGCGCAGCCGTCCAGAAAATGCAAACAATCGTTTCACGTCTACCGGCGAGCATGGACGAGAAACACTTACTGGGACAGGCGACACCGGACAGCGCCGGCGCGGCCCGAGACCGACTATCTGGCGCAGTGCAGGCGCGATAGCAAGAACGTGAAAATCTCGTCGAGCTGCTCGCCTTCGGGATTCCTGTGCCCGCCCATGTAGACGGTCATGCGCTTGTCCTGACTGCCCAGTTTGTCGAACAGGTCGATCTGGCTTTCACGGCTGAAGATCTCGTCGCCCCATTTCTGCTGAAACAGCGCCGGGCATCGCACCCGTGGCGCGTCTTCGGCGAGACGCCCGCTGTTCGGATAGGACAGGCCCCACATGCCGAGCGCCGCCGCGCGAATACGCGGCTCGCTGGCCACCAGCGGCAGGCCGTAGGCAGTGCCCATCGACACGCCATACCAGCCGATCGCATCGGCATCGACTTCGGGCAGGGTGCATAGCGCCACCGGCACCATGCGGCCACCGACAGCGACGGTGAATTCGCGATGCGTGACGCCGTCCTGCGTGGCGGGGGCGGAGGTCCAGTCCATGGGCTTTGTCTCGGCAGTCGTGGAGAGCGGCGCACCCGTCCTTGCCTGCGCGGGCGTTCACCGAAGGCTGATGATCATAGCAAGCGCCGGCGGCGGCGCCGGCTAATACGCTACTTGAAGAACCACGCCGCTCGCGCGAACCGGCGCGGTCCGCTCAATGCCTGCTCGGTGGCCACTCAGTGACCAAAGTCGGCGGGCTCGCCGCCCAACGGCTCGCTGATCACGCCATCGCCCATCGCCTCGCCTTCGCGGCGCGGGTCGGAACCGCCGATCAGGCCCTCGGGCGTGATCATGATGCCGTGCAGCCCGCTGGGAAATTCCATCACGTTGACTTCATGGCCCATGGCACGCAATGCATCGGCGCTGCGCTCCAGGATGGAGCCACGCTCGATCTCGGTGCCGCGATTGCGGCTGCCCATGTTGGGCAGGGCGATGGCCTGCTGGATGTCGAGGTTCCAGTCCAGCACCCCAATGAGTGTCTTGGCAACAAAGTTGATGATGGCGTGCCCGCCCGGCGCGCCGATCACGAGCTTCAGCTTGCCGGCATTGTCGAATACGAGAGTCGGCGCCATCGAGCTGCGCGGGCGCTTGAAGGGCTCGATGCGGTTGGCCACCGGGCGCCCGCCTTCTTCCGGAATCCAGGCGAAGTCGGTCATCTGGTTGTTGAGCAGGAAGCCATGCACCATGATGCGCGCGCCGAATTGCGATTCGATCGTGGTGGTCATCGCCACCGCGTTGCCGTAGCCGTCGACGATCGACAGATGGCTGGTGCCGCCGATCTCGGAGAGTTCATCGCCCGCATACGCGGTCGTGGCGCCGGGAGGCAGGCCGGCCTGGGCGCGGCCCATGCTGTGCTCGGGGGCGATCAGGGCGCTGCGCTCGCGCAGGTAAGCGCGGTTGATCAGGCCGGTGGTGGGCACCGGCACGAAGTCCGGATCGGCCACGTAGCGGTCGCGGTCGGCATAAGCTAAGCGCCCGGCCTCGGAGAACAGGTGGATGGAGGCCGCGGACTCGGGCCGCAGGTGCTCGATGTCGAAGCGCTCCAGCATGCCGAGGATGGCGAGCACCGTGGTCTCGCCGGAGCTGGGCGGCGGCATGCCGCACACGTTGTAGGCGCGGTAGCGCCCGCACAGCACTTCGCGCTCGCGCGCGTGGTAATTGGCCAGGTCCTTCTCGGTCAGATCGCCGGGGCTGGCCTGGGATGCAACGGCGGCCGCGATGTCGCGCGCCACGTCGCCTTCGTAGAAGGCGCTTGAACCGGCCGCGGCGATGCGCTTGAGCAGCAGGGCGAACTCGGGATTCTTGAGCAGGGTGCCGACGGCGCGCGCGCTGCCGTCCGGGTTGTAGAAGTAGGCGCGCGCCTGCGGATTGTTGCGCAGCGCCGGATCACCGGCGAGCAGCCCGTTCAAGCGCGGCGACATCGCGAAGCCGGTCTCGGCCAGGGTGATGGCGGGGGCGAACAGGCGCGCCCAGGGCAGGCGGCCGTGCTTGACATGGGCCATCTCCAACACGCGCAGCAGGCCGGGCGTACCCACCGCCATGCCCGACTGCACCGCTTCGCGAAAACTCATCGGCCGGCCGTCGGGCTTGAGAAAGCGCTCCGGCCTGGCGGCGGCAGGCGCGGTCTCGCGGCCGTCGTAGGCGGCCATGCGTTTGGCCTGCGCGTCGTAGTGCACGATGAAGGCGCCGCCGCCCACCCCGGAAGACTGCGGCTCGACCAGGTTGAGCACCATTTGCGCGGCGATCGCCGCATCCACCGCGCTGCCGCCGGCGCGCAGGATCTCCTGCGCCGCGCGCGTCGAATAGGGGTTGGCGGTAACTGCCATGAATTTGGTCGCGCGCACCGCGAACTTGGTGCTGCGCCCGGTCGACCCTTCGGGCGAGACCTCCACCGGTGGCGGCGGCACCAGCTGCTGGGCCAGCGTCGCGCGCGGCAACCCGCCGGTAACGCAGCACAGCAAAGCCGCGAACAGCACGGGAGCGCGGTTCCAGTTGAACACGACAGCAGGGAAGTGGGCAAACATGGACAGGATGGCAAGGCGTGCCGGGCGGCGCGAAGCGACGACACGGGCATTCTGCACCCAAACGGGACTGCCCGTGGCTTATGCCGGTCCTCGCTGCATTGCGGTGGCCGCATCGCGACAATCGTATTGCGGCGAGCGTATTGCGGCAGTATCGCCGCCCGCGGCTAGTTGCGCTTGCCTCCGGCCGCGTAGTAAAGCGGCATCACCTGCGGCAGGTGGCGCTCGATCTCCTTGATGCGCGAATCGCCCGAGGGGTGGGTGGAAAGCCACTGCGGCGGCGCCCCCTTGTTGGCAGCCTGCATTTTCTGCCACAGGGTGATGCCGGATCGTGGGTCGTAACCGGCGCGCGCGGCCAGTTCCAGGCCGACGGTGTCGGCTTCGGTCTCGTCATCCCGCGAGAACTTCAGGGTCAGCAAGCTGGCGGAGGCGCCGAGCACGGCATTGCCCACGCGCCCCAGGCCGAGCGCCTGCGACAGCACGTTGGCGCCGACATTGGTGGCCATCTGCTTGCCCATGCGCTCGCGGGCATGCTCGCGCAGGGCGTGGGCGATCTCGTGGCCCATCACCATCGCCACCTCGTCGTCGGTGAGCTTGAGGGTATCGAGAATGCCGGTGTAAAAGGCGATCTTGCCGCCCGGCATGCAAAAGGCATTGATCTGCTTGCTGCCCAGCAGGTTCACCTCCCACTTCCACTGCGCGGCGCGCGGGTTCCACTTGGGTGTGAAGGGCAGGATGCGGTTGGCGATGCCGCGCAGGCGCATCACCTGCGGATGGTCGTCCGGCGCCAGGGCGCGCTTTTGCGCCGCCTCGCGCTTGAGTTGCTCGTACTGCTGCCCGGCGGCCTGCTCGACCTGGCCGGCCGGCACCAGGCGCGCCGCGGCGGAGGTCTTGCCGACATTGACCCCGTCCTGCGCGGCGGCGGAGCCGGCCAGGCCGGCGACCGCGCCCAGCAAGGTAAGAAGCGCGATCAGCGGCAGACGGTGACGCATGGGATTTCCCTTGTTTGTTCAGGCCGGAATGTTTGGCCCGAATTCCTTGGCTTAGATGGGGAGACGGGAGGCGCGCTGCAAGGGCGCCCTTGCAGGATTTTAGCAGCGCTCCCCGGCTGGGCTTGTCAAGCGGGCGGCGAGGCCGGCCGCGGGCCGGCCGCCTTGGCCGGCGCCTCGCGCCAGGGCGCGATCTTCAGCAGCAGCAGCATGCCGGGCGCCGCCAGCAGGGTGCACAGCCAGAAGAAATTGAGCCAGCCCCACTCCGCCACCAGGTAGCCGGTGGCAGCGTTGGCGAAGGTGCGGGGCACCGAGGCCAGGCTGGTGAACAGGGCGAACTGGGTGGCGGTGTAGCGCGGGTCGGTGGTGCGCGCGATGTAGGCGGTAAAGGCCGCCGTGCCCAGGCCGACGCCGAAGGCCTCGAAACCGATCACCGCGCCCAGCACCCAGATGTTCGGCCCGGTCTGGGTCAGCAGCGCGAAGCCGAGGATCGCCACCCACTGCACGAAGCCGAACACCCACAGCGCCCGGTTGATGCCGAGTTTCAGCATCCACAGCCCGCCGATCAGCCCGCCCGCCACACTGGACCACAGGCCGGCGTTTTTCGCCACGATGCCGATCTGCGTCTTGGTGAAGCCGATGTCGAGGTAGAACACCGAGGCGAGCGAAGTCGCCATCGAGTCGCCCAGCTTGTAGAGAAAGATGAAGCCCAGCACCAGCAGCGCCTGCTTGACACCGTCGCGGCGGATGAATTCGCGGAACGGCAGCACCACCGCCTCCTCCAGATTCTTCGGCGGCGCACCGCGCGTGGCCGGCTCGTCCACCACCAGGGTGAGCACGATGCCGGGCAGCATGAACAGCGCGGTGATCAGGAACACCACGTCCCAGGGCAACAGGTCCGCCAGGATCAGCGCCAGCGAGCCGGGCACCAGGCCCGCCAGCTTGTAGGCGTTGACGTGGATCGCCGTGCCCAGGCCCTGCTCCTCGTCCGACAGAATCTCGCGGCGATACGCGTCGATCACGATGTCCTGGCTGGCGGAGAGAAAGGCCATCGCGACGGTGAGCCCGGCGATCGCCTGCAGGTCGGTGCCTGGGGAGAGCGTGCCGAACAGGGCAATGCACACCAGCAGCAGCAACTGCGTGGCCAGCATCCAGCCGCGCCGGCGGCCCAGGGCCGGCAGCGCGTAGCGGTCCATCAGCGGCGCCCAGAGGAATTTCCAGGTGTAGGGAAACCCGATCAGGGCGAACAGGCCGAGGGTCTTCAAGTCGAGCCCGCCGGAACGCAGCCAGACCAGCAGCAGGTTGACCAGGATGAACAGCGGCAGCCCGGAGGTAAAGCCGAGAAAGACGCAGATCAGCATCCTGCGGTTGAGCAGGACCTGCATCACGGTCGGCTTGGGCGGAAGGGGTGAGGGTGGAGGAGTCTGCATCCGCCCGGATTATCGCTCGAAGCGCCGGCCAGGCATTCCCGGCGCCATCATCTCGATGGCGAACCGGCCGTCAGCCTTTGATGTGGAAGCCTGCGGCCTCGCCAGCTGGCGCTCCTTGGCTCGTTACGCGGATTTGCCAAGTCTTTCCCCCCGCTTCACCCGGTAGATCGCCAGTTCGCCGTTCAGGTTCGGCTCCTCGTCGATACGCCGCCCGTCGGTCATGGCGACGCGGTCGAGCACGGCCAGCTCCAGCTTCGCGCACAGGTCCTCGAAGTCGAGCATGGTGCACAGGTGGATGTTGGGCGTGTCGTACCAGTTGTGCGGGAGGATTTTCGAGACCGGCATGCGCCCGGCGGCGACCTGCTCGCGGTTCGGCTCGTAGCCGAAGTTGGGGAAGGTGACGATCGCCTCGCCGCCCACCCGCACCATCTCGCGCATGATCTTCTCGATGTGATGCATGGCCTGCAACGTACGTGACAGCACCACGCAATCGAAACTGGCATCGCCGAACACGGCGAGGCCCTCCTCCAGGTTGCTCTGGATCACGTTGTTGCCGTTCGACAATGCCGCCAGCACGCTGTCGTCGTCGATCTCGATGCCGTAGCCGAAGGCCCGCTTGTGGTCGCGCAGATGGCGCAGGAGCGTGCCGTCGCCGCAACCCAGGTCGAGGACACGCGCGCCCTCTCCCACCCATGCGGCGATCACCGCATAGTCGGACCGCAGTCCATTGCCGTTGCCGTTACCATTGGTCTTCAGGTTCCCGCTCATGCGCCCACCTCCGCGGCGATACGCCCGTAATAGGCGCGCACCAGCGCAAAATAGCGCGGGTCTTCGAGCAGGAACTCGTCGTGCCCGTGCGGCGCGTCGATCTCGGCATAACTCACTTCGGTCCGATTGGCAGTCAGCGCCGCCACGATCTCGCGCGAACGCGCCGGCGAGAAGCGCCAGTCGGTGGTAAACGACACCACCAGGAACTTCACTCCCTTGGCGGTCTCCAGCGCGCGCGCCAGGTTGCCGCCGTGACTGGCCGCGGGATCGAAGTAGTCCAGCGCCTTGGTGATCAGCAAATAGGTGTTGGCATCGAAATAGCCGGAGAACTTCTCGCCCTGGTGGCGCAGGTAGGACTCGATCTGGAACTCGGTGCCGTAGCCGAACTGCATGCCGTCGCGCAACTCGCGGCCGAAGCGCTCGGCCATCACGTCGTCCGACAGGTAGGTGATGTGCCCGATCATCCGCGCCACGCGCAGGCCGCGGGCCGGCACCACATCGTGTTCGTAGAAATGGCCACCGTGGAAATCCGGGTCGGTGATGATGGCCTGGCGCGCCACTTCGTTGAAGGCGATGTTCTGCGCCGACAGTTTGGGCGTGGAGGCGATCACCAGCGCCGCCGCCAGGCGCCGCGGGTAGGCGATGGTCCACTGCAGGGCCTGCATGGCGCCCAGGGACCCGCCCATCACGGCGGCGAATTTTTCGATACCCAGGTAATCGGCCAGGGCCGCCTGGGCATTGACCCAGTCTTCCACCGTCACCACCGGGAAATCGGCGCCGTAGGGCTTGCCGGTCGCCGGGTTGATATGGCGCGGGCCGGAGGAGCCGAAGCAGCCGCCCAGGTTGTTGACCCCGACGACGAAAAAGCGCGTGGTGTCCAGCGGCTTGGCCGGCCCGACCATGTTGTCCCACCAGCCGGCGGACTCGGGGTCGCCGCCGTAGGTGCCGGCCACATGGTGCGAGGCGTTGAGCGCATGGCACACCAGCACCGCGTTCGACTTCGCCGCGTTGAGCGTGCCGTAGGTTTCGTACATCAGCTCATAGCCGGGGATGGCCTTGCCGCTCTTGAACACAAAGGGCGTGTCGAAGCGCGCCACCTGGGGCGACACATCGCCGACGGAGCCGGCGGAAGTAAGAGGAGCAGAAGAAACAGGAGAAGCCAAGGTCACCGGAAATCACCCGACAAAAAAGCCCGAGAAGCTGTTTCGGCTAATCGGGCTGCGGGATGGTTCTTGGTCTCCGGGCACCTCTTTAGCCGCATTTATAAAGCGCCCGCAAGCTGATCTTCAAATCGGCGCTGAATAATCATTGTAGCGCAATTGGGCACGCCGGGGGGCCGGCTAGGCGCTAGGCGACAGGGTCCGCGCTTGGCGCGCCGCCGGGTGCCGCGCTTTCGCCGGCGGGCGCCTCGCCGATCTGCCAGTCGTCGCGGCGCACGACGCGGCGCGGCGGGTCGCTGCGCTTGATCTCGCCGCTCAGCGCATACTCATGCAGACGCGCAATCACGAAGGAGCGCAGCTCGATCGGCAGGTCGGCCGACTCGCGCATGAAGCGCGCATTGACCTTTTCGGCGTCGAACGGGCCGCGGCTGGCGCCGGTGAGCAGGCCGGACTGGTTGTGGCCGGTCGGACCCACGCCCTCGCCGTCGTCCACGCCATCGTGGAAAAAGCCGAAGGGATCCTTCCAGGTGAGGGCACGTTCACGGCGCCGCAGGTCGTAGCAAAGTTGAAAAGTCTTGATCCGGCTATCCAGCCCGGACCAGACGAACAGCTCGAAATACTCGCTCTGGAACCAGCGGCGCGTGAGCTCCGGGTCGCTTTGCTTGACGTTCTTGATTTCGCGCAGCATATGTTTGTTGTTCCCCCCGAGATGCTTGGCGGCTACGCGGCACCCGTTACGCGGCGCCGGCTACGCTGCATTGAGCGCGTCCACCAGATCCTGCAACTTGTCCGGCTCCTCGGCGCGCAAGATGCGCTTGGCCTGCTCGGCGGCATCCGCCAGGCTGGTACCCAGGATACGCTGCTTGACCGTCAGCAGGTTGGCCGGATGCATGGAGAACTGTTTCAGGCCCATGCCCAGCAGGAGGCGGGTCATGCGCAGCTCGCCCGCCATCTCCCCGCAAACCGCGACCGGCACGCCGGCCTTGGCGCCGCCGAGGATGGTCTTGCTGATCAGGCCCAGCACGGCCGGATGCAGCGGGTCGTAGAGATGCGCCACCTCGTCGTCGGCGCGGTCGATCGCCAGGGTGTACTGGATCAGGTCGTTGGTGCCGATCGACAGGTAGTCGAGCTTTTTCACGAACAGCCCGAGCGAAAGCGCGGCGGCGGGTATCTCGACCATCCCGCCCACTTCCACCTTCGGCGCGCAGGGCGTGCCTTCCTGGTCGAGCTGGGTCCTGGCCAGGTTGATGAAGTAGAGGGCCTGCGTCACCTCATGGGCGTGCGCGATCATCGGCAACAGGATTTTCACCCGCCCGTAGTGCGAGGCGCGCAGGATGGCGCGCAACTGGACCAGGAAAATCTGCGGCTCGGCCAGGCAATAGCGGATCGCCCGCAGGCCCAGTGCCGGATTGAGCGCGGTGTGCTCGCGCTGCATGCTCTCGGCTTCCTTGTCGGCGCCGATGTCCAGGGTGCGGATGGTCACGGGGTACTTGCCCATCGCCTCGACCACCTTGCGGTAGGACTCGAACTGCTCGTCCTCGGAAGGCAGCTCCTTGCGGTTCATGAACAGGAACTCGGTGCGGAACAGGCCAATGCCGGTGGCGCCGGACTCGCGCGCCACCAATGCGTCCTCGGGCAGCTCGATGTTGGCGTGCAGCTCGATCTCCGCGCCATCGAGGGTGGTCGCGCTGGCATGGCGCAGGCGCTTGAGTTTTTTCTTTTCCAGCTCCAGGCTGCCGCGTTTCAACCGGTATTCGTCCAGCACCGCCGCGTCCGGGGCGACGATCAGCACACCGGCGCCACCGTCCAGGATCAGCCATTCGTCTTCCTTGATCATCTCGCGCGCGTGGTGCAGGGCGACGATGGCCGGCAGCGCCAGGCTGCGCGCGAGGATTGCCGTATGTGACGTGGGACCGCCGACGTCGGTGACGAAACCGGCGAACTGGTGCTCCTTGAACAGCAGCATGTCGGCGGGCGACAGGTCGTGGGCCACCACGATCATCTCGCCTTCCTGGGAGCGCGCCTTGGCCAGGGCCAGTTCCATCGGCGACTTGGCGCCGATCAGGGCCTTGAGGATGCGCTCGACCACCTGGGTGACGTCGTTCTTGCGCTCGCGCAGGTAGGCGTCCTCGATCTCCTCGAACTGGGCGATCAGGTTGTCCATCTGCTGGATCAGCGCCCACTCGGCGTTGCAGCGCCGCTCCTCGATGATGCGCAGCGGCTCCTTCGAGAGCATCGGGTCGGCCAGGATCATCGAATGCAGGTCGATGAAGGTGCCCAGCTCGCCCGGGGCGGAGGCGGCCAGTTCGCTGTGCAGGGTTTTCAGTTCGGCCTGCACCGCCTGCACCGCGGCGGTATAGCGCGTGGCCTCGTCGCCGACCCGCTCGAGTTCGATCAGGTAGTGCGATACGTCGAGCGACACCGGGGTGATCAGGTGCGCACGGCCGATGGCGATGCCACCGGAAACGGGTATGCCGTGTAGCGTGAAACTCATGATGCGGGAATGCTTCCCTCGATTGTGCTGGCATGAAAGCGCGGCACGCCGCCCATGTCAGGCGCCGCTCCCGCGCTTCCCTGTCTCCTGCCTGGTCTTGTTCGGGAACGTCCTGGCCGCGATGCCGGCGCGCCCGTCCTGCGCACTTACTTGCCTTCGCCGAACTTGTCCGCGATCAGCTTTTGCAGCGCCGTCAACGCGTCGGTTTCGTCCGCCCCGCTGGTCTCGATCTGCACCTTGGAGCCGATTCCGGCGGCCAGCATCATCACCCCCATGATGCTCTTGCCGTTGACGCGGCGGCCGTTGCGTGAGAGCCAGACTTCGCTTTTGTATTGCGCCGCCAGCTGGGTCAGCTTGGCGGAGGCACGGGCATGCAGCCCGAGTTGATTGACAATTTCGACTTCAGCCGTTTGCGGCATGACACGGATCCTCGGAGATTTTTATTATGCCGCCGGCCCCCCCCATCTGGGCCTTGGCGACGACTTGCTCGAACGGCAGATGGCGATAGGCGACGGCTTTTACAAGCATCGGCAGATTGACGCCGGCAAAGGCTTCGGCCTTGCCGGTTTCACCCAGCAGCTTGCAGGCCACATTCGACGGCGTGGCGCCATACATGTCCACGAACACGATCAGACCGTCGCTGTGGTCCAGAGTTGCAAGCTCGGCGCGCGCGCGCGCCAGAACTTCGGGCTGCGCGTCACCAGGACGCACCTTCAGCGTGCGCACGTGGGGCGGCATGCTGCCCAGCACGTGGGCAGCATTCGACAACAGGGCGTCGCCCAGCTCGTCGTGGGTGATAAGCAAAAAACCGATCATTGCAGCTTGCTCTGGCTTTGTTTCCGGGTAATGTCCGCCTGGGGACCATGCCTGTTACAAATATACCCTACCGGGGCGCCACCCAACCGCTCCCGGAGGCGGTTTCTCAATCGCGGGCAAGCGTGGCGAACATGGGGCGCGCCTGGCTGCGCCGGTGCAGCCAGCGGATGGCCACGGCCAAATAGGCCGCGCAAGCAGCCGCCAGGCCCAGCCAGAACAGGCCAAACGCACCACCCTCGAACGTCACACCGGCCAGGATCCGCAGCCCCCGCAGCACCATCTCCGTCGCCACGAAGCAAAGTGCGGCCACGGCCAACAGCCCGAGCACCACCGCGCCGACCCAGCGGTCCATCATGTCCATGAAGCGATAGCCGGCGTTGGCCTGCGCGGCGCGCTCGGCCAGCGTACGCAGGACACGCGTCGCCACCATGCGCTCGATCTCGGAAGCCAGGCGGCGGCGCTCCTCCTCGGTCAGCGAGGGAAAGCGCCCAGCCAGGGTGGTCGCAGTATCGGCCATGGTTGCATTTTGAACCATCGTGGCACCCGCGTCTGTGAACTGCGTCACGTTCACCGCGCGCGGCCCAGTGAGCCGGAGAGCGCGGCGCGGGCCCTATTTCGAGGCGGCCTCGACGGCGTCGATGAACATGCCGGCCACGTTGAAGCCGGTCTGCTGGGTGATTTCCTGGAAGCAGGTGGGCGAGGTGACGTTGATCTCGGTGAGGCTCTCGCCGATCACATCCAGCCCGACCAGCAGCAGGCCGCGCGACCAGAGGATGGGCCCCAGGGTCTCGGCGATCTCGCGGTCGCGCGCGGTCAGCTCGCGCGCCACGCCGGTGCCTCCCGCCGCCAGGTTGCCGCGGGTTTCCCCCGCCTTGGGGATGCGCGCCAGACAAAACGGCACCGGTTTGCCGGCGATCACCAGGATGCGCTTGTCGCCATCCTTGATCGCGGGCAGGTACTTCTGCGCCATGATGGTCTCGTGGCCATCGCGGCCCAGGGTCTCGATGATGACGGAGAGGTTCGGCTCGCCCTTGCTGACCCGGAAGATGCCCATGCCGCCCATGCCGTCGAGCGGCTTGAACACCGCCTGGTCGTGCTCGGCGACAAAGGCGCGCAGTTCGTCGCCGCGCCGCGTCGCCAGGGTTGGCGCGGTGAACTGGGGGAACTCGGCGATCGAGAGTTTTTCGCTGTGCGAGCGGATCGCCGCCGGGTTGTTGAACACCTTGGCACCCTGCAGGGCCGCGCGCTCGAGCAGGTGGGTGGAGTAGAAATACTCCATGTCGAAAGGCGGGTCCTTGCGCATGATCACCGCGCCAAAAGCGGCGACCTTCTCGCGCACCGTCGCCTCAAGGGCGAACCACGCCGGCTTGTTGCCGGTGAGGGTCAGCCGGCTGGCATGGGCAAACACCGCGCCTTCGGCCAGCAACAGGTCTTCCTGCAGGCAGATGTAAAGCTCGTGGCCGCGCGAGGCGGCCTCCACCATCATGGCGTAGGTCGAGTCCTTGTAGGTCTTGAAGGTCTCGGGAGGATCGACGACAAAGAGCAGGCGCATGGTGGAAGAGAAGAGGATTGACGGGCCGTCTGGAACACGCAGGAAGCAGGCGCTGCAGCGGGCACGTCACCGACGCGCCCGCTCTCCTGCCGGTTACGCCGGTATGACCCCGGCGGTCTGCTCTAGTTCGTAGGAAGCGGCCAGCGCCGCCAGGCGCGCGATCACGCCATAGGTGTAGAAACGGTTGTGCGTGGCTGCCGGGTCGCCCTCGGGCTCGGGGCTGGCCCCGGCCGACTCGAAGCCCAGGGACTCGAAATGCGCACCCGGGGCGTTCAGGTTTTCGGTGATGCTGCGCAGGGTGTTGACGCGGTAGAAGCTGCCCACCACGTAGCGGTCCACCATGTAGACCACCGGCTCCGCGGTGGCACCGCCGACTTTCTCGATGGTGTGCACGCCTTCCTGGATGATCACTTCACTGACCTCGAGCCCCTCTTTGACCACCGCCATCTTGTTGCGCTGCTTGCGGTTCAGGCCGGTGACTTCGTCGGGCGACTTCACGCTCATGATGCCCATGCCGTAGGTGCCGGCATCGGCCTTGACGATCACGAAGGGCTCATCGGGAATGCCGTACTCCTGGTACTTGGCGCGAATGCGCGGCAGGATCATTTCCACGTTGCTTTTCAGGCATTGCTCGCCATCGCGCTCGTGGAAATTGACGTGGCCGCAGACGCCGAAATACGGATTGACCAGCCAGGGGTCGATGCCGATCTCGCCGGCGAATTTTTCCACCACTTCGTCGTAGGCCTTGAAGTGGTTCGACTTGCGGCGCACCGCCCAGCCGGCATGCAGCGGCGGCAGCAGGGTCTGCTCGGTCAGGCCCTTGAGAATCTCGGGAATGCCGGACGACAGGTCGTTGTTGAGCAGGATCGCGCAGGGGTCGAAATCGGCCAGGCCCAGGCGCGCGCCGCTGCGCACCAGCGGCTCGACGGTGATCGAGGTGCCGTCGGGCAATTCGAACGGGGTGGGCGCGGTGATCTCGGGGTTGAGCGTCCCCAGGCGCACGTTCAGGCCGGTGCGCTTGAGGATGCTCGACAGGCGCGAGACGTTCTGCAGGTAGAACAGGTTGCGCGTGTGGTTCTCGGGAATCAGCAGCAGGTTTTTCGCTTCGGGGCAGTATTTCTCCACCGCCGATTGCGCGGCCTGCACCGCCAGGGGCGCCATCTCGCGCGACAGGTTGTTGAAGCCGCCGGGATACAGGTTGGTATCGACCGGGGCGATCTTGAAGCCGGCGTTGCGCAGGTCCACCGACGAGTAGAACGGTGGCGTGTGCTCCTGCCATTCCAGGCGGAACCAGCGCTCGATGGCCGTCGCGTTCGAGAGGATCTTGCGCTCGACTTCGGCCATCGGCCCTTCCAGCGCGGTTTTCAGGTGCGGCACCAGCATGTGTCTTTCCTCCGTGCCGTTGTTGCCATCATTTACCCCGGAAACAGGCCGGGGGATGCGCATTTTAGGCGAATTTGCGTGACATGGGGATGATGTCCGGAGTTTCAACGGGTTTCAGCGGGTTCTGGAAATGTCAGCCGTATTACTACCAAGGCGCTTTGACGCAATTTTTGGCGGAAAAACACAGGACAGGCACGTTTTTCGTTCCAAAACGGCCCGAATCCCCCGATCGCCAAATCGAAACTGATTTGCCGGCGCCCTGTCCGCAAGGATGATGTGCAAAGAAAAAGCGCCCCATTGGGGGCGCTTTAAATCAACGAACCGGACTCAGAGGAGCAGACTACCGGCCCGTCAGGAGAAATCTTTCGAAGCAGTCCTGGCCCTTGCTTTTCAGTCTCCTGAATCATCCGCCCGCAATGAAACTGCGGCCGGTGATTCAGGAGCGGGCCAGGCCGCTAAAAAGTACGTGTGTACTTTTTAGCGATCTTAGTTCTTAGTAGTGGTACGCAGTCTCGCCGTGCGAAGTCACGTCCAGACCTTCGCGCTCTTCGTCTTCCGTCACGCGCAGGCCGATCACCATATCGATCAGCTTGAGGGCGATGAGGGAGACGACGCCGGAGAGAATCAGCGCGGTCAGCACGGCTTGGCACTGGATCCATACCTGGCTGCTGATCGAGTACTCGGTGGAAACGGCATTCTTGACGTAGTCGAAGATGCCGGAGCCGCCAAGGGCCGGGTCGGCGAAGATGCCGGTGGAGATCGCGCCCCAGATACCGCCCAGGCCGTGCACGCCGAACACATCCAGCGCGTCGTCGGCGCCGAGCAGCTTCTTCAAGCCGGTGACGCCCCAGAAGCACAGGGGGCCGACGACCAGGCCGATGACCAGGGCGCCCTTGACACCGACGAAACCGCAGGCCGGGGTAATCGCCACCAGGCCGGCAACGGCGCCGGAAGCGGCACCCAGCATGGAGGGCTTGCCCTTGACGATGTTTTCGATGAACAGCCAGGCGAGCGCCGCGATGGCGGTGGCCGACAGGGTGTTGACAAAAGCCATCATGGCGGTGCCGTTGGCTTCCAGGTTGGAGCCGACGTTGAAGCCGAACCAGCCCACCCACAGCAGGCAGGCGCCGATCATGGTCATGGTCAGGGAGTGCGGGGTCATCGCTTCCTTGCCGAAGCCGATGCGCTTGCCGAGAACATAAGCCGCCACCAGGCCGGCAATACCGGCGTTGACGTGCACCACGGTGCCGCCGGCGAAGTCGAGCGCGCCCTTGGCCCACAGCCAGCCACCGGCTTCGGTGACGGTCTTCAGGGTGGCTTCGTCCTTGATCGCGTCAGGGCCGTCCCAGAACCACACCATGTGCGCCATCGGCAGGTAGGAGAAGGTGAACCACAGAGCCATGAACCACAGCACGGCGGAGAACTTCATGCGCTCGGCAAAGGCGCCGATGATCAGCGCGGGCGTGATGGCCGCGAAGGTCAGCTGGAACATGGCGAAGATCATCTCGGGGATGTAGACACCCTTGGAGAAGGTCGCGCCCGCCCCGCCGGCATCCACGCCGGACAGGAACAGCTTGGAGAAGCCGCCGAAGAACGCGCTGCCGCCGGTGAAGGCCACGCTGTAGCCGTAGATCACCCACAGCACGGCGATCAGGCAGAAGGTGACGAACACCTGCATTAGCACCGACAGCATGTTCTTGGTGCGCACCAAGCCGCCATAGAACAGCGCCAGGCCGGGAATGGTCATCAGGATGACCAGCACGGTAGCGATGTACATGAAGGTGGTGTCGCCCTTGTTCGGCTCGGGCAGCTTGGGGGCGGCGGCCGGCGCGGCAGCCGCGGCCGGAGCAGCGGCGCCGCTGGCGGCTGCAGCCGGGGCGGGTGCCGCGGCAGGTGCCGCGGCGTCCTTCTTCTCCTCGGCCTTGGGGGCATCCTTGGGGGCCTCGGGCGCCTTGGCATCATCTTTCTTGGCTTCGGCTGCGGGGGCCTTGTCCTGCGCCGATGCGCTCGGCGCGCCCAGCATGGCGGTGCCGCTCAACGCGAGCGCCGCCGCCAGGCCAAGGATAGACAGGATTTTTTTCATTTGATGGGATCTCCTCAAAGGGCTTCCGCGCCGGTCTCGCCGGTGCGAATGCGTATGGCTTGTTCGAGTTCAAAGACGAAGATCTTGCCGTCGCCGATCTTGCCCGTATTGGCGGACTTCTCAATGGCTTCGATGGCTTGCTCGACCAGTTCGGTCTTGACGGCGGCTTCGATCTTCACCTTGGGTAGAAAATCGACGACGTATTCGGCACCGCGATACAGCTCCGTGTGCCCCTTTTGGCGGCCAAACCCCTTGACCTCGGTTACGGTTATCCCCTGCACGCCGATAGCGCTTAAGGCTTCGCGCACCTCGTCAAGCTTGAATGGCTTGATGATGGCTGTCACCAGTTTCATTTGAATGCTCCTCTTGGACGGAGATGAATGAATGTTCCCCGGGATAGGCTAGAGCAGCTTCTGTGCCAGGACATGAGTGCCCAAATAGCCCCTTTGGGCTGGGTTTTTCGAGTTTTGGGGGGACTGGTCCGGACAACATATCACCAATTTGGTGCGCACGGCGATTTTGGTGCATCAACCCATTCCAGGGCAGCAAAGTCAGAAATCAGGCGAAAAAAAGCCGCCCGAAGGCGGCTTTTTGAACAACAGGTAAAACGCTGACCGTCGATTAGAAGGTCTTGGAAACGGACACCACCAGGGTGGTGTCGCCCGTGGTCTTGGTGCTGGTCGAGCCGGCAACGGTACGGGCGTTGTAGTACCACTGCTTGTTGGCGTTGGTGCCAACCACAGCGGCGCCGAGCACCCAGCCGGACAGGTCGTAAGCGACGCCGACCTTGTAGTCGGTGTAGGACAGCTCGCCATAGTTCTTCACGGTGGTGTGGCCAACGTGACCGGACAGGGTCCACTTCGGAGCAACTTCGTAGCTGGCGTCGATCTGGAAGTACTGGGTACCCTTGGAGCTGCCGCGAGCTTCGTTGTTGGCCGACAGCGCGCCGAGGCGTGCGCCGGTGCAGTTGAAGCCCATCGTGCAATCCTTGGAGTTGGTCGCGCGAGCCAGGTCACCCTTCAGTCCGAAGTAGTCGGTGATGGCGTAGCTGTACTTGGCCGACAGCCACTTCCAGCTGCCGCCGATGTACAGCTCGGCGTTGTCGTACTTGCCGCTGGTGCTGTTGGCGCCGCCGCCTTGGGTGGTGCCGTTCCAGCGGGCGCTGTCGTAGTAGTAGTACAGGGCGCCCAGGTCGATGCCGAAATCACCGAAGGACTTCTTCCAGCCGCCGTAGAAGTCCATCTCGATGTTGTTGCCGTTGTTGTACGCCAAGCCGGAAACGTTCGAGTTCCAGTTGCCGACGTAGAAGCCGGAGGAGTGGCTGTAGTCAACGCCGCCCTGGATGGTCGGGCCCTTGTAGGTCTGCGAAATGCCACGGAAGCGATAGTCGCTGCCGATGGTCATGTTGCCGGTGAAGGTGTGGTCGGAAGCCGGAGCAGCGGCGGCTTGCGCGTAGGCGGTTGACACCGCAACGGGGGAGGCGAATACTGCCGCGACGGCAGCGGCGAGAGCCAGTTTACGCATGATGTTCCTTTCAGTTGACGTCGAATCCCGGCCAACATGGTGCACAATCTGTACCAGTTTGGCCGACGAGTGCCTGCAGACTTTCTTTTGAGTAACCAACACAGTTAATCAGCACAAAAACCGTGCGCAACCCCGTTGTCGCGGCACCCTTTTGGTGCTTATTTTCTGGTGCCCCACCGGCCTGAAACCCGCTCCTGGAGCGGGTTTCAGGCCGACCGTGCTAAGAAATGTATGATACAGAGACCACCTATGAACACAAAGTTTATTGAGGATTTGAATGCCCGCATCGTCACATTTTTGCAACAAACTCCGGTTGCGGATGTACAAAAGAACATGAAAGCGATGTTGTCTTCGACGTTTGCACAGATGGATTTGGTCACACGCGAGGAATTCGACATCCAGACCGAGGTGCTCAAGCGCACCCGCGAGAAACTCGCCGCTCTGGAGACGCGCATCGCGGCCCTGGAAGGCAAGCAGAGCTAAAGTACAAGCTTGCATGCAAGCGCCATGACGCAAAGCGGTGCAGCAAAGCTGGCAAAACAGGGCCGAAATGCGCTTTCATCGCATGCAGGCCTCATTAAAATAAATTAATGTCCCTAGCCGTCCTTCGTTCGCGGGCCCTTGCCGGTATGGCCGCCCCGGAAGTCAATGTCGAGGTCCACCTGGCCGGCGGCCTGCCTTCGTTCACCATCGTCGGCCTGCCCGAGACCGAAGTGAAGGAGGCGCGCGAGCGGGTGCGCGCCGCGATCCAGAACGCCAACTTCGATTTCCCGGCGCGCCGCATCACCGTCAACCTGGCGCCGGCCGACCTGCCCAAGGAATCGGGCCGCTTCGACCTGGCGATCGCCATCGGCGTGCTGGCCGCCTCCGGCCAGGTGCCGGGCAACCGCCTGGGCGAGTACGAGTTCGCCGGGGAGCTTTCGCTCTCCGGCGCGCTGCGCCCGATTCGCGGCGCCCTGGCGATGATGCTCTCGGCCAGCCGCGCCGGGCGCGCCTTCATCCTGCCGCGTGAGTCCGCCGCCGAGGCGGCCCTGGCCGGCGCCGGCCAGGTGCTGCCGGCCGATTCGCTGCTGCAGGTATGCGCCCACCTTACGGGCCGCGAGACCTTGCGGCCGCTGCCGGCTGCCGCGCCCGCCAGCGCGCCGCAGTATCCGGACCTTGCTGAAGTAAAGGGACAGGCGCAGGCCAAGCGCGCGCTGGAAGTGGCCGCCGCGGGACGCCATTCCCTTCTGATGGCGGGTCCGCCCGGCACCGGCAAATCGATGCTGGCGCAGCGCCTGCCCGGCTTGCTGCCGGCGATGCGTCACGAGGAAGCCATCGAATCGGCCGCGGTGCTGTCGATCGCCGGCACCTTCCGCATCGAGCAGTTCGGCCTGCGCCCGGTACGCAGCCCGCACCACACCGCTTCCGCGGTGGCGCTGGTGGGCGGTGGCGGCAATCCGCGCCCGGGCGAAATCTCCCTGGCCCATCACGGCGTCCTGTTCCTCGACGAACTGCCTGAACACGACAGGCGCGTTCTGGAAGTGCTGCGCGAGCCGCTCGAGTCCGGCCACATCACCATCTCGCGCGCCGCCCGCCAGGCCGACTACCCGGCGCGCTTCCAGCTGATCGCCGCGATGAACCCCTGTCCCTGCGGCTACCTGGGCCACAGCAACGGCAAATGCCGCTGCACGCCCGACCAGGTGGACCGCTACCGCGGCCGCATCTCCGGCCCGCTGCTCGACCGCATCGACCTGCGCATCGAGGTGCCGGCGGTGGCCGAGGACGAACTGACCGGCGCGGCCAATGGCGAGAGCAGCGCCACGGTGCGCGCCCGCGTCGAGGCCGCGTGCGCGCGTCAGTTCGAACGCCAGGGCAAGCCCAACAGCCTGCTCGAGCCCGGCGAGATCGACGTCCACTGCGTGCCGGTCCTGGCCGCGCAGACCCTGCTCAAGCAGGCCATCAGCCGTCTGGGCATGTCGGCGCGCGCCTATCACCGCAGCCTGAAAGTGGCGCGCACCATCGCCGACCTGGCCGCCAGTCCGGTGATCGAGGTGGCCCACGTGGCCGAAGCCGTGCAATACCGGCGCGGGATGGAAGCGGCTTAGGCTCTTGCATATATAGATGCAAATACGAGGCGCTGCGAACCCGCGCGCGCCTTTTTGTCCTTTTGCATTCCGCCTTTCCTCTTGCGCGGGCACAATCGGGCTTTGCCTTCATGCTCCGGAACCCCGCCATGCGTTCGCTTCTCCCATCTCCGCTACGCCCGCTTGCCGCACTGCTTGGCAGCATCGCCCTGCTCGCTCTGGCCTGTGCCTGCCTCTCCGGTACAGCCGGCGCCGCCGAGCCGGCAGGCAGCCTGGCTCCTCGCCCCGTGAAGGTGCTGATCATCAGCATGTTCGGCCCCGAGGCCGAGCCCTGGATCGCGCCGCTGGCACTGCGCGAATCGATCCCGGTTCCGGGCCTGTCGCCCGACTACCCGGCCCTGCGCTGCAATGCGGATGACGTCTGCCTGCTCACCACCGGCATGGGCCACGCCAACGCCGCCGCCTCGACCATGGCGGTGGTGCTGGACGCGCGCTTCGACCTCTCCCGCACCTACTTCCTGATCGCCGGCGTCGCCGGCATCGACCCGGCGCGCGGCACCACCGGCTCGGCCGCCTGGGCGCGCTGGCTGATCGACTCCGGCATCGCGCAGGAACTCGATGCCCGCGAAATGCCCAAGGGCTGGAAGACCGGCTACATCGGCGTGATGACCGGCCGTCCCGGCGTCAAGCCGAAATTCGATTACCGCACCGAGGCCTTCCGCCTCGACGAGACACTGCTGCAAAAAGCGCTGGCCCTCAGCCGCACCGCGGTGCTTGAAGACAGCGAACGCGCCCGCGCCTACCGCGCCCTCTATCGCAAGGCGCCGGCCAGCCAGCCACCGGCGGTGATCCAGTGCGACACCCTGGGCGGCGACACCTGGTGGCACGGCCACAAGCTGGGCGAGCATGCGCGCGCCTGGAGCCGCTTGCTCTCCGACGGCCAGGCCAACTACTGCACCACCCAGCAGGAAGACAACGCCACCTATAACGCCCTGGCGCGCGGCGCCAGCGCCGGCCGGCTCGACCTCAAGCGCCTGGCGGTGCTGCGCACCGGCGCCAATTTCGATCGCCCGCACCCCGGCCAGAGCGCCCTCGCCTCGCTCACCGCCGACTCCGGCGGCTTCGTTCCGGCAACCCGCAATCTCTACAATGTCGGCGGCCTGCTGGTGCGCGACATCGTGGCGAACTGGGCACAGTGGCGGGATAGCGTGCCCGCGCCATAGCGGCAACACACGCGGCGACCGGGTGCTCGCGCTACCGGCCGCCCCGATCGAAAAACGCTACCATTGCGCCCGAGCCGGCAACGACCGGCGCGCATCCCGACCCATCATCCCTACGGAACCGCCACCCATGGCCGACATCCACATCGTCCGCGCCCACAGCATGCCCCTGAAAAAAGCCCGCGAGGCCGCGGGCGACCTGGCCGTCAAGCTGGAAGACAAGTTCGACCTGGAGTCGGAATGGGACGGCGACACGCTCAACTTCCAGCGTCCCGGCGTGACCGGCAGCCTGGCGCTGACCAAGGGCGATGTGACCATCGACGTGCGCCTGGGGCTGCTGCTCTCCGCCTTCAAGGGCGCGATGGAGGAGCAGATCGGCGAGCAGCTTGATGCGCTGTTCGCGAGCGGCGCGGCGCCGGCGAAAAAGGCCGCGAAGAAGAAGGCATGAGGTCTGACGTCTGGGGTCTGAAGCCAACACCGCTCAAGGCGAGCCTGGCATGACCACGGCGCAACAACGGCGCGCCCCGCGAGGCGCGCCCGGCGGTACTCCGCCTACTTCAGCGACTCGATCAGGTCGACGTAGTCCTGCATCGCCTCGTCGTTGCTCTTGCCCTTCAGTTCCGCCCAGGCGTCGAACTTCATGCGGCCCACCATATCGGTAAAGCCCGGGCGCTTACCCTCGTTGTCGCCTTCGGAGGCCTGCTTGAACAGGCCGTAGATCTTCAAAAGGGTCTGGTTGTCGGGGCGCTCCGGCAGCTCCTTGGAATCGGCCACTGCTTTTTCGAATTGGGCTTTCAGGTCGGACATGTGCTCTCTCCTTTTTTGGTTCAGGTCGTTGGTGTGGGCGCCTCGCGCGGGTTGCGTCGCAGGTCTTCGCTCACGGCCTGCGTGACGTGCTTTCGCGATGCTGCGAGCAGGATTTTATGCCCTCCCGCTAGAGAGGGCCATCTAATCCGCCGCCCCCCGCATCCGCTGCTTCCGCCGCGCTTCGGTCCGCGGGAGCGCATCGCGGGACGGCCCCCATGATGCCGGGGCCGGCGGCGGGCGGCGGGCGGCGCGGGTTTACGCCGTCCGGTCCGCCCCGAGGGCTTCGCCAATGGCCCGCGCGCCCTGCGCACCGAGGGTGCCGCGCGCCAGGCCCAGCGGGATGGTGCGGCTGGCAAGCATCCGGTACAGCTCGCCCGCCGGGGGATCGAACCGGTCCATCGCGGCGACGTGCTTGCGCACCGTGCCGACGTCGCCCCTGGCGACGCAGCCGCCCATCCCCTGCGCCAGGCCGCCGTCGCGAACTGCCGAGAGCGTGCCCGCCAGCAGGGGCAGCAACGCGTCCAGCGCCTGTTTCTCGCTGGCGCCGAACTTGCGCCAGAGCGCCGCCCCCTCGGCCAGCAGCGCGATCAGGAAGGGGCCGACATAGTAGGCCGACGCGTGGTACAGCGCGCGGTCGCCGACCGGCACGCGCACCGGCACGCAGCCGATCGCCACGGCCAGCCGGTCGAGCCTTTCATACAGGGCGGCATCGGCCTCTATACCGACTGCGCAGCCGGGCAGCCCCTTGAGCGCGACCGCGGGGTTGGTGAACATCTGCAGCGGATGGAAGCCGCCGGTCGCGGCGCCCGCCCTGCCGGCGGCGGCCAGCGCCTGCACGTCGGTCGCGCCACTGCAGTGAACCACCTGGTGGCGCGGCGACCAGGCAATCCCGTCGGCCACCGCGCCGATGGCATCGTCGGACACGGTGATCCAGACGAAGTCGCATGCGTCGGCCACCGCCTGGGCGCTGGGCAATATCCGCACGCCGGGGACCTCGCCGGCCATCAGCCGGCCAGCAGCGGCGTCGCGGCTCCAGGCCGCGGTGACGGCGCGGCCGGCGCCGGCAAAGGCCTGCGCCAGGGTACGGCCGACGCGCCCGCAGCCGATGAAGCCGAATCTCTCGTCGGTGATCTCGTCGGTGTTCAAGGTCAGTTCCGCCAGGAAGGGTCGATGCGGTCGAGCTTGCGCAGCAGCGCCGGCCATTCGAGGGCGCCGTAGCCGCCCTTCTCCTTGCGCGCCTCTTCGTTCAGCACCGGGTTGGTCCGCGCCTGGTTCATCAGCGTGATCTCGGTGCCCGCGAAGCAGGTCACGGTATTGTCGATCGCCTGCCGCGCCGGGTGGTGCAGAGGGCGGTTGCAGCCGAGCATGTCCACCTGGACGCGGCAGGCGTTCTCCAGCCAGTACATCGCGTTGAAAGCCTGGGGGATGCCGCGGCCGCAGGCAAGCAGGCCGTGGTTGCGCAGCAGCAGGATGTCGTGCGCGCCCAGGTCGCGCACGACGCGCTCGCACTCCTCCGCGCTGATGGCCGGGCCCTCGAAGTCGTGATAGCCGACCCGGCCGTGGAAGCGCATCGCGGTCTGCGACAGGGGCAGCAAGCCTTCGGCGAGCCCGCTCACCGCGGTGCCGGCGCGCGAGTGCGTGTGGATGATGCACTGGACGTCCGGCCGCGCCTTGTGGATGGGCGCGTGCAGGTAGAAGCCGGCGACGTTGACGCTGTAGCCGTGGTCCGGCTGCAGCAGCGTATTGCCTTCGACATCGATCTTCACCAGGCTGGAGGCGGTGATTTCGTCGTACAGCATGCCGTAGGGGTTGATCAGGTAGTGCTCGTCCTGCCCGGGGAGGCGCGCGCTGATGTGGTTGTAGATCAGGTCCGACATGCCGTAGGCCGCGATCAGACGGTAGCAGGCGGCCAGATCGACGCGCGCCTGCCATTCCTGCGCCGATACGCGGGACTGCACTTCCGCAACCGGCACGACCTCCATCCCGCGCGGACTTTCCCTTTTTCCCATGCGCCGCCCCTTAATCCGCGCTCACCGCGGCGCGCGCGACGATGCCGCGCAGGTCCGCGCCGGCGGCGAGCGTGCCCATCACGCCGGCGTGCCGGCCGCCCAGGCGCGACTCGATGAAGCGCCGCGCCACCGCCTCCGGGCTGTGCCTGCGCATCTCACCCGCTTGCAGTGCCAGGGCCATGCGGGTGACCAATGCGCGAGCGTCCGCCTCGTCCAGGGTTTGCGCGCCAAGGTCGGCGCGCAAGCGACCCAGGAATTCAGTGTGCGCGGCGTCCAGGCTTCCCGGCAGCGAGACCTCGTCCATGAAGACCTCGAGCGCGCCCGGCTCGCGGGTGAGCGCGCGCAGCACGTCCATGCACATCATGTTGGTCGTACCCTCCCAGATCGAGTTCAGCGGCGCCTCGCGGTACAGCCGCGCGACCGGGTTCTCCATGATGAAGCCGTTGCCGCCGTGCACCTGCAGCGCCTCGTATACGAAATACGGCGCGCGCTGGCAGTTCCAGAACTTGACCACCGGGGTCGCCACCCGCGCCAGCAGGCGTTCGCGCTCGCTGGACTGCATGCCGTCGGTGGCGCGCGCGACGCGCAGCGCGGACAGCATGGCCGCCTCGCTCTCGAGCGCGAGGTCGGCCAGCACGTTGGTCTGCATCGGCAGGTCGGCCATGCGCCGCCCGAAGCCGTCGCGCGTCGAAGCGTGCCCGATCGCCAGGGTGAGGGCCTGGCGCATCAGGCCGGCCGAGCCGACGGCGAAGTCCAGGCGCGTCAGGTGCGCGTGCGAGAGGATTTCGCGGATGCCGCGCCCCTCCTCGCCGACCAGCATCGCCCAGGTGCGGTTGAACTCGACTTCGCTGGAGGCGTTGGAGCGGTTGCCGCACTTGTCCTTCAGGCGCTGCACGAAGATGCGGTTGGGACTGTCGTCCGGCAGGAAACGCGGCACGAACAGGCAACTGACGCCGGAGGACGTCTGCGCCAGGGTGTAGAAGCCGTCGGAGGTCGGCACGGAGAAAAACCACTTGTGGCCGGTGACGCTGTAGATGCGCGCGCCGTTCTCGGTGCCGGCGAAGGTGGCGGTGGTCTGGGTCTGGCGCAGATCCGAGCCGCCCTGCTTCTCGGTCATGGCATAGCCGATCACCGCGCCGGTCTTTTGCGCCAGCGGCAGGCGCCGGGAGTCATATCTTCCGGACAGCGTCTTCTCCCGCCACTGCGCGAACTCCGGGCGGCCGGCGAATCCGGCGCAGGCCGCATAGGCCATGCCGGTGGGGCAGGCGGTGCCATGTTCCACCTGGTTCCACAGGTAGCTCAGCACGGCACGCGCGAAATGGCCGGAGGACTCCTGCGTGGTCCAGGCGAGGCTGGGCACCTCGTGCCCGAACGCGAGGCTCATCAGCTGGTGCCAGGCCGGGTGGAATTCGACCCAGTCCAGGCGGTTGCCGAAACGGTCGTGGCTGCGCAGCTGGGGGCCATGTTCGTTGGCCAGGCGCGCCAGCTCCTGCACCTGCTCGTCGCCTGCCAGGGCGCCGAGCGCCGCCGCGCCGGGAATGCACCAGGGCGCGTGGCGTGCCACCAGCTCGCGCAGCGCCGTGTCGCCGCTGAAGGCATTGTGGCCGATGCAGGGGGCGGCCTGATTGAGGACTTCATGCGTTTCGGCCCCGCCGGCCGGGTTGAACCGGAACGCCGCCGCGCTGCTTTCGACAGGCATGTTCATCTCAGTGTCTCCGATTGGCCTTGACGCTGGCCAGCCTGGGTTCCTTGGCGCGGACCATGCGCACGCACACCATCGCCACCTGCCCGGCCAGGGCGTCGATCTCGTCTTTCGACGGCGTGACTTCGCGGGCCAGCGGGCGGATCAACGTTTCCATCATCGCGCCGATCACGCAGGTGGAAAGCACCTCGCCGGGCATGTCGATGAACTCGCCGCGCCGCGTGCCCTCGGCGATCAGGCGCGCAAACTGTTCCGCCAGCGCGCCCCGGTACTTGAGCCGCGCTTCATCCAGTTCGGGCTCGCAGGGTTCGGCGATCAGCGCGTAGGCCAGGCGCGGCTCGCGCGCGGCGCGGCGCACGAACATCGCGACGGCATCGTGCAGCCTGGAGGTGGCGTCGCCATCGGAATCGATGATGTCCGCCACCACTTGCGCCTCGCGCTCGGACACGAGCGCCAGCACCTGGACGCACAGGTCCACCTTGGAGTCGAAATAGCGGTACACCGAGCCGGTCGCCAGGGCCGAGCGGCTGGCGATCACGGAGATCTGCGCGGCGCTCCATCCGCCTTCGGCGATCAGGTCCCGCGTGACCTGCAGTACGCGTTTATGGGTGTCCTCGATGAGTTGCCGACGAATCTGTGCCTGCGCCATGAATCTCTCCTCACAAATAATGAATCTACATTCATTTTTTTTACCTGTCAAGCATCGCGCTTTGGCGGCGGCCGGCGCGGTCGCGCCAAGCTGCTACCATCGCGGCAACACAAGAATGCGCCGCGCGCGCCGGAGACAAGCTTCATGATTTCCATCGATCAGCTGGTCAAGCTCGCCGGCAACCTGCCGCTGGACAAGCTCAGCCAGTACCTGCCCCTGGACAAGATCGCCCAGGCCCTGCCGCTGGACAAGCTCACCGGCAACGCCGCGGGCAAGATCGACGAGATGAAAAACCGCCAGCGCATGTCCAGCGTGGACACCGCCTGGCTGCGCATGGACACGCCGACCAACCTGATGATGATCGTCGGCGTGCTGATGTTCGACGGTGTCATCGACCTGGCGCGCTTCAAGCGCACCGTGAAAAAGCGCCTGCTGCGCTACCCGCGTTTTCGCCAGCGCGTGATCCAGGACCCTTCCGGCGCCTACTGGCTGGACGACGCCCACTTCGACATCGACAACCACGTGCACGCGGTCAACCTGCCGGCGCCCGGCGGCAAGGAGGCGCTTGAGCAGTATGTCGCCACGCTGACCACGCAGTCGCTGGACGCCTACAAACCCCTGTGGCAGATGACGGTGGTGCAGGATTACCGTGACGACGGCGTTGCCGGCGGCGACGGGGTCTCGGGCAGCGCGGTGATCGTGCGCATCCATCACTGCATCGCCGACGGCATCGCGCTGATCGGCGTGATGTTCTCCCTTACGGACACCGAGCCCGACGCGGCCGAGGAAGGCATCGAGCCCGAGGCGCTCAAGCGCGCGCGCGAACGCCGCAAGGCCAAGAAGGACGCGGCGGCCCAAAAAGAAGGAACCGCGGGCGACTTCATGGCCAGCCTGTTCGAGCCGCTCACGGCGGCAACGCAGAAGGCGATGGCCATGTCCGGGGGGATGTGGAGCAAGTCGGTGGAGATGGCCTCCAGTCCCGACAAATACGCGGAGAAGTTCAGCGGCTACGCCAGGATCGCGGCGGACGTCACCGCCGAGATCGCCGCGCTTGCCACCCTGCCGCCCGACTCCGCCACCAGCTTCAAAGGCTCCCCTTCGGCGATCAAGCGCGTAGCCTGGAGTTCGCCCTTGCCGCTTGCCGACGTCAAGGCGGTGTGCAAGCTGCTGGGCGTATCGGTCAACGACGTGCTGCTCGCCTCGGTGGCCGGCGCCATGCGCAGCTATCTCGACGAGCGTGGCGAGGCCAATGGGAAGACTGAAATACGTGGATTTGTGCCAGTCAACCTGCGCCCGCGCGGCGACGAACACAAGCTGGGCAACCACTTCGGCCTGGTCGCGCTCAGCCTGCCGGTGGGCCTCGAGGATCCGATGGCCCGCGTCACCGAAGTCAAGCGGCGCATGGACGAGCTCAAGAGCTCCTACCAGGCCGCCCTCTCGATGGGCATTCTCGGCGCGGTCGGCTTTCTGCCGCGCCAGATCCAGAAGCAGGTGCTGGACATGTTCTCCAGCAAGGGCAGCGCGGTGATGACCAACGTGCCCGGCCCGCAGGTGCCGCTGTACCTGGCCGGGCGGCTGCTCAAGCAGCAGATGTTCTGGGTGCCGCAGTCCGGCGACATCGGCATGGGCGTCTCCATCCTCTCCTATAACGGCCAGGTGCAGTTCGGCCTGATCACCGACCGCAAGTTCGTGCCGGAACCCGCGCTGATCGTCGACCGCTTCGCGGGCGAATTCGAGAAGCTGGTGATGGCCATGCTGGTCGAGGGCAAGGTGCCGGAGTTGCAAAGCATCGATGTGGCCGCGTTGAGGAAAGCCGCCGCTGCGCAAGCCGCGCAGGCACGCGCCAAGGGCAAGGCAAGCGGCAGGGCGACGAAGACCCCTGCGAAGCCCCCTGCGAAGCCCCCTGCGAAGACCCCCGCGAAGAAGGCCGCGACGAAGAAGACCGCGGCGAAGGCCATGGCGAAGGCGCCCGTGAAAGCAAAAGCCTCAGCCCGGGCCACCATGAAAAAAACCGGGGCAAAGGCGCCGGCCAAAAAGACCAGCGCCAAATCCGTGGCCAGGAAGGCGACGCCCGCCAAGCGCGCAGTTCCCGCCAAGGCGCCGGTGCAGGAAGCGCCCGCCGCGCCGGTGATGCGCAAGCGTGGCCTGCTGAACCGGGCGCGCGGACTTTGAAACACGCCGCTTCGCGCAGGCGCGGAGCGGCATACAGCGCCACAATGCGGGCCGCGTGCATGCACGGGGCGGCACAACGAGGGCCACGCGCCTGCGCGTAACGGCATAATGCGGACCTGGCGCGGCACATGCCGCGCCGCCGCCACACCGGGCGGCATGGTCCCGCTGTTCTCGCCGCACCGGCTCTTCCCCAAGCACCTTCCGTTGAACTCTCCCGCCACCCGCCTGCTGCCCTCTTACGCCGCCCTGGGCGCGGCGCTGGTGCTGTGGGCCATCTCCTTTCCCGCCACCAAGGTGGCGATGGGGTCCTTCGGCCCGGGCGAGCTGGCGCTGCTGCGCTTCGCCATCTCCAGCATCGCGCTGCTGGTCTACACCCGCCACCAGGAACTTGCCCTGCCCGAGATGGCCGACATGCCGCGCTTCGCGATCACCGGCCTCGCCGCCATCACCCTCTACCAGATCGGCTTCAACTACGGCCTGCGGACGGTGGCCTCCGGTCCCGCCTCGGTGCTGATCGATTCGATCCCGCTATGGGCCGCGCTGCTCGGCCTGCTGTTCCTGCGCGAGCGACTCGGCCTGATCGGCTGGGCCGGCACCCTGCTGGGTTTCGCCGGCGCGGCGCTGATCGCGCTGGGGGAAGGTGGCGGCAGCTTTGCCGCGGGCGCCGGCATCGGCGCGGCCTTGCTGCTGGGAGCGGCGATCGCTTTCGCCGCCTCGGCCGTGGTGCAAAAGCCCCTGCTCGTCAAGTACGGCGCGCTGCGCGTCACCGCCTGGAGTTTCGTGTTCGGCACCGCCGGGCTGGTCTGGGCCCTGCCCGGCTTGCTGCCGCAGGTGGAGAAGGCGACGCGTGGCGCGATGGTGGCGGTGTTGTTCCTCGCCCTGTTTCCCGGCGCGCTCGCTTACCTGCTGTGGAACCAGGCGCTGACCCGCCTGCCGGTGGCAGTGGTGGCGAGCAGCCTCTATCTCATCCCGCCGCTCACCTTCGCGGTCGCCTGGGTCTGGCTGGGCGAAGTGCCCGGTCCGGCATCGTGGGCCGGCGGCCTGCTGGCCCTGATCGGCGTGGCGCTGGTGCAGTTCAAGGGCAAGACTTCGCACCCGCCATCATGACCGACCTGTTATTCGTCTACGGCACGTTGCGCGCCAACTGCTGGAACGACATCGCGCGCATCCAGCCGCGCGCCGCACATGTTGCCGACGCCCGCGTGCGCGGCACGCTCTACGACCTGGGCACCTATCCCGCCCTGCTGCTCGACCAGGCGGCCGGCTGGGCCGCGGGCGAGCTCTACCGCGTGCCGGCCGATGCCTGGGAGCCGCTCGACGCACTCGAGGAACCGGTCACCGAGGCACGCCCGGACGGCGAGTACTTCAAGCTCACCGCGCCCGTGGAACTGGCGGACGGCAGCATGCCGGAAGCCTGGATCTACGTGGCCAATCCGCGCGTACTCAGGCTCGAGGCGTCTATCGCGGAAGGCGACTGGGTCGCTTACGCGCGCCGCGCCGGCAAGCGCCCCTAGGGGCGAGCGAGCGCGGCCCCTAGACGCGCGCCGACGTGCCCGCCGCCTCGATCACCGTGGTGGTGGTCGCGTTCTTGGTGGCCGTCAGCGACACCGTCTCCACTTCCACCGGCGCGCAGCCGGCCGCTTCGAGCACCCCGTCGACCGGCATCTCGATGCCGCCGCTCGCATTCAGGTGCTCGGCCAGGAAATCGACGAACACGCGCACCTTCGGGCTCAGGCCGCGCCGCGAGGGGTAGACCACGCTGACCGGGGCGGCCAGGCCTTGCCAGGCCGGCAGCACGCGCACCAGCTGGCCGTTGCGCAGCGGCTCGGCGGTGAACAGGTCCGGCACGAAAGCGATGCCTTCACTGCCCAGGGTGGCCTGCAGGATCGGATCGGGGTCGTTGCACACCATCACCGGGTTGATCACCGAGTCGATTTCCGTGGGCTTCTTGCGCCCGGTGCACACTTCCTCGAGGCTCCACGCATAACGCCCGGTGCGCTCGTCTCTCGGGATCAGCGCCAGGGTGCGATGCTCGGCCAGTTCATCCGGGGTCTGCGGCAGGCCGCGCTCCTTCACGTAGCCGGCACTGGCCACCAGGCGCGAGCGGAAATGCCCGAGCGAGCGTGACGCCAGGCTGGAGTCGGCCAGGCGGCCGGCGCGGATCGCCAGGTCGAAGTTGCCGTCCACCAGATCTTCGGTGATGTTCGACAGCAGCAGGTTGACCCGCACGTCCGGATAGCGCTTGAGGAAATCCGGCAGCAGCCGGCCAAGAAAGCGCGAGCCGATCGAAAACGAGGCCGAGACCCGCAGGTTGCCGCGCGGCGCCTCGGCCAGCTGGCCCACCGCGCGTTCGGCCTCGTCGATCTCGGCGAGGATGCGCTCGCAGTGCTCGTAATACGCCTGGCCCGCCTCGGTGAGGGACATCTTGCGGGTGGTCCGTTGCAGCAGGCGCACACCCAGACGCCCCTCCAGCTCCTCGATCTTGCGGCTGACCGTGGTTTTGGGGATTTTCAGGTGGGTGGAGGCGGCAATAAAGCTGCCGCGCTCAATGATCGCCACAAAAATCTGGATCTCGTTCAAATAGCTCATCCGGCAATTATCCCATTTTCAGGACAAAGAAACCACAAAGACCCTCTTTATCCAAGATGTTGCAGCGCATATAGTTCGTTCTGTCGACGCGACGAACACGAAACACCAAACCGCGTAATGCTCGCCACGCCTGACAAAAGACCGGGAGCCCCCGGCAGGTTAGCCAAAAGCGACACCTACTTGGGACTCGCCTTCAGCCACTTTTGTTCAAGGAGAACATCATGAAATTCACCACCAAGCTTCTCGCCGCATCCATCGCCGCTTCTGTCTCAACCCTCGCTGCCACCGGTGCTTTCGCCAACGAAATCGACGGCATTGCCCCCGACAGCTGGCTCAAACAGACCGCGATCAGCCAACAGCCGGCCCCGGCGCCCGTCGCCGCTGCCGCCAAGGCCGAAGTCCGGACCTCCGAGCAAAGCAACCAGGCCGTTACCCCGTAACTGCCAAAACCCTGGGATAAACAACCGGTTAGGAAGCACTAACGGTGTCCTACGTGGGACCTGCAGGGAGTGGATTCAAGAGATCGTCCCGCTCCCGGGAATCTGAAACCCGCTCCTTGCAGCTACCAAATGCCGTTCCCGGCCCGTATATCCCAGCACCGACGCGTTGAACGTGTCGCCAAAAACCAAACAGCCCGAACCGCTGCAAGAAAGGAAACACATCATGAAAAAGAACACCAGCCTGATTAGCGCCTCCGCCCTGATTGCCCTGATGGCCGCCACCGGCGCTTTCGCCAACGAATTCGACGGCGTCGCCCCCGATGCGTGGGTCAAGCAAACCGCGATCAGCCAGCAAGCTCCGGCGCCTACCGCCGCCGCCAGCGACAAGGTCTCCTCGCAAACCAACCAGGCCGTGACCCCGTAATCGCCTCCGCGATACGCCTTCACCCCTGAGCAGTACCGAACCGAAACATCGAACCGAACTGCATCTGAAAGGAATCACATCATGAAAACCACCAAACTCCTGATCGCCTCCACCCTGCTGGTTGCCGCCACCGGCGCTTTCGCCAACGAATTCGACGGCGTCGCCCCCGATGCATGGGTCAAGCAAACCGCGATCAGCCAGCAAGCCCCGGCGCCCGTTGCCGCCGCCAGCGACAAGGTCTCCTCGCAAACCAGCCAGGCCGTCACCCCGTAATTGCCTCACGGCAAGCCGCTCACGAACAACGGACGGGCGGTTCGGCAGTAAGGCGGCGCGTACCCGTCCGTGCAGTACTACGCGCCGCCTGCCCCCGGGCATCAACAAGCGTTTCCGGCGGGCAACAGCAGGATGGAGTTTTTGCACCGATTTGCAGCACCCTCCCTGAAGTTGTGAAAGCAGTGAAGTTTGTAGTGGCAGTACGCGGTAGCAGCAGCGAAGTGGAAGTCCCCGGAAGTTGTAAATGCAATGGCCGCGTGTATGTAGGAGAGCGCGGCAACAAGCAGTAAAACACCGGCGCCCGCGATTTTCCTGTCCGTCCCCGTCCGATTTTCACTTCGTGAATTGGGATGGAGAAGTCCGGGAGCCGCGAGTGCCGGTGCACTGTCTGAGTGGATGTATACCGCCCTAACGGCCGGGATATTTTTCCAACGTCAGTGAAAGGAAACACCATGAAACAAGCCCTGAAGTTTGCCGCTGCCGCCGCGGCCGTAGTTGCCGCTGCTGGTGCTTATGCCTCCGCGGACGATGCCCGCCCCGACAACGAGTGGATCGCCAAGGACGTCGCCACCCTGCATATGGAACCGCAGGTGGTGATTTCGGCCGCCGAGCTGCCGCAGTACAGCCCGTATTCATTCAGCACCGCGCCCGCGCCGAGCGCCGCCGCCGCTTCGTACAGCAGCACCACCGTTCCTTCGGCCGACGGTGGCGTGATGGTGGAGCAGACCACCGTGACCTACTACACCGTGCCGGCAGCCATCCCGACTTCGCCGCTGGTGGATACCACCGCGGCGATCAGCCCGAACCCGTAAGGCTGGCGCGCCGCCATGCATGCCGGCCCGTCCGGCATGCGGGTTTCGCGGGTGCAGCCAGGGGCAAGGGCGTTTGCAGAAGCAGTATCAACGAGCAACATCAACGAGCAACATCAACAAGCATCAACAGCAGCAAGCAGCACAGAAAGGAAGCCTTCAAATGACCAAGATCTTTGCCTCACTCATGCTCGCACTGAGCTTTGCCGGCACCGCCCACGCCGCCCTGCAACCCCTGCCGCCGCAAACCACCCCGGTGGTCTGCGTGACCGACGGCTGCACCAGCGAGAGCCAGGGTCAGGGCCCGCGCCGCTAAAACCGGCGCCCGCCCGCTCCAGGCCGACGGCCCCTCCGCAAGGACGGGCCGTTTTGCTTTGGCGCGGCCGCTGGTCTTGAAACCACGGTAAATCACGGTGCCCGCCATGCGCCGGCCAGGCCCAACCTGACAAAACCTAACTTTTTTGCGGAAAATTCGCCGGTCCACCTCGGGCAAACCACGGTGGGTTCGGCGCAAGTCTGTTACCGGGCACCCCACAAAAAGACGGAGGTTTTTTGATTTCGCACCAGCGGCCCGGAAGCTTGGCACCTGCCAACCTGATAAACCCCGTGGTTTTTCTCTGGGTTTCGCTGGATTTCGCGGGTTTTCGTGTCAACTACAACAAACCTGGTAGCCCACCCGGGTTACGCCGCCTCCAATGCGTGCAAGGTCAGCCGGCGCAGCCGACCGCGAAAACCGCGCCATCGTCAGCTTGCCGGTGAGCACGAAACCGGCCCGCGCCAAGTATCAGCTCCTGGTACCAAACATACGCGAACCAGGCCACCCTGCATAGCAGCTGGAACCGCGATACGGGCCTAGCCCTGTTCCGGCGCGACGCGCGCCGCCGCCAGCACGCGCCTGAGCGCCGCGCCGATCGCCGGCGCTTCGCCCGGCGCCAGATGCGCCTCGAACAGTTGCGCGATCGCTTCGCGGTACACCGGCCACATGCGCGCGCGCAACGCCCGGCCCTCCTCGGTAAGGGTGGCGAAGGCACCGCGCCTGTCTTCGACGGCGCGCTCGCGGCGCACCAGGCCGGCCTCTTCGAGCCGGTCGATCAGGCGCGTCATGTTGCTGCGCGAAAGCACGGTCTTTTCCGCCAGCCCCGCCAGGCGCAGGCGCCCGCCCTCGGCGCGCTCCAACGCCCACAGCACGTCGTACCAGGCAAGCGCCGGCAGCCCGGCCGCCGCCAGGCGCGCCTCAACCTGCTCGAGCAGCACCGCATGCGCGGTTATGAATATTGGCCAGACCGAACCGGGGGTGTCTTCAGCAGCCATGGGAGGAAATCAAAAGGGCGGGCCCAAATAGTAGTTGCAATTACAACCAAATGCAACTATATTGATTGATATTGCAATTATATTTATTGCAATCACATTGAAGAAGTACCTTGAAGCCCGCCTCCCAGCATCCTTTGTATGTGTTTACCCACTTCCAATTTAAAGGAGTCTCATCATGATCACTGCCACCTTGCGGAGCCCCGAAACCTGGGCTGCCGGCAGCCCCGACCAAGCCAGTCAAGCCGCCCTCGCTACCCTCCTCCTACGCCTGGCGCTGGGCGCCATGTGGATTTCGCATTGCCTGCTCAAGCTGATCGTCTTTACCCCGGCCGGCACCAGCGCATTTTTCGAAAGCGTCGGCCTGCCCGGCTGGATCACCTGGCCAGCAATGATTGCCGAATTCATCGGCGGGCTGATGATCATCGCCGGCTGGCACGGCCGCATCGCCTCCGTCGCGCTGCTGCCTATCCTGCTGGGCGCGGGCTGGATCCATTGGCCGAACGGCTGGGTGTTCACCGCGAAGAACGGCGGCTGGGAGTACCCGGTGTTTCTTGCCGCCATTTCCGTGGTGCATGCCCTGCTGGGTGATGGCGCCTGGAGCCTGGGCGGCGGCAGGCGCAACCAAGCCCGGAACGCCTGACCATGTACTACACCCTGATCAGCCACCCCCTCTGCCCCTACGTGCAGCGCGCCGCCATTACACTGTATGAGAAGGGCCTGCCTTTCGAGCGCCGCGACATCGACCTGGCGAACAAGCCCGACTGGTTCCTGCGCCTCTCGCCCCTGGGCAAGACGCCGGCGCTGGTGGTGCATGCGCAGGGCAACGAAAAAGCCGACGCCAAGGCAGGTGAGGAAGTCCTGTTCGAGTCCGCCATCCTCTGCGACTACCTGGACGAAGTACACCCGCCGCGCCTGCATCCCGAAGATGCGCTGGCCCGCGCGCGGCATCGCGCCTGGGTCGAATATGCCTCGGCGGTGCTGGGTACCATCTGGAGTTTCTATACCGCGCCGGATGCGCAATCGCTGGGCAAGCGCGAGGCGGAGCTGCGCGCCATGTTCGCCACGCTGGAGCAGGAACTCGCCAAGCGCGCCGGGCCATGGTTCGCCGGGGAGAAATTCTGCCTGGTCGACGCGGCTTTCGCGCCGGTGTTCCGCTATTTCGACACCTTCGAGCAGATCCGCCCGTTTGATTTCTTCAAGCAGGTATCGCGGGTAAGCGCCTGGCGCGCCGCGCTGGCGCAGCGCGCTTCGGTACGGGCGGCGGTGGCGGCGGATTATCCGGAACGGCTGTGCCGGTTCATCGCCGCGCGCGGCTCGGAACTGTCGCGCCTGCTGGAAACGGCGCCGGCTTGAACAGCGGCCGCGCTGTCGTTCCCGGCTCTACCAGAGATGCTTGCCATCAATCACCGCGACCTTGGCCTGCGCCGCGTCGAAGCCCTCGAACAGGCGCGCGTTCACGCCGATGCGCCGCGTCCGGCCATCCCAGCTGCCGTCCCTTTCAAAGGCCGGGCTGTCGGAATACAGGGCGATGCCGCAGTAGGCGCAGAAATGATGCGCCACCAGCCGGGTATTCCAGCGGTAGATGCCGTCCGCCTCGCTCGAGGTGACCACCAATTGCGCGGGCGCGAAGTAAGCCACCAATGCGCCGCGCCTGGCACAGAACGAGCACGTGCAGCGTGTCAGTGTTTCCGGGATTTCCCCATCAATGCGAAAGGCGTTCCTGCCGCAGTGGCAGCTGCCGATAATGGCCATGACGTACCTCGCGAGCGCGCTTTAAGCATGCATGGTTTCGATCGGCACGCCCGAGGGCGGCACGCCGGCGTCCGCATTGACGCCCCCGCGCGGCTGTCCGGTTTCACGCGGCCCCTCCCGTACCCGCAGCGCACGCGCGGGCGGCGCGGGCGCGCGTTGGTCCAGAACCGGGCGCACGGCCGGCTGCGGCTCGGCCGGGGTGGCCGCGCCGGCGAGCCCGACAACGCAGGTCGCCAGCCCCAATGCGAAAGTGGCGCGAAGCAGGGTGCGGATCATGGAGCGGTCCTCCAAAGCTGCCGTTTCGACGCGAAACGGCACAGCTGGAACCCTACGCCCGCGCCCGGCCAGCCGATGTAGGCAGATTCCGAAAACGCTGTCGGCCAAGCGCCAAGGGGCCCTGTGCCGGCGGGGCCCTGCGTAAAGTTATGTAAAACCCGCCATTGGCCGGCCCCGCCCCCTGTTGAGGCCGTACCGCGAACCGATACACAGGCAGGGCAGCGCATCGGGCCTGCCGTGAAATCCGCCAGGAGCATTCCATGGTCACCGCCGTCACCTCTTCCACCTCCAACGTTTCCCCGGGCAGTTCGGACCTCACCGCCCTGGAGCGGCAGCTCGCCACGTATCAGAAAAAACTCGAAGACGCCGAAAAGGGCAACGCCAAGACCAAGGCGCAGGATATCCAGACCCTGAACGCGCAGATCGCCAACCTGCAGGCGCGCATCGCGCAGGCACAGGCGGCCAAGTCACAGGCCGCGCAAACCTCGCAGGCGCCCCGGACGCAGCAGACCCAGGCGGCGCAAGGCGCCGGCCAATCGGACCAGAACGCAACGGCCGGCGGCGCGAGCCGCGAAAAAGCCGGCGCGGCCGCGAGCGCGAAGACCACCGTGGTCAGCGCGGACCAGGCCGGACTGGGCAACCACCTGGACGTGTACGCCTGACGCTGCGCGGCTACAGCCCGTTCAGCTTCCTCTGCGCCTTGATCAGCGAAGGCACGAACTCCTCGCCGTAGCCCATGCTGTTGGCGGCCTTGAGGGACTCGTAGGCGGCGGCGGTCATGGGCGCGATCATCAGCATGTTGTCGCTCATGCGCTTGAAGTAGCCGATGTCCTTGTAGCCGTTTTTCAGGGCGAACTTGAGCTGGGTGTAGTCGTTTTCCAGCGCGCCGCCCACCACCAGCTTGAAGAACGGCGAGAACAGCGGGCCGCGGCTCATGGCGTCGTACAGGCGCGGCAGTTCCACGCCTGCTTTCTCGGCGGCCGACACCAGCTCGGAGGCGAGCGCGGCGGTACTCATGGCGTAGAAATTGTTGAGCAGCTTGACCTTGTGGCCGGCGCCGAACGTGCCGACGTGGATGATGTTTTCGCTGTAGGCGGCGAGCACGGGTTCGATCGCCTTGTAGGTCTTGGCGTCGCAGCCGACCATGGTGTTCAGGCGCCCCTCCTCGGCCTCTTTCGGCGTGCGGCCGAGCGGCGCGTCGACGAACACCACGCCGGCCTTCCTGCAGTCGGCGTGAATTCTCGCGGTGGAGTCGGGCTCGGCGGTCGAGGTGTCGATGACGATCAGGCCCTTCTTTTTCTGCGCCTTCGCGGCAGCGATGATGCCGCCCTCGCCGTAGATTTTTTCTTCGACCTGCGGCGTGCCGGTGACGCACAGCAGGATCACATCGGAGGCGCCCACCAGCGCCGCGATGGTCCTGGCTTCCTTGCAGCCGCGCTTTTTCAGGTCTTCAACCGGCTGGCGGTTGCGGTGCCCCATCACCGAGGTGGGGAAACCTTTTTCCACCAGGTTCTTCGCCATGCCGTGGCCCATCATGCCTACGCCGATGAAGCCGACTTTAGGTTTTGCGCTGCTTGCCGCCGCCGCTTTTTTCGCCGCCATTCTTGTCTCCGTATTGTTGTGGTCTTTTACTGTTGTGGTCTTCTAGTTTTGCGCGCTTGCTCAATGTGCGCTCAATCACTCAATGCGCACTCACTCAAGTTCGGCCTTGGCCTGCTCCACGTCGAGCCGCTCCATCGCGTCCGCCGGCTTCATCTTCGCGGCCTCGGCGTAGAGTTTTTCGGCGGCGGCCACCCGGCTCTTGCCGTGCATCATGATCAGGCCGTTGGCCATTTCCATTTTCGCGATCGCCGAATCAGGGTTGAGCTTCACGGCTTTTTCAAACATCTCCTCGCCCGCCTCCTTTTTCGCTCCATAGGTCAGGCCGCCGATCATGGCGCCGACCTTGTCGATGATCTCGGCGTGATAGGCGCCCAGGGCAATGTGCGCATCCGCGTGCTTGGGGGCGAGCTTGATGGCGGTGACGAGGGACGCCTTGACCTTGTCGCCGATGCCCTGCTTGAGCGCCTTGACGATGGAGATGCCCTGCGCGTAGCGGCCCAGGGCGTAGGCGTGCAGGTAGTAGGCATTGGCGTCTTTCGGGTCCTCGGCCTGGCGTGCTTCGCAGCGGTTCGCCACTTCCTCGAAAATCTTCAGCTTGGCCTTGTCGTCCTGCTCCAGGTAATTGGCGTAGATGCAAGCGGCCTTGTTGGCGGCGGTGATGCCGGCGCCGCCGGCGGCCAGGCCGAGCTCCACCGCCGTTTCAAAATTACCCGCGTGGAAGGCCAGCCAGGCGTCGAGCGCGGCGGCGTCTTTCGGCAAGGGTTCGCAGTCGCCCTTGTGCAGGCGCTCCCAGGCTTTTTTGGCCGAGGCGGCGGTGTATTCGTAGGCCTTGTCGGGATAGGGAAAGGCCACCCAGGAATTCTTCTTTGCCATGGCTGTCTCCGCGCTCAAAAGTAAAACTTGCTTTTGAGCGGTTCTATTTAGATTGAAATCGCTGGCCGCATTTGTCGATGCGCCAGACGATTTCAAGTTTAACTGCTGCGAAAAAGCAAAAATACCCCCCGCGTGGAGGGGAGGCTCTAAATTATCTCTACACGTATTCGACGGCGAGTTTTTCGAACAGGCGGCGCGCGTCGCCCTGCAGGTAGGGAGCGACCATGCTCATCATCTGGTACGCGCCGCGCCCCATGGCGGCGGAGTCGACCGGCTTGCGCGGGTTGCGCACGTATTCGAAGTTGAGCCAGTAGGTGGCCACCAGCACCATGTTGGTGGCAAGCGACTTCAGTTCCGCGTCGCTGGCGGCCAGTTCGCCCGCGGCGCGCATGCCCTGGCCGAGCAGCAGTGCCACGCGCGTGCTGTCGTCGAGGATGCGCTTGAAGTGGGTCTCGATGATGCGGTTGCGCGACAAGAGGTCGTTGAGGTCGCGGTAGATGAAGCGGTATTTCCACATCAGCTCGAATACCAGGTGCAGGTAGAGCCAGACGTCCTCCACGCTCACCTTGCGCTGCGCCGGCATCGCCAACAGGGCATCCATCTGCTTTTCGAAGTCGGCGAAGATCGAATTGACGATCTCGTCCTTGTTGCGGAAGTGATAGTAGAGGTTGCCCGGCGAGATGTTCATCTCGTCGGCGATGATGGTGGTGGTGGTGTTGGGCTCGCCGAAGTCGTTGAACAGGGTAAGCGAGAGTTCGAGGATGCGTTCGCGCGTGCGGCGTTTGGGTTTGGCTTCCATTCTTGTCGGCGACGGCGCTTATCCTCTTTGCGGGTACGCGAGCATAGCATCCGGGGCGGACCATGCCCAACACCAGGCCTGTTGCGTCGCCACAACAGGGAAATCAGCACCAAAAGGATGGTTCCACTCTAAGAATCAATCTCAAGTACATCATTCCATTGTCATTTAATTCCAATGGCAATGGATTTTGCCACTTCCACGCACACCCGCCTGTATACTCGCAAACTTAAATGAAACTGGCCCTATTCTAGGGGGAGGCCCAGACGATGCTGCGACGCGCCATTACTATTGTCTGTACGGCTTTGTGTGCAATGTTCTTTGTGGCCTCGGCCACGGCACAGGACGCCACCTTGGCGCGCGCCAAGACGCTGATCGACAGCAAGCAGCCCCAGGCCGCATTCGATCTGCTCGAACCGCTGGAATCGACCCGCGCCGGCGACCCCGATTTCGATTACCTGCTTGGCGTGGCGGCGATCGATGCCGGCAAGCTCACCCGCGGCGTGTTCGCCCTGGAGCGCGTGCTGGCGGTCAAGCCGGACCATCCGCAGGCGCGCGCCGAAATCGCCCGCGCCTACTTCCTGATGGGCGAGAACCGCGCCGCGAAAGAGGAATTCGAGGCGGTGCGCGCCTCCAACCCGCCGGCGGGAGTAGCCGCCACGGTGAACCTGTTCCTCGACGCCCTGCAGGCCCGCGAAACCGCACTGAACGGCACCGGCCTGAACGGCTACCTCGAGGTCGGCTACGGCAACGACACCAACGCCAATGCCGCCACCACCACCGGCAGCTTCGCCATTCCGGCCTTCTCGGGCGCGGTGTTCAGCCTGAACCAGAGTGGGCAGAAGACCAATGCCTGGTTCCGTACCTTCGGCGCGGGCATCTCCGGGCGCTACCGCCTGGCCCCCGAGTGGGCGCTGCTCGGCTCGGCGGTTCTGAGCGAGCGCTGGAACGAAAGCGTCGACCGCTTCGACACCGGCTCCACCGCGGCCGATGGCGGCGTTTCCTGGCGCCGCGGCGACCATGAAGTCACCGGGCTGCTGCAAACCCAGGAGTCGCGGGTCGACAACAATGCGTTCCGGCGCGCCAACGGCGGCATGCTGCAATACCGCTACAACCTGACGCCCGACAGCCAGGTCACCGCATACGGCCAGCACTCGCGCCTGGTCTACCCGGGCCAGCGCCAGCGCGATGCGATCCGCGAGGTAGTCGGCGGCGCCTACGCCAAGGCATTCGCCGGCGACCTGACGCCGACGGTCTATGTCGGCGCCTATGGCGGCCAGGAACGCGAAACCAATGCCAACTTCGGTTTCTTCGGCCATCGCGTCAACGGCGTGCGCATGGGCGGCCAGGTGACCCTCAGCCCCAGGCTGATCGCCTTTGCCAGCGCCTCCTACGAGGACCGCCAGTACCATAACGATGACCCGCTGTTCGTCGTCAAGCGCCACGACCGCCAGTCCGACTTCCGCATCGGCGCCAACTGGGTAATGTTCCGCAACTGGACCCTGACGCCCGCCGCGGCCTGGACCGACAACCGTTCCAACATCGTGATCAACGATTACTCGCGCTGGGTTCTCTCGCTGACCGCGCGCGTCGAATTCCGCTGAAATCCGCCTGACGCAAGCCGGCGCCCGGCCGGCTCCGTCGCGGCCGGGGCAGTTGGGAATCAACCGCGGGAACCAACCGTGGGAACCAACCGCGTCAATCAGCCGGCCGAAGGCGGCCCCATGAACTTGTGCGCGTGCGCGGCGACCATTTGCTCGCGCAGGGCCTTGCCGGCCGCATTGCGCGCAATGGCGCGCAGGCCGAAAAAATGCCGCGGAATACGCGCCGGCTCCAGGTATTGGGCGCAGAAATCGCGCAACTCGTGGTCGGTCAATTGCCCCCGCACCACCACGAAGGCCACGGCCAGCTGTCCGGCCATCGCGTCCGGTACGCCGGCAACCGCGGCATCGGCCACGGCCGGATGGCGCTTGAGCACCGTCTCGATGTCCTCCGGCCAGATCTTCAGTCCCCCGTAGTTGATCACTTCCGTGTTGCGCCCGCGCAGCCAGACGCGGTTCTGCGCATCGACGCAGCCGACATCGCCGGGAAAGAACCAGCCGTTGCGAAAATGCCGCTGCGTCGCTTCAGGATGCGCCTCATAGCCGGTGCACATCCAGGCGGCGCGAAAGCCCAGTGCGCCGGTGGCGCCGGGCGGCAGCGCCTGGCCCTGCTCGTCCTCGACGCGCCATTGCATGCCCGGCACCAGGGTGCCGACACAGCCCGGCTGCGCCTGGCCCGGCGCGAGCAGGCTGACCGAACCGATCTCATTGCAGCCATAGCCCACGAATACGTTCGGCGTGATGGCGGCGCGCGCCGCCTCAATCTCCTCGGGCGCGGCAAAAGCGCCGATCGTCTGCAAGGAGCGCAGCGGCGGCATGGCCGAGGCCGGCGCCGGGCTGCCCAGCAGGCGGCGCAGTTGCCATGGCGACAATGAAAGCCGCGTCACCCCATGGCGCGCAAGATCAAGCGCCAGTTCTTCCCGGGTCTCGCTCATCGCCACGCCCACGTAGCCGGCGCCGGCGGCGTGCGCGCGCATCATGTGACGCATCGCCACCAGGCTGGGCCAGGGCAGGGCCGCCATCTGGCGGTCTTGCGCGTCCATGCCGATCGCCAGGGCGCTGGCCAGGCTGTTGTCGTGCAACTGCGCATGAGTGAATCGCAGGACCTTGGGCGCGCCGCTGGTACCGGAAGTAAAGCCGTAGAGCACGCCGGCCTCGCGCCGGTCGCCGCGCGGCGCTTCCTCCAGCGCCCCGTCCGCCCGCGCGGCATCGAACCATTGCAGATCCAGGCCGCGCACGCCCTCCATGTATGGCCGCGCGCCGCGCGCGACCAGCCAGCGCGCCGAAACGCGCCGCATCATCGCCACGCCCGCCGCCTCCGGGACCTCCGGATAGAGCGGCAGCAGCACGGCGCCCAGGCTGGCCAGACCATAGAACACTTCGAGGGCCCGGTGCGCCGAGTGCGGCTCTTCCTCGCAGGCAAACGCCACCACGTCTCCCTGGCGCACGCCCAGTTGCGCAAGCGTGCCGGCATGCCGGCGCGCCGCGAGCCACAAATCGCCGAAGGAGAGGCAGCCCGCTGCGTCGATATAGGCCGGTCGGGCCGGTGCCCGCGCGGCATGGTGCTCCAGGGCCGCGACGATCGTAAGGGACCCCGTCGTAAGGGACCCCGTCGTAAGGGACCCCGTCGTAAGGGACCCCGTCGTAGGGGACCCCGTCGCAGGGGACTCTGTAAGGGGCTCTGGTTGTGTCATTTCTCTCGCATCGCGCTTGGCCGGCGTCCGCTTTACCCGTACACCGGCCACCAGGGCCCGGGGAAGCGTCCCCATGGCGGATTTTCGCCCCGCAGCCGGGTTCGCCCCGGCATCCGGCCAAACCAGCTTGCCTGGCATGGCGGAACATGTGCGGAAATCGTCAAATTCTGTAAAACGCCTCGCAAATTCCGGAAAAAATGCCCCGGAAAGTGATTTTATTCCTGCTCGCCGGCGGCCTCAGGGTTTACACTAGCATACGCGCTGGAAAACCGGCCAGTTTTCAGGGATGCCACCATGCAAGAGAACACTACCTTTCGCCTCTCCGTTCTGACCGCCTCGATGGCGGCCATGTTTTCGCCGGCCCTGTACGCCGCCAGCGCGGGCCAGGTTGAATTCGCCTCTTCCGGCGTGAACGCGATCGGCCCGAACGGCCAGTCGCGCCCCCTGGCCAAGGGTGCCGAAGTGCAGCCCGGCGAGACCATCGATACCGGCACCGGCCGCGCCCAGTTGCGCTTCACCGACGGCGGCTATGTCTCCCTGCAGCCGCAGACCCAGTTCCGCCTCGAGCAATACGGCTACGACAAGGACGATCCGAAGAAAAACGGCATCGTCATGAACCTGCTCAAGGGCGGCCTGCGCACCATCACCGGCCTGATCGGCAAGACCAACCGCGAGGGCTACAAGCTGCAGACCGCGACGGCCACCGTCGGCATCCGCGGCACCGAGTTCTCGATTACCGGCTTCCCCGACGGCTCGATCGTGTTCCACACCACCGACGGCGCCATCGACGTCTCCAACAACACCGGCTCGACCACCGTCAACGGCGGCCAGAGCGTCAGTGTCAACAGCCCCAATTCCACCCCGACCAAGACCGACGAGAAGCCCTTCCTGCCGCCGACGGTGTCGCTGGCGCAAACCCAGATTCCGGCGGTCAGCCAGAACGACTCGACCACGGCGTCCAACCCGGTCACCACCACGACCGTCGTGGCTCCGCTGTTGACCGGCACTTTCACCGGCCAATGGCGCGCTATCACCGGCTCCGGCGGCTACGGCAATTCTTACGCCAGAATCTGGCGCGCCCAAATTGGAACCGGCTACGCAGGCAAGTTCACCGTGGCCCCCAGCGGCCACGCCACCTCGCTGGGCTATTCCGCCCCCAACACCAACCTCAATCTCAGCTTCGACCTGGGCGGCGCCAAAGCGCAATCCTACGGCAACGACGGCGTGATGGCCTGGGGCCGCTGGACCGGCACAGGCGCCACCCAAACGATGGGCAGTAACACCTCCGCCCAGGACTACAGTGTGTATCCGCTGCATTACGTGGTCGGCCAGCCGCTGACCGAAATGCCGACCACCGGTACCGCGACCTACAATATGTACGGCGGCACCGCGCCCAGCTGCTTCGGGCCGGCTTGCGGCGGTATCTCGGTCGGCTCTTCGCTGAACATCAACTTCGGCACCATGGAAGGCAGCTATAGCCTGAAGGTGGCCAACAGCGGCGACAACGTCAACCTGAGCGGCACCGGCGGCTTCGCCCTCTCTAGCGCCGGCACATTTTCAGGCAGCGCCACCATGAACGCGGTATCGGGCTCGGCCGCTGTTGTTGGTAGCGCGTACTCCAATATCGACGGTTTCCTGGCCGGCAAGGGTGCCACGCACGCCGGCGCCGGCTACAGCGTGAACTACACCGCTCTCAGCGCCAGCGGTAGCACGCTGATCTACGGCGCGGCTGTCTACAAGCAGTAGTGCGCTAGTCCCGCGCGGCCCGGCTTGGCATCTTGAAAGCAGGCAGCGCGGTTCCCGTCACGTCCGTCGGCGGCATCGTCTGGCCGGCGCTGCCGCACGCGGCGGCGCAAACCATGCTGGCCGCGCAATTCCAGCTGGACCGCTCGCAGTGGTGGGCCCCGGAACTGCTCAGGCAGCGCCAGCTGGACCAGTTGCGCGCCCTGTTCGGCTTCGCGCTGGCGCAAGCCCCCTACTATCGCACCCTGGCCGGCCGGCACCATCCCGCGCTGCCGCGGAATCTCCAGGAACTGACCTGGGAAAGCTTTGCGCAATGGCCCTTGCTGCGCAAGGCCGACCTGCACGAACACGGCGCCGCGCTGCTGGCCGCCGGCCTGCCGCCGGATCACGGCGGCAGCAGCTGGCAAATCACCAGCGGGTCCACCGGCGAGCCGGTGCGCTGCGCGGTATCGACGGTCGCGCAGTTCTTCCGCTCCGCGCTGCACATGCGCAACCTGCTCTGGCATGAGTTCGATTTCAGCCTCACCTACGCCAACATCCGCCACGGCCTGAAACAGGCCGAGCGCGCCGGCGGCTGGGGCCTGGCGCCGAATGTCGCCTTCGAAACCGGCCCCGGCATCAGCCTGCCGGCCAGCACCGACATCGAGGCGCAGCTGGACTGGCTGATCGCCGAGGCGCCCGGCTACGTGCATGCGCCGGCCTCCAACCTGCGCGCCCTGCTGCTGCAATCACGCGCTGCTGGCCGGCGGCCGGCGCGCATCGACGCCCTGCTTTCCTACGCCGAAAGCGTACCGGCCGACCTGCGCGCGCTGGCGCGCGAGGTGTGGGACACGCGCCTGATCGACACCTATTCCTGCACCGAGGCCGGCATCCTCGCCCTGCAATGCCCAAGCCACGATCACTATCACCAGCAGGCGGAAACCGCCATCGTGGAGGTGCTGCGCGCCGACGGCAGCCCCTGCGCGCCGGGCGAGACCGGCCGCGTGGTCGTCACCGACCTGGTCAATTTCGCCATGCCGCTGATCCGCTACGAGCTGGGCGACTACGCCCAGGTGGGAGAAGCGTGCGGCTGCGGGCGCGGCCTGCCGGTGCTTACGCGCGTGGCCGGCCGCGAGCGCAACATGGCGGTGGACCCCACCGGGCGCCGCTTCTGGCCCTCGTTTCCCGAAGAGACCTGGTTCGACGCGGCGCCGCTGCGCGGCCTGCGGATGGTGCAGCATACGCCGCTGGAAATTGAGATTTGCTACGTGATGGAGCGCGAACTCGATGGCGCCGAGCGGGCGCGCCTGACGGCCGCGTTCCGCGACAACCTGGCCTACCCTTTCGAATTCCGCTATACCCGGGTGGCTTCCATCGCGCGCGCACCGGGCGAGAAGTTCGAGGAGTTCGTCAGCCTGTGCGCGCCCTAAAGGGACGCCACACTCAGCGCAGCACCCCAAGGGCCGCGCCGCGGCGGCGGATTCAGTTCGGGAGCGGCAGCCCCGCCACCAGCGCCTCGCGCACGATCTTGCCCGCGTCATTGCGCGGGATCTCGGCCACCAGCACGAATCGCCGCGGCACACGCGTGGCGTCGATGCGCTCCTTGCAGAACGCATGCAACGCCTCGATCAGCGCGGCGCCGGGCGCGGCGGGCACGCTCAGCGACACGCCCGACCGGTTGCCCCAGTCGTCGCCCCAGTGCGCTCCCCATTGCGTGCCCAGCCATACCCCGGCCGGCCCGCCCGCGCGGTTCGGCTCCCGCAACAGCGCGGGATCGCGCGGCACCACGAAGGCCACCGGCGCCTGGCCGGCCATCGGATCCGGCACCCCCACCAGGGCGGCATCGCGCACCTGCGCATGCTGGCGCAGCACCGCTTCGATATCGCCGGGCCAGATTTTCAGGCCGCCATGGTTGATCACGTCCGAACTGCGGCCGCGCAGCAGTACCTGGCCGTCGGCGGTGATACAGCCGACGTCGCCGGAAAAAAACCAGCCGTCGCGAAAGCGTTCCCGCGTGGCTTGCGGATTGTCCACGTAGCACTGGCACATCCAGGGCGTACGGAAGGCAAGCTCGCCGGTTTCCCCCGCCGGCAGGCTGCCGCCGGCGCCATCATCCACCCGCGCCTGAACACCCGGCTGCAGGCAGCCGACGCCGCCCGGTTGCGGCTCATCCTCCGGATTCAGCACCGTCAGCCTGCCGACCTCGTTGCAACCGAACACCACGTAGGTCCGCGCGCTCAGTTCGGCGCGCGCGGCGCGCACCTCTTCCGGCGCGATCATGTCGCCGATCAGTTGCAGCGAACGCAGCGGCGGCAGCGGCACCGCCGGGCTTACCAGCCAGCGGCGCAACTGCCAGGGCGAGGCTGAAATGCTGGTCACCGCGAAGTGGGCAAGCACCGCCGCCAGCTCCGCGCGCGTCTCGCCCAGGGGCGCGGCGACAAAGCAGCCGCCGCTGGCCAGGGAATGGAACAGCTGGCGCATGCCCACGCCGGAAGGCCAGGGCACCGCGGCCATCTGGCGATCGTCGCGGCCCAGGCCGACCGCCAGGGCGGCGGCGCGCATGTTGCCGAAGAACTGGGCATGCGTATCCAGGAAGGCCTTGGCCGCGCCCGCGGTGCCGGAGGTAAAGCGGTATAGAAAAGGGGCATCGGGCAGGTCGGCGCGCGGCGGCACGTGCGCATCGAGGCGGAACTCCATCGGGGTGAAGCGGCCGATGTCGAGCACTTTCGCCTCGCCCACGTCCACCTCGTCGCCGCCGGCCAGCACCCAATGCGCGCCGTAGCGCCGGATCATCGCCAGGCGCGCCTGCAGCGGCACCTCGGGAAACAGCGGCAAGGCGCGCGCGCCCAGCCAGGCGAGCGCGCACAGCAATTCCAGGCAGCGGCGCGCGCGGCCCGGCTCGGGGTCCAGCGGCAGCGCCACGGTTTCGCCGGGCGCCACGCCCTGGCGCCTCAGCCAGGCCGCGCCGCGCCGCATGGCGGTAAGCAACTGGCCGTAGCTGAGCACGCCCTGGTAGTCGACATAGGCGGCGCGGTGCGGGCTGGCGGCGGCGTAGTGCTCCAGAGCCGCGGCAATGCCCTGAACGGGCGCCAGCTCCGAGTCGTCTTGTGGGGGAAATGCGGAGTCGCTCATCGAATCGGAACAGCATACCTCGAATAATTTGCCATGGAGCAGCTAGAGCGGCGCGCCATCCGCAGCGCGCCGCGGCAGGGCAAGCAAGGCGTCGCGCAATACCTTGCCGTTCTCGTTGCGCGGGATGCTGTCGGTCAGGAAGAACCACCGCGGCATGCGCGAGCCATCGATGCGCTCGAGGCAAAAAACCTCCAGGTCGGCAATGTTGAACGGCGCGTGCCACACGATAAAGGCGGCGGGCGCCTGCCCCGCCAGCGGGTCGGGCAAACCGGCGACGGCGGCATCGAGTACGGCGGGATGCTGCTTGAGCACCGCCTCGATATCCTCCGGCCAGATTTTCACGCCGCCGTAGTTGATCAGGTCCTGGGTGCGCCCGCGCAGGGTCAGGCATCCCCGCGCGTCCACGCTGCCCGCGTCACCCGGGTAGAACCAGCCGCCGCGGAAACGCTCGCGCGTGGCCTGCGAGTTGCCGGTGTACTCATGGCACATCCAGGGCGTGCGGTAGGCCAGCTCGCCGACTTCGCCGGGGGGCAGCGCGCCACCAGCGCCGTCGTCGACACGCACCTCCACGCCCGGCTGCAGGCGTCCGACGCAGCCGGGCTCGGCCGCGTCGCCGGGACCGAGCAGGGCGATGGCACCAACTTCGTTGCAGCCGTAGTCCACGTACAGGTTGGGGGTGATTGCGGCACGCACCGCCTCCACCTCGCCGGCGGAGATGAAGGCGCCGATCGCGCTAAGGGAACGCAGCGCCGGCATCGGCCCGGCGTGCTGCGGGCCTTGCAGCAGACGGCGCAATTGCCAGGGGGAGGCGTACATGCGGGTGATACCGTGGCGCGCGATCGATCCGGCCAGCTCCTGCAGCGGCTCGGCCAGAAGCACCGCGACATAGGCGGCGCCGATCGCATGCACCCGCATCATGTAGCGCATACCCATGCCTGCCGGCCAGGGCACCGGTGCCATCAGGCGATCGCTGCTGTCGGCACCGAGGGACTGCATGACGGCCACCGACTTCTCGATCACCTGGCGGTGCGTGGGCAGCAACACCTTGGGCATGCCCGTGGTGCCGGAGGTGAACAAGTAGACGCAGGGCGCATCCGGATCAATGTCGGGCAGGGACGCTCGATCCAGGGTGGCGTCGGCCGGATCAAAGCCGCCCGAGTCCAGCGTACGCGCGCCCGCCACCCGCGGCGGCGCGCCGGCAGCCAGCAACCACGCCGCGCCAAACCGCTCCAGCAGTGCGACCCGCACCGTCAGGGGAGTTTCGGGCGGAAGCGGCAGGCAGACCGCGCCGGCATAGCCGATCGCATATAACATGGCGGCGACGCCACTCGCGCTTTGTGCCCGTGCATCCAGCGATAGCGCGACGATGTCGCCGGGACGCACTCCCTGGCGCGCCAGCCAGCCCGCAGCGCGCCGGGAGACCATGTGCAAATCACCGTAGCCGATCACCCCTTCGTTGTCGACATACGCGGACGCTTGCGGCCGAGCGACCGCATGCAGCGCGAGCGCGGCGCAGACGCTGGCCGGTGCCGCGTTCATGCCGGCTCCCGGGCCGCGCGCGGCTGCTGCGCCAGCGCGGCGCAGCGCGCGGCGATCGCCGCGACGATCTGCGCCTGCGTGGTCCCACCATGACGGAAACGAAAGCCCTGCGCGGCGCGCCCGAAGCCGGGCTCGGTGAACAGGCGGGTCAGGAGCGCGCCGGCCCGCGTGGTCTGCGTCGCCAACAGGCCCAGGCCGGCGCCGAGGCGCTCGACGTTGTACTGGGTGATGCCCTGCTCGCCGAATTCGGGCGCCACCAGCAGGGGCTTGCCGGCCAGCAGGGCCGCGCAGACCGTACCGTGCCCGCCACCGCATACCACCAGGTCGCATTGCGCCGTCACCGCCTCGATGTCCAGGGGGCCTGCGCTGAAACGCAAGGCCGGCGTTTCAAGCGCGGCGCGCGCGGCGGGCGCCAGGCCCGGGCAATAGGCCAGCACGGCGCAGCGCTTGCGGCGCAGCGCACGCAGCAAGGGTTCGGTCTGCACCTGCCCCGCCTTGAGATAGGCGAACACGCGCGGGCCGGGCAAGTCCGGCCATTGCGGCGCGGCGCCGGATTCGGCGCCCAGCACCACGCCCCAGCGCGGCCGGTTGCGCTGGGGATAATGATCCAGCTCGGCATAAGTGGTGACGAAGTCTTCGTCGACTGCGTGAAATTGCGCCATCGAGGCAAGGGGCGCGGCGCCGAATGCCGCCAGGGCCCCGTTCGCACTGTCCAGCACCCGGCGCACCGCGCTAGCGCCGCGCTGCGCGTCGTGCGGCTCCCAGAAATGCAGCGGCGGTTCCGGGTCGGCGGCGGGCGGGCAGCAAAAGCCGGTGCCGATGCGCGCGCACGGCAGGTTCAAGCTGCGCGCCGCGAGCATGGCGGTGGGGGCATGGTCGGCGACCACCAGGTCCGGCCGCGCCTGCTCCAGCAGGGCGCGCCAGTCGCGCAGCAAGGCAGTCAGCGTGGGCACGTCGTGATAGCCGTGCCGCAGCAACACCTCGCTATAGAACAACTGGTCCTGCGGCAGGCCGTCGGCGCTGCCGGCAAAAGCGGGCGCGCGGTACAGCGGATCCATGCGGTCGCGCAGCAACAGATGCGCCGGATTGGAGTCGGTCAGCGCCCAACTGATCCCGCAGCCGCGCGCATCAAGCGCGCGCGCCAGCGGCACGAAGCGGCTGACGTGGCCCAGGCCGGCGCCTAGTTCCCATGCGTAGAGGATGCGTTTCAATGGGGTGGTGCGTCGCGTTGCGAAAGCGGGAGAGTTGCGAGTGTAACAATCCGCGCCGCCGGCGGCCGGGACGGGCAGATGCGGCGCCCCGGCGGTGCCGGCGAAAAAGAAAAAGCCCGGCACCAGATGCCGGGCTTTTGAAGGGGTCCGCTCCCCGCGGAAACAGCCAATGCGGGAGGGAGCAGCATACGAGGATGCTCCCGCGGTTCGCGGATTGAAGCTGAGCGTTTGCGCCGGTAAAGAAGGGCCGCGTCCGTGCGTTACGGATTCGCGGGCGCGGCCCGGTCTGGCATCGCCGCAGCCATCGCTGCGCGCGCGCCGGCACTACGCTTGAAACTTGTGTTGCGCCCGCAAAATTACAAGGGAGATATTGACAAAATCACAACCGCCCCGCGAGATAAACGCCACCTTCTCGCTGAAATCGGGGGTTGCCAAGGGGGCCGGAGCCCACTTACTCAATATCCCCCAAGATCACTTGGCGGCTTTTTTCGCGGCAGGCTTTTTCGCCGGGGCTTTCTTGGCGGCGGGCTTCTTGGCGGCGGCGGACTTGCGCGGCGCGGCAGCCTTGCTGGCCAGCTTGGCGGAGAGTTCGTCGACGCGGCGCGCCAGGCCCTCGACTTCGCGGGCGGTGGGCACACCCAGGCGCTTGAGCGAACGGGAGACGCGGTCTTCGAACACCTGCTCGAGCTTGTCCCAGGTTTCGGTGGCGGCGGACTGCGCGCGGCTGGACAGCTCGGTGGCCTTCTTGCTGACGGTCCCGGTGACCTCGGCGACCTTGCCTTCGGCGATGCCGCGGGTCTTCTTGTGCAGGGTCTCGCCTTCCTTGACCAGGGCCTCAAACACCTTGCCGCCCTCTTCCTGCGCCTTCGAGAAGGCGCCCAGGCCGGCCAGCCAGATCTGCTGGGCGGAGTCGCGCACGGTCTGCACGAGCTGGTTGTCAGATTTGGCGGCTTGCGCCAGTTCCTTGAGTTTCTTGGCCATGTTGATTTCCTTTCCGGTTGGAGCGGGCGCAAGGGACTTATGCGCCTGCCTGAAGATGGATTGACGTGTTGCCGGACCGGCGCGCTTGCGCGCCTGCCTTGTCCATGGAAAGCATCTTAGGCTTGCGCTCTAGAGAGCGCATACTAAAAACCGCTCTTTTTCTAGAGGGCGGACTCTAGGAAGGCGGCGCCGGTTCAGGCCGCCGGTTTCAGGCCAAGATGGCGCGCGGCGAATTCGCCGGCGGGCAACGGCAGGCTGGTGAGGTAGCCCTGGTATTGGTCGCAGCCGAATTCGCGCAGCAGTTCGAGCTGCTCCTTCTTTTCCACCCCCTCGGCGATCAGGGTCAGGTTCAGCGCCTTGCCCATGCTGATGATGGCGCGCGTGATGGCGACATCGTCGGGATCGGTGAGCAGGTCGGTAACAAAGGAGCGGTCGATCTTGAGCTTGTCGATGGCATAGCGCTTCAGGTAGCTCATCGAGGAATAGCCGGTGCCGAAATCGTCGATCGCCAGCGACAGGCCGAGATTGCGCAGGCCTTCGAGGGTGTCGGCGGCAGCGGCCTGGTCCATCAGCACGCTTTCGGTGAGTTCAAGTTCGAGATAGCGCCCGTCCAGCCCGGTCTGCGAGAGGATGTGGCCGACCTCGGCGACCAGGTGGCCGCGCCGGAACTGCACTGCCGAGACGTTGACGGCCACCGGCACGGCCGGCGCCCCCTGCTGCTGCCAGGCACGGTTCTGCCGGCACGCTTCGGCCAGCACCCACTGGCCGATCGGAATGATCAGGCCGCGGCTTTCGGCAAAGGGGATGAACTCGGCGGGCTCCAGCAGGCCATGCTCGGGATGGCGCCAGCGGATCAGCGCTTCGATGCCGATCAGCGCGCCATCGGCGACGTTGACCTGCGGCTGGTAATGCAGCACGAACTCGCCGCGGCTGAGGGCCTCGCGCAGCTTGGTCTCCTTGACCAGCGCATCGTGGGCCGCCTGCGCCAGGCCGGGGGCGAAAAACTGGTAGTTGCCGCGGCCGTTTTCCTTGGCGCTGTACATGGCGGCGTCCGCCGCGCGCACCAGCTCGTCGGCATTGGCGCCGTCGCGCGGGTAGACGCTGATGCCGATCGAGGGGCTGACGTAGATGGGGCGGCCCTCCAGCATGGCCGGGCCGGAGATGGCGGCGATCAGCTTGCCGGCGACGTTGGCGGCGTCGCCGGCCGAATCGAGGTCGGACAGGACGACCAGGAATTCGTCGCCGCCCAGGCGCGCCACCACGTCGGTCTCGCGCAGCAGGCCGCGGATGCGCTGGGCGATCTCCTTGAGCAGGGCGTCGCCGGCGGCGTGGCCGAGCGAATCGTTGACCGTCTTGAAGTGGTCCAGGTCGAGGAACAGGATGGCCACGCCGCTGCCGTGGCGCTTGGCCAGCGCCAGGGTATGGTCGAGGCGCTCGACCAGCTGGGTGCGGTTCGGCAGGCCGGTGAGCACGTCGTGGTGCGCGAGGTACTGGATGCGCGCCTCGGCGCGCTTGCGGTCGCTGATGTCGCGCATCACGCCCAGGCGCGAGACCTCGTCGCCCAGGCGCAGGGTCTTGCCGACCATCTCCACCGGGATGCGCCGGCCGTCACGGTGGATCACTTCGGATTCGTAGGGCGTCTCCAGGCCGGCACGGATGTAGTCGGCCACTTCCTGGTGACGCTCGGAAGGCACGAACTCCAGGGTGTTGTGCCCGACCATCTCCTCACGCGAGTAGCCGACGATCACCAGCAGCGCCTCGTTGACGTCGGTGAGCAGGCCGTTCTTGTGAAAGAAGATGCCCTCCGCGGTGGCGGCGGCGAACTTGCGCATCCGCTCTTCGCTGTCGCGGATCGCCTGCTCGGCCAGGTAATGCCCGGTGATGTCGTTGATCAGCACGAACACGCCGACCTGGCGGCCGAGCGGGTCGAAGTGCGGGATCAGGTTGACCTCGATGTAGCGCCGCTCGCCGGAGGGTAGCATCTGCGGGCGGATGTATTCGACCTTTTCGCCCTTGCGCACCCGCTCGACGTGCCCTTCGATCAGCGCCCAGGCAGCCTCGCCGATCACCTCGCGCACGGTATGGCCGATGATGTCGTCGACGTTCCAGCCGTTGGCCTGCGCGTACTGGCGGTTCGAGAACAGGCAGCGCATCTCGGCCGGCTCGTAATAGGCGATCAGCGCCGGCACCTGGTTGGCGATGGTGCGCAGCAGCGACTCCTGCTGGGTCGGCGTGCTGATCTGCGCTGGCGGATTCGGCTTGCTGGTCGGCGGGTTCATGCGTGGGCGGCAATTCGGCAAAGCCATTTGGCGAGAACCGCCTCCGGAACCCTCCCGCCCGGACGCGCGCGCCCTTGCCGGGCTGACCGCTTATCTTTTTACGCTACCGATTATGCCTGTTGCCGGCCGGCGCCGCAGTCATCCGGACGTCAATTATTGTTTCCGCAAAAGTTGTATGATAAGCATACATATAGACCACTTTTGTCGTCCGCGCCCGCCGCGCCGCACGGGCCGACCAGCCCTTTTTCACCTCCCTCCCTTCCGTCCAGACCGCCATGCGCGACGATTTCGCCTTCGCCCCCTTGGCCGGCACCCCCAACCTGGCCGAGCAGGTGGCGGCGGCGCTGCGCGAACGCATCGGCCTGGGGATGCATGCGCCGCAGACGCGCCTGCCGGCCGAGTCGGCGCTGGCGCTGCAGTTCGGGGTGTCGCGCACGGTGGTGCGCGAGGCGGTGTCGCGCCTGAAGTCCGAAGGCCTGCTGGCTTCGCGCCAGGGTAGCGGGGTGTTCGTGCGCAAGGATGCGCAGTTGCGCCCCCTGAGCATAGACGCGCAGGCGGCGCGCACCGAGATTTCGGTGCTGCAGATCGCCGAGCTGCGCCGCGCCATCGAGGCCGACGCGGCGGCGCTGGCCGCGGCGCGCCGCGACAAGAGCGATATTGCCGCGATGCGGGCCGCGCTGAAGGACATTGACCGCGCGGTAGCGCGCGGCGAGGACGGGGTGGCCGACGACGTGCGCTTCCATCGCCTGATCGCGGCGAGCGCGCGCAATCCCTATTTCATTTCGGTGCTGGCCTTCCTGGGCCAGTACCTGAACGGCGCCACCCGCGTGACCCGCGCCAATGAGGCGCGGCGCGCCGATTTCGCGCAAGCGGTCAAGGCCGAGCACGCGGCGGTGCTGGCCGCCATCATCGACGGCGACCCCAAGGCGGCGCGCCGCGCCGCCGCGCGCCACATGGACAACGCGGTACGGCGCATCCGCCTGGCCGGGGCGGATTTCTGGGATGTGCAGAACAGCATGCCCGCCGCGCCGATTCTGGAGGAGGAGGCATGAGCCCTGTCGTCGATCGTATCCCCGTCGATCGTATCCCTGTTGATCGTATCCCCGTCACCCACGTCGGTTCGCTGCCGCGCTCCCAAGCCGTGCTCGATGCGCTGATCGCGATGGAAAGCGACGCCGGCATGGACAGTGCCGCGTTCGACGCGGTAATGTTCGACGCGGTAATGCGGGGCGCCGTCCGCGAGGTGGTGGCGCGCCAGCGCGAGGCGGGCATCGACGTGGTCTCCGATGGCGAGCAGAGCAAGGCCAGCTACGCCAACTACATCCGCCACCGCCTGAGCGGTTTCGGCGACCGCGGCCCGGCCATGCGCGGCGCCGACCTGACCGATTTTCCGGGATTTTTCGCCCGCCTGAAGGAGCGCAAAAACGGCGCGCTGCGCCTGCACCGGCCTTGCTGCGTCGGGCCGGTGGCGGTGCGCGACGAGGCGCCGCTGCGCGCCGACATCGAGCGTTTCAAGGCGGCGCTGGCCGACACCGGCAGTCCCTACGGCTTCATGAACGCGGCCTCGCCCGGGGTGATCGCGGTGTTCCAGCCGAACCGCTACTACCCCACTCAAGCGGACTACCTCGAAGCCCTGGGCGCGGCGATGCGCGCCGAATACCAGGCCATCGCCGAAGCCGGCGTGCAATTGCAGATCGATTGCCCGGACCTGGCGATGGCGCGCCACCTGGTTTATGGGGACCTGAGCGACGATGAATTCCTGGTGCACGCCGCCACGCAAGTCGAGGTGCTGAACCACGCGCTGGCCGGCATCGCGCCGGCGCGGGTGCGCATGCACCTGTGCTGGGGCAACTACGAAGGGCCGCATCACCGCGACATTCCACTGGAGAAAATCTTTGCCCTGGTGATGAAGGTGAACGCCGGCACATTGCTTTTCGAGGCCGCCAACCCGCGCCATGCGCACGAATGGCAGGTGTTTCGCGAATTCGCGCGCCTGATCCCGGAGGACAAGGTGCTGGTGCCGGGCGTGATCAGCTCGACTTCCAACTACATCGAGCATCCGCGCCTGATCGCCGAGCGCCTGCTGCATTTCGCCGACATCGTCGGCCGCGAGCGGGTGATGGCTGGTTCGGACTGCGGCTTTTCCACTTTCGCCGGCGACGGCCTGGTCGACCCGGATATCTGCTACGCCAAGTTCCGCGCCATGGCCGAGGGCGCGGCGATGGCCGGCGATCAACTATGGGGCCGCAACTACACGGCACGCCCGGTGCGCCCGGGACACATCCACATGAAAGGTCTGCATTTATGAGCAACAAGCCGGTGGTCGGGGTGATCGGCCTGGGGACGATGGGCATGGGCGCGGCGCAGTCGCTGCTGCGCGCCGGCTTTGCGGTGCATGGCTGCGACGTGCGGCCCGAGATCATTGCCAGGCTGGTGGCGGAGGGCGGCCTGGCCTGCGCGAACCCGCGCGAGCTGGGCGAGAAGTGCGACGCGATCGTCACCCTGGTGGTGAATGCCGAGCAGACTGATACGGTGCTGTTCGGCAAGGACGGCGCGGCGGCGGGACTCAAGCCCGGCTCGGTGGTGATCGCCAGCGCGACGGTGGCGCCGGAATATTCGGAACGGCTGGCCAAACGCCTGGGCGAAACGGGCATCCTGATGCTCGACGCACCGGTCTCCGGGGGCGGTGCCAAGGCGCAAGCGGGGCAGATGACGATGATGACGTCCGGGCCACCCGAGGTGTACGCCAAGCTCGAGGGAGTGCTGGCCGGCATGGCGGGCAAGGTATACCGCCTGGGCGCGGCGCACGGACTGGGTTCGAAGGTGAAAATCGTCAACCAGTTGCTCGCCGGCGTGCACATCGCGGCGGCGGCGGAAGCGATGGCCTTGGGGCTGCGCGAGGGGGTGGACCCGGACGCGCTGTTCGAGGTGATCACCCACAGCGCGGGCAACTCGTGGATGTTCGAGAACCGTGTGCCGCACATCCTCAAGGGCGACTACACGCCGCTCTCGGCAGTGGACATTTTCGTCAAGGACCTGGGGCTGGTGCTGGACACCGCGCGCAAGAGCAAATTCCCGCTGCCGCTGTCGGCGGCGGCGCACCAGATGTACATGATGGCATCCACCGCCGGCCACGGCCGCGAGGACGATGCGGCGGTGATCAAGATTTTCCCCGGCATCGAGTTGCCTGGACACGAAAAAGCCGAACGATGACAGGAAACAATATGCTGCTCGGCTGCATCGCGGACGATTTCACCGGCGCCACCGATCTTGCCAACATGCTGGTCAAGGGCGGCATGCGCACGGTGCAGACCATCGGGGTGCCCAAGCTGGCACCGCAAGAGGCGGATGCGGTGGTGGTGGCGCTGAAGTCGCGCACCATCGCGCCGCAAGAAGCGGTGGCGCAATCCCTGGCCGCGCTCCAGTGGCTGCGGGCGCAGGGCTGCAAGCAGTTCTATTTCAAATATTGCTCCACTTTCGACTCGACCCCGCGCGGCAATATCGGCCCGGTCACCGACGCATTGATGGATGCGCTGGGCACGGACTTCACCATCGCCTGCCCTGCCTTCCCCGAAAACGGCCGCACCATCTTCCGCGGCTACCTGTTCGTCGGCGACGTGCCGCTCAACGAATCCGGCATGAAGGACCACCCCCTCACGCCGATGAACGACGCCAACCTGGTGCGCGTGCTGCAGGCGCAGACCGCGCGCAAGGTCGGGCTGATCGGGTACGACGCGGTCAGCGCCGGCGCCGACACGATGGCCGGGCGCATCGCGGCGCTGCGCAAGAGCGGCGTGGCGATGGCGGTGGTCGATGCGGTGTCGGATGCCGATCTGCACACGATCGGCGAGGCCTGCGCCGACCTGCCGCTGATCACCGCCGGTTCCGGCGTCGCGCTCGGCCTGCCCGCCAACTTTCGCCGCGCCGGGTTGCTCAGACACGAAAGCTCCGCCGCGAAACTGCCGCGCATCGAGGGCATGGCGGCCGTGGTCTCGGGTAGCTGTTCGGTGGCGACCAATGCACAGGTGGCCGAGTGGAAAAAGGAGCGCCCGGCGTTCCGCATCGATGCCTTGAAGCTGGCCGCCGGCGAACCGCAGGTAACCCAGGCTCTTGCCTGGGCGCGCGAACGCATCGCGCAGGAGCCGGTCCTGATTTACGCGACCAGTGCGCCGGATGAAGTCAAGGCCGTGCAGGCGCAACTCGGCGTCGAGCGCGCGGGCACGCTCATCGAGGAGGCGCTCTCCGCTGTCGCGCGGGGACTGGTCGAAAGCGGGGTGCGCAAGCTGGTGGTGGCGGGCGGCGAAACATCGGGCGCGGTAGTGAACAAGCTGGGCGTCGCCAGCCTGCGCATCGGCCCGCAGATCGACCCCGGCGTGCCCTGGACCGTGAGCGAAGGCGCGGCGGCCACGCCCGAGCCCCTCGCGCTGGCGCTCAAGTCCGGCAACTTCGGCAGCGTCGATTTCTTCGCCAAGTCGCTGGCGCAATTGGGTTAGCCCATGAGCGAGGAATCCCGCCTGCGCGAGCAGATCTGCAGCACGGCCAAATCGATGTTCGACCGTGGCCTGACCCACGGCAGCACCGGCAACATCAGCGCGCGCGTGGACGACGGCTGGCTGCTTACGCCCACCGGCGCCAGCCTGGCGACCCTGGACCCGGCGCGCCTCTCCAAGCTCGACTGGGACGGCAGGCTGGTCTCGGGCGACGCGCCATCAAAGGAAAATTTCCTGCATCTGGGCATGTACCGGGAGCGCCCCGCCAATGGCGCGGTGGTGCATCTGCACTCCACCCATTCGGTCGCGGTTTCGCTGCTTGAAGACATCGACCCGAACGACGTGCTGCCGCCGCTGACCGCCTACTACGTGATGCGCATCGGCAGCCTGCCGCTGGTGCCCTACTTCGCGCCCGGCGACATGAAGCTGGCCGATGCGGTGCGCCGCTTCGCCGGCAAGCACCACGCCCTGCTGCTCGCCAACCATGGCCCGGTGGTGGGCGGCGCCAGCCTCTCCGTCGCCGCCGATGCGGTCGAGGAGCTGGAAGCGACCGCAAAATTGTTCCTGTTGTTGCAGGGCAGGCGCATCCGCGCCCTGACCGAGGCGCAGGTCGCCGAGCTGCGCGCCAAATTCCCGATCAAATAAATCAAATTCCGCAGGAGACCTCATGCCCCGTTTCGCCGCCAACCTGTCGATGATGTACAACGAAGTGCCTTTCCTGGACCGCTTCGCCGCCGCCGCGAAGGACGGCTTCAAGGCTTTCGAATGCTTGTTTCCCTACGAATTCGACGCAAAAGAAATCCGCCGGCGCATGGACGACGCGGGCCTGATCAATGTGCTGTTCAATGGCCCGCCAGGCGACTGGAGCCAGGGTGAGCGCGGCCTGGCCTCCCTGCCCGGCCGCGAGGACGAATTCAAGCGCAGCATCGACACTGCCCTCAAGTACGCGCAGACGATGGGTACGCCGACCCTGCACGTGATGTGCGGCCTGATCGCCCCTAGCGGCGACCGCGCCAGGCATCGCGAGACCTACATCCGCAACCTGCGCTGGGCCGCCGAGCAATGCGCCGGCGCGGGCGTGACGGCGGTGATCGAGCCGATCAACACGCGCGACATCCCCGGCATGTTCCTCAACTATCAGGCCGATGCGCACGCGGTGGTGCAGGCGGTGGGCGCCTCCAACCTCAAGGTGCAGATGGACCTGTACCACTGCCAGATCGTCGAGGGCGATCTGGCGATGCGCATGCGCCAGTACCTGCCCACCGGCCATGTCGGCCACATGCAGATCGCCGGGGTTCCACAGCGCCATGAGCCGGATGTGGGCGAACTCAACTACCCGTATCTGTTCGAAGTGATCGACGAACTCGGCTACACCGGCTGGATCGGCTGCGAGTACCGGCCCAAGGGCAATACCAGCGCCGGGCTGGGCTGGGTCAAGCCATATTTGTAGTCAGCGCGCCGCGGCTGAGCCGCTTATATGCAACAAATTTGTTGCATATTATTCCGGATGATGTAATATGCAACTTTATTGTTGCGTATTTCCGCAACGCTGGACTCCAAGGAGCGGACATGACCTCATCCACCGACCGCATCGAGAAGCGGGTTTTGCTCAAGGCTTCGCGCGCGCGCATCTGGCGCGCCTTGTCCAACGCCGAGGAATTCGGCGACTGGTTCGGCGTCAATCTGAAGGGCCAGACCTTCGCCCCCGGCCAGGAGACGCGCGGGCAGATCACCTACCCCGGCTTCGAGCATGTGGTATTCACCATCCGCATCGAGCGCATGGAGCCGGAACGCCGGCTCTCGTTCCACTGGCATCCCTACGCGGTCGACACGAAAGTCGACTACGCCGCCGAGGAGCCGACCTTGGTGGTGTTCGAACTGGAGGAGGCGCCGGGCGGCGTCCTGCTGACCGTGGTCGAATCGGGCTTCGACAAGGTGCCGGCGCACAGGCGCACCGAGGCCTTCCGCATGAATACCGGCGGCTGGGAGGAGCAGATGAAAAACATCGCCAGGCATGTCGCCGCCTAAGGCCGTGGCCACCCCGGCCGAGCGCCTGCGCCGCGCCGCGCCGGTATTCGCCGCCTTGGGCGACGAGACCCGCCTGCGCCTGGTGGCGGTGCTGTGCGCCGGCGGCGCGCTGTCGATCGCGCAGCTCACCGACGGCACCGAGATCACCCGCCAGGCCGTTACCCGGCACCTGCAGGTGTTGGCCGAGGCCGGGCTGGTCCGCGACGTCAAGGCCGGGCGCGAGCGCCTGTGGGAATTCGAGGCAGCACGCCTGGAAGAGGCGCGCCGCTCGCTCGATTCGATCTCGAAGCAGTGGGACGTGGCGCTGGAGAAGCTGCGCCGCGTGGTGGAGGACTGAGGCGCCCGCCCTATTTCAGGGTGGCGAAGAAGTCGAGAATCTCGCGCCCCAGGATCTCTTCCCCGGTGTTGAAATGCGCGACGATCGAGATATGGTTGTGCCCGGTCAGGCGCACGTAGCGCGGCGCGCGGCGGCGCGCCAGGGCGATGCGCCAGGCCGCCTCCATGCCGTAGATGTCGAGCAGCGGGTTCTCGAACTCGGCGTTGACCAGCATCACCGGCAGGTCGGACTCGCCGGCGAAGGTGACCGGTGAGCGCAGGTCGTAGGCCATCGGATCGTCGCCCCAGTAGGCCTTGACCCCGCCGGCGTTCGGGTTCTCCGCCGACACGTCGGCGCGCAGGCGGGCGGAGATCAGCACCATGCCTTTCAGGTCGCGGCCGAAGTATTTCGATTCCGGGTCCCAGGCATAAGCGGCCACATGGGTGGCGCCGGCCGAGTGGCCGACGAGGAAGATCTGTTCCGGGTCGCCGCCGAAGCCGGCCGCATGGCTTTTCACCCAGGCCACCGCCTCGGCCATGTCGTCGGTGGCGCCGGGATAGGTCGCCTCGGGCGCCAGGCGGTATTCGAGGTTGATGCCGAGCATGCCCTGGCGCGCGAACCAGTAAAGCACGTTGTCGTACACCTCGGGGCTGACGCGCTTGTCGCCGCGGATGAAGGCGCCGCCATGTACGAAAATCACCACCGGCATCCTGCTTTTTCCCGCCGGGCGGAAGATGTCCAGCACCTGGCGCGGGTGGCGGCCGTAGGCCAGGTCGTGGACTTTTTCGATGCCGTCCTTGGGCGCCTTGGCGAGGATGGGATCGTAGATCGCCAGCACCTGGTCGCGGTGTTTCTGGATGTCGCGGCCCCAGACGGGGCCGATTTCGGCCATCAGTTTGCGGGCGGGTTCGGGCAGGGTTTCCAAGGGTCGGCTCATGCGGGCATTCTACCGTCCGCACTGTAATTGCCGCGCCGCGCTTGCCCTTACGCCCGTCTTTAGCCATCATAGCGCCGGGAGCAGCAAAAAAGACCATTGGAGACAAGAACGATGAGCACCAACTACTTCGTCACCGGCGCGTCGGGCTTCATCGGCAAGCGCCTGGTAAAAAAAATTCTTGAGCGCGAAGGCACGGTGGTCTATTACCTGTCGCGCGCGGCCGGCGTCAAGGGCGACAAGCAGCGCGCCGCGCTGATGGCGCATTGGGGCGTGGACGCCGAGGCCGCGCATCCGCGCGCTATCGCCGTGATGGGCGACCTGACCCAGCCGGAGCTGGGCATCTCCCCGGTGGACAAGAAAAAGCTCTCCGGCAAGGTGCGCCACTTTTTCCATCTCGCCGCCATCTATGACCTCAAGGCCTCCGCCGAGGAGCAGCAGGCGGTGAACAACGAGGGCACGCGCAACGCGGTGAACCTGGCCAATGCGATCAAGGCGGGTTGTTTTCACCACGTCAGCTCGATCGCCGCCGCCGGCTTGTATGAAGGCGTGTGGCGCGAAGACATGTTCGACGAAGCCGAAAACCTCGACCACCCCTACTTCGCCACCAAGCACGAGTCCGAAGGCATCGTGCGCAAGGAAGCCGCCACGCCCTGGCGCGTCTACCGCCCCGGCATGGTGGTGGGCGACTCCAGGACCGGCGAGATGGACAAGATCGACGGCCCCTACTATTTCTTCAAGCTGATCCAAAAGCTGCGCAAGCTCCTGCCACCGTGGATGCCGACCATCGGCATCGAAGGCGGGCGCATCAACATCGTGCCGGTCGACTACGTGGTGGACGCGATGGATCACATCGCGCACCTGGACAAGGGCGACGGCCGCGCCTTCCACCTGACCGACCCCAATCCCCACCGCGTCGGCGAGGTGTTGAACATCTTCGCCAAGGCCGCGCACGCCCCGCGCATGGAGATGCGCATCAACGCGGCGCTGTTCGGCTTCATCCCGCGCGGGGTGAAGAAGAGCGTGATGTCGCTCACCCCGGCGCGGCGCATCCGCCAGGCGATCATGAAAGACCTCGGCCTGCCGGAGGAGATGTTCCAGTTCATCAACTACCCGACGCGTTTCGATGCACGCGACGCGGAACGGGCGCTCAAGGGCAGCGGCATCACCTGCCCGAACCTGAAGGACTACGCCTGGGTGCTGTGGGACTACTGGGAGCGCCACCTGGACCCGGACCTGATGATCGACCGGACGCTCAAGGGCAAGGTGCGCAGCCGCGTGGTGATGATCACCGGCGGCTCTTCCGGCATTGGCCTGGCCACGGCCAAGAAGGTGGCGGAAGCCGGCGCCGTGGTGGTGATCGTCGCGCGCGATGCTGAAAAACTCGCCGAGGCGCAGAAAGAGATAGAGGAATGCGCCAAGAACGGCGGCCGTGTGTTCACCTATTCGGCTGACGTCGGCGACGAAGCGTCCTGCGCCAAGTTCGCCACCACGGTGATCGAAAAGCACGGCGGGGTCGACATCCTGGTCAACAATGCCGGCCGCTCGATCCGCCGCGCCATCGAGAACAGCTACGACCGCTTTCACGACTACGAGCGCACCATGGCGGTCAACTATTTCGGCGCGCTGCGCGTAACCATGGCCTTTCTGCCCGGCATGACGAAAAAGCACAAGGGCCACGTGATCAACATTTCCTCCATCGGGGTGCTCACCAACGCGCCGCGCTTCTCGGCCTACGTGGCCTCGAAATCGGCGCTGGATGCATTCACCCGCTGCGCCGCTTCCGAGTTCGCCGACACCGGCGTGAAATTCACCACCATCAACATGCCGCTGGTGCGCACGCCGATGATCGCGCCCACCAAGATCTACAACAACGTGCCGACCCTCTCGCCCGAGGAAGCCGCCGACCTGATCTGCGGCGCCATGGTCTACGAGCCGGTGCGCGTAGCCACCCGCCTGGGCATTTTTGGCGAAGTGCTGCATGCGCTGCTGCCGCGCATCGCGCAGATCACCATGAACACCAGCTTCCGCATGTTCCCGGATTCGGACGCCGCCAAGAAGGGCAAGGAAGGCGCGGCCGCCTCAAGCGAACCGACGGCGGACCAGGTGGCGTTCCAGCAGTTGCTGCGGGGGATCCACTTCTAGGGAAACGCTGATCAAGTGGGCTACGCCCCCTTAACAACCCCCGATTCCAGAGCGAAGGTAATGTCGCCTCGCGCGGATTTCGGGACTTATTCAGCGCTTCCCTGGGAAGTCGAAAAAAGTACACCCCTACTTTTTTCGAGGCTGATCTGCAAGAAATCGCCGGCCTCATTTGCCAAAGCGCCGGTCGATTTCTTGGACGAAAGGGCTACGAAAAGTCCAAAGCGAAAATCGGCGGTATCATGCCGCCGCCATGAAAGAGTATTACGCCCAGCGCGCGCCCGAGTACGAGGCGATCTACGGCAAGCCCGAGCGGCAGCCGGAACTCGCGGTATTGAAGGATTGGCTGGCCGCGCAGGTGCGCGGCCGCCGGGTGCTTGAGGTGGCCTGCGGCACCGGCTACTGGACCATGGTGGCGGCCCAGACCGCGCAGTCGATCGCTGCCTACGACATCAACGAAGAGACCCTGGCAATTGCCCGCGCCAAGGAATTGGGCGCGCACGTGGCGTTCTCCCTTGGCGATGCCTACGCGCCAACACCCGGCGACCACGACTGCGTGCTCGCCGCCTTCTGGTGGTCCCACATTCCGAAATCGCGCATCGCCGGCTTTGTCTCCGCCCTGGCGGCGGCGGCCAGACCGGGGGCGCGCCTGCTTCTCCTGGACAACGCCTACGCCGCCGGCAGCAGCACGCCGATCGCGCGCACCGACAGCGAAGGCAATATGTATCAGCGCCGCAAACTGGCCGACGGCAGCACCCACGAGGTGCTGAAGAATTTTCCCGACCGCGCCAGCCTGAATGCTTCCCTGAGCGCCTGCTGCGCCGACATCCATCCGGACTTCATGCGCTATTACTGGCGGCTTGCCGCCGAGCTCAATCAACCACAGGAACAGACATGATTCTTGAACATGCAGACATCCGCATCGCGCCGGGCAAGCAGGCCGAGTTCGACGCGGCGATCACCCGCGGGGTGGAAACCGTGATCGCCAAGGCGCGCGGCTATAAAGGGCATCGCGTGGTGAAGGGCATCGAGTCGCCCGAGCGCTACCTGCTGATGATCTGGTGGGAGACCCTGGAAAACCACACGGTGGATTTCCGCGGCTCGCCCGCCTTCCAGGAGTGGCGCGCCATCGTCGGCCCGTTTTTCGCGGGCGCCCCCGTGGTGGAGCACTTCAACCTGGTGACCGAGTCGAAGTAAGGTCGAGGCAGGGTCAAAGCAGGGCCCTCCGCCCGCGCCGCTTTTACACCGGTGCGGGCGTTTCCATTTCCCCGATCAGCAGGCGCGCGACGCGGCGCGACATCGGCAGGCTCATGTGGCCGACGCCGGCAATCGCCAGTTCGCGCGCCCCTTCCAGTTTGGCGCAATGGGCCGGGATGGCGATGTTGTCGTCGTAGCTGTACGCCGTCAGCAGCGGGCAGGGCCAGCGTGATCCGTCCGCGCCTGCCGCCTTCCTGTTTTCATCGGCGGCCAGCGCCGCGATCCACGCGCTGCCAGGGCGCATCTGCTTACCGGCGCGCCCCCATGCGGTGTAGGCAGAAGGTGTGCCCTGGTGAGGGCTTCCCAATGTGATGAGCCGCGCCACCGGCGCCCGCGGATACGCGCGCAAATAGGCGCGCGCCGCCAGCCCGCCCATGCTGTGCGCGATCAGCACCACCTTCTCCGCGCCGGTGCGCGCGAGGATGCCCCGCAGCTGCGCTTCGATTTTCGGCGCGTGGCGGTCGATGTCGCCGTGCACCGGTTCCAGGTTGATGGTGTGCACACCGTAGCCTTGCCGCGCGAGTTCGTCGTACAGGGTGAGCATGGCGCCCGCGTTGTTGATATAGCCATGAATCAGCAGGACCGGATGCGCGTCCGGGCGCTGCCCCGCCAGGTCGCGCGG
>Ga0307511_10000037_pt1 | contig 103008 bp, 97 predicted proteins | sample 13_EM_MG_FD_200266 | JGI IMG/M metagenome (GOLD analysis project Ga0307511, IMG submission 200266) | Populus trichocarpa ectomycorrhiza microbial communities from riparian zone in the Pacific Northwest, United States - 13_EM | ecosystem: Host-associated > Plants > Roots > Unclassified | place...
TCGCCGCGCCCCTTCGCAGGAGAGCCCGTCCGGAAAGCGCATACTCACGAAACGATAGACCTTCAAACAGGCATCCCATGCTCGACCGCACCCAGCTCGGCGTGAACTACCTCATCACCTTCCACAGTGGCTAACAGGCTCAAAGGAGTCGCCCCTCCAAGAGCTTCGCTGGGCTCCTTCAGCCACTGTACCGCGTAACCTGCATCTTCGAAGACACTGACGGCATGCACAATCGCGCGCGCGATCCGATAGAGCAGGTCACTGTCCACGCGCGAGAGGTGTTCGCGCTGGACCAAGTCGCTCAGCGTTTTCCGAGCGCGGCCGAGAAGATCACTGAAGTCCTCGCGCGTCATGTCGAGGACGACGATCAGCGTAGGTATCGACTTCCCGGGAACGCCCGCCTCAATTTCCCGATGCAGCTCTATGCCGCTGATCGTGCCGCTGCCGCTGGCCAGTCGCCTTTCAATCCACTCCCGCACGATCGCTGGGTCCGCTGAGCCTCGTCCGGAATGGGACGGCTTGCGCAGCAGATCGAGTGCTACCGCACTGATGTGGTGAGAATCCGTACTCCGAACTGCCGGGCTCGTCATAAGTGCGTCTCATCCCATTGGTCTTGGGTGTATCGTAACATATACCCCATTTCGATGGGTACTTTTACGCACAGCAGAATACCAGGCTGCGGACAGACAAGTTCTGGGCCGGTCGGCAAAGGCGATTGAGGAGGCGACGAAATGTTCGTGCCAGGCGCACACCGCGGAGCGTCGGCAACGTGAAACGGACCGAGTACCGTGTTTTCCGTCGAGCCTTCAGGACGCTTACGGTTTAGCGCATCCACCAGCATCGACACTCCCAACACGTCCGAGAGAAGGATAAATTCCTGTCGCCAATCCGAACACATATGGCCGGTGTCGGTCAGGAACTGGATGGTGGCCAGCCATTCATCGGATGTGATGCCGGCTTCCTTGACCGCCTCGTGCAGATGCTTCCAGACCGAACAGGTGCTGCGAGTTGAGGCGGCCGATCTTCTGCCGGTCGCGTTCGCTGATGGCGGCGGTGTCGAACCAGTTGGCAGCGTGATCGACATTCTCGAACGGCCAGTCCACTGAGAACAGAATGCGATCCGCGCCGATTTCGAGGATCGAATCCAGCAACGATTGCGTTCTGAAATTCCCGGAGGTGGTAATGAAGAAGTTATTGTGGAAATAGTAGGACAGAGGTTGCCTGGCGGGATGTGTCTTGGGCAATTTCACCCAGCCATTGCGGTTGTCGACCCGCCACATGGAGATCGGCAGACCTTCTCCCATATGGCCCAGAATGATCGTCAAGCGCGGATGCTCATCGAACAGTCCGGAGCCCATCAACCGCAGCGCGTGTACGGCGGTCTCCTGACCGAAAGCCCAGGTGGGCCCCAGCAGCCAAGGATGACCGTCGTAAATCTTCGCGTGCTGCGGGAGCGGGTTGCGCGGATGCAAATAAAAGGGCACCGCCAACCGCTCAACCTCCGCCCAGAACGGTCTGAAGCGGGGGAGGTCATAGTAGAGCACCTCCGAGCCGTCGCCGGCTTGGGAGAAGCCATTGACGAGCGCGCCCTTGAAGCCGAGATCTGTAATGCAACGGGTGAACTCGCGTGTTGCCTGCTCGGGATCCTGCATGGGGAGCGCTGCGAAACCCTGAAACCGGTCCGGTCGTTTGGCGACCTCGGCGGCCAGATAGTCGTTGGCCCGCCGGGCGGTTTCCAGCGCTTTGCGGATATCTGGAATCGCCTGGATTGCCGGCGCATTGAGCGACAGCAACATCATCTCGATCCCATGCGCATCCATCTCGCGCAAGCGTCGCTCCTGGATATCCAGAATGCGCGCCGACAGCTCCTTCCAGTAGTCCCCGGGTACGAAGCCCGCGGAGTCCTGCAGTGTCTGCGCAATCGCGAAATGCTCCTCCAGCGCTATCTTACCCTGCATGACAGTGAGCGCTTCACAGCCCGTTGATATCCACGTGAATGCCCAGCTGCGAGATCTTTTCGCCGCGGCGGTGAAGCACGGTGGCGGGTTGCGCGATATACAGCGACCCGTCCAGCCGGGTATACATGGCGGTGCTCTGGGCGATTCCTACACGACCCTCGTGCATCGACCAGGCACCGGAAAGGCTATGCGACATACCTGCGATCCGGCTCCACAATCCACCGATGCCTGCGCGGAGCGCCGCTTTGCCGGTGATCGTGGGAGAGTTGCCGAAGGTCAGCTGCACATCGTCGGTAAACAACTCCAGGAACGGCTCCATTTGCAGGGTGTCGGTCACTTTAAAGAAATCGTAGATCCACTTGTTGTCGCCCAACACATCGTCGGGGCTCGCCGGCGGAATCTTGTCCCGACCCTGTTCGATCACGGTGCGTCGCACCGCCCCGAGAGTGGCAGCGACTGCTCCCATGTAGGCACCTTCCATGGGTGCGAAGTGCGCCAGCTCGGCCTCGGTGTTTAGGCCCTGCCTCGTGAGTCCGAACGAAAATGTCAGCGTCAGATTTCCGTTCTCGTCTTCGCCGATCATATTCTCGATACGACCCTGCTCGACTCCGCCGACGCGATCGAAGACGACACGCGTCTCCGGCTCGAACGTGACCCGTTCACGCGATGGCGTGTTGTTGAAAACAATATCGCGCAGCAGCCAACCCTCTCCCTCTTCGAGGACCGTGCACTTCTGCATCTGGGGAACATACGGCAAGGCATTCTGGGCTTTCATCAGCAAGCCCGTCCAGACATCGTGCCGGCTCAGGTAGACCTTGCCAGCCTCATTCACGGGGATGGTCCGGCTCAATCGATACACGGGATCACCTCGGTTGGTAGTTGCTGACTAGATCGCAAGATAGCCGCCATCGACGGCCATGGCGGCGCCATTCATGAACGAGGCCGCATCGGATAACAGCCACTTGACCGCTTCACCGATCTCGGCGGGCTCGCCGAATCGCCCGATGGGATGGCGGTCCTTCAACTTCTCGAAAAAACTGCTGAAGCGCGCATCGTGGCTCAGACGCTCGATCATCGGGGTGCGAATGATCCCCGGAAGTATCGCGTTGACCCGAATCCTCTGAGCACCGTACTCCGCAGCCGCGGCGCGCGTCACTCCAATCACTCCGTGCTTCGCGGCGATATACTCGCTGGCGTTTTTTATTGCCACTTGTCCCAGGGAGGAGGCCGTGTTGACGATCGAGCCGCCCCCCTTACCGAGCATCGCCAGGACTTCGTATTTGATACACCAGAATACGCTGGTGAGATTGACCTGTATTGCCCGCTCCCACTGTTGGGTTGTGAGCTCGTGCAGCGGAACGGAGCGCTGCTCGATCGCCGCGTTGTTGAATGCGCCATGGAGCCGCCCATGGGTTGCCACAGTGTGCTGCACGAGCGACTGGACTTCCTCTTCGACGCTCAGGTCGGCTGGAACGAAAGTCGCTTGTCCCCCTGCAGAAAGGACGGCGTCCACGGTCGCGAGACCGGCTTCTTTTGCAACGTCTGTGACCACCACTTGCGCGCCCGCCCCCGCTAGCACGAGCGAGGTCGCACGCCCAATTCCGCCCCCGGCACCGGTTACGATAACGGTTTTACCCTGGAGTGGTGTCATATTCGATGGTCCTCGGCGTCCGGCTGCTTAGACCATACCGTCGAGCCGAGCGGCAGTCGAATCACGGATCGAAATGCGGCGAATTGCCGCGGGGAATACGGCTGGTCAACCAGTGGCCGTCGCCGCGGCTCCCGCATCCTGGCGCGTTCGCAGATCCAGGGCCACCTCTTCGATCAGGTCTTCCTGCCCTCCGACTGCCTTGCGCCGTCCCATTTCGACAAGGATGTCGCGGGCCGATACTCCGTACGTTCGGGCGGCTCGCTGCGCAAACAGAAGAAACGAGGAATACACCCCTGCATAGCCGAGAATGAGGGAATCTCGATCGACCCGGATGGGTTGATCCATCATGGGTACGACCAAGTCTTCGGCGACATCCATGAACCGATAAAGGTCCACCCCGGTGTGTACGCCCATCCGCTCGCATACGGCTGCAAACACTTCGAGCGGCGTGTTCCCGGCTCCCGCACCGAGGCCTGCAGCGGACCCATCGATGCGAGTCGCGCCTGCTTCCACCGCAGCCAGTGAATTCGCGATTCCCATGGCAAGATTATGGTGTCCATGGAATCCGATCTCAGTGCCGGGCTGAAGGGCCGATCGCATTTCCCGCACCCGAGCAGTTACATCGTCCGGAAGCATGTAGCCCGCCGAATCCGTGCAGTAGACGCAGTTGGCGCCATAACTCTCCATCAATTTGGCCTGGCTCGCGAGGCCCGCCGGGTCGTGCATGTGTGCCATCATCAAGAAGCCCACGGCGTCCAGGCCCAACTTCCGTGCGAGGCCGATATGTTGTTCGGCAACATCCGCTTCTGTGCAATGGGTCGCCACCCTGATCGTGCGGACACCGCAGTCGTACACTTCGCGCAGATCATCCACGGTCCCAATGCCGGGTATCAGGAGAGCTGAGATCCGGGCCTTTTTCATGCGAGGCACTACGGCGCGCAGATAGGTCGCATCTGAATGGGCTGGGAAGCCGTAATTGACGGACGCGCCGCCCAATCCATCACCATGGGTGACTTCAATCAAAGGCACTCCAGCAGCATCGAGCGCGGTAGCGATGCAGACCATCTGCTCGATCGAGATCTGGTGTTGCTTGGGATGCATGCCATCGCGCAAACAGTTGTCGTGCAGAAGAATCCTCTTGCCCCGTAAATTCATGGCAGACCCTGTTAGCGCGTTTGGGCGGGTTGAGGGTCGAAGCGACCCGAGCTGATCTCGGCCGCAAGCATCTCGCCCGTTCGCAGCGCCGCCGCCGTCATGATGTCCAGATTTCCGGCGTAGCGAGGCAGATAGTCCCCGAGGCCCGCAACCTCCAGAAACACCGAGACCCGCCGGCCCTGAAATACCGGTCCGTTGGCGAGACGATATCCGGGCACATATTCCTGCACTTCGCGCACCATCGCGAGCACAGCAGCCTCGATCCTTTCACGATCGGGCTCACTTTCGGTCATGCAATGTACGGTGTCGCGCATGAGCAGTGGCGGCTCGGCCGGATTCAAAATGATGATGGCCTTGCCGCGTTTGGCGCCTCCGACCTTTTCTATACCGCTTGCCGTGGTACGCGTGAACTCGTCGATGTTCTTGCGTGTGCCCGGACCGGCACTGTGCGAGGCCACCGTAGCGATGATTTCGGCATACTCAACAGTTTGTACGCGCGCGATGGCGGTCACGATCGGGATCGTAGCCTGACCGCCGCAACTCACCATGTTGACGTTCATCTCACCCCGTCCGGAGTGCTCGGCGAGATTGACTGGAGGAACACAATACGGGCCGACCGCGGCAGGTGTCAGGTCAACGACGACGACACCGTGTTCACGTAAGCGGCGCGCGTGCTCGTGGTGAACATAGGCCGAGGTCGCGTCGAAGGCGATGCGGATGCCATCCGTTTTCAGATGAGGGAGGAGTCCTGCAAGCCCGTCCGCAGTCGTTTTCAAACCCGCACCGCGCGCGCGCTCCAAGCCATCCGACGCTGGATCGATGCCTACCATCCACGCGGGGTTCAAGTGATGACTGCGCAGGGCTTTTATCATCAGGTCTGTCCCGATGTTACCGGAACCGATCAACGCTACGTTCACTTTAGGCACACATTCGCTCCCGAACGGCAGGCTCTGTCGAGCGACCCGTCAGTCTTTCACTGACGAGAATCGATTGGCCAGCGTACCGACATTTTCGACCCATACTTTCACCAGATCACCGGCTTGCAGAAAACGGCCGCGGGCGGCGCCGCAGCCCGCCGGCGTGCCTGTTGCGATCACATCGCCTGGCAACAATGTCAGTCGCGTGCTCAGATGGGCAATCTGTTCTGCTACTGAGAATATGAGATTGTCGCTGGACGAATCCTGCATCAGCTCATCATTGACCCATAAGCGGATGGCAAGCTGACCCACATCGCCGATCTGTTCCAGTGGGCAGATCCAGGGACCAAACGGTAGCGCGCCCTCAAACGCTTTCTGACTGACCCAGTCGAACCGAAAGGGCGATTCAACCGGTACACCTTCACGGCGCAGATGGTCGCGGGCCGAAAGATCGTTGACGATACTGACACCGGCCACGTACTCCATCGCACGCTCAACGCTCACGTTGCGGCATTCCCGGCCGATCACAATTGCAATCTCCGCTTCCCAATCCACGCGCTTGGAATAGGAGGGTAGGGGAATTGTCGTGTTGGTAGCGCGAACGCAGGGCTTGGAGGGTTTCAGGAAATGCCAAGGCTTCAGCCCCAGCGTGTGCGGGTCTGGCTCCTCGGGAAGCTTCAGCGCTTTGGACATTTCCGCGACGTGGTCTTTGTAGTTGGCGCCGGCGCAGAAGATCGTTCCGGGGTACTGCACTGGCGCCAGCAAAGTGACGCTGGAGAGTGGCATTGCCGGCAGTTTTGAGCCGCCGCTGCGTACCTCGCTTGCGACCTGGCGCAGACGTGGGTGCCGGTCGATCCAGTGTTCGAGGATGCTCAATACTGTGATGACGGGCTCGCTGTGGTCGCGATGGCCATCCCCTAGAAGGGCTGAGGTCACCTCCAGGATCTGATCGTCTACGACAATGCCTGCGCGCGGTTCGCCACCTGCAAGAGCGTAGGTGGCCAGTTGATACCGATGAGTGTTCACTTCCCCGGTTCCTTCGTTATTCGGGCTTACGCTGGGTTGAGCCGGGCCGCTCGAACTTGCGGCTCATGTGACCGATCCCCTCCTGGTCGCCCCGCTCGAACATCCAGGAGTACCCGCCGGGTGGGTTGGAGAGAATCTCCCAGGAATTTCCGTCGGCATCCCAGAAATAGAAGCTGTATGTGCCGTGCTGCACCATGGGCTTGCTGATCTTGTGCAGTTTCCACTTCTGCGCATCGCGTACGACGATGCGATGGCACTCATCGACCTGTTCGTCGGTTTCCACGTCCACACCGTTGTGATTCAGGAAGGTCATTTCACCCTTCTTGCCTTCGGGAACCTGGACGACAGCATAGATGTGCTGCCCGCCCAGCCGGATCCAGAGTGAAACCTTGGAGGGACGCACGACCTCAAACCCCATGAATTCCTCGTAGAACCGGCGGATGAACTCGATATCCCGGGTCTCGAGCGTTCCATGCGAGAGGAATTTCAACTTCAACGTGGGCTCGATCGTCTTTTTGGCGGTCTGAGCCTGACTATCCTGCGTCCCTGGTGAAACAAGTTCAGTCATGATTTAACCCCCTGAAGTCATTCATGATTCCGGATCGTTGGCGGTCAGCCAACTCCACATCCGCTCGTATAACCCGCCTGCGGTAATCGCGCGATCGCGGACCTCCTCTGGCGTAAATTCCAGAGCGTCCATACCGGTGCTCAACACGGACATCTCGAGTCGTGCCGCGTCCTCCAGATACCATGCCAGTGCCACTGCCTCTTCAATCGAGGCGCCGACCGTGATCGCACCGTTACCGCGCATGACTACGGCGCGCCTCGAGCCCAGCAATTCTGCGACTGTTGACGCGCTCGCCTCGTCCCTGACAAGACGTGGATTCAAATGCAGCGGCGGCTTCGGTGCGAAGTACGCGCCGAACCCATGAAGGGCCCGCGGCGTTCGACCGAGCGCCGACAGCGCTACCACCTGGGGTGATTGAAAGCGTACAACGGCGGCGACATCTGGGCGGCGACGGTAGATGTGTTGATGAGCGATAACCTCGGGCAACGCTCCTTCTGGCAGTGGGCCGTTCACAGCCCCGTACACAGCCGCGTCGCTTACTGCGACGAGCCCCAGGGGCTTGGCCGGACTGACCAAAAAATGGAGTGCATCCACACGCGCGCTGCAATGGCCATATGCGTGAACCAGACCGGCGCGCGCCAATGCTCGAGCTGCCATCCGAATGGCGCGAGCGCTGGCGGTCGTCGGCTGGGATGTCTGCTCAGGCATCAACGGGTCTCTTCAGAGCGGTTTCGCCTCTTCGAACTCGGGGATATCGGGCCGTGACCCCCAAGAGCAAAATGACCCGGGCCCAGCCGGAAACTGCCGCGGCCGATAGGCTTCCTCGTCCGTGATCATGCGGACACCGGAGGAGTATTCATACACCATCCCGTCGGGCCCGTCGAAGTATAAGAACATCGCCCCGGAGGTTGGATGACGCCCCGGACCAAAACGGATCCTGATGTTGCGCTCGCGCAGAAAGTAGTACGAGCGCATGATGTCATCGATGCTCTCGACCTGGTGGTTGACGTGTTGCACGCCTGTACGCTTGGAGGGGAACAAGGCCATTCGATGGTGAACGGGATCGATCCGCAGCAGTGGCGCCTCGCCAATCCAATCACTGACCCGCGCGTTACTCATTTTCGTCCAGAATGCCTCGTCTTCACGGGGCGAGATCGAGTGCAGGCCGATGTGTGAAAATCCTGTAATTCCCGCATCCCGTGAGGGAAAATAGCGTCGCCCGCTGTGCGCGGGGCGCGCGATCAGCTCGATCGAATTGCCACTGGGATCCTTGAACATCACGGCGGTATGGACCCAACGTTGCTCGCATTCGAGGCGGGTTGCGGCACGGACCGGATAGCCGGCGTTCTCCAGCTCACTGCCGGCGGCATCGACATCAGCTGGCGTGGCGAGTTCGAATGCAACTACATGGTCTCGCGGATTGCCGCTGGTGTAGGCCAACGTGTGATCGCGGTCGTCGGACCGCAGATAAGCACCCGAGTGATCCCGGCGTACGAGCTCGAGGCCGAGGATCGTCGTAGCATACTGCACGGCGTCATCCAGATTGTATGTCCCCAGTCGTACGTACCGAATGTCTTTGAGAGAGATCATCGACCCAATTCTTTAGCGGTGACGCCGCCGATTCCCCAGTGTTCTGCCGCAATCTCCTGCAGGATCACGCGCACACTATCCCGTTTGACACCCAGTGACTCGACGATGGCCGCGGTTACGGCGCGAATCAGGGCCTCTTTGGCCTGTGCCGGCCGACCCTGAAGGATTTGTACCTGAGCGATGGGCATAACAGTCCTAAGAGGTTTTCAAACGAAGCGCACCGACACCGAACCCAAGCCGTGAAAGCGTGTGACGAATCGGTCTCCCGACTGCGCCTTGACCGCCTCCGTGATCCCGCCTGTCATCACGTACGTGCCCGCGGGTATGAACTGCTCGCGTTCCGCCAGCAAGTTGGCAAGCATCGTGAGACTCAGCACCGGATGACCCAACACGGCAGCGCCCGCGCCAAACGCGACACCTTCGCCATTCTTTTCCACCACTACACCGAGGGTTCGCAGATCGAGATCCTGCACACGCCGAGCGCTGGTGCCCACGACATACCCCGCTGCCGAGCCATTGTCGGCGACCACGCTCGGCAGATCGAAGTTGAAATCCTGATAACGCGAATCGATTATTTCCATGGCGGGGACGGCAAAATCGATTGCCGCGAGTGCGTGCGCGATCGTACAGCCGGGTCCACGCAAGTCTTTGGCCGTGACCAGAGCAATCTCGGGCTCGACTCGTGGATGAATCAATGTTGAGGTGGCTACTTCGCCATCGGCTGCGGCGGCATACTCATCGAGCAGGAAGCCATAAATGGGGGAGTCCACTCCCATCTGCTTCATTTTTGCACGCGAAGTCAGACCCATCTTCAGTCCGGAGAGCCGGGCGCCGGCGCGAATGCGAAGCTGGCGCAGTGCCCATTGGACATCATACGCGTCGGTCAGGGTGAGAGCCGGCTCCGTTTCCGTCAGTTTGCGCTCGGTGCGGCGCTCGAGCGCGGCAGCCTCCAGACGTTGCGCCAACTCGGATACTCGTGCGGCGGACAAGGGCATGTTGGAGTCCTATTTGAAACGGACGCAGGCGCAGCCTAAGCCGCCGATCGATAATTGAAAGTGATCTCCCGCGGCGACAGGCACCATGGCCCCCAGAGACCCCGAGAGAACAATTTCCCCCGCCCGCAGCGGCGTGCCCAGCCGGCCCAGTGCATTCGCCAGCCAGGTAACACAATTCACCGGTGAGCCCAAGGCTGCGGCGCCGGCACCCGTGCAGATCAGATCGCCATTCTTTTCGAGCACCATGCCACACGTTGACAGATCCAGGCTCTTGAGATCGACCGCGCGGTCTCCCAGGATGAACAGACCCGCCGAGGCATTGTCCGCAACCGTGTCCGGCAACTTGATGCGCCAGTTGCGGATGCGCGAATCACAGATTTCGAAACACGGCAGTACGGATTGAGTGGCCTGGATCACATCAGCGTTGGTTATGCCCGGACCGCGCAAGTCACGCGCGAGCAGAAATGCGACTTCACCCTCGATGCGGGGCTGGATGAGTTGCGAAGTGGCGACCGAATCAGTCGCCACCATGCTTGCCAGGAGTTGGCCGAAGTCGGGCTCGCTGACACCCAGGGATTGTTGCACCACGCGGCTCGTAAGGCCGATCTTCTTCCCGACGATACGATCACCCAGCGCGAGGCGGCGCTGAATCACGTGTTCCTGAATACGATAGGCCTGCGTAACCGTGAGGCTGGGCTCGCGCTCGGTCAGCGGATCGATTGCCGAACCGGATACGAGACTGTTGAAGAGCTCGTCGCCGAGCTGCGCAAGTAATTTGTCGGAAGCGCTCATGTGCTTTTCTCAGGTAGCGACGCAGACATTGCGCAGTTCCGTGTAAAACTCCAATGAGTGCACGCCTCCCTCGCGTCCGATGCCCGATTGCTTTGATCCACCAAAGGGTGTGCGCAAGTCCCGCAGAAACCAGGAGTTGATCCAGACGATGCCTGCGTTGACCGAAGTACCCAACCGAAAAGAACGTGCAATGTCGCGCGTCCAAACTGTGGCCGCGAGCCCATAGGGTGTGTCATTGGCCAACCGCACGGCTTCCATTTCCGTGTCAAAGGGGCGAACGTGGCAACAGGGGCCGAAGATTTCCTCGCGCACGACGGCGGAGCTCTCCGGCAACCCAGTCCAGATTGTCGGCTGAATCCAAGCGCCGCCGGCGAGCGAGTCAGGCATGCTCGGCACGCCACCGCCGCAGACCACCGTCGCACCCTCTGCGACCGCAAGCCGGTAGTATCGCAGAACCTTTTCGCGGTGCTCGCGACTGATCAGCGGTCCTATGGCGGTTGCCTTATCAGACGGGTGTCCGGGCCGCATCGATTGCGCCTTGTCTTTCAATGCCGCAACGAAGCGCTCGAACAGAGGCCGTTCGACATATACCCGCTCGGTACCCAGGCAGACTTGGCCGGTATTCAGGAACGTAGCGCGCGCGATCCCGGCGACAGCGGCTTCGAAATCGCAGTCAGCGAAGACTATGCCCGGATTCTTGCCTCCAAGCTCCAACGAGACCGACCGGATGCCTTGGGCAGCTACCTTCATGATTGCGGTGCCGGTTGCCGTCTCGCCGGTGAAGGTGATCGCCGAGACGTCAGGGTGAGTCGTCAGGTGTTCACCTGCAGACCCGGCCCCAAAGCCGTGTACGACGTTATACACACCAGGCGGAACGCCGACGGTCTGCATCACCTCGCCGAGTAGCGTTGCGGTACCGGGGCTTTCCTCGGACGGCTTCACAACAACTGTATTGCCACACGCCAGGGCCGGGGCGACCTTCCAGGTCATTAACAGTAGCGGCAGGTTCCAAGGGCAGATGACCGCAACGACCCCTTTCGGGACTCGCACAGAGTAGTTGTATGCCTTGCGCCCTTCGGGCGTCGTCATCTCGAAGAATTCTGTAGGTACGTTTTTGACGGCATCTGCAAAAACGCGAAAGTTAGCCGCACCCCGCGGGATATCCAGATGAGAGGCGACGGACCGGGGCTTGCCGGTATCGGCGACTTCCGCGTCCAGGAAATCATCGAAGCGCCGGTCGATTTCGGCGGCTACCGCATACAGAAGCTCGGTACGCTTGGCGACCGTCAGTTCTTTCCAGGGTCCCTCCAGAGCCGCACGAGCTGCGTGCACCGCATGAGCAACGTCCTCGACGCCTCCTTCTGCAACCATTCCCACGAGACTTCCATCTACCGGGGAGCGCTTTTCGAATTGGCGCTCGGAAACGGACGGTACGAACCGATTATTGATGAAATGCGCGAAGGTGGGGTACGTCATGGCCCCAAATTAGGCGGCCTCAAAATCAAGGTCGAATGAAATGTTGACATAGGGCCAATCCGCTCTCGACATACGGCACCGGGCATGTGGCGGCGCTGCAAGTGCGGTAGAATCGAGCCTTCTCAAAGGGGGCGGGCCATGGGATTCAATCGACTGGATCTGAACCTGTTGCGGGTCTTTGATGCCATCGCCCAGACAGGCAGCGTGACTGTCGCGGCAGCGAACCTGCACCTGACGCAACCGGCGGTGAGCAAGCAGCTCAATCGGCTCCGCGAGTTACTGGAAGACCCTTTGTTTGTTCGCACCAACGATGGAATGGCGCCTACACCCCGCGCCGAGGCATTGGCGGGTCCCATCCGCCAGGCGCTCAGCGAGGTACGCGAGGCAGTCGAACATCACCTCGGGTATGATCCCGCCACGTCGGATCGCACGTTCAGGATGTACATGAGCGATCTCGGACAAATGGTGTTCCTTCCGAAACTGCTGCAGCTCATCTCGCATGAAGCGCCCGGTGTCAATATTCAGACCGTTCAAGTTCCTAACGCGAGGATGCGTTCGGTTGCTCTCGAATCAGGGGATGTCGATCTGGCTGTCGGCTATTTCGAGGAGTTCGAGGGATCCATACACCGCCAGGTACTATTCAACGAACATTACGTGGGCATCGTGCGAGCCAATCATCCGCATATTGGCGAGACCCTCTCGTTTGACCAGTTCCTGAAGACACCCCATCTCGTCTACCAACCCGCGGGCGGCGGTCACGGCTCTCAGGAAAGTGCGGTCGACAAGGCGTTTTGGTCGGCTGGCGTACAACGGCGCGTCGCAGTGCGCGTGGCTCATACGATGGGGGTGACATCCATCATTTCGCAGACCGATCTGTTGGTCGTGGTCCCTTACCGCCTTGCGCTCGCGTGCTCGGATCTCATTGCAGTGCGTGTACTGGATCTGCCGATCGAAATTCCCCAGTTGCCGATTGCGCAATACTGGAATGAGCGATTCCACTCCGATCCTGCAAATCGCTGGCTGCGCAGTCTGTTCATGCGGCTTTACGGACATCACCAAGCGGTAGTGCCGCCGTCAATCGCGAAATCGGCGCCCGTGACCCAACTGGACTCGTTGGATGCCAGGTAGAGCGCAAGCGGGGCAATATCTTCCGGTAATCCGACTCGTCCCAGCATCAACTTTGCCTTCATGGGCGCGACCCACTCGGGCGTGTTGATGAACTCCCGCGTTTGATTGGTCAACACCAGGCCCGGGGAGATGGTGTTGCAGCGGATGCCGTGCTTGCCACCTTCCATTGCGATCTGCCTCGACATGGCAATGACGCCACCCTTGGCCGCCGTGTGCGCAAGTCCAGGCAGCGCCTCGTAAGCGATCTTGCCCGAAGTCGAGCCCACATTGATGATCGAGCCTCCACCGGCCTTAATCATATGTGGAAATACTGCCTGACACCCATGGAAGACGACGTCCAATTCCTCGCGCATCGTTCGACTCCACATCTCGTAGGACATGTCGGGAAGCCACGCGAAATAGGCCATCGACGCGTTGTTGTACAAAACGTCGATGCGGCCATAGCTGCACACGGCCAAATCCATCAGCCGATCGACGTCGCCCCGCGCTGACATATCGCAGGGCTGCAATGACTCCATGCGGCCACCGCCGGAGCGCACGGCATCCACGGTGCCTTCGGCGGTGATCGCGTTGATATCGCAACCCACGACGCGGGCACCCTCCTGCGCGAATAGCAATGCGGCTGCTCGGCCCATACCACTGCCTGTTCCGGTGATGACACACACCTTATCTTCCAGTCGGCCGCTCATATCCGGCTATGTCCACGTAAGTTCCGCAGATCTGACAGTACGGTCCGCCGCCGCAGCAGGTCGAATCACCTATCGAAATGTGGCGAATTGCCGCCGGGCATACTTCGGCAATACAGAGAATTACGAAACGTCATTCGATCTTGTGACTTGAGCCCCTTACCTTGCCAGCATGGCCTGGCGAATAGGGGGTTAAGCTGGTGCAACATCGAACTTTGACGTGCCTCGGGGCGGCCTGGGCCGCAGCGATTCTATGCTTGCCTGCAGGAGCCGCGAATTCCGACGCCGCTTCATCTGGAGCGAATTCCGACACGACTTCGTCCGGAGAGGTTCTGGCTGAGATCGTGGTGACGTCGGAGAAGCAGACGGAGAATCTGCAGAAGACGGCTGCGCAGGTGACTGCCGTTTCCGCCGCTACCCTGGTGGAGGCTGGCGTGACCGATCTGCGTGAGGCGCAGATGATCGTGCCCGCGGTTCGCTTTCAGGCGGAAGGAAACAACACCCAGGTTTTCGTGCGCGGCGTCGGTGCGAACCTCGATTTCCCGAACGTCGAACCAAATGTTGCGTTCAATTTCGCCGGAACCTATCTGCCTCGCGAAGCGACGAGCGCCTCGTTTTTCGATGTCGCACAGCTCGAGATCCTGCCGGGCTCGCAGGGAACGCTGTATGGGCGGAGCGCGATCGGTGGAACTATCGTCATGACGCCGGCCAAGCCCGGATTTAACTTCGACGGCGAGACACTGCTGGAGGCTGGAAACTACTCGGCCGTTCACATCACCGCCACGCAGAACTTCCGCGTTTCGGAGCGCGCTGCGCTACGCGCTGCCGTTGACTATGCCTACAACGACGGTTTCGAGGTAACGGGTGCCGATTCCAAGAACGACATCAGTGCGCGGCTCTCGACGATCATCAAGCCGGCGGACGGACTGACGATCTATCTTTACGCGCAGGGCGCGCAAAAGAGGGGTCATACGGAGAATCTCGTCAATAAGGGGACCGATCCGGCTACCGGGGCGTATTGCGAGACTTGTTTCTTCTATTCAAATCCCTGGAGCGACACGCGCACGGGTCAGTTTGCCGCCCCGTTTGGTGCAGCGGCCGCGGAGCGCAACCACTACAAGACGGACATGGTGGGCGGAGAGGTCAGCTACGAGTTCGACAATATGACGCTGAGCTACCTTCCTTCCTACCTGTACCTGGATGCACGGCCGCTATACTGGCTGAGCGCGATCCAGTCCACGAACACGGCACATTACAACCAGCTCGAGCAGGAGCTGCGTCTGTCGAGCCGTGGGGATAAACCGTGGAAGTGGCTTGCGGGGCTGTCGTACTACAATTCCAGAAACAGCGGCTCCGAGTATCTCTTCACGAATTTGCCGTTCTCCTTCTATCAGACGAACGTAGAGGCCGACAGGCTGCAGGGGTATGCGGCGTTTGGCCAGGTGACTTACAGTGTCACGGATAGCTTCCGTGTGACCGGGGGTGGCCGGGCGAGCTCTACACAGCGCACGGCGCGAGGGTTCGAAGTCGTGGCGCTCGGCGGCGCGCCATACGCCTTTGACAAAACGTATACCCACTTTGATTGGAAGGTCGGTGTCGAGCAGGACATTTCCCCGACTGCGATGATCTATGGCATCGTGCAGACAGGCTTCCAGGCCGGCACCTTCAATGCGCTGCCGGATACTCCGTCATTCAGCAATGAAGTCAAGCCGGAGCAGCTGCGTTCCTACACGATCGGATTGAAGTCGCGTTGGCTCGATGATCGGCTGCAGATCAACAACGAGATTTACTACTACGACTTTCACAATCTGATCATACAAGCGTATGACATATCGGCACCCTACAACCTGATTTTCAACGGTAGGAAGGTGGTTGTGAAGGGCGATCAGCTCGATGTTCTGGCGAAAGTGTCTCGCAACGATGACTTGAACCTGAACGTCAGCTACTCCCGGGCGCGCAACGAAGACGTGGTTGACACGAACGGCGTGAGCTATGACGGACTGGCGCCGGCATACACTCCGGATTGGGTCATTCAGGCCGGCTTTACCCACAGCATTCCGCTGGGTAATGCGTATCTACGCGGCCGCATCAACTGGCGGTACGAGAGCAAGTGGTGGGCGGACTACGTGCACAACCTGGGCACCGAGCAGACGGCTGACAACAAGCTGGATGCAAGCCTGACATATGACGCGGACAGCTGGTCGGTCGGGGCATGGGTTAAAAATGCTACGAACAAAGCGGTGATCGCCGCCACAGCGGCAGCAGGCATTCCCGGACCTGCAACCGCCTATCTGGAGGATCCGCGGACTTATGGAGTGCGTGTGACGGTCAAGTATTGAGGTCCTACGATAAGAGGAGGACGACAATGACAACGGCAGCGGACACGGCGGCAGTGCTCACGACAACGCAGATGATCGAGACCCTGTGGGCCCGCTCGCAGATCGAAGCCGTCATGCTGAGGTTCGGCCGTGCGCTCGACCTCGGTGACTGGAAGGCTTACCGCAGCTGCTTCGCTGATCGTTTCCGCGTGAACTTCGAGAGGCTGACAGGCCAGCCGGAAGTGTATGTCGATGCGGACCTGTGGACCCGGTTTGCGGAACTGATCCTGAGCCCGGTGCGGCGTCACCATCAGTACTCGAACCTCTCGGTGTCGGTGGACGGGGACCGGGCGGAGGCAGTCATCTACATGGTGTCCCGGCACTGGAAACCGACCGACAGCGGCTCTACGGAGTATACGCAGGTGGGCTGGTACGAGAACACATTCGGGCGCATTGACGGTCGGTGGAAGATCACGCGGCTGCTGCACACGTATCAATGGGTAAGCGGAAACGGCGCACTATTCGACTACAACGAGCCTGAGTTGGTAAAGGCCATGGCTCAGGTCTTTGCTCCGGAAAACCGGGTAGGGCGCTGAGATCATGCAGGACTCCCGGGTAGACGGCATGGACGAGTTGCACAGCGAGTTCTCGGCGTGAAACGAGCGGCCCTGCGTGGTGTGTTGCTGGCACTGCCTATTTTGGTTCGGCAGGCTGCCCGGCGTTACGAAAAGGTACGCGCGCACCTGGGGCGCGAAGACTGCATCATCCAACTGCGCCTCAGGGACAACAGCCTTTCGAGATATCTCACCTTCAAGGGCGGTGTGTTGCGTGCCGGTTGGGGTGTGCATGAGCGGCCGGATGCCGAAATGGTGTTTGCTTCGATCCGAACTGCGCTGGCGATGCTCAGACCGGACGCCGACTACGCGGTCGTGATCGATGCGCTGAAGAACTTCAAGGCGACTGCTGTCGGATCGGACAAGTGCATCGTCTGGTTCGGGCAACTCATGCACCTGGTCGGGACGGCGTCCTGGAAGTGGGGCAGAAAACTGCCCGATGGCTGCATCCGATACACCAATCTAACCAATGGTGGCCCCATTCACGTCGATGTGAAGGAGGGGCGCATCCTGCGCACTCTGCCGATCGAATTCGCAGATGATGATCCACCGAGCTGGACTTTGCAGGCGCGCGGGCGAACCTTCACTCCGCTGCGCAAGGCGACCGTCAGCCCGCATGCCTTGACGATGAAGTCGCTGGTGTATTCGCCGCGGCGGCTCCTTTATCCCATGAAGCGGGTTGGCTTCAAACCTGAGGGAGATCGGCAGACCGAGCGGCGCGGACGAGCGGAGTACGAGCGTATCGGCTGGGACGAAGCACTCGACCTCGTCGCGGGCGAGATCAAGCGCATGAAGCAGCAACACGGTCCCGGCGCCATCGCGATCGCCCAGCCGGCGCATCACCAGTGGGGCAACATCAACTACTGGCTGAGCGCATTGTATCGCTTCGGTAACCTGATCGGACACACGAAGGTCGTCTTCAGCCCCATTAGCTGGGAAGGCTGGTATTGGGGGGCGGCGCACCACTATGGGAACAATATGCGCCTCGGCGTGCCCGGCTTCTATGGGACGGTCGAGGACTGCCTCCGGCATGCCGAGCTCGTGGTGTTCTGGTCCAGTGACCCGGAGTCGACCAACGGGATTTACGCCGGCGCAGAGGGCACACAGCGCCGACTCTGGGCAAAGGAGCTTGGGATCGAGTTTATCCACATCGACCCGGCTCTGAACAGTACCGCGCAGCTCCTGGGCGGCAAATGGATACCGATACGCCCCGGCACCGATGCCGCTCTCGCGACCGCAATCATGTACGAGTGGGTCAGGTTGGGTCTGTACGACCGGGAGTATGTCGGCACCCGGACAACCGGATTCGACGAGTGGCGCGCGTACTTGCTTGGAAGCCAGGATGGCACTGCGAAGACACCGGAGTGGCAGGAGCCCGAGACGGGCGTGGCGGCACGGGACGTACGGAGCCTCGCCAGCCTGTGGGGACGGCGCAAAACCTATCTCGCTGCAGGGGGCCTCGGAGCCGGCTTCGGGGGCGCGTGTCGCACGGCGACCGGTGCGCAGTGGGCGCGCTGCATGATCATGATGATGGCCATGCAGGGCTGGGGAAAACCTGGAGTGAATTTCGGGAACCTGCAAATGGGCGCGCCCATGGATCTCAACTTTTACTTTCCGGGGTATGCCGAGGGAGGCATCTCGGGGGATTTGACCAACACCGGGAGCGCGCCACACAATTACGTGCGGATGCCCCACGTGTTGACCATGAACCCGGTGAAGCAGAGCGTGCCGCGGCAGCGTCTTGCCGAAGCCATTCTCGAGGGGCAATGCAGCGGCTATCTCTGGGACGGAATGTCGTTGGAGGGGCAGTTCAGCCGCTTCGAGTATCCGGCTCCCGGACACTCGCGTATCCACATGTTGTATCGGTATGGCGCCTCGTCCCTGGGGACCATTCCAAACTCCGCGCGGCTCGTCGAGGCGTATCGGCACCCCTCGCTCGAGTTCATCGTGGGACAGGCCATCTGGAAGGAGAACGAAGCGCAGTTCGCGGATATCCTGTTGCCCGCGTGCACGTCGCTGGAGCGCTGGGATATCTCGGAGTGGGCCAACTGCGCCGGCTTTCTGCATCACGGGCAGACCCAGGTGAATCATCGCACCGTGATTCTGCAACACCAATGCATCGAGCCCCTGGGGGAGTCCCGCTCGGACTATCAGATCTTCCTGGATATACTGACCCGGCTCGGGCTCGGCGCGCTGTTTTCGGAAGGCGGCTGCACCGAGCTCGACTGGTGCAAGCGGATATTCGATTCCACCGACCTGCCGCAGCTCATCTCCTGGAAGGCGCTGCTGCGCAAGGGATACTGTGTCGTTCCGCCCCCTCCGCCGGGCGAACCTGCGCCGGTGGACATGCGCTGGTACGCCGAAGGCCGTGCCAAGGATGTACCGGAACCCATGCCGCTGCCGGGCCAGTATTCAGGGACCTTCTCGCAGGGCCTGCCGACGCAATCGGGCAAGATTGAATTCGTGCCCAACTCCCTGCGGTGGATCGAGACACTCGACAGCGACAGACCGGCCGTGAACCGTTATATCCGCAGTTGGGAAGGCCCCGGATCAGAGGCCGCGTCGCGTTTCCCGCTGCAGCTCGTGACCGCTCACCCGCGATATAGTTTCCACACTTATAACGATGGCAAGGAAGCGGCGACCGCTACCCTCGCCGATCATCGGTTCGAGGTCGGCGGCCGGCGCTACTGGCTCATCAATCTGAGCGCGGAAGATGCTCGTAGTAGAAGCATTTCCCAACACGAGCTCGTGAGAGTCTTCAATCCTCGAGGTGCTGTTATCTGCGCGGCGGTCATCTCGTCCATGGTCTGTCCTGGCGTCGTGCGCGCCTACGAGTCCTGCGCCGAATACGAACCCCTCGAGACGGAGCAGGGCACCGTCGATCTCGGCGGATGCCTGAACCTGCTCACTCCGGCAAGGACAATGTCCGCAACGGCGGACGGCATCGCACCCAACTCCTGTCTCGTCCAGATCGAGAAGTGGCGGCAACCCTTACGGGTGAGCGCGTGAAGAAATGGGCACTCATTGTCGATGTAGCAACGTGCACGAACTGCCAGAACTGTGTGCTGGCAACGCGTGATGAGCATGCTGGGAACGACGCGGTCGCCACCCCGTCGGAGACCGACCCCGGCTGGATTACCATCGAGCGCCGAGTGCGCGGTAGCAGCACCATGGTCGATGTCACCTACGTGCCGAAAACCTGCTGTCACTGCGATGAGGCCCCTTGCATACGCGCAGCCGGCGATGGGTCGATTTACAAAAGGCCTGATGGTGTTGTTGTCATTGATCCTGTGAAGTCCCGCGGCCGGCGAGATCTCCTGGATAGTTGCCCCTATGGAGCAATCTCCTGGAACGAGAAGACGCAGGCTCCCCAGAAATGGAGCTTCGACGCCCACCTCCTTGACAGGGGTTGGCACGAACCCCGATGCGTGCAAGCGTGTCCCACTGGCGCGATGCGATCGGTGCGGCTCACCGATCCCGAGCTCGAAGAACTGCGTACCCGCGAATCGCTCGAGGAACTCGCGCCCGAACTGCAAACCCGTCCACGGCTGTTGTACCGCAACCTGCGCAGAGCGACTCGTCTGTTCCTGGGCGGTACGGTCACGCGCCGTCTCCCGGAGGGGAGTGTTGACAATGTCGCCGACGCGCGGGTGGAGTTGGTGATCGCCGGAGCGGCGTCGGCAAGCTGTCGAAGCGACAGTTTCGGGGACTTCAAATTCGATGACCTCCCGGGGCGGGCGTTGTGGACCTTGCAGGTCTCACATCCGGAGTATGGGCATTACGCGTCGGAGGGCGACCTGTCAGAAAGTCGTTATCTCGGCCCGCTCGAGCTCGCCTGAGCTGTTCAAAGTCATAGAGATTATTCCGAATCGTCATTCGCCCTTCGCGACTCCACGCGCTTACAGTGGAGGTCAACGGGCCATGCGGGGGTACGACGATGGTCGACAAGTCTACCCAGTCTCCAAGGTACGACTTCGAGCCATTCATTCATCGAAAGCCGGTGCGCTTTCCACGTGGAGAGCGTCTTGCCGTGCTCATCTACGTAAACATCGAGCACGTGCCGTTCGGCTCGACGGCGCTCGCCCACGCCATCTATCCCGGCACGCTCACGTTCTCGCCTGACATCCTCAATCACGGCTGGCGTGATTACGGCAACCGTGTCGGGTTGTGGCGGATCATGGAGGCCATGGACAAACACGGCTTCCGCGGCACCGTGAATCTCAACAGCGACGTGTGTCGGGAGTATCCAGCGATCATCAAGGAGGGTAACGCCAGGAATTGGGAGTGGGGTGCGCAGGGCGACAACAATGCCAGCATCCCGACACTGATGGCAGAGAGCGATGAGCGTGAGTTCATCCAGCGCAATGTGAGGATCATTGCGGAGGCCACCGGCACTCGCCCGAAAGGTTGGCTGAGCATGGCTCTCGCCGAAAGCTTTCGAACGCCGGATCTGCTCGCCGAGGCCGGAATCGAGTACGTCTCGAACTACACGCACGATGAGCTGCCAGTGCCTCTGAGGGTCAAGACAGGATCTCTACTGACCATGCCCTATACGCTCGAGATCAACGACGTACCAACGATCATGGTCAAGGGCGCTTCCGCACCAGTGTTCGCGCGGATGATCCGGGATCAGTTCGATGTGCTATACGCGGAAGGCGCCCGACAGCCGCGGATCATGTCCATCTCCGTTCATCCGTTCATCTCAGGACATCCGTTCCGGATGAAACATATCGCGGCGGCCCTCGGCTATATCGCCTCGCATCGAGATGTGTGGCTGACGACCGGTGTGGAAATCAACAATTGGTATCGGGCGGACTATCTCGACCCGCAGCCGCGCGGCCAGGCGGGTTCGAGAGGCTGACAGGCCGGTACGCCCCGTTACGTCGGCGGCGAAATCGGGGGCAGGACGTCCTGAAACAGCACCTGAATGAGCTGGCCGCCCTCCGGGCTCGCCCAGCTCTGTGCGAGCTCGGCAATGATCGTGTTGGTTGCCGTGAATTGCACGCCTGCCAGCTCCATTCGCTTGCGGGCCGTGGTTTCCGACAACTCGTACGGCGAGCCTGAAATGTCGAGGACGGCCTGTACCTCGAACCCTTCGGCAACGGCGCTAATCGTCGGGAATATGAGGCATACGTCCGTGGTAATCCCGCCCATGATCAACTGACGGCGCTTCGTCGCTTGGATAGCGGACACGAAATTGGGATCGTCCCAGGCGTTGACGATGCCGGCGCGCTTGACACGGTTGGCAAATGCCTCAGGTACGATCTTCGCTAGCTCGGGCAAAAGGGGTCCCTGTACGTATTCCTCCATGCTCGAGGTCAGCACGACCGGCATGTTGAGGATGCGTGCCGCCCGCGCCAGCGCCAGGGTGTGACGCTTGACGCGATCGAGGTCCAGGGTCTTGACTAGCTGCATCGTCCCAATCTGGTGATCGATCAGGACCAGTGCCGCCGTTGTGGGAGTGAATCGTTTTGGGGTCATGTAGGTGTCCTTTGGTGTAGTTGTCGAGCAATCGGTGCGAAGACGCTAGCGAAGGGACCGTCCCCTAAACAACATCACCTTGGCACCGTCCTGGTGGTCCGCGTCAGGCGGACTCCGCCGCAGTTAAGGCTGGATAGTCGGTGTAGCCGTGCGCGCCTGGAGTGAAGAATGTCGCCTTGTCCGGCGCGTTGAGCTCCGCGCCATGCCGGAAGCGCTTGGGCAGATCCGGGTTGGCAAGGAAGGCGCTGCCGAACACCGCGGCGTCGGCCCGGCCGTCGCTCAGTATGGCCTCGGCGGCAGCCTGATCGAGCCCGCCGCCAACGAGATAAGCGCCGCCGAAGCGCGGCCGAAGCAGCGCGTGGTAATCGACGCTGGTGCCGAACAGCGCGACGTGCAGGTAGGCGAGCCTGAGGCCGCGGAGTTGCTCGACCAAGTAGGTGTAGGTTTCCTGCGGAGCCGCGTCGACGATGTTGTTGTAGCCCATCTCGGGCGAAATCTTGATGCCAACACGATCACCGCCGGCCTCGGCCACCATCGCCGCCAGCACTTCCAGCACGAAGCGGACACGGTTGGCGACCGAACCGCCGTATTGGTCCTGGCGCTGGTTGCTGCCAGACGCCAGGAACTGTTCGGGTAGATAGCCCGACGCTGCATGCAACTCGACCCCGTCGAAGCCGGCCGCCAGGGCATGGCGCGTCGCCAGACGGTAGTGCTCGATTACTCTTGCGATTTCGGCCGCGCTCAGCGCGTGGGGCGTGACCAGATCCTGTAGGCCACTGTCCGTCCAGGTCTGGCCGGCAGGCTTGATGGCGGAGGGCGCCACCGGTAGGGCGCCTCCGGGCAGCAACGATGGGTGCGAGACGCGCCCGCAGTGCATGAGTTGCATGAAGATGCGGCCGCCACGCAGATGCACGGCCTCGGCGACCCGCTTCCAGGCAGCTACCTGGGCGTCAGTTTCGATTCCAGGTGTGCGTACATAACCTTTGCCCATCGCCGTGGGATAGACGCCCTCGCTGATGATCAATCCGGCATCCGCGCGTTGGCCGTAATAGGTCACGGCCAGGTCGCCCGGTACCCCGGCGTCGTCGGCACGCGAGCGGGTCATCGGCGCCATGACCAGGCGGTTTGGCAGGGTGGAGCGTCCGATACGGACAGAGGAGAACAGTTGGCTCATGTTGGAATCTTTGGAGGTTGCGTGATGGAGACCGTGACCGTCAGGTCAGCTCGAGGCAGCGATCATCTACGAAGGTGAATTTGGGATAAATATGGCAATATGGAATTTATTGCTGCATTGATGGAGCAATCTGTGTGGAATTACTGAATGACATGGCCCTGTTCGTCGAGGTCGTAAAAGCCATGAGCTTTCGGCGGGCGGGCCATGCGACCGGTATCCCGAATTCGACTTTATCCAGGCGAATCAGTGCCTTGGAGAAGGCGATCGGGCTGCGCCTCCTGCATCGCACGACGCGCAGGATCGAGCTGACCGAAGCAGGTCAGATCTATTTCGAGCGCTGCAAGCGCATCGTCGAGGAGGCCAAGCTTGCACACGAGCAGCTCGGCGAGATGCTCGCGCAGCCGAGTGGCGTGCTGCGCGCTTCACTGCCGGTGGACTTCGCCAACATCTTCCTAGTCCCGCTGATCGTGGAATTCGCCGGCCGCTATCCCGGCATCAGCTTCGAATTCGACCTCACACCGCGGAAAGTCGATCTGGTAGCCGAACCCTTCGATGTTGCAATCCGCATGGGAGAGCCGCCGGTTTCCAACCTGATAGCGCGCCAGCTCGCACGTCTTTCGCAAGGCCTCTACGCCTCGCCTCGTTATCTCGAACTCTCCGGCGAGCCAACCCAGCCGGCCGACCTGGCCCAGCATGAATGTTTGCGTTTCTACGCAGCGAAGGCCGACACGTGGATCCTGAGCAGCGCAGCGGAAACGGTGGAGGTTGAGGTCGGTGGCCGCTTCCGGCTCAACAGCGTCGGTATGATCCAGCGACTTGCCGAACAGGGTATGGGTATTGCCGTGCTGGCCGATGAAATCGTCGCCGGCGATTTGTCCAACAGGCGACTGCGTCGCGTACTACCACAGTGGCAGGCAGCTCCGGTCCCGGTCTACGCCATCACCGAGACGCGTTTGCTGCCGGCAAAGACGCAACGCTTCATCGAGTTCCTGCGTGAGCGCTTGGGACAGTAGACAGCACTGGATAGTCCCTTTACTTCGCCCGTTGGAGGGTGGTGATTGGGATGGAGCCGTCCTGGCGGGGAGCGACCTTCCAGGAAAGCTCATCGCCCTTCAGCTCATAAGTGCGCACTGCCGTCGTGTCGTCCAGATTCGGGACCGAAGACCGGTCGATCTTGAAGGTAATCGTGTGTTTGACCGGGTCGACGCTGTAGCGACCGAAGTGAACGCTCGTGCTGAGGGACGCCTCCTTGTACTCTTCCAAAGTCCCTTTGAACTTGTCGCCCGATGCGAATTTCAACCGTTCAGCACGGTAGACCTGCACTGAGTAATATCCATCAGCGGTAAAGATCGCCTGCCCGTGCGGGTTCGGACCATAGTCCGGAACGCGTTTTCCATCCGGGAGCAGCTTCTCGGCTCCGATGAGAACCCATGTGCCTACGATGGAGGGCTCCTGTGCCGTAGCTGAAAGGGAGACTGCGAACAGGGCAGCGAGAATTGCAAGACGTTTGACCATCATCCGACCAATGTAGCGACGCGCCAAGGCGCAATACAGCCAATGTAGTGATGCGCCGGGTGCCGGACAATTTGATTCTTCTCAAGCGATGGGTTAGCGCCGCTTATGCTTTTCTGACCCGCTCCACGGCACCCTCTCGAAAGTGAGCGACGGCTGTTGTCTTTGGTTGGGGTTGCAGTATCAGCGCGAGAGCCTGCATGAGCAGAGATGCCATTCGATCTGCGGCGACACCATTGGAGTGGGAAGAGCGGTGCAGTGTGACGGGCAAGGTACCAAGCGGGGGTAAGCTATGCAGCGAATCAGCAGACACGAGCCCCTCGGGAAGATTGAACGCGGTGCGTGCTGTAACGCCGAGACCGCCAAGCAACGCAGCCCAAAGACCGTTCAGGCTGTGGCTATTAGCGGCGATACGGTATGGAATATTCGCGGCTTCGAGATGTTGCAAGGCGCACTTGCGGAAGATGCACTGTGGACCCAGCACACCGAGCGGCAATGGCTGTTTGTGCGGTGGGATGAAGGTGGATGACGTAATCCATACGAGGTCGAGCCGCCCTATAGTTTGCGCGTTGGCCTGGTCCTCGTGCCCAATGATGACGGCGAGGTCGAGGAGCGCCTTGTTAATCGAATCGACGAGAGCGGCGTTCCCTTCGATGTGAAGCTCGATCTGCATGCGTGGGTAGAGTGACGCAAAGTGAGAGAGGACCGTAGGCAGGATCGATGCAAAGTCTTGCGGGCATCCGACGCGGATGTGGCCGGCGAGGTTTGTACCTTGCATGGTGTCCAGCAGCTCGTCGTTCAACACGAGCATGCGGCGCGCATAGGTGAGGGCAACTTCCCCCGCCTCGGTCAGAGCGAGACCGCGTCCGCGTTTGCGGAAGATTGGTATGCCGAGATCCTCTTGCAGCCGCTTCATCTGCAGACTTATTGCCGACGGCGTGCGGCCAAGATGTTCTGCCGCCTGCGCCAGGCCCCCGCAGTCGTAGGCGACGGCGAGGGTACGCAGGGTGTCCAGGTCGAGGTTAATTCGCGCTGCCATGATCTGCGTATTCTACTGAATGGGTATAGTGGGTCTCGGTACCCTTGGCGACACATACAAGCTCTGGCCAGGCGCTCGAGGTACCCCGTCGGAACCACAGCAACTGCATCGCACATGGCGAAGCAGAACCGCGGAGTACGCCTACTTATTCGGGGTGGGGATACTGGGCACTGTGATTATCTATTGGCTGGCTTTCTAATCGCTCATGCGAAGCAGGGTCCCAACTCGCGCACTTCTATGGTTGCCCACTGTGCGGCCGGACACTCACGCGCGATGGCAAGCGCCTCCTCACGTGTCTCGCAGGTGAGCAAGAAGAAGCCACCGATTACCTCATTGACCTCGGCAAACGGGCCGTCAGTAATGACCGCTGAGCCTGCGCGGACCTTTACCCGAGCGTCCGAAGCGCCGGTTTTGAGCGATTGACTCACCGTGAGCAGACCTCGCCGCTTTAGTTCCTCGCTGAAGCGCACCATGCGCCCGTAGACCTCCTGGCCTTCAGCATCCGAGCGTGTGCTTCGCTGTCCGGGTGGCTCAACCACCAAAAGCGCGTACGTCATGACATTGCCTCCTGGGTAATCACCGAAACAGTCCTTATCGTACAACCGAGCCCTGCGAGGAAATAGGCTTATCTGGTAGAGCAAGACAGTCTTGACGTAGCCGGCAATGACGCAGGCGCCGGGCCCGGGAAGTGCCGGGTGTCTGGTATGGTCGGACCCAATTCTCCAATACCAGCGACAGGATGAGTGGAGCATGCAACCGCTGAGCAGTTACACCCTCGCCGATCCTAAGGTCATGCAGAACCCTTATCCGTACTACGAGCGTTTGCGCACGGAAGATCCCGTGCACTTCGACGAGGGTATACGGACTTGGCTGGTGACCCGCCACGAAGACATTGTGGCGGTAGCCCGCAATACCGAAGTCTTTTCAGACGAAATGCGCGTCTCCGCCGCAATTCGCTCGCCATTCCAGGCCGAGGTCAACGAGTACATGCAGCGCGAAGGGTTCATGCTGTTGGACCCGGCGGACAGCTTCAAGCTCGATGGCGAGCTGCACACGCGCCGCCGCAAGCTGGTGGCGCATGCTTTTACCGGCCCAGCCGTCGCGGCCATGGAAGCGCGGGTTGCCGCGATCTGCCACGACAAGGCGGCTATGTTCCTCGGGCGAGCGGAAGCCGATTTGGTCAAGGAATACGCCATGCCCATACCCATCCTGGTCATCTGCGATGCCTTGGGTTTGCCGATGGATCGCGTCGATGAGATCAGTCGCGGGGCGGACTCCATGGTGGCGCAGGTCGGTGCGGGCGCGACTCGGGAGGAAGCCTACCAGCACGCCCGCAACGTCATGCAGTTGCACCGCTTCGTCCGGGAGGCTATCGAGGAGCGGCGTCTGAACCCCGGCACCGATCTCATATCACTACTCGTTCATGCGCGCGCCGATGATCCCTCCACACCGCCGCTGACTGACCGGGAGTTGATGTCAATTGCAACAGTCGCCATTGCCGGAGGGGTGGATACAACCCGTAACGGCATCGCCTTTGCGCTGCATGCGCTGGCGACCCGGCCAGATCTGTTGGCGCGCTTGCAGGCATCCAAGGAGCAGGACAAGGACATCAGACGCTTTCATGAGGAAGTGTTGCGGTTTTATACGCCAGTGCCGCAGCTGCCCCGGATCGCCAGGAAGGAAACAGTGCTGGGTGGCAAGACCATCCCGCAGGGAGCCTTTGTTTTTCTCTGCTGGGCCTCGGGCAATCGCGATCCGCAACGCTTCGCGGAACCGGACAAATTCGACCTGGATCGAACCAACCTCGGGCAGCATCTGACCTTTGGCAGCGGAGTTCATTTTTGTATCGGCGCAATGCTTGCGCGCCAGGAGATCAAGTGCGCGATCAGAGAGGTACTGAGCTGCGTGGAATCGTTGGAGCTGGCGGTATCGCTGGAGCAGCTCGACTTGAGTAGCAGCATGGTGATTCTGCGCGGCTTGAAAAGCCTGCCCGTGCGGTTTCGGACCCGGGCCGCCTGACGGGGCTTCGTGGCGCCTGCAGCAAGCCTGCCCACCACCCGGCGGGACATTTCGAATATCGTATCGGGATGTGCTGCTGGGAAGAGAAAGAGGGGGGTGGGTGGAAAAACAAACCTGGCTGACCCGCATCGCACTGCGCTGCTGCGATTGGTCGGAGCGCTGGTTTCCGGATGCCTATGTGTTCGCCACTCTCGGCGTCGTCATGGTCGGGCTGTTGGCGATTGGAATGGGCGTCTCGCCAGCGGCGACGGCCATTGCCTTCGGCGATGGCTTCTGGAGCCTGATCCCGTTCACTATGCAGATGTGCTTCATCATCATCGGTGGTTACGTAGTCGCCACATCGCCGATGGTGGCGCGCGTTGTCGAGATGCTGGCGAGGTTGCCGCGCAGCGGACCCGGCGCGGTGGCTTTTGTGGCGCTGATCAGCATGCTGGTTTCGTTGCTCCATTGGGGTTTGAGCCTGATCTTCGGTGGTCTGCTGGTGCGCGCGCTCGCACGGCGCGAGGACTTGCGCATGGACTACCGTGCCGCCTGCGCTGCGGCCTACTTGGGCTTGGGTGCTGTTTGGGCGCTCGGCCTGTCATCCTCAGCCGCGCAACTGCAGGCGAATCCGGGCAGCCTGACGCCGGCGCTACTGGCGATCACGGGTGTAATCCCTTTCGCCGAGACAATCTTCCTTCCCCAGTCGCTGCTGCTGGCGGGAATTCTCGTCCTGATCTCGGTCGGCATCGCATGGCTGTCGGCCCCAAAGGGACCTGGCATACGGACGGCCGCCATGCTGGGCGTAGATATCAATGTCGTGCAGACGCCTTTGCCGCCGCGGACGCGTCCAGGGGACTGGCTCGAGCGTAGTCCGGTACTGAACTTGCTTCTGGTCGCGCTGGGTACCGGCTGGTTGATAAATGAGATGTCCAGCAAGGGGCCGGCGCTGACCATCTCCAACCTCAACACCTACAACTTCCTGTTCCTGATGTTGGGCCTGCTATTAACTTTCCGGCCCCGGCGATTCCTCGATGCGGTCGCCCGCGCGGTGCCCGGCGCGACCGGAGTCCTGATCCAGTTTCCGCTCTACGGTGGCATTGCTTCCATCCTGACATCTGCCAAGGGTGCCGATGGTCACAGCCTGGCACAACAGTTGGCGGGTTTTTTCACTCACATCGCCACGGCCAGCAGTTTTCCCGTTGTGATGGGCGCGTACTCGGCGGTGCTCGGTTTCTTCGTGCCCTCCGGCGGCGGCAAATGGCTCATCGAAGCCCCTTATCTGATGCAGTCCGCAAATCAGTTGCAGGTACACCTCGGGTGGGCGGTACAGGTTTACAATGCCGCAGAAGCCGTGCCGAATTTGATCAATCCATTCTGGATGCTGCCGCTCCTGGGCATCGTCGGCCTGAAGGCGCGCGATGTGATCGGATTTACCTTTCTGCAGTTCGCCGTGCATTTGCCGGTGGTGCTGTTCCTACTGTGGCTGCTGGGGCTGTCGCTCACCTATCATCCGCCCATGATGCCTGCAGTAGACCTGACACACTGATACTTTAGTGGGCTCGACCTACGGGAGGATGCTTTTCAGCATGCTCCCTTTCATCATGGGAATCTGTACGACGCTCGCTTGATTGACAGTGTAAAGAGAACGCAGGAATGCCTGATCCCAGCTGCTCAGACCTTGCGGTGGATGCTCCTGATTGTCGCGGAAGACTGTCAGGATGGTGGGCACTGACACACGGGCGTCCAGGTTGATCTCCGCAAGACCTGCCATGGCGATGTAGTCCGTGAGCTGCCCGAAACTGAGGCCCTGCAGGCGATTCACATCCACGATAACGATGACCGATGCCAGAGTCTGCACCTGTGTGCGGTGAGTTCGTCCGTCTCCCGGAGTGGTGTTGGTCGGGATCTGGTCCATTTGCAAAGTCATTCCCAGTCCCGTACCCACCAGTGCACTATCCAGGGAGTCTGGGGGGATTGAGACCCCGTCCGAGGAAGTGAAGTCAGTGTTGTACCAAACGCGCACCGGGCGCGGAGTGCGCAAGAAATCGTTGATGTAACCCTGCCCATTACGTGTGACGAACATATGCCGGTCGCGAGCGTGCCATTTCTTCAGCAACACGTCCGGCTCATGCGTTACGACGATATAGAAGTTGGGTTTGCAATGCTCGCCAGCCAGCGGCGCTTTTGCGGCGATGGCGATTTGCGATAGGCGCGCCAGGACGAACTCGCCTTGGTCGTGTGTCAATCCGGCCACCAAGGGGCAGATGGGGATGTTCCACCGCGACAGCGAATCTTCCAGGTAGTGTTTTGGCACGCTGAAGACGAAGTGACTCACCTCGCGCTCGACTTCTTTTTTCTTGGCCTCAATGGTGACCGTATCGACCGCAGTCGGTTCCGTAGATGCGTGGCTTGTCGGGTCGGAGGGAGGCTGCGCGCTGAAGCTCAAGTCAGCGGCACAGAAGCAGAGCGCCATTGCAATCAAACTGACCGGGACGCGGCGACTGCGTTCAACGGGCTCAGGTCTCCCGGGCAGGACAGACGGCTGTGAGCTGCGTTCCATAAGAGTTCCGCCAGGTCCGTGGATCCATCACTAACCAAGCCTATCTTGTACTGGTATGTTCTTTCCATCCCACTTGGCTGATGAGCTGGCTTAATATTGTCTTGGACTTGAGCCTCAGGGGCTCCCGCGGCCGATCAGGCTACCTCGACAAAGGACGGTGATATGGGACTGCTCGAAGCGCATGCCGGGCTCGCCGGAAAAGTCGCTGTCGTCGTGGGTGGTGCGGGCGAGATCATCGGCCGTGCGGTCACGCTCGGATTGGCGAAGGCCGGGGTCTCGATCGCGGCTTGCGACATTCACGAGGATGCAGTGGCCGCGATAGTGCCGGAAGTCGAGGCGCTGGGCGTTCGGATCCTGTCGGTACATGCCGATGCGGGAGATCCTCAGGCGCTGGACGTCTTCTATGATGAGGTTGAGGCCGGGTTCGGTGCGATCGACATCGTGGTGAATGTGGTCGGCGGTGTGAAGCGGTCTGCCTTCACGAACACGACGCGCGAGGACAATGCTCGTGACATCCGGCTCAACTATGGCTATGTGATTGACAGTTGCCGGCGCGCCATCCCTCTCATCCGCAAGGGCGGCAGCGGCGGCAGTATCATCAACTTCACCACGATCGAGGCGCATCGCGGGGCCGCAACCTACGCGGTCTACGCCGGCGCCAAGGCGGCCACAACCAACTTCAGCCGCGCTCTGGCGGTGGAGCTGGGCGGCGAGCAGATCCGGGTGAACCTGATCGCGCCCGACACCTCGCCGGCACGAACCTCTAACGCCGCGCTCTACCCACAGGATCTGGAGAGATTTGCCCAACTTGGGGACGATGCCATGGCACAGGCGCTCAAGGTTTATGTCCCGCTGAAAAGAGCGCCCTCGGTCGATGATCTGGTTAACGGCGTTCTGTTTCTGGCGAGCGACCTGTCACGTTCGATAACAGGGACCACCTTGCATATCGATGGTGGCACCATTGCCTCGCTCGGCTTCCTCGATTGGCCCTTTGGCGACAGTTTCATGCCGGCGCCCCTTGGCGGCACACTGGCCCGTCTTTTTCCCAAGGACGATTGATCGACCACGCCGGACACGAGGACACCACATCAGATTGTTTTTCGGTAAACAATGAACCCGGAGCGCTCAGCAACCTTGTCGTAGAGGTTCTTTGCGGTCGTGTTGGTCTCATGCGTCTGCCAGTACACGCGGCCTGCGCCTGCGGTGCGGGCCTGCTCATAGACCGCCTGGATGAGGGTGCGTCCGATTCCCTTGCCGCGCAGTGACTCGTCCGTGTATAGATCCTGAAGGTAGCAGGTCGGACCGATCGCTATCGTGCTGCGGTGGAAAATGTAGTGGACCAGGCCGACCAGCTTGTTTTCGCTTTCGGCGACCATGGCATGCACGGGTTCATAAGCGTCAAAGAAGCGCGTCCAGGTCATCTGTGTGATCTCGGCGGGCAGGGCAGTGGCCCCGGACCGGCCGTAAAACTTGTTATAGCCGTCCCAGAGCGCAAGCCATTGTGGGAAATCCCGGCGGTCGATGGTGCGTATCATCACTTGGCTGCTGCTCATCAGGCGTCCTCCTCGGTAACTGCAATTTACCTCAGGGAAGGCCGGTCGCGACCGACGTGGACTGTCTTTCCGAGGAGACTTATGATGCCATGGAATCCTCGACACTGAAGCGGAGGCTGTTATGACACGAATCGCGTCGCTTCCTGTGGATCAATGGGACCCGCAGTTGCGCAAGCTTGCACAAGCTGACGCCCTGCCTCCTGTTCAGCAGACCATGCTCGGCGTCTATGCCAATGCACCCGAGTTAGCCAAGGCCTTCGTCATCTTCAGCGGCGCTATGTCGCAAGGCTTGACACTGCGGCGGCGGTTATTGGAATTGGTCCGGCTGCGGATAGCCTTTCACAACCAATGTCGCAGCTGCATGGCCGTCCGCTATGAGTCAGCGTTGGCTGATGGGCTGACTGAGGACTTGGTCTGCTCGCTCGAAAAGCCAATGGAGGCGCCCGATCTGACAGCTGCGGAGAAAGCAGCCATTCAATATGCCGATCTTGCTGCGAGCAATCATTTGGCGATCAGCGACGAGACCTTGGCTAACCTTCGCAGTCATTACTCGGAGAAGGAAATCGTCGAGCTGTGCATGTATGTGGCCTATTGTGTTGGCTTCGGACGGATGGCTGCGACGTACCGGATCATCGAGGAGCTGCCGGAAAGCTTCCAGGATACGACGACGAAGATCACGCCCTGGTCGGATGACCATACCGAGAGGCTCGTCATCCGCGCTTGAGCCAAGGGTCGAAGGGACTTGCATTGCGCCGCTACCTATGTAGACTTACTATTATGGGTAGGCCGGATCGTGACGTTCGCATGTCCCTTCAGACTCTTCGAGCCTTGGAGGCCTTTCTCGAGGATCCCACTCACGAGCTTTCCGGAGCGGACGTTCAGAAACGCAGCGGCCTGGCATCAGGCACGTTGTGGGCTTCGTGAATACGGCCGAGTTCAAAAACTAGTTATGTTTGCCGGATCCTGAGCGATGAACGGACGTGTGGCGTTGGTCACGGGCGGCGGCCGGGGGATCGGGCGCGAGGTGGCACTGCTGCTGTCGGCAGCGGGAGCGCGCGTGATGATCGTGTCGCGTAGCACGACGGAGCTGGCGGCCGTCGGCCTCGAATACATCGCTGCCGACCTCGGCACCGCCGAGGGCTGTGGCCTAGCTGTTGCTGAAACTGAGCGACGCCTGGGGCCGGTTGATCTGCTGGTGGTGAACCATGGCATCGGTTCGGCCCACGAGCGGCTCGTGTGGGAGCAGGATCCCGAGACCTGGCGCGAGACGATGCGCATCAACCTCGACGGTCCGTTCGAGCTCGCACGACTGACGGTAGGCGGCATGTGCAAGCGCGGCTTCGGCCGGCTGGTATTCACCAGTTCGACGGCCGGCGAGAAAGCGGAACGTTCCGGCAGCGCGTACACCGCCTCCAAGCATGGGGTTATCGGGCTCGCACGCGCGGTCGCTCAGGACGCTGGGCCGTTCGGAGTCACATCCAACGCCGTGCTACCTGGCTGGGTGCGAACAGCCATGGCCGAGCGGTCGGCGCAGACGGAGTCCCAACGGCGCGGCATTAGCGTCGAGCAAGTGTGGCGCGAGCGCGCCGCAATCTACCCGCAGAATCGGGTGCTGGAACCGCGCGAGGTTGCGCAGGTGATCGCGTTCCTGTGCAGCGACGCCGCTGGGGGCGTGAACGGCGAGGCGGTCACCGTGGCTCTCGGCGGCATTTGGTAAGCGGAGGCGGATGGTAAGCGTTTGGAGCGCTTAACTGTTGCCTTCGGCGGGATTGCGGAGCGAATCAGCCAACCCTACGATTCGTGCGAGCCCGGGGCCGCATCCAGTTAATTCACACGGACGATCTCGTCCAAGTACCGCACATTGGTACGGACATACGACGGCCGCAAATGTCCTCCGTCCCGGTAGATGGGGTTGCCGTCCGGTTCCAAGGTCGGGCATTCCTCATGATTGCAAAGCGCATCGAGCGGATCGATTACTGTCGCTCCGTGACGCTTTGCAATCTCGACGAGCTCCAAGTCAATAGGACCCACTTCGTTGTCGACGTCGCTCCTGCTCAGAGGACGGGCGACCACGTTGAAAGCGAATGATCCAATTCCCCGCTGGATCATACGGCGGGGATCGAGGCCGGTGCCGACCGGAATCTGCAGGACGATAAAAACCCGCTTGTGTTGCCTCACGAGGGTTCCAACCATCTGATCGAAGGCCTGCAATGCCCGCCACGCAGCGATTTTGCGCGGCGTCAGGTGTCCTTTGAAGTGATCGTCCTGGAAATAATAGGAATAGCGGGGATCGTCTTCGTAGAAGTAACTCCTCCACGCTGCAGCGATGACGATCGTATCCACGGCCGGGTTGCGTGCGTACTGAACTGCCCGTTCCACGAGTCCCTCGCAGTAACGGTGATGTTCCTCATGGACTCCCGGAATGGGTGGGCAGCCCCCTCCGGTGGCGAATATCGCGGTTCGGCTGCGTTTCGGGTCGCGGGTCAGCAGTTCGGCAATGCGTGGATAATACTGCTCGATGTTGCTATCGCCCAGGAACATGACCCGTTGCGGCGCCGCCGGATGGATCAGGAACCCGTCCATCGGTCTGAGAGAGGGGCCCGGATAGGCGACTTCAGCACGGGCGCCCGTCATTTGCCGAGTCAGATAGCTCGCAGACAGCGGCGCCCACCGATGCAGGAAGCCGATATAGGCAACAGCGCCAACAGCTGCCAGGCACGTGAAAAGCGCCGCGGCATTGCGAGGCAGTGAGCCCAATCCGCGCAGCGGCAGCTCGATGAAGTGGTATGTCAGAATCGCAAGAAGAAATGCTGCCGCCAATGCGCCCGCCACCACACCGGCCGCTGCACCATCAGGGTAGATGATGTGTGCAATGGATAACAGGGGCCAGTGCCAAAGATACAATGGATAGCTGATGAGGCCGACAAAGACCATCAGTGAGCTGGCGAGCAGATGTCTGTTGATCCAGGCGCCTGGGCCGGCCGCGATCAGCAGCAACGCGCCAGACACGGGCAGCAGCGCCCAGGGGCCTGGGAACGCGTGTGTTGGAGTTATGAGAACCGTGGAAACGCACAGTAGTCCGAGGCCCGTAGCAGCGGCAGCGTTCCTTGCACGCATATCCCAATCACGCTGCAACAACGTGCCGATCCTCCCGGCTGGCAATAGTCTCGCATAGGCCAGTACCCCGCCCGAGCCGAGTTCCCAAAGCCGGGCCTGGGGAAGATAGAAAGCGGCCGCCGGATGACTTCCAACAGCCACGAGACCGAAGATGAAGGATAGGCACGTGAGGGCGAGCATGGCTGGCAATTGAAACGCGGGCCGGCGCCAGGTCAACACCAGAACCAATGGCCAGACGATGTAGAACTGCTCTTCGACGCCCAGCGACCAAAGGTGCAGCAGGGGTTTGAATTCTGCAGCGGTGTCGAAGTAACCGCTTTCCTTGTACAGGAGCACGTTGGATACGTAAGCCGATCCGGCCGCGATATGCTCTGTCAGCGAAGTGTACTCATCCGGCAGAAGCTTCAGCCAACCCAGCCCCCACACGCACAGCAGCACCGCGATGAGGGCGGGGAAGATGCGCCGGACGCGGCGGGCATAAAAATCGATGAAACTGAAACCGTCCCTGATCTGCGCTTTCAAGATCAGTCCGGTGATCAGGAAGCCGGAGATGACAAAGAACACATCCACACCGACGAAGCCGCCGTGCAGGTGGGCCGGGAACGCGTGGAATGCCAGCACAGACAGGATGGCGACGGCTCGCAATCCGTCGATGTCAGGACGATACGAGGCCGCGGCGGTGTCACGGTCCAGCGCCGCGGCTGCAGCAGGTAAGACCTGAAACTCTTCTCGCCGGCCACTCGCCGCCGGAAGCTGCACAATCCTCACGGGCCTCCCTTCGCCGAAACGCAGCTGCGGCTGGCCAAGTCTTTGAGTCTGTGGCTAACGCAATCAGCCGCTACGGGAATACTATCGCGTCCAAGGTGATCTCGCACTGTCCGCCAACTCGCGGAAATTCGCTCAAACCTGCGGATTGGGACGCCGCTGGTTGCATCGCGAGCAGAGCGCAGAAATGATGCGCCGCGCGGGAACTGTCCCATACAACCCATCTGCCGCCTGGACTTCGATGTGCCCGCGGCGTGTCAGTTGACATAACGTTTTTTCGATCAACTTGAGATTCTGCACAACATGCTCGTGAACACGCACACTCGGGTGGAGACTCTGGGCTCGGAGCCCGAGATCCGGATCGGTCTGGACACCGGCGGCACGTACACTGACGCCGTGGCGCTTGATGGCCGCCGTGTCATTGCAAGCGCCAAGGCACTGACCACTCACTGGGACCTGTCGATTGGTCTGGGCGACGCGATCCGTGCCGTGCTCGCGGGCCTTCCGCAAGCCCTCGGGCGAGAGCACATTTCACTCGTCTCAGTCTCCACGACCCTTGCGACCAACGCTGTCGTCGAGAATCGCTTCAGCCCAACCTGCACAATCCTCGTTGGCTTCGATGAAGGCATGGTTGATCGTTCCGGTGTCAAGCGCATGGAGGGATGCGCCGTTGTGCGCGTGCGCGGTGGACACGACGCGACCGGTGAGGAGTTGGAGCCGCTGGACGAATCGGCGATCGATGCCGCGGTATCGGAGTTCGGCCCGCGGGTCGAGGCCTTTGCTGTAGCCGCGCTGTTTTCGGTGCGCAATCCTGCGCATGAGCGGCGGGTGCGTGATCGGATCCGGTCCGCCGGCACTACCCGGCCGGTCACGTGCAGCTACGAGTTGAGTTCGAAGCTCGACGCGCCACAGAGGGCGCTCACTGCCGCGTTGAACGCGCGCCTGACACCGCAGATCGGGCATCTACTCCAGGCTCTGGGCCAGGTGCTCCAGCAAGAGGCCATCTCGGCACCGTTGATGGTTGTGAAGGGCGACGGGACTCTGATGAAAGCGGACGTCGCCCTTGAATACCCTGTAGAGACCGTGTTGTCGGGTCCCGCGGCCAGCGTCGTGGGGGCAGGCTTTCTGAGTGGTCTCGAGGACTTTGCGGTCGCGGACATGGGCGGCACAACCACCGACGTCGCGATCGTCACTGGCGGCCGTCCAGTCGTTGGTGAAGAAGGCGCGATAATCGGGGGCTGGCGTACGATGGTCGAGGCCGTCGAGGTTCGCACCTGCGGGCTTGGCGGTGATAGCGAGGTGTACTTCGACCGCGACCAGCGTCTCGCGATTGGCCCGCGCAAGGCCATGCCGTTGAGTCTTCTCGCGGACCACTTTCCGGATGTACTGGTCGAACTGCGGAAGCTCGCAAATGCCGAACGCCCTCCGGCTTTCGCGGCGCAGTTTGCGTACCGCAATCCAGGACGCGATCCCGGCGTTCAACTCGATCGTCTGGAGCGGAGGGTATGGGACGCCCTTACCACGCATCCCCGGCACGTTGACGAGGTTGCCCGCACCGGGCAAGGCGTCGAGGCATTACGACGATTGGTTGACCGCGGACTTGCCAACATTGCCGGGTTCACGCCGAGCGATGCCATGCATGTGCTCGGACGGCAGCAAGGCTGGAGTGTGGAGGCCGCCCGGCTTGGCGCAATGGTCCTTGCAACTGAAGAACGCAACGCGAGAGCTCGCAAGGAACGGGATACGGCCGAGGGATTCTGCGAGCGCACATATCAGCACGTGGTTCGAGAGGCGGCTCGCGTCATTCTCGAAACGGCCCTTGCATACGACCCGGGCGTCGAAGCAAAGAACGGTCGCTGGGGACCTCTTGCCCCCTTGATCGAGGATCTTGTCGAAGGGCGTCCGTTTTCGCAGCTCGTTGATGCCCGAATCAGTCTTGCGACGACGCTGATCGCCATCGGCGCTCCTGTTGGCGCCTATTACCCTGAAGTGGCGCGCCGCCTCGGAACCAAGCTGCTCGTGCCCGAGCACGCTGCCGTCTGTAACGCAGTGGGTGCGGTTGCCGGAGTGGTCTCCGAAACGTGTGAGGTGCTCGTGAACCAGCCTACGTTCAACGTCTTTCGGGTCCATGATCCCGCTGGCTCCCGAGACTATTCGGACGCAGACCAAGCGATAGAAGAGGCGAAGCGCGTCTCCCGCGAACACGCGCTCGCGGCGGCGCGGCGCGCGGGTGCAAGAGATCCTCACGTCGAGACGTCCGTCGTGGAACATCGGGCTCAATCTGGATCTGCGGACGACTATCTCGCTGAGGCAACCGTTCGTTCGAGGGCAACCGGTCGGCCTGTAACGGGTCGAGCGTCGCAGGTGGTTGCATCGTGAGGGCAGAGCGAAGCCCGATGCAAAGGCAATCCAGCGCAATGAAATGGGCAGTCACACGGATCTGTGGTGTGATAGTTGCCGTTTTGACTGGGAGGCTCGCGTCGATGAGAAAATCTGCGCTCAAGGTCGATTTCATGGCAATCGCGGCGGCGGTGCTGCTGGCCGTCGCGGCGACACCAGGCGCCCGCGCAACGACCGCGAAAGACACCAAAATTCTGTCCGCAGCGCAGGCCGCACGACCCGCACAACTGCAACTCCTCGAGCAGGTGGTGAACATCGACTCAGGCACCGGGGACGTCGAGGGCGGCCGCAAAGTTGCGGGCGTGCTGATCCCGCACCTGAAGGCGCTGGGAATGACTATCGACTCCGTCCCGGCCGAGAGCGCCGGACTCCCCGAAAATACGGTTGCGACCCTGAGCGGTCGGGGTAAAGGCCGCATTCTCATGATCGGCCACATCGATACTGTGTTCGGACCCGGTACCGCTCAACATCGTCCGTACCGTACGGACGAGGAGCACGCGTACGGGCCTGGTGTTGCCGATGAGAAGGGAGGTGTTGTCGAAGGAATCTATGCTCTGCGCCTCCTTCATGATCTTGGCTTCCAGGATTTCAAGAACATCGTATTCCTGATCGAGACTTCGGAAGAAAGAGGCTCACCAGGAACGGGGGCTCTGATTACAAAGCTCCTTGCGGACGCCGACGTCGAGCTGAACCTCGAGCCGGGAGACGAGCCCGATACCATCACGGTGTGGCGCAAGGGCAGCGCGACGTTTCATATCGACGTGAAGGGTAGGGCAGCACACGCGGGAGTTGCCCCGCAGGATGGCCGCAACGCCGCCACCGAACTCATTCATCAGGTGCTGGGGGTAGACGTGTTCCCGAAGTCCGGTCCCGGTCTGACTGCTAACCTCACTCTGATGAGCGCTGGCTCGCGAAGCAACATCATCCCCGAGGAAGCGTCGGCGCAAATCAACGTCCGGGTGCGAGACAAGGCTGACTTCGATCGCGTCGAGCAGACTTTGCGCAAAAACGCTGAGACCACGATTGTCCCCGACACCAAAGTCACCGTCAGCCGCGAACGATCCTTCCCACCTCTGTCCAACAATCCCGCGACCGACGAACTGGCAGCGCGCGCAAAGGTGATCTACTCCGGAATCGGCCGGACACTGCAGACGGGTGGCAACGGCGGCGCGTCGGAGTCTGCGCTCGCAGCCGACGCGGGCGTAGCGGCTTTAGATGGGCTCGGGCCTGCTGGTGGGGGCTACCACTCCGACCAGGAGTACGCCAAGCTCGACACGGTCACTCCGAGACTCTACCTGCTCACCAAGCTGCTGATGGACTTGGGGCGCAATCCCCCCACGCACAAGTAGCCAGCACGAGGCCGAGTGGTGCGCATCAGAACGCATTCCGCAGCCGTGTTTATTTTTGCCGTCTCACTCACGGCCCAAGGCGCTGCCCCGGTACCTGCTTCCCACCCGGCAGCGTCCGTTTCCGACCGGCAGGGGCAGTGGGTCGGCTCATGGGCTGCATCTCAGCAGATTCCTGAGCCGAGCAACGCGATGCCGCTCGAAAGCTTCCGCAATGCGACGCTGCGACAGATCGTCCATCTGTCCGCAGGCGGCTCAGCGATTCGTGTACGCATTTCCAACGCGTTCGGCGCGGCCCCGCTGCACGTGATTACGGTGCATGTGGCCCGGTCGCCGTCACCGTCTTCGAGCCATATCGAGCCCGCCTCTGATCGGGGTCTCACATTTAATGAGCGGGAAGACGTTCTGATACCGGCGGGCGCCGAGTACACCTCTGATCCGCTCAGCTACGCGGTTGCACCGCTATCAAACCTGGCGGTCACAATGCAGATCGAAGCAGCACCGGAACCCGAAACGGGGCATCCCGGCTCACGCGCCACGTCGTACCTGGGTTTGGGATTGGCGGCCTCAGCCGTCGAGCTCCCGGCGGCACAGGCGATTGATCACTGGTACTTCCTTTCAGGAGTCGACGTAGCGGGGACCGGCACGTCGGCCGTTGTGGCCTTAGGCGATTCCATCACTGATGGTCATGGCGCAACAACAAATGGCAATGATCGTTGGACCGACGCTCTCGCGGCGCGCCTGCAGCACGGCACTGCAACCACGGGAATCGCCGTGCTCAACGAAGGCATTGGCGGGAATCGGTTGCTCAATGACGGCCTGGGGCCCAATGCGCTGGCGCGCTTCGATCGAGACGTGCTCGCGCAGAGCGGCATCCGTTATCTGATCGTGTTGGAAGGAATCAACGATATCGGTACGTTGACGCGTACCGCTGTGGCCACCGAAGCGCAGCACGAAGACCTGGTGCGCAGGATGATCGGAGTGTATCGGCAGATCACGATGCGCGCGCACGCGCACGGCATCAAGGTAATTGGGGGAACCGTCATGCCATTCATGGGCTCCGAGTTTTACCATCCCGGTCCTTCCAACGAGCTGGACCGGCAGACAGTCAACGCGTGGATTCGGGCCCCGGAACACTTCGATGCCGTGATCGATTTCGACAAGATCATAGCCGACCCCGCGCATCCGGATCACCTGCGCCCCGACTACGACTGTGGCGATCACCTGCATCCATCCCCGGCAGGCTATCGGGCTATGGCGGACGCGATTGCGCTGGAGTTATTCCGGAAATGACGACTGCCGTCCCGGGGACGGCGCCTCTGTTATCCTGGCGATGACGCGCTGCAAGCCTGCGGCCCATCTCCCGCAAGGGTGTCTCGACGAGTCGATAAGTGGCTTCGCTCGTCACGAGAATCAGTGCCAGCGCAACAATCAACAAGACCGGCTCGGAGTGCTCGTTCAGACCGACATCGAGATTCAAACGATGCAGGATCTCGCGCGCTGCCCACATGGACGGATAGTGCGCCAGGTAGATAGCGAAGGATCTCGAGCCCGTCCATAGAAGAGGGCGTCGCAGCGACGACCATGGAAGGACGATATTGCGATCGTCGCTGGCGAGCCAGACACACGTACCGGATAGGATGGCAAGCAAGCCGGCGTTTGCCATCGTCGTGGCTGTGATAGAGGTCCATGCGATGCCGGCCAACAATGCAAGCACCAGGAGTTGCGCCGACTCGGGTCGCAGCACAGCCGCCGCCGAAAACCGGCCGGTTGAATCCTGGTGTCGCCGCATGGCGATCAGGACGCCCGCGGCGATCGAGTCGGTGCGCAGCATCCAGAGCATGCTTTCGACCGGCCGATACAGGAACAATTGCACCAGAATCAATGCGAGGAGCGCGAGCCGCAGCCTTCTGCCGCTCACGAAAAACAACAGCAGCGGAAACACCAGGTAGAACTGCTCCTCCAGTGACAAGCTCCAGTAGACGTACTCTTTGCCGCAGTGGCACAGGGCGAAGTAGACGTTGGCAACCTGCAGGCTGGCTGCGGCGGCATCTTTCAGGAGCACATGAGTCCCGCCAAAGGCACCGCTCGTGTTGAAATACCTCGAGGCGAGCAGCGGCAGCAGCAACCACAGCAGGGCGGCCGGCCAGATGCGAAAGATTCGACGCAGGTAGAAGGGTTCCGCGAATTCACGGAACCGGCGGCTCCTGGGCTGGCGCAGCAATGAGCTGGCAATCACGAAGCCGCTGATGGCGAAGAACAGATCCACGCCGCCCCAGAAATCCAACGGTTCCACCAGCGAGCGGATCAGCCCCGGTTGCCGCAACAGGCCGTTCGGCAGGTGGCAGAGCACTACAAACGCTACTGCAACACCACGGAGCACCTCGATGTCAGTGTTGATTCCGCCGCGCGCAGCTGGACTGTTCTGGCCCATCGGTGTGGACGAGTCTTTGTTGGAACCATCCTACACCAGTTCCAGGGAGCAAGGACTGTGCCGCTTACCGAAGCTGTGAATTATGTACAGCGATCGGGCAAAGAACCCGTCCGGAACCTTTCGGCAACCTTTCTCGGTGGCCTGCGGAAGCGTTCGATCAGCCCGCGCGCGGGCCGGCGTGATTGCCTCGACTCAATCAGTAGCCGCAGTACCCAGCGTGGCTGCTACCAACTCGGCGGTAACACCGTCAATTTCCAATACCTTCCTGCGGCTGGTACCTCCCGAAACGACGCGCACGCTGCGTTTCGCAATACCGAGATGCAGCGCAACGAAGTCAATCAGGGCGCGATTGGCTGCATTCTCCACAGGGGGCGCCGCGATGCGAATCTTGATCACACCGTCGTGCAGCCCAGCAAGCTCGCTCTTGGAGGCACGCGGCTGTATGTAGACTTCGAGGCGAACGCGCGGTCCTGCTGTCATGCGAGTCAAATTCAATCAGTGAGCGCATTGCGTGTGAGCTGAAACAGCCAGCGGCTGACCCACAACGCCAGGAGCGCTCCACTCAGCTGCGCGATGATGAATCCCGGCACGTCGGGAGGACGTATGCCGGCGAATGTGTCAGACAACGAGCGTGCGATGGTGATCGCCGGATTTGCGAATGAAGTCGAGGCGGTGAACCAGTAAGCAGCGCCAATCCATCCGGCGACCATCCACGGTGCATCCTGCGGCCGCTGATGACCCAACACCACCAGAATCAATCCACCCGTTGCCACGATCTCGGAAAGCCATTGAGCGGGTCCGCTTCGCACGTGCATGGAGGACTGCCACCAGTTGAGCTCGAACATGACGTGAGCGAGCAGTGCTCCCAAGCAGCAACCAACGACTTGAACCGCCGCGTAGGCACTGGCTTCGCGCCAGGTGAGGCAGCGGCGCAGCGCCTGGACCAACGAAACCGCCGGATTGAAATGGGCGCCACTGATCGGGCCCAGGAGCGTGATGAGCACGGCAAGTACCGCAACCGTCGCGCCCGTGTTCGCCAGCAAGGCGACGGCGTCATTGTGTGCGGACAGGCGCTCGGCCATGACGCCCGAGCCGATAACGGTTGCGGATAGAAGTAGTGAGCCGATACCTTCGGCGGCGAGACGCCGAAGCATGGCTAACTCCTTGCCTCGGTTTCAGTCTTGCCGATCCGGTCCAGCTCTCTCTTCAACTGGATACCCTGCAGCGAGGCCAGTGGCAGGCTCGCGAAGGTGCGAATCCGGTTTTCCAGTGTCCTCAAGGCCGTGCGGAAGGCCACCCACTTGTCGGCATCGGAGCCCTCCACAGCAGCAGGGTCCGGGATACCCCAATGCGCGGTCACCGGTTTGCCGGGCCATACCGGACACACTTCGCCGGCTGCGTTGTCACAGACCGTAAAGACGAAGTGCAAGGAGGGCGCACCCGCGGCTTCGAATTCGTCCCAAGGCTTGCTTCGCAGCCCTTCGATCGGGAAATCCAACTGTTTCAACAACGCGAGGGCAATCGGGTGGACTTCACCCTTCGGGTGGCTGCCCGCGCTGAAGGCGTGAAATCTACCGTGGCCCCAGTGATTGAGCAGGCTCTCGGCCAGTATGCTGCGGGCGGAATTGCCGGTGCACAGAAAGAGTACGTTGTAGATGTTGTCGGTCACGAATGGAGCTCCTGCGCAAACAAGACTGAGTCAGTCAACACCCACGGTGGCACTGCGCCGTTCCAGCGCAAGCACATCGCGCCAGCGTCCGGCAAATGGTCCGAAAGACATCTTGCCGAGCTTGCGGCGCACGCCGAGGTGCTCAAACCCCTCAGCCTCGTGCAGGTGAATGCTTCCGAGGTTTTCGGGGAAGATCCCGGCTGTCAGAGTCCAGAAGTTATGCGCCTCGGAGCGGGCCACGAGAGTAGCGAGAAGCAGGCGACCAATGCCGTGACGCTGCGCCTCTGGAGCAACGTAAACGCTCACCTCCGCGACACCCGCATAGACGCAGCGTCCTGAAGCTGGCGTCAGGGCCGCCCAACCCCGCACCACATCACCCTCCATCGCAACCAAGCTCATGTCCTTGGCGCGCTGTGTGTGCCACGCTTCCCAGGTGGCCGGTGGGGCCGATTCGAAGGTCGCATGACCGGTGTCAATTCCCGCCTGGTAGATTGTCCGCACTGCTGGCCAGTGCTCTTCGATCATGGGTCCTACAACGGGCTCATCAGGCACGGTGGCATCCTCAGGCAGGGCAGCAGCCAGTGCTTGATGCGGCCTTTGGCTCGCAGCATGTGCTCGCATTGACTGCCTGCACCGGCTGGCAGCAGCTTGAATGCTTCGGGGCAACCTCCGTATCCACGCCGTAGATTGGAATCGAGTCGAGAGTATGGAAGGTTTCCCAGGGGATGCCGACCGGATCGGTCACCCAATATTTATCCGACTTTGCGTAGCAGCACGCCGCATCGCGTTCTTCAACGAGGCTCTGGTCCGCGGTGGACAGCTGCGAGCGCATTGCTGTCAGTTCGGCAGCCGAGTCGACCTGGAACCCCAGGTGATTGACTCCCGGCGCGTGGCCACGCTGTGAGATGGCAAAGTTGATGCGTGGGTCCTCCAGCATCCACTTGGCATAGTCATCCTTGCGTACGGTTGGCTCGGACGCGAATAGCGCCGTGTAGAACCGGATGCCTGCGGAAATATCCGTGACGGATACGTTGACATGGAAGCGTTTCATGCGGGTTTCCTCTTGCGAGTTACGACGGCCGCGGGCGTGCAGCCGCGCCCGCCGCAGCAATTGTCGGTCAGGAATCCGAGCAGGGCATTCATCTGCTCGTAGTTGGTCGAGTAATAGATGAAGCGGCCGGCCTGGCGCGACTGAACGAGATCGGCGTGGCTCAGCGTCTTCAGATGGAACGAAAGGGTATTGGCGGGAATGCCGAGCCGCTCGGCGATCTCGGTAGCGGCCATTCCTTGGGGACCGGCCTGGACGAGAAGACGGTAGACCTGCAGCCGGCTGTCCTGCGCGAGGGCACCGAGGAGGGTTACGGCGTCTGTTGATTCCATATATCTAGAATCGTCGAAGTGAAGCGGTAAGTCAAGACATGCGCTTGCGATCCTGTCCCGGCAGACATAGTCTTGGCCGCCAGCGCCAGTGGCCTTGCGATCCTTCGAGAGGGCTCATGATCCGCAGTCTGCGACGAGAACTATTCTGCGTGTTGGTCGCGGTGGCGCTGACCGTCACAGCACAGGCCCACAGCTACAGTCGGCCGAAAGTCCGGGCGATAACGGCATTCGTGCGACTCGAACATGCTTCCCATCAGCGGGAAATTGGTGCGGCCATGGCGGTGTTGCGTGCCGTCAAGGAAGAGTTCGCGAAGGAGGGTTACGAGGTCGAAACGATTCGCATCGTGACTCAGCCGCTCGCGGAACTGGTCAGCGGTCAGACGGAAACGCAGGCGCTCGCTTACCTGAAGAGTCTCAACGATCTGGGATCGAAGGAGGGGTTCATCCCCTGCCTGGGTCCGGCGATGATGCGAGACACCGATGATCCGCGCACCATGCGGCTGCTCGAGAAGGCTCTATCGACGCTACCGAACCTGCAGGCCAACACCATCATTGCGGACGATGAGGGTATCCACTGGAAAGTGATCCGCGAGAGCGCGGCGCTCGTGCACTACGTGACCGAACACAGCCCGAATAGTCAAGGTAATTTCGGTTTCACGGCCACTGCGATGTTGAAACCCTATGGTCCCTTTTATCCCGGTGCTTACCATACGGGCCCGGGTAGGCAGTTCTCCATTGGATTTGAGAGCGCCAACGTCGTCCAGGAAGTTTTTGCGCACACTCGGGGGGATTTTGCAGGGTCGGTCTCGGAGCTGACGAGGCAGCTAACCGTCCACGCGAAGGTTGCGGAGCTGATCGGCCGGCGGGTCGCAGCTGCGAACGATTGGGAATTCAGGGGCGTTGATCCAACTCCGGCTCCCCTGGGAGATGTGTCGATCGGTGCGGCAATTGAGGCCTACACCGGCGCAAAGTTCGGGTCGAGCGGCACGCTGACGGCTGCCTTGATCATCACTTCGGCGGTCAAGGCAGTTCCTGTCCAGCAGGTCGGCTATTCAGGGCTGATGGTGCCGGTGATGGAGGACAAACTGCTGGCCCAACGCTGGGCCGAGGGCTCCTTCAATACGGACGATCTGCTCGCGTATTCCGCCGTTTGCGGCACAGGCCTGGACACTGTGCCTTTTCCCGGCGATATCAGCGCCGAACAGATGGCCCGTATCTTTGGCGACGTGGCGGCTCTTGCTTGGAAATGGAAGAAGCCGCTTTCCGCGCGGCTGCAGCCCGTGGCAGGCAGGAAGGCCGGCGAACAAACACAATTCAGCAGCCCCTTTCTGTTCAATACAACGGTGCGCGCGGTCCCCTGATTTGGGGTCCGCTTCGAAAGCGAGCCGGTGCAGGCAATTCAGGCCGGGCGGGCCAGTATCGCGCGCGTATTGAGGAAGAGTGCCTCGGCAATGAGGTCCGATTTCAGGGACGGCGCTGCGTTGAGCCAATGCGTAATCAGTCCAATTTGCATTTCGGCGACCGTCAACGCGAGCAGCGATCGTGGAAGAAGTGGTCGGCGAGCAGCGCTGGAAGTTGGCGCAAGGTTGCGCTCAATCAGCGCCGCGAGCCTCTTCACCCACACGGATCGCACCGGATGCTCAAACAGCGCGCGATTCAGGTTGCGCTGTTCGCGAAAATGCTCGAGGAGCGGCATCAGCAGCCGCGCTGTTGCATTATCGCGGGCGCAAGCCGCCAATGTGCTGCAGGGGCCCGCGAGGCTCTCCTTCAACAAGGCATCTTTCCCAGCATAGTGAAGGTAAAACGTGGACCGGCCAACATTCGCTCTGCGGATGATATCTGCGACCCTCACCGCGTCGTAGCCGCGCGAGAGTACTGATTCCACGAACGCCGACAGTAACGCCGCTCGCGTTCTTTCGGTCCGCCGATCCACTTTACGAGCCAAATGGGTACCTTTCGTCCAAGTATTGGACAATAGCACCCCGACATCCAGAAATTCCCGGCCGTGATGCGCTACTTTGAGCGGCATGTTACCAACTCTCTGCATGCGTTACCGGCTGGCCGGTGCGTTCGCATTCTGCTCGCTGGCGACCCTCACGTTGCTGGCCAATCACCCGATGCCGGGCGGACATACCCTCGTCGATCGTATCCAAGCCGAGGCGCGCGACCAGTTCGTCGATGGACTGGTGCACGGGGGGTTCATCGTCACCTTGAGTGTACTGATCGTCTGTTTTGCGTTGCTGGCGTGCGCCTTGGGGACGGCGCGGTTGCCCGTAGTAGCCGGGTTGGTGGCGTTCTGTGTTGGTTGTGGCGCGCTGATGGGTTCAATGATCGCGGACGGCTTCGTGATTCCGGCGATCGCGGTGCGGTTCAGTGACATTGGCAACGCCGACGGGCTCAACAAGGTTGAGACTGCGTTCATTCTCTGCGGCACTTTCATCCGTTTCCTGATGCCGATGGGCCTGTTGTTCCAAGCCGCGGCGATGCTGAGTTGGTCGACGGCGATGGTTGGAAGCCGCGGCTGGCTCCGTGCCGCGGGCGTGTTCGGATTGGCAGCTGGAATACTACTGATCGGTGCGATGCTCGTGCCGTTACCGCGGCTACGAGAACACGTTCTGCTCGGCGGCATCGTCGTCCTTGCGCTGTGGTATCTGGCGATCGCTGCCGCTCTGTGCGCACGGAATGGTTGGTCGACATCAGCCAGCGATGTGTAGCAATTCGCCGACGACGCCCGAGGTCGTCCGGCCAATCACTGGCACCGAAACACGGCGGGAACGCCCGGGAACGGCCAACGTATCCAGGAGGCATCAAATCTTCATTGTTCGGCGTATACACTCCGGAGGGTTCGCGGCACATACACTAATGATAGGGAGCAAGTCATGTATCGAGCGATGTTGGGAGCCCTGTTGTCCGGACTGATCGTTGCGCCGGCCGTGATGGCCTCGCCTCATGTCGAAGAATTCCACGCTGTTTTCTCAGGTTTCAACGAAGTAGGGTCGCTGAATGCGGAGACCGGAGCCATCCTGTCTCCCGGCCGCGCCACGCTCGAGTTGCAACTCAACCGTGCAGACCAGACCCTGTCGTTCGTCCTCAAGTATTCCGGTTTGAGTGCCGCGGTGACCCAGGCGCACATTCATTTCGGCAAAGTGCACATGCCCGGAGGGGTGATGGTGTTTTTCTGCGCGAACACGACCACCGCTCCGGCTGGGACCCAGCCGTGCCCAGCGAGTGGAACGGTGACCGGAACGCTCAGCGCCGCCAACGTGTTGGGTCCCACGATGCAGGGCGTGCCTGTGGGAGATTTCCAGGCGATCGTGGACGCCCTGGAGAGCGATACGACCTACGCGAACATCCACACGACGGCCTTTCCAGCCGGTGAGATCCGGGGCGAAATCCGGCGCGGATTCAGTTTCGGTTTGCATGATGATTGAGCACAGCCGGACTTGAAGCCCCCGGCGCGGGAGGACTGGCCGAGGTTGTGGGCCAGTCCCCTTGCTCACGGACACAGAGCGCGGCGCGTGTGCGTGGCTGTGAAGTGACTGCAAGCAGCCCGTTCTGACTTGCGCATGCGCGCGCCCTCCGCCGGCGCAGTCGGCAAAATCCGCTAGGGAGCTTTCAACAGAGGGCAGCGCGGTGGTGAACCGCAGACGGGAGCCGCCCTCACGACCGCCGCTTTTTGCCGGCGGCAACGGAATTGATGTCCGAAAAACGGCCGCAGGCCAGTTTTTCCAATCGACTAGCGAAATAGATAGACACGCCGCACGCGTCCGTCTACTTTCGCTGTTCGCTGGGCCGCAACCAAGACTCGATTTGCCAGTACCACCGTCGCTGCCACCACGGCTGCTCGAGCGTATTTTCTACTCGGAAGCCGGCAGCAGCCTGCTGTTGCTCGCTGCAACCGTCGCCGCATTGGTGTGGGCCAATTCCGCCTGGGAGCCCGCATATCAGCACCTTTGGCAGGTGCCGCTGACCCTCGGCGCGGGTCCGTTCTCCATTTCAGAGTCGCTGCATTTCTGGGTCAACGAAGGCTTGATGGCCGTCTTCTTCCTGGCCGTGGGGCTCGAGATCCGCCGCGAGTTCATTGAGGGTGACCTGCGCTCGCTCAGGATGGCGGCATTGCCCGTGGTGTCCGCTGTCGGCGGCGTTGTCGTGCCGGCGTTGATCTATCTGGCTCTCAATTCCGATTCACAAGTGCGGCGCGGTTGGGCCATTCCAACCGCCACCGACATTGCCTTTGCGATTGCGGTGTTCGCGCTCCTGCGTCGGGCTGCACCGCCGGGGTTGCGCGCACTATTGCTGGCTATCGCGGTCGTCGATGACATCGTTGCAATCGTGGTCATCGCAGTCTTTTATGCCGACGGAATCGGCATCGGCGGTCTCGGCATCGCCGGCGCTGCAACGGCGGCTGGCTTGCTGCTCCGAGTCATCGGGTCGCGTTGGGTGTTTCTTTACGCGCTGCCGGGCGTTGCAATCTGGGTAGGGCTGCTACGCTCCGGAGTTCACCCGGCATTGGCAGGGGTCATCCTGGGACTGCTGCCGCCTAAGGGTGCCGCTCTACATGCAGAACACGCAATTCGTCCCTGGGTGGTGTTCGGGATCATGCCTGTGTTTGCGCTGGCCAACGCGGGCGTGACCATCCATGCATTGGCGTTAGATCTGCCTACCGTGATCCGGCTTGCCGGGGGAATCGCCGTGGCCCTCGTCATCGGCAAACCGCTTGGGATCATCCTGGCGGCGGTCATAGGGGTGAAGATTGGATGGTGCGCGCTGCCTCCAGGGGTTGATATGCGGCGCTTCGCGGTTGTTGGCTTTCTCGGCGGTATCGGTTTTACGATGTCCCTCTTTGTTTGCAACCTGGCGTTCACGGGTGAGCTGCTTGCGACCGCAAAGCTTGCGGTGTTGGTTGGCTCGAGCCTGGCGGCGATCGGTGGCCTGGTGGTGGGGCGCTCGATTCTCGGGGACCGTGAGCCGTTATGACCGCGAGCGGGTGGCGTGCACGGTCGTGCCGTCCCGGCCGAATTCAAACCGCAACAGCCACTCTCGCGAGCCCTCGTTGTCCGCGGTGAACTTCCATTTGCGGGCCGCGTCGCTGGCCAGGCGGTTGAAGTACCTGCTCGGCCCGGCATTTTCAAACCTGTCGCGCACGACATTGCCCGACTTATCGACGGTCACCCGTACGGCTACCTTGACATGGCCGTGAATAGTTTCACGTGCTCTTTGTGAGACCTTCGGGATCTCTTCGTGGATCACCGCAGAGGCGCCATTCGCTGCGGGTTGGCGGCGCTGCTCGGCAGAGCCGGGTGCATGGTGCGGCGTCGCAGGCTGAGAGGCCGAAAGCTGTGGCTGCGAACCCGAAGGCTGTGGCGCGGACACAGGAGGCGGGGGCACAGATTCGGGAGCAGCGGCAGCCGACTGATCGGGCGACGGACCCGGGGGAGCAGCACCCTGCTGCAATGCAGTTCCTTCTGTGGGCCCCGGGCTCTTGGAGTGACCGTGAAACAGACGTGAGCCACCCCATGCTGCAACCACGAGTACGACCAGCGCTGCAATGGTTGGAGCTGCCCAGTTGCGCTTGGGCGTTTCGGCTGCCGGCGAGTAGGAATGCGGCGTCGCACGAATGATCGGGTCCATTTGAGGGACCGGCGCGGGCTCCGGGCGGGCCGGCGGCCGCTCAGCCGTCGCAGCGCTGCCAAGGGCAGGGCTGCCCTCCTGCGCGGGCGGTATCGGTTTGGTTTCAGCCTGCAGTTCGGCGATTGTTGGACGATCGGCCGGGTTGGGACTCAAGCAACGCTGCATCGTGCCCGCGAATACCAGCGGAACATTCGGCGGCAGGGAGGGGGGCTCGGATCGTCCGTTGGGCCACGTTGGCAGGCGCTGAGTGAGCGCTTCTACCAAGGTTACGCCGAGAGCCCAGATATCTGTGGCGGTAGAAACTTCGCCGCGTTCCATTTCGGGAGAGTCGTACATGGAAAGGCGGGCGCCCCTCTCCCTGGCCACTCCTGCGGGGCGAATGGTGTCGCTCGCCAGCTTCAGTTGATCGTTGACGACGAGAAAGTTTGACGCCTTGAGCTGACCCTGCACCCAGCCCTCGCGATGCAGAAAAGCGAGCGCGTCGAGAGTGGGGACCAACAATTCCCGCGCCTCGCCGGGCTCGAGGGTGCGAAAGGGGAGAATCTGGGACAGGTTCTCTTCCGCGTATTCCATGACGATGAACAGAAGCGGGCGTCCTTCAATCTCGCATTGTCCCGAGTCGAGCAGCCGGATGAGGTGTGGGTGCGAGAAAGTGGCGGCCGTCTTCCAGTGCCACAGCTGCACCGCGATCAGTTCCGGGTCGGCCGGGACGAGCTTGATCGCTGCGTTGAGGAAGCCCTCGGTCGTGGACTCCGTGAGGAATACCGAACTGTGGTCGGAAGCATTCAGAAAGCGGCGCAGCGGATAGATTCCGTTGACCACCTGGCCTTCCCATTGGGTCCCCATCTCAGTCATCGCCGATCTCGTGGCTGCCGCCGTCATTTGCCGCACTACGTGCCCCAGGAAAACGCAAAGATATCATCAAGATCGCCGGCCGGTGGCTGCGGATGGCCGCGGATACCCCCGGGGACGCTCGAAGGCGGGCTCAGTGAGGGTTTTGGGACGACGGCGCCGGCGCGCGACCTATAGGCAACTAGGCGTTGTGCAATTCCACGGGTCGGCCCGTCCGGGCGGATTCGTAGATGGCCATCATGATCTTCACGTCACGCAGGCCTTCTTCTCCAGGCACCCGCGTGGGTGTCTTCTCCAGGATGCATCGCGCAAAGTCATCCATCTCGACTGCAAATTGGTCCGTCGGTGGCAGATGAATCGCCTTGCCGTCACTGCGCATGCCCTGCAGCCCGTCGTAGTTGAACGCGGGCTCCAAACCAAACCAACCGCGCTCGGCGAGCGCGCGAAAGTAACCGACGCCCGCGGTGTTGTAGCTGCTGCTGCAGTGACTGACGGCGCCACCCGGAAACCGGGTTTGCCAGAGCACCGACTCCTCGACTTCCGAGAAGCGCGCCGGATCGCCCTGGGTCGTCGTGGCCGAGACCCACACAGGCTCCTCGCCGCTCAGATAGCGAGTTGCCTGCAATGCGTAGATGCCCACGTCCATCAACGGACCGCCGCCGGCCAAGGCGCGGTTCAACCGCCACACCCCTGGCGGGCTGTTGAATCCAAAGTGCGCATCGATCACTTTAACGGCGCCCAATTCCTGGCTTCGCGCAATCCGCACACACTCCAGGTGGTGCGGCTCAAACCGGCACCGGTAGCCGATACCCAAGAGACGATTCGCAGCTTTGACGGCATCGATCATCTGCTGACAGCGCTCGACCGAGATCTCCATCGGCTTCTCGCAGAACACGTGCTTGCCCGCCTTCGCAGCCACGAGCGCGTTGTCCAGATGCAATCCATTCGGTGTCACAACGTATACGACATCGATGTCCGGGTTGTCGGCGATCCGGTACATAGTCTCGTAGTTGTATATGTTCTTATCCGAAATGTTATACCGGGCCTTCCATTGGACAGCCTTGGCGGGCGTGCCGGTGATGATGCCGGCCAGGCGGCAGTTCGCGGTTTTCTGCAGCGCTGGCGCGATCTGATGGGTGCTCAGGCTGCCAAGACCACACAGGGCGAATCCCAGTTTTCTTTTGGACGCGGCGGCCAGCGCGCGCGTCGCGGTGGTGCTGATGACAGGCGCCGCGGTGAAAGCAGCAGCCTGCAGGATGAACCTGCGACGTGTGGCCATGTCCATAGTCCACTCGAGTGCACTTGCGGGGAGCTGCGCAGTGTGCGGCTGTCTGCTACAAAGTTCAAATCGAAACGGCGTCAGACCTGCCGTGCGCGCTTGCTACAATGGCGGCGTCAGCCATCGCTGAGGTCGGAAGTGAAAAGAACGCCCAGAAGGCGCCGGAACGCGGTGACGATGCATGAAGTTGCGAAACACGCCGGTGTTTCGCCCATGACCGTCTCTCGTGCACTCAGCGGCGACGCCCACGTACAAGAGCACATGCGCCAGCGGGTGCAAGCTGCCATCAAGGAACTGGGTTATTCGCCGAACGTCTCTGCTCGCAACCTTGCGCGGGCAGCCACGGTCCATATCGGGCTTCTGTACAACAACCCCAGCGCGGCTTATCTGAACGAGCTGCTGGTGGGTGTTCTCGAGCAGTCCAGCCGCGCCGGGTGTCAGCTGGTGCTGGAAAAGTGCGGCGCCCGCAACGAGCGCACGGCCATTGAGCGCTTGCTGGGTGATGGCGTCGGTGGAGTCATTCTGCCGCCGCCGTTGTCAGATTCCAACATCGCACTGGAAGCGCTGCGCGCCGCGAAGATACCCTTCGTGGCGGTGGCGACCGGGCGTCCGGAGGAGGCCGGGTTGTCAGTCCGTATCGACGATCTGGAAGCGGCTGCTGCCATGACCCGCTATCTGTTGTCCCTAGGCCATCGCGACATCGGCTTCATAGTGGGCGCGGCAAACCAGACCGTCAGTGCGCAACGCCGGGCGGGTTTCGAGCTGGCGCTGCGCGAAGCGGGCGTGCCGGTGCACCCCGAGTGGGTGAAACAAGGATCATTCAGTTATCACTCGGGCCTCGTGGCGGCCGACCAGATGCTCAGCTCGGCGCGCAAACCGACGGCCATATTCGCAAGCAATGATGACATGGCGGCTGCGGCGATCGCCGCAGCCCATCGCGTGCGCCTGGATGTGCCGAAAGACCTGACCATCGCCGGGTTCGACGACACGCCGCTCGCCACGACCATCTGGCCCGCGTTGACGACCATACGGCAACCAGTGGCCGCGATGGCCCGCAAGGCCGTGGAGATGCTGCTGGAGGAGATCAGGCGCCGCCGCCTCGGCGAGACCCTTGAACCGCTGCAGCATTTTATGAATTTCACCCTGGTGAAGCGGGATTCCTCGGCCGCCCTGTAGAGGTGGGCGGGTGGGGAGTCGTTGACGCCCCCTTCGTGATAGCGCTACCATCGTCGTAGTGGCGCACTGGCTTGGGGCCGGCGCGCGAACGCTTGGAAAGGGGGGGCATGTACGAAAGCAACACCTCGTCGGCCGTGGGCGTGATGCTCCGGGCTGGCGCGCGGTGCCGGTTCTTCGGCCGCGGCAACCCTGGTTTCGAGCAGCCGGCCGCGGTCTGACCTTTGTCGACCTGCCCGGCATGAAAGGCGCTGCGGGTTTTCTGCTCCTGCAGTACCAGGCGACGCGGTGAGACGTTGGATCCGATGCGGGAAGGGTGCAGGCCGCGAATTCACCTGGCGCTCGATCAATTTACGGTTGGAGCAAGTTAGGTGTACCTGGGAATAGATATCGGCACCTCGAGCGTGAAGGCCGTGTTGGTCGATGACAGCGGTGCCATCGTCGGACAGGCCTCCGATGCTCTCAGCGTGAGCCGGCCTCAACCGGGATTCTCCGAGCAGGATCCGGATGCCTGGTGGCAGGCAACGGTCAACGCCGTGAGAGGGCTGCCAGGCGCTGCGCGCGCGGCGGTACGGGCCGTAGGCCTGAGCGGGCAGATGCATGGGGCGACGCTCCTGGACGACAAAGATCGGCCACTGCGTCCGGCCATACTCTGGAATGACGGCCGGTCGGCGAGCGAGTGCATCGAGCTGGAACGCCGCGTACCCGATTCGCGCGCCATTACCGGCAACATCATCATGCCCGGGTTTACTGCGCCGAAGCTGTTGTGGGTATCCAACCACGAAGCGGAGATATTTCGTCGCACGGCCAGCGTGTTGTTACCGAAAGACTATGTACGGCTGAAACTGACCGGCGAGAAGGTCAGCGATATGTCGGACGCTTCGGGAACCGCGTGGCTGAATGTGGGCAAACGCGACTGGTCCGATTCCTTGCTGCAGGCGACCGGACTGACTCGGGCGGCTATGCCGAGGCTGGTGGAGGGCACAGATCCCTCTGGCTCGCTCACTGCCGCCGCTGCGGCGCAGTTGCAGTTGCCCAGGGTCCCAGTCGCAGGTGGCGGTGGTGACAACGCCGCAAGCGCGGTAGGTTTGGGTGTCGTGTCACCGGGCCAGGCGTTTCTGTCGCTGGGCACGTCCGGCGTGCTGTTTGTAGTGACAGACCGTTTCCGACCCAATCCAGATCGGGCCGCGCACGCGTTTTGCCATTGCCTGCCCAACACGTGGCACCAGATGTCCGTCATGTTGAGTGCCGCCAGCGTACTGGATTGGACGGCGCAACTGACGGGCGAACAGGACCTCCCGCGTCTCGTTGAGCGTGCGAAGGCGCGGGGCGTCAGCCGCCAGTCTCCCGTATTCCTGCCCTATCTGTCGGGCGAGCGCACCCCCCACAATGACCCGAATGCCCGCGGAGTCTTCTTTGGTATCCGCGCAGATACGGATGCCGCAGATCTTACTGTTGCAGTTCTGGAAGGTGTGGCGCTGGCATTTGCCGATGGGCTCGACGTGCTGTTGGAAAAAGGCGGCTCCATCGGCGAGATCAGTGTGACCGGGGGTGGCGCCCGCCTGCCGTATTGGGGCGAACTGCTCGCTGCGGCGCTCAATCGGCCTTTGACCTATCGGGTGGGGGGTGAAGTGGGAGCGGCGCTGGGGGCGGCCCGGCTCGCACGCCTTGCTCTTGGCGGCGCCAGCGCGCAAGACGTTTGCGCGGCGCCACCCATCGAACGAGTGGTTGAGCCGGACGCCACACTGGCTTCGCTGCTGGCCGCTCGCCGCCGCACCTTCGCGCGGCTGTATCAGGATCTAAAGAACATTTTCGTGGAGTATTCAGCATGAGTCTGTTTTCAAGTGTTGAGCCCGTTCGCTTCGAAGGTCCCAGCACGAAGAATGAGTTTGCCTACCGTGTGTACGACAAGGACCGCGAGGTTCTGGGCAAGCGCATGGAAGAATGGCTGAAGGTCGCCGTCTGTTATTGGCATTCCTTCAATTGGCCGGGCGCGGATATCTTTGGCGGCGGAACGCTGACCCGCCCCTGGATCGGCACACCGGTCACCCAGGCCATGGCCGATAGCAAGCTCGAAGCCGCGTTCGACTTCTTCAAACGGCTTGGCGTGCCGTATTTCACCTTCCATGACGTGGATGCCATGGCCAGCGCCGCCACGCTCAAAGAGCATGACAGGAACCTGAAGAAGATCGAAGCCGGCATGCTCGAGAAGATGGCTGCCACCGGAGTGAAGCTCCTGTGGGGCACCGCCAACCTGTTCAGTCATCCGCGCTATGCGGGCGGCGCTGCAACGAGTCCGGACCCGGAGGTTTACGCCTGGGCCGCGGCACAAGTGCGGTATTGCCTGGAAGCCACCCACCGGCTGGGGGGCCAGAACTACGTGTTGTGGGGCGGCCGCGAAGGCTACGACTCGCTGTTGAACACCGACCTGCGCCGCGAGCTCGATCAGTACGGCCGGTTCCTGTCCCTGGTGGTGGAGCACAAACACAAGATCGGCTTCAAGGGCACCATCCTCATCGAGCCCAAGCCCTTCGAGCCGACCAAGCACCAATACGATCATGACGTGGCCGCCGTGTTTGCCTTCCTGCAGCGCTACGATCTGACGAACGAGGTCAAGGTCAACATAGAGGTCAACCACGCAACGCTTGCGGGCCTGGATTTCGAGCACGAGATCGCAGCGTCCCGCGCCTACGGTATTTTCGGCTCGATCGACATCAATCGCGGCGATCCGCGCAACGGCTGGGATACGGACCAGTTTCCCAACAATGCGCAGGAGCTCGCTCCGGCGCTGGTGCAGCTGGTCGAGGACCAGGGCTTCGCCACCGGCGGCTTCAACTTCGATGCCAAGCTGCGCCGCCAGTCAGTGGATCCCGCCGACCTGTATCTCGCCCACATTGGCGGAATCGACACGATCGCGCGCGCCTTGCTGGCGGCCGCCGATATCGTGACGGAGGGCGCGTTGAATCGCCTGAAGCAGGACCGCTACCAGGGTTGGAATGGCGAGCTCGGCAAGCGGATCATGGACGGTGAGCTGAATCTCGCCAGCCTTGCGGACCTGGCGACCGAGAAGGACCTGAACCCAACACCGCGCTCGGGCAAACAGGAGTTGGCTGAAAGCCTGATCGCGCGGCACTGCCGTTACTGACCTGAGTGTTCGGCTGTGCCCGTCGATCGAATCCGCAGCATCGCGATCGTCGGCGGGGGCACCGCCGGGTGGATGACGGCTGCGATCCTGTCCAAGTTCCTCAAGGGCACGGAGTGCCGCATCCGTCTGATCGAGTCGGCCGAAATCGGTACCATCGGGGTCGGTGAGGCAACGATCCCGCCTATCATCGACGCCATCAGGCTGCTCGGCATTGATGAGAATGAGCTGATCCGCAAGACCCAGGCGAGCTTCAAGCTCGGCATCGAGTTCAAGGATTGGACGCGGCCCGGACACTCCTACATCCACCCGTTCGGCCCAACGGGGTTGCCTCAGGAGGGAGTGGAATTCTCGGCCTACTGGTTCAAACACCGCGAGCGTGGCCGGGCGAGCCCACTCGAAGACTATTCGCTGCAGGCGGCCGCGGCGCGTCAGGGAAGGTTCATGCGACCGATCAACGTCCCGAAGTCGCCCGTGGAGACCATCACCTATGCTTTGCATCTGGACGCCAAGCTGTTTGCAGCTTACCTGCGGACCTACGCAGAAGCGCGCGGCGTCACCCGCACGGAGGGCAAACTCCAGAGCGTTACCCTCAGGCCCGAGGACGGCTTCATCGCCTCACTCGCGCTCGAGAGCGGCGAGCAGATCGAGGCTGATCTCTTTGTCGACTGTACCGGTTTCCGCGGTGTCCTGATCGAAGAGGCACTGAAGACCGGATACGAGGACTGGACGCGGTGGTTGCCGTGTGACCGTGCTGTAGCGGTTGCATGCGAACGGACTGGCCCGTTTTCCTCGCATACCCTCGCCACTGCGCGTGATGTCGGCTGGCAATGGCGAATTCCCCTGCAGCATCGGGTGGGTAACGGGTATGTGTATTGCAGCCACTTCATCCAGGACGATGAGGCGCAGCAGAAGCTGATGTCGAGCCTCGAGGGCCGCGCGTCGCGCGATCCACTGCCGCTGCGCTTCACGACGGGACGGCGGCGGCTGTGCTGGAACAAGAACTGCGTCGCGATCGGGCTGGCCGCAGGATTTCTCGAGCCGCTCGAATCGAGTGGTATTTACCTGATCCAGCGCGGCATCGCGCTGCTGTGGCAATTCTTTCCGGACCGCCGGTTCAGTCAACCGGACATCGATCGTTACAACCGGCAGCTTGCCTTCGAGTACGAGCGCATCCGCGATTTCCTGATAGTCCACTACAACAAGACGCAGCGCGAGGGCGAGTTCTGGCGCTATTGCCGCAACATGGAGCTGCCCGACAGCCTCAATGAGCGCCTGGATCTCTTCCGCAGCTACGGCCGCATCGTGCGCGATGAGAACGAGCTATTCAACGTGCAGAGCTGGCTGTTCCTGTTCGTCGGTCAGGATGTGCGCCCCGAAGGCTACGATCCGAGGGCTGACGCGTTGACCTTCGAACGGGGCCGCAGAGCACTCGACAATATACGGGCGGTTGTTGCCAAGTGTGCCGCCGACATGCCTTTGCACGAGGCTTTCATAGCCCAGCACTGCGCAGCGCCTCAAGAACCGCATGGGCTTCCCGCAAGCTAGTCCTGAAACGCTTCCCGTAGTCGCTGCTCGAACACGCGGATTGCGGCAGCGTTTCCGTCGGTCCGCACCGCTGCTCGACGAAGCTCGGCCCGACGCGCGGCCCAGCGCTCGGCGTCCCGACATTCGTTCGCCCAACCAATCGCCGTCGCTAAGTACTGCTCGCGTGAGAAAGCGATACCGTCGGTTGTCCCGACCTGCCTCAACAAACCTGCTGCGAGCCTTTGACGAAGGTACTGCCCCTCAAGTGTAACGATCGGCAGACCGCAATGGAGCGCCTGCCAGGCTGTCGTGTAGCCGGAGAAAGCGGGGCAATCGAGATAGATATCCATTTCCTGAAGGAAGCTCAGGAACTGTGTGCGCGGCAACCAGGGCGTTGTGTGCAGGTACGCCTCCGGATCGAGCCCCTCGGCTTGGAAAGCGACCGAAAGCCGCTCGCGCAGCTTCACAGCGGTCCATGGCATGTTCCCCGGTGTCGCCAGCCAGAATTCAGCAGCCCCGACAGCCTTCGCGATGCGCGCGAGGAGCACATCGTCCCCCGGATCGAATTTGACAGGCTGCTGGCACAACGCGAAGCGAACGACGTCTTGGCGCCGCTCGGGCCCAGCCCAACGCTGCGTCTGCTGTGCGGGAAATTCGGTGTACACGCCCGTTCCGGGCAGGCGTACGAGTTTCTCGCGGTAGTGTTGCTCAGCCTGCGGACTCTCGAGGAGCTCGGCAGACACAAACCAGTCGATGCTCGGTAGCCCGGTTGTGATCGGGTGTCCCCAGCCTGCGATCTGCAGCGGGGCCAACCGCAAAGCGGCCAGCGCACCGGTGTTCGGATCCATTCCGAGCTCGGGATAAAAGATGACATCGGGTTGCGCGTGGACGATCTCGGCCAGCCAAACCTTGAGTAGTTTGGGGCCCTGCACGAAGCGCGCGACTTGCGCGCGGGCCCAGTTGGTCTCCTCATCGACAGCCGCACCCGTGTGATACAGAAACAGCTCGAATTGCTGTGGATTCAGGTGCGCAATCAGGCCGCGCAGTATGACTTCCCAGACAGGATGCCGCTGCCTCACGTGCCCACTGACTACGGCTATGCGGATGCGGTCCCGAGTCGGTGGAGACCTTTGGCCGGCTGCTGCTGGCGGCTTCCAATAGGCTGCGCCTTCGGTACTTGCCAGGTCCCCGTAGCGGGACAGGACGGCCGTCACATCCGATGGCCGGTATGCGAGATAGAACGGCTGAGCCCTGCCGACGGCTTCGCCGAGTTTTCCCGGATGCGCGCCAGCCCACTGAACCAGTGTGTCAAGGCGATCACCGAATATTTCCGCCGCCGCGTTGCTCTCAACGACGCTGCCACAGACGATCGGAATCGGCGCAACCGCACACCCCAACATGGCCTCACCACAGTTTGGATCCAGAGCGATGGCGCGTTGATAGCATCGCAAAGCTTCTTCAGCGTCTGCGCTGTGTATCAGGGCGTGCCCGAGAGTGACATGGGCCGCGATGTAACCCGGCTGGTGCGACACGGCTTGCCGACACGAGACTGCCGCTTCGTCTGCGCGGCCCCCGTTCAACAGGGCAAGTCCCCGATTGTAGTGCGCTTCGGCCAGGTTGGGCCTCAGGGTGAGCGCCCGCGAGTAAGCAGCTACCGCGGCTTCGAATCGGTTCTGTGCTGCCAGGATGTTGCCCAGATTATTGTGCGCGGCGGCCAGATCCGGCTTCGACGCGATCGCCCGCTGACAGGTGTCGGCCGCTTCTTCCAACTTGCCCTGCGCTTGCAGGACATTGCTGAGGTTGAGGCAGCTCTCGGCATGGCTTGGCCGAAACCTCAGCGCGTGCCGGTACGCCGCCGCCGCATCCTCGAGTTTGCCTTGTGCCTGTAGGACATTCCCCAGGTTGTAGTGAGCTTCGGCATAATCCGGCTTGCGATCCAAGGCCCGTCGGAAGGAGGTTTCCGCATCCTGCCAATCGCCGGCAGCTGCGTATACATTGCCCAGGTTGTTGTGAAAGGCGGGCATGTGCCCATTCTGTGCAATCGCGCGGCTGATCATCTCGACTGCGAGTTGCTGCCGACCGGTCTGATGCGCGAGCACGCCGAGCATGTGCAATGCGTCGGCATGGCTGGAGTCTGCCTGCAGGATCTGCCGATAGAGACCCTCGGCCTCGCTGAGGCGTCCACCGCGGTGGTGCAGCATGGCAGCCTCGAATATCTGACCTGTCAGCATGGTGCGGCTCGTCCTTAGCCTACAGCGCCCCTGAGCATACGCATGATGCGCGCGCGGATTTTCGAATAGTTGTCCGATTTGAGGGGCCCAAGCAGCCCGTGGTGCTCGGGAGGAAGATGCGCAAGCGGATGGCCGCTGGTACGGAAAACATAATGATCGAAGAATGCCCGCCACGCTTGCCGCTCGGCAGCTGGGCGCTCCGAGATGGCGATCATGCTCAGGAGGAGGGCGGTGTAGGGCGCGTCGGGCCCTGCACTGAAGCCATCCCACCAATAGTTGACCAACCCGTTGAGCGGTGCGATCGATTCAACCTGATGCCACCACAGCTTCGGCAGGTACAGAGCGTCTCCCGGTTCGAGCTGCGCCTGCAGAGCCTGGTCGCGGATCTCTTCAAACAACGGGAACTGTTTGTCGCCGGGATCCGGCGCGGATGCCGCCAGGCTGACGGGTGGCCCCGACATGGTGTTGTCGAGGGGCCCCACATAGAGGCGGCCGATGAGCTCCGGGGCGTAGAGGGTAAACCGGCGCTGTCCGGCGACGACACAGGCGAGGTTATCGAATGTATCGTAGTGACTCGAGATGTTCGCTGCGGTTCCCAGCCAGATTCGCGGGCCGCCTCCGCAAGGCAGGAGGGGCATAGGATTGCCGGCCGCGAAACCCGGAAGGCAATCCGCTGTGGGCACAGAGCCAACATAAACCGATCGCGCCTCAGGGTGATCCAGCGCCTCCAGGATGCAATCCACGGCGTCCATGAGCTTCATCGTGCGCCGTTCGAAGTTGAATCCGTTCAGCCCCGGGTTGTAGTAGTACTTGCCGCGGATCGCGGAATCCCCGAGGAAGACTTCGGTGCGTGCACCGGCATCGAAGGCCGCAAGGTAGTCCCGCAGGGCGCGTGGCGATCCACGTGCCGCTGCTACGACGGGCCAATCGGCGACCAGTCCGCGGATCACCACCGGTCGGCATCGCTGCGCGATCTCCTGTTGGAAGCGCGCCGACTCCAGATCCCGGCCGGCGATCTCGGTAGGTGCGTGAGGCATACGGAAAGCTCGAGGCGGTGGTCTTATCAGCCCACCGCCGAAGTGCGCGCTCCGGCCAGGCCCTCGGTCGCTTTCAGGATCCGCGAGTTCTTCTTCCGTGCCAGTACCGGTACCTGCTTCTGTGAGGCAATCATGTAGTGGATGAGTCGCATGTACCCTCGCGTGTAAAGCTCCACAACCACCTCATCGGTCAGCCGCGACAACATCTCCTGGTTGATCGTGTAGAGGCCAACACACCTGCGCATCGTTCCATCCTCGAACTCCACCTCGACATCCACCGGCTCGATGAGCTTCAGCTCCAGGAGCCGGGCGATGAACAGTTTGGTCATCTCCACGCCCGGCGCCAGGTCCTGGAAGGCCCAGATGATGCTTTGCAGATATCGAGTTGGCAGCCCCTGCTGAGCGAAAAGGAGCTGGCCGCCTTGCGCACCAACCCGGGGATCATCGAGATCGATGGCGAGGTCCGGTCCGTCTGCGTAGAAGGGTCCGCGCTGCAGAGTGAGCGGACGGTAGAACTCGCGTTCCGCCCACTCCTCGAGAAAAAGATTCTCACCCTCGTCAAAACCCAGCATCGCTCCACAGTAGAACTGGCCCGTCTGCGGGTCTTTCGAGAAGAGAATCGGGTAGTGGACGAGCAGTTGTGGAAACTCCTTGACGATCACCTGCACGAAGCGCCTGTTATCACCGTAGGCAGCCGAAGCGCGCCCGTCGACTATCAAGGAGCGGTGGGTTTCTTTGTTGAGGGGAACAATCTGCGTCATGGTGCTTCCGTGGAAGGTCGCACGGGTTGTGACCCGTAGCTGCTCAAACGGGCTGTAGCCCGTACTCGTAGATCTTATTCAGCAGCTCGCGGTTCTTGGGCAGCCGCGAGCACAATTCGGACGTCTGCCGCTCATTCTCGTGCCGAAGCCGCGATGCGAGCAGCTCGGTATCGATTGTATCCTGCGGCCGCGCCTCACTCTCGAATCCCATTCCGTAGAGCACGTATTGATAGCTGGCGGCCGGAAAAACCTCTTCCAACCGGTCGAATTCATCGAAAAACCACGGCGGATGGTATTTCCAGAGCTTCAACAGCTCCTGGAGCCGCTCCGGGACGCTCGCCGGGTCCACATTATCGCGCCAGAACGCGGTATCGGTGCGTCGCGTGAGAACATAATGGAGCTTCAGGAAATCGATGATGCGGCCCCAACGGTACATCGTCACGTCATTGAAGCGCCTCGCCACGATGTCCATGATCTCTCGGTTGGCGGGCAGCTGCTCAGCGATCAGCTTCGCCGACAGCTCAACCAGTACGATCGCGGAAGATTCGAGCGGCTCGAGGAAACCACCGGCGAGTCCTACCGCGATGCAATTGTTCTTCCAGAAGGTCTGTCGGTGACCGGAGCGAATCGGGATTTTACGAACCGGCAGGTCGCGATGTTGCGGTCCAATGTAGCGTTGCAAAGTCTCACGCGCAGCTTCCTCGCTCGAGTGGCGGCTCGAATACACATAACCGACCCCGCGTCGCGTCGGTAGACAGATGTCCCAGATCCAGCCGGCTTCCTGTGCAGTGGAGATGGTCTGAGATGCCATGGGTTCATCGGGGGTCGCATACGGAACCTGGGCCGCGAGCGCCGTATCGCAGAAGAGCAGGTCGCCGCAATCTTTGAAGCCGACACCGAGTGTCTTGCCGATGAGCAGCGCCGAGAAGCCGCTACAGTCGATGAACAAGTCGCCGCAGATCTCACCGGCCTGCGGCGTGAGCACGCCTTCGATGTCGCCAGACTCGCTTTGGTTGACCTGCACGACGTCGGCCAGGACATGGCGCACACCCAGCTTCTGCGTGCAGTGCCGGGCGAGGAATGGCGCGAATTTGCCTGCATCCAGATGATAGGAGTAGTTGGCGAGCGCCCGGTATTCCGGGCTCGTGATCACCTTCGGAGCCAGCCCGTCGTCGCAGAGCCTACCCTGCGGGGTGACGAAGTCGCAGAAGCTTTGAGTTCGTGCTGCGTGCGTCCAATGCGGCACGAGATTGATCTGACTGAAACCCTGCGGAAGCATCAGTGGATGGTAGTACGCGTCATCCGCCGCCCCAGTAGTCCAGCCAGCGAATTTGCCTCCCTGTTTGAAAGCCGCGTCGCACTCGCGCAAGAGCGCAGTCTCTGCAACGCCCATCGCCTCCAGGGAGGCGCGCATCGTCGGCCACGTGCCCTCCCCAACACCGATGATCTTGATATCCGGTGACTCAATCAGCGTTATTGAGAGGCCGCCCGCCTTCATCCGAGCCTGATAGCGGGCGGCGATGATCCCAGCGGTGAGCCAGCCGGCGGTTCCTCCGCCGACGATGACGACCGCTTTGAGGGGCTGTACCACATTCACCTTTACAGTTTAGCGCGAACTCCTATGGTGAACGAGCGGCCGTAGTCCACCACGTTCAAGGTCTGGTTATCGAAGCGACCACGGGTGTGATACACGTTATCCGTGAGGTTGATCGCCTCGAAGAACACGTTGAAGTGGTTGTTGATGTCGTACTGAGTGCTGAAATCCAACTCCGTGTTGGCCTTCAGATACGTCGGCTCATTGGGGAATGCTCCACCATTCTGCTCCTGACCGATCTGCAGCAATTGCTCGCCCTGCCACTGCAGTGCGAAGCGGGCCTGGAACCCGTAATTCTGATAGAAGGCGATCAGGTTCGCTGAGTGGCCGATGCCCGGGATGGCGAACTGATTGGCCTGCAGCTTATGGGGGTCGAAATTGGCGTTGCTGTGGACATAGGTTCCGTTCACCTGGTATCCGAAGCCGTACGGCAACATCTGCTGCCACGTAACCTCTACGCCCGTCACATTGGCGGATTCACCGTTTGTGATGGTGCTTTCCTGGAATACCGCCAGATTACCGTTGTTGTCGAGTACGCCCGGCACGCTGATGGGTGTCACGGTCGAGACCGGGAACTGAGTGACATGCTTGAAGAAGCCGTCTACAGACACGTAGTCGTTCGAAGCGTAGTACCACTCGGCACCCAGGTCGAAGTTTTGCGACAGGTAGGGCAGCAGTTTCGGGTCGTTGCCCTGCGCCGTGAGCGAGCTCACCCGCCCGCCGTATGTGACGCCCGGGATGAGCTGCGCGTTGTTTGGCGGACTCTCGGTGCGCGAGTAATCGAGTCGGACCTTCAGGTTCGGTTGGACCAGGAGGTTGAGGTCCAGTGACGGGAGAAAATAGCCGTACGAGTTCTTGGACGAGATCGGCGTAACATCGCCGAGATTGAAATTATAAGCCGTGAGGTCGCCCTGTGGCACTGACAGGCCAATGAGCGGCTGCGTGAGCCCCGAGATGTATACGTTCGTCTTCTGATACCGGAACCCAACCTTGCCGTTGAGGGTCATGTTCCCGAGGGGGAAGCTGTGATCCGCGGTGACGAATGGGGCGTAGTTCTTGCGGTCCACGTGTTGCAGCCCGCCGGGGTTCTGCGGTACCACCGGGGCGCCGCCCGCATACCCTGGATAACCCGCGTTCGGTTTGTAGCCCGAATTGATGGGTTGGGTGATCAGGTAGTTGAGCACGTCGTACGGGTTGTACAGGTTCAGCCCAGGCGGCAGGTTGCTGCCGTTGTAGCCGGGAATGAAGTTCGGAAGCGATATCGGCGTGAAGAACTTCTGCGGCAGAGCGACGCCAGCGGTGTTGCCCGAGGCCGGTCCGTATCCCGACCACAGCTGCCACTCGCCGTTGACCAATGTGTTTCCGGTGCTCAAGTCCCAGACATCCTGCAGGAAGTGGGCTCCGAAATTCACCGTTGTGTCTGCGGTGTGCCAGGTCCCCTCGAGCTTTACCTGATTGATCTTGTCGGTGTTGTACTGGACCGTGATCGGAACCACATGCGATCCGATGATGTAAGGGTTCTGCCCGAGGACATTCGGCGAGAAGGCACCCGGTGTCCCCGCGACCGTGTTGGGGCCGTACGCGGTCCAATAGGGCAGCGTCTTGGGGTCGCCGGTGACCGCGACACCGCCGTTATAGTTGTTCGTCCCGTTACCGTAGCCGACGTCGACGTCGAATGCCGTCCATGTGTGGTTCGGATTCAAGTGAGCCGTGGACTGACTGACGTCCAGCGACCCGGTCAAGTGGTCATTGACGTCCCAGACCACATTGAGCCCTGGGGTGTTGGTTGTGATGTAAGTCCGGTCGGAGGTGGCGTTGAAGTCCGTGGGCGCATTGCTGTTGGTGAAGTCAGTGATCGTGCCGTTAGCGTCCTGCTTGACGTTCATGCAGCTGGACGGGAAGCATCCGAACCACGTGCTGTACTGCCAGCGGTTACTGACCTCGCTGTCAGAGGAATAGTTGTCGTCGAAGGTGATCAGGACAGTCTCGGAGGGGCGCCACTGCAGAGCCACCCGTCCGTCCCGGCGCGTCGAGTCGGTACGCTCGAGGTACATGGCTTGGTCCTGGATGTACCAGCTCGGAAACGTATTGGGAGCCGTCGTGTAGTTGCCCTTGGCGTCCTTTTGGCAGGGTTGCGGCCCGCCAGCCATCTGGCAGGGATCCAGGAACGCCCCTTTCCAACCCACGATATCGAAATGGTGGCCGAGGACCTCTTTTTTCGTGTAGTCGCCGGCGACCAGGATACCGAACGTATCGTCGAAGAGGGTATCGCTGAACAAAGCACCGAAGGCGGGCTTGAAGCCACCATCCTTCTGCGAGTCGTTGGTGGACACGAAGGCGCGCGCCTGCATCCCGGGCTTATCGAAGGGCTTCGGCGACTTAATGTTGATCGTCGCGCCGACCGCGCCCGCGGAGAGGCTGTAGTCGGGAGTCTTGTGAATGTCGAGCTCACCGACATATTCGGCGCCCAGCGCGGAGAAGTCGAAGGTCTGGCCATTGCCCGATGCGACTTGCCGCCCCTCCGACAGGATCTCATTGAACTGCGTGCCGAATCCGCGCACGGTAATCCCGGTCGTGGCGCCAGTGGCTGTCGGGGCGCCGCCGCCAGCCATGCTATTGATTGAGCCGCGGTTTACGGTGACACCGGGGATACGCGAGAGCGCCTCACCGATCGAGGCGTCAGGGAACTGACCGATGTCCTCGGCCGAGACTGCGTCCACGACGCCTACCGCCTGCTGCTTGATGTCGAGCGATCGCTGCAGGGAGGCCCGGATACCCGTGACCACCACTTCCTGCAACTCCTGCGGTTGCGGTGATTTGGCAGCGTTGGCAGGCACATCGGCTGGGTCCGCGGCAAACACCGTGCTGCTGATGGCCATGGAGCCTAACGTGAAACCTGACAGGCCTAACTTGGTGTACGTGGCCCTGTCGGTGCCTGCACGTGAGGCCCAGGCTGCCTTGCGGAACGCATTTCGCCGTGTCTTTCGGCTCATTCGAAATCCCCCTCATCGTAAAATGTTGCAAACACGCAACAGCAGTCCGCGGCATTTCAGTGACGCGGCCTGCTTTAAATAGAAAACGTTTGGAACCCCCCCTCAATATCGTCTCCCATGCGCCTGAGCATGCACGAGGACCGAATGGCAGCGCCCCTCGAATGATAGCGCTGTCATTTACCGATGATAGCGCTATCATTCTGGCAGCGGAAGTGCCCCCCGGCCGAAATGGTAGCGCTATCTTGATGGGCTGAGTATATGCATACTTCCAACCCCGTAGCAACTGCGATCAGGTCTGCAGGGGGCGCGATTGCAACATCTGCGGCTACCCCATGGGTGGGTGGGGTGGGTTTTGCCCCGGCAAGGCCCGCCATGTTGTTCCGCCGTTGGCTTGGGCGTTGGAGGTTTGAATTGCGTGCAGCACTCATCGGCCCTATCGCAGTGCAATGGCGAGCGGTCGCGTTCCGGTCCCAGTTCCTGTTCCTAACAGTGTTGGCGGCAGTAGCGCGTGCGCAGTCACCGCCCCTGGCCGGTATGCAGCCGAGCCTGCTGCATGAGATTTTTCAGGATCATGCGGTATTGCAGCGCGACCAGCCCATTGCAGTCTGGGGGCGTGCAGCCAACGGTGAAACCGTGACAGTCACCCTGGGCGCCTCAACGGTCCGCGCTCAGGCCGATCCTTCAGGGCGCTGGACCGCGCAGCTGCCGGCAATGGCCGCCGGTGGGCCGTATGAGCTGCGTGCTCAAGGAAGCTCCGGTGCGCGCCAGTTGCTGCAGGACATTCTACTCGGTGATGTGTTCCTGTGCTCGGGCCAATCCAACATGGAGATGCAGGTCCTGCGAGCCAGCAACTCCTACGACGAGATCCGCAAATCAGCCAACAGCACCATTCGCCTGGCTGGCATCCATCAGGCGATCGATCCGGCGCCATTGGCACACTTTCGCAATCCGGTGGATTGGCAGGTCGCATCCCCTGAGACAGTGCCTGAGTGGTCGGCAGTGTGTTTCTTCTTTGCGCGCGAGCTGCAGAGCTTCACGCACGTGCCGACCGGTCTCATCCAATCGACCTGGGGTGGCGCGAACATTCGTCCTTGGATCAGCGCCGCGGCGTTGCAAACTCTCGGAGGCAATGAATCGGGACTGCGGTTGTTACAACTGTATATGCGCGATCGGGCAGCCGCCCAGAACCAGTTCGCGCGCCTATGGGAGCAATGGTGGCGTGCCGGGTCCGGTGATCGCCCGGGGAGCGAACCTTGGATTCCAGGGCGGCTCACGCAGGAGCCAAAGCGAGCTTCCGAGCCTGCTCAGCCCCCGCGGCGACAATCGACGGCACTGACGAATGAGCCCGCCGGACAATGGCGCAGCGCTCCGGACGGACTCGGTGATTGGCATAATTGGGGCGTACCCGACCTTGCCAACTTCACGGGCGCACTCTGGTATCGAACGCGAATCAATCTGACACCTGCGCAGGCCCTCAGCGCCGCTTCCGGTAGCGCGAAGCTGTCACTGGGCGCCATCAACCAGGTTGACGAGACCTGGATGAATGGCCGCGCGCTCGGCAATACCTTCGGCTACGAAACCGATCGGGTGTACGAGATCCCTCATGGCTGGCTGCACGCCGGAGAGAATGTATTGGTCGTTAACGTCCTCACAACTTACGGTCCCGGAGGCTTGCTGGCCAAAGGAGAGAGGCGTGCGCTCCATCTGCCGGACGGCGAGACCATTCCACTGACGGGTGTGTGGGAATATCGGATGGTGCCGAGTGCGGTTGGCAATCCACCTCGGACTCCCTGGGAGTCCGTAGGTGGTCTGAGCACGATGTACAACGCGATGATTGCGCCGCTAGGTGCTTATGGCCTGCGAGCTGTGCTTTGGTACCAGGGCGAATCCAACACCGGCGAGCCGCAATCGTATCGCTCATTGCTCGAGACTCTCATGGCGGACTGGCGGCGGCAGTTTGGCCGGGATCTCCCGTTCCTCATCGTCCAGTTGCCGAACTACGGCGCGCTGCCGACCGCGCCCACGGAATCCGGTTGGGCGCAGGTGCGTGAGGCGGAACGTCTTGCGGTTGCCCATGACGCGCATGCAGGTCTGGCCGTAACCATCGATATCGGCGATCCCCGCAATCTGCATCCAACCAACAAGCAGGACGTCGCCCGGCGCCTCGCGAAGACAGCACGTCACGTGATCTTCGGTGAATCGACTCCACCTTCGGGACCGGCCCCCGTGAGCGCAACGCGCGATTCGAATGGGATCGTAGTCGAGTTTACCGACGTGGAAGGCGGACTCGTCGCCTACAGTCACGCCGGACCGATCGCTTTCGAGCTGTGTGACGATGCGCCGCACAGTTGCCGGTTCGCCTCCGCGCAGATCGAGGGACCCAGGGTGGTGCTGTCGGTCCCGGCCGGCTCATCGCCGACACGGGTCCGTTACTGCTGGGCTGACAGCCCGGTGTGTACGTTGGCGGATGTTGGCGGTCTTCCGGCGGTGCCTTTCGAACTGCGCGTCATACCGACGGACCCAATTGGGCGACGTTTCTGACATTCGCCAGCCGTTAGATCAGGGGAAGTTAGTCTTGCGCGCTTAACGAACCGGAAGAGGGGGCAAAATGCGGACGTATTCACAAGGAAAGAGGGTCTCGGTCGGCTTGCTGCTGTCAGGCCTGGCCGCATGGGCCTGGCTGCAGGCCGGGGAGGGAGCCAACTCGTTGGGACTATTCGAAGGTCAGAGCGACGTCGGCAGCGTCACGCCTGCGGGGACCGCCAGCCTCAGTCCCGTGACGGGCGTCTACACTCTTACCTCAGCGGGCGCTAACACCTGGTACCACGTCGATAACTTCCACTACCTGTGGAAGAAGGTGTCAGGCGACCTGGTACTGACGGCCGATGTTGCTTTTCCAGCACCTACCTACAAACACGATCCCGACCCGCATCGCAAGGGCATCCTGATGGTTCGCCAGACACTGGATGCAGGCAGCGAGTACGTGGGCGCTGCCTGGCACGGCTCCGGCCTGATCGCGCTGCAGTTTCGCCGCGAACGCGGCGCCAACTCCGAGGACATCGAGCTCAATATCGAGGCGCCCAGGACGGTCCGCATCGAAAAGCAGGGCGATACCTTCACACTGTTCCTGTCGAGGAAAGGCGAGCCCCTCCAACAGGTCGGCGCTTCGGTCACGCTGCACCTGAAGGAGCCGTTCTACATCGGCCTGGGCGCCGTCTCACACGATGTGAATACGACCGACAAGGTTGAGTTTTCGCATGTGAGCCTGCAGCCGCGCATACCCGTGGCGGAGAATTCACAGCAACCCTCCTTGTACAGCACCGTGCAGACGATTTCGATCAACGACCAATTTCGCCGTGCGATGCTGGTCCGCTCGGTCAAGGCCTTTGTGCAGTCTCCCAACTGGTCGCCGGATGGCAGGAGCATCTACGTATATGAAGGCGGCCACATTCAGAAGATTCCCTATCTTGACCCGCCCGGCGGCGGCACGCCGCAGGTGATAGACACGGGCAACCTGATCGGTTGCTCGGGAAACTTTGGCTTGTCACCCGATGGCAAGCTGCTGGCGGTGAGCTGCGCTGAGGCGAAAGGGGGTCTGCACGACGTGTATGTTTTGCCTGCAACGGGCGCTGGTGCGCCGCGCAAGGTGACGAATGGTGCGACATCCAGCTACTTCCATGCCTGGGCACCCGACAGCCGGACGATTGCGTTCACACGTGGCAGCGCAGGCAAGGCAGATATCTTCACCGTCCCCATAGAAGGAGGGCCAGAAGTTCGGCTGACAAACGACGCCCTCAATGACGGGCCCGACTACTCACCTGACGGCAAGTTCATCTATTTCGATTCCTGGCGCTCCGGGGGGCTGCAGATCTGGCGCATGCAATCTGATGGCTCGGCTGTAGAGCAGATTACCGCTGATGGCAATCTCAACTCGTCGCCGCACGTTTCACGCGACGGCAAAGCGGTCGCCTTCCTCAGCGAGCCGCCAGGACAGTCCACAACAGACGGCCCTGATATCGGCGCTACATCCCTCAAGGTCATTTCTGCCGCGGATGGATTGATCCGCACGGTGGCCAGTTTCCAGGGCAACCGTGGGAGCTTTTCAATGTACGGCTGGGGAGACGCGACTCACCTGGCGTTTGTGAGTTATCAGAGGGTGCCTGCCGGCGACGCCGGCGCTGCCGCGACTGGCGCTACCACCGTGCCACAAGCCACAACCGCTGCCGCGACTCACGCTACCGGCGCGTCACAAGCCGCTGCCGCTGCCGGGATTCGCGGCACTGACATGCCACACACCGCGGCCACTTCGTCGCGTCCACCGATCACTGGCATCTCTCATATTGCCGTCTATGCGTCGGACCCGGCGGCGACGGAGCGTTTCTATGTTCACGACCTCGGCGGGATCAAGGGTGGCGATCCGGAAACTCCCAGGGGTGTCCGCTACTACTTTGCACCGACCCAATTCGTCGAAGTCCTGCCGCTGCCGTCCGGGCCTGCGTCCATCAACCGTCTGGATCATGTTGCCTTCGCGACGACCGATGCGCAGGCCCTGCGCAACTACCTGGCGGCACATAAGATCGCCGTGCCACGCAAGCTGGAGGAGCCGGGCGATGGCAGCCGCTGGTTCGATGTGATCGACCCTGAAGGCAACAGGATCGAATTCGTGCAGCGGCCGGCGAACACCGTGGACGTGCCGGTCAACTCTCTGTCCAACCACATCATCCATGTTGGGTTCATCGTCCACAACCGCGCGCTGGAGGACAGCTTCTGGCGCACAGTGCTGGGTTTCAGGCCTTATTGGTTCGGCGGAATGAAGGACGATGCGCCGCCGACCTGGATCTCGCAGCAGGTACCGGACGGCACGGACTGGCTGGAGTACATGATGGTGGGCACACCGGACGGCCGTGGCATACCCGCGACCATGAGCCGGGCCGATCTGGGCGTGCTCGATCATTTTTCCCTTGGGGTGCCGAACGCGCAGGCCGTCTACACGCTGTTGTGGAAAGACGGCCGGCTCGCGGGTCAGTCGAACACTCCCAAGATCGGGCGCGATGCCAAGTGGCAGCTCAACCTTCTCGATCCGGACGGCACGCGCGCCGAGATCATGGAATTCCATGCCATCGGCACGCCCTGTTGCTCGCCGTTCACCGCATCCGATCCGCAGAACTGATCGTCCGCGTGATCACGTCCAACAGCTCCCCATCGCGGTCCTGGCTCAACTCCCAGAACATGACGCCACCGAGCCCGTGCTCGAGGATGTAACGCGTCTTGATTTGAATGGACTGCGGATCGTCATAGGTGATGAATGTGTGTGAGGCGCTATTCCAAAGATACGGCGCCTGCGCATTGCCGTCCCAGTAGCGTATGAATCCCTGCTGGCCGACGAACTTGCCGGCCAGCTCGGCGTAAGTGTGTTCGCCCTCGAATCGCCGATAGGGCTGATTGACCCCATTGTTCACAGGTGTGACGCCTGCGAATCCTCGACCGTAAAACGCCACTCCCAGCACGATCTTGTCAGCTGGAACCCCTGCAGCCAGATACTGCTTCACGGCAGCATCGGCGTTGCGATCCGTGGGGGCTGCGTGCTCGGAACGATACAGGCCCGCGTGGTGGCCGGTCGTGGGTGTCAGGCTGTTGAAGAAGTCATAGCTCATGAGGTTGATCCAGTCGAGATAGACGTCAAGCCTGTCCATCTCGGTGTGATCAAAATACTCCCGGTCCGCGGCGGCGATTGTCAGGCAATAGCGGGCGCTGGCCGTGCGCTTCTGTTCTGTGCTCTCGGCGTCGTGAGCGGCCGCCCCGACCTGCACGGCCCGGTCCAACTGCTCGCGCATTGTTTTCAGGAGCAGCGTGAAGTTGTGCTTGTCCTCGCTGCGATACTTGATTCCCGCTACACCTTGCCCCGGGTATTCCCAATCCAGGTCTATTCCGTCCGCGGCGTATTCGCGTAGCAGCGCCACGGCGCTTTGCGCAAACCTGCGTCGCGATGAGTCAGTGAGCGCCGCGTCCGAGAACCCCTCAGCTTGCCATCCACCCACAGAAATAATGAATTTCAGGCGCGGATTGATCTTCTTGAGGGCTTGCAATCGCAGCAGGCTCTGGCCGACTGCCGGCTCATCGAACACAACGCCGCCGGTCTTGTCGATATGCGCGAATGCGAAATTGATGTGCGTGAGTTGTTCGGGATGGATTACCGGCGGCACCGACCAGCCAGCCAGGTAAGCTACGACCCGGTGTTGCGGCTCACGTCCGGACGAGCCGAGGTCAGCGGGGAGGGCGCTCCGCACCTCGCTACAGATCAGCGCTGATATGAGCGCCAAGGCAAGGCGCAACTGCACCTCAACGGCCCCCGAGAAGCGCTTGCCGGCGTGCGAGACTGTCCGCTGGCCAGTATTTGTTCCGATCGTAGTATTCGGGAACCGCAGGCCGGTCCGCAGGCAGAACCACCCAGGGTTGCTTGCTGGAGGTAAAGATGTGTATGTCCGGGGGCAGCTGATCTGGCTGATCCAGGGTACCCACACGGACGAACCGGATCGCCTCACCCGCTCCATAATAGTTGCTCCATACAGCGATGCGACATGCGGGGCATCTGAAAATTCTTTGCCCCTTGCCACTGTTGGAGGGCGTGTTCACGAGCTCAGGCGCGCCACTTTGCAGCACCACGCGATCAGCCTCAATCATCGCATTGTGGGCAAACGCCGACCCCGTCTCGCGCTGACACCACCTGCAGTGGCAGCAGTGTACAAACAACGGTGCACTTGTCATCACATAGCGTACTGAACGGCACGTGCACCCACCGCCCAGCGAAAACGACCTGTCGTCACTCATATTTACGCCTCCGTCCCGCGGTCGCTCAACACGTAAATGGCCGCAGCATCCAGCGTGCAGGTTACGCGGCAGTATTTCTGCCGTCGATGGCGGCGCGCGCTTGTGGAATGGATCCAGGATCTCTAATCAGCCCGGCACGCCCTGCTTTTGATACTATACCCCCCTATAGTATTAACCACGCCGCCAGCCGCGCGCTGCAAGGGCCTCCCGGTGACTCACACTCTGAAAGGAAAAACAAAGCTTCTGAACAGGGTCCGGCGCATCAAAGGCCAGCTGGAGGCAATTGAGCGCGCCTTGGAGGCGGAGGCGGACTGTGCCGAGGTCATGCAGCAGATCACCAGTTGCCGGGGGGCCGTGAATGGGCTCCTGGCCGAGCTGCTCGAAGAACACATCACCTCGCATTTCACGAACACGCCGGCCAATAAAGAAGCGAGCGAACAGCTCCTCGACGTGGTCCACAGCTACTTTAGATGAGGCATTCGCGGATGGAACGGCACAACGAGCCCACTGTCTCCCTGCCTCACAGCCATGTGTTCCTGGGAGCAGGGCACGAGACGAATGAGCGCAAAACGTGGGCCGTCATCATTTTGTGCGGCCTCATGATGCTCGTGGAGATAGTCGGCGGCAGCGTGTTTGGCTCTCTGGCGCTGATTGCAGATGGTCTGCACATGTCAACTCACGCGGGCGCAATGTTGATCGCCGCTCTGGCCTACACGTACGCGCGCCGCCATGCCACTGACAACCGCTTCGTATTCGGCACCGGCAAGCTGGGCGATCTGTCCGGATTTACCAGTGCCATTGTCCTGGCACTGGTCGCCCTCCTGATTGGCTATGAGGCCGTGGTGCGGTTCTTTGCGCCCGTGACTATTGAGTTCCGGGAGGCGATCCCGATCGCAATCGCCGGCTTGGCGGTCAACGTCGCGAGTGCGTGGTTGCTCGCCGGGGGCGAGCATCACGGACACCGCCACGATAGCGGCGGCGGCAGCGGCCACGGTCACGGTCTCGCGAACGACCATGGCCCTGAGCATGACCATGGCCCCGGCCAGCCCGCGCAGGCCACCACCCGCGACAACAGCATCCGCTCCGCCTATGTCCACGTGCTCGCCGATATGTTCGTATCAGTTCTGGCGATCACAGGTTTGCTCCTGGCCAAACTGTACGGCTGGCTGTGGATGGACCCCCTCGCGGGCATCATCGGAGCAGTGGTGATTGCCAACTGGTCCGTCACTTTGATTCGCAATACAGCCGGCGTCCTGCTGGACGTATGTCCCGATGAGCTCACCCGGGAAAAGCTCAGGCGGACTCTCGAGGTCGATGGCGACCGTGTTGTCGATCTGCACCTGTGGCGACTGGGGCCGGGCCATCTGGGGGCCGTCCTTGCCATTGCAACGAGCAAGCCGCGTGATGCGATGTTCTACCGGGGCCGCCTCAGCTCGTTCGAGTGCCTTTCACACATTACCGTCGAGGTGAACAGGGGCAGCGCCTCGTGACTACGCCGCTCCTGTTGGTCTTCTCGAACGTCTTCATGACCTTCGCGTGGTACGGGCATCTGAAGTACGGGCACGCGTGGCCCTTGTGGAAGGCAGTGCTGCTCTCCTGGTGCATCGCCTTCATCGAGTACTGCCTGGCGGTGCCCGCGAACCGCTGGGGCTACACCCACTTCAGCGGCTTTCAGCTGAAGATCATGCAGGAGGTCATCACCCTGAGCGTCTTCCTGGTCTTCGGCGTGCTGTTCCTGCGTGAGAAAGTCAACTGGAACTACATTGTTGCGTTCTGTCTGCTCATCGCGGCCGCCATATTCGCGTTTGCGTTCAAGGCGCCGGCATAGCCATGACCCTCACCAAAAGGGGAGAGGCCGAGCTATCCCTTTGGCTCCCCTCAGAATGCCTGGGTGGCCCTGGACAGCGCTGCTGGAGGCCTGGACAGTGAGGACGGCACAGGGCTTCTACGCCTAAAGATTACTGTGGCGAATGGCCGACAGGCCGCTATGATGTGCGGATGTATACTAGGCACTTTGCCTGGGAGTTGTCTTGACGATGGACGAAGTTCGGGGCAGTCGGGCCAGCGCGGCGGATTCCGAGTCGCTGATCCTGGTGGACGAAGCCGACCGGGAAGTCGGGCACCTCGACAAAGCGCAGTGTCATCAGGGCCGCGGCGTTCTGCACCGGGCATTCTCGCTGCTCATCTTCAATGATGCCGGTGAGCTGCTGCTGCAGCAGCGTGCGGCCTCGAAGCGGCTGTGGCCGCTGTACTGGTCCAACAGTTGTTGCAGTCATCCGCGGCGCGCCGAGACCATGGAGGCTGCGATCCACCGGCGGCTGTACGAAGAGCTCGGATTGCGCTGTCCGCTGCACTTCCTGTTCAAGTTTCAATACCAGGCTCAATTCGATGCGGCGGGCGCCGAGCAGGAGCTGTGTTCCGTGTTCGTCGGCCGCAGCTCAGATCCTGTCAGGATCGATCCGCGCGAGATTCTCGCGTGGCGTTGGATCAGCCCGGAGAGCCTGCAGGCGGAACTCGCCGGCAGCGAGGCGGACCGATTCACGCCGTGGTTCGTGATGGAGTGGGAGCGCATCTGGCGGGATCACCGCGCTGTGCTCATCCCGCAGCAATAGGAGTTAGAAGTTGGGTATTCCGCTGTTACAGGCATATAAAGTTGGGCGATACATCGCGGGCAAGAAGCTGCGCGGCATCAAGCGATATCCGCTGGTATTGATGCTGGAGCCGCTGTTCCAGTGCAATCTGGCGTGCGCCGGTTGCGGCAAGATCGACTACCCGAAGGAAACCCTTCAGAAGCGGGTGAGCGTCGAAGACGCGCTGCGTGCAGTGGATGAATGTGACACGCCCATGGTGTCCATCCCCGGGGGCGAGCCGCTGATTCACAAGGAGATGCCGCAGATTGTCGCCGGCATCGTCGCGCGCAAGAAGTTCGTCTACCTGTGTACCAACGCAATCCTGCTGGCTAAACACATCGACGAATACAAGCCTTCGCCGTACCTGACGTTCTCGATTCACCTCGATGGCAGCCGCGAGCGTCATGACGAGTCCGTCTGCCAGGAAGGTGTGTTCGACAAGGCGGTCGCTGCGATCCGCCTGGCGCGAGCCAAGGGCTTTCGCGTAACGATCAACTGCACCCTGTTCAGCGGCGAGAATCCCGATGACGTGGCCGCCTTCTTCGATGAGGCGATGACGCTCGGCATCGAGGGAATCATGGTCTCGCCGGGCTACAGCTATCACCATGCACCGCGTCAGGATGTGTTCCTCGGCCGCAGCGCCAGCAAGCGGCTGTTCCGCGAGATCTTCAAGCGCGGCCGGACTGCAAGCTCCGCGAAAGGTAGATCGCGCACCCGCTGGTCCTTCAACCACTCGGCCCTGTTCCTGGACTTCCTGGCCGGCAACCAGGCCTACGAGTGCACCCCGTGGAGCATGCCTACCTACAACTTGTTCGGTTGGCAGCGGCCCTGTTACCTGTTGACCGATGAAGGGTATGCACCGACGTTCAAGTCCCTCATGGAAGACACCGAGTGGGAGAAGTACGGCGTGGGCCGCAACCCTGCCTGCGACAACTGCATGGCCCACTGCGGATTTGAGGGCACGGCTGTGGATGACGCCTTCAGTCACCCGCTCAAGTTGCTCAAGACAGCCCTCCTGGGAGCGCGGGTGACGGGCCCGATGGCTCCCGATCTGCCCGTTCTCTACAGTGACGCGGACCGCCGTCCCCGCGGTGGCGCTGTAGCTACGGTCGCAGTGGCTGACGTGAAGCGTTCGAATCGTGCGCCCGAAGACGGACATCCCTCCAGGCCGCAATGAGCTCAACGAATACTTTGTTGCTGGAAGGGTGGGCGTGAGCGCCGCTGCTGGGGCCCGACAAGCCACTGCAAATGATCCGGCTGGGCGCGAAGCGTTTCGCCTCCAGCTCGAATCGTGGCAGGCGCGGATGGAGTCGGCCTTGGCGGCAAGGCTTCCTGGCCCGGAAGTCGTACCGGCTCGTCTGCACGAAGCTATGCGATACAGCGTCCTTGGGGGCGGTAAGCGCATCCGACCGGCGTTGCTGTTCGCTGCCGCTCGCGCCGTAGGCCGCTCTGAAGAGGAGGTCGAGGGGGCTGCCTGCGCTATCGAACTCATCCACGTCTATTCGCTCGTGCACGATGACCTGCCGGCGATGGACGACGACGACCTTCGTCGCGGGCGTCCAACGTGTCATAAGGCCTACGACGAGGCGACGGCCGTCCTGGTCGGAGACGCCCTGCAAACACTGGCGTTTCACGTGTTGACGCGGGATCCGGCGCTGCCTGCTTCCCCGGCTACGCGCCTGCGGCTCGTCGAGCTGCTGGCGGAAGCGAGCGGCTCGTTTGGGATGGCCGGAGGTCAGGCCATAGACCTGGCAGTCCAGGGCAAGCGGCTCGATCTGACCGAAGTGGAAGAGATGCATTCGCGCAAGACCGGCGCACTCATCCGCGTGAGCGTGATGATGGCGGCCGCGTGCGCGCCGTCCCTCGACTCCCGGCTGCAGGAGGCGCTCGCCGGTTTTGCGAGTCCCATAGGCCTTGCCTTTCAGATCCAGGATGACTTGTTGGACGTGCTGGGCGATGTCTCCACCTTGGGAAAAGCGACCGGCGCGGACAGCGAGCGCTCGAAGCCGACCCATCCATCGGTCATTGGCATCGAGGCATCCCAGGAGCGGGTCCGCCTGCTGCACACCCAGGCATTGGATGCGCTTGCCCCCCTGGGCTCGCGTGCAGACCTGTTGCGCTCCTTGGCGGGCTGGCTGCTGTCGCGGCACTATTGAGGGGCTGCGCGCCGGAAGTGGGTCCGCACAGTCCTTCCCTCTAAGTGGCTAGACCTTAACCGATTGATTGCATGGTAAAGTCGCGCCCTTGAGAGGGGCGCTATGCGCTGGACTGTTTCACGCTGTACCTGCGCGTTTTGCGCTGGTCGGGCCTAAAGTCGGAGGTTTTGTTCGAGCGATGCCGCCAGACGCTGTACAGACGGATTCCAGCATTTCCGATGAGGCTTACCAGGAGCACATCCTGCCAGCCGTGTCGCGCACGTTCGCGCTGACCATCCCCGAGCTGCCCCCGGCGCTGCGCACCTCCGTCACGAACGCCTACCTGTTGTGTCGCATTGCTGACACCATAGAGGACGAACCCGCCCTGACGCCTGCCGCCAGCCTGCACTTCCTGCAGCGTTTTGTTGCAGTGCTGTACGGCAAGGAGCCGGCCGCAGCCCTGGCCCAGGACTTAGGTCCGCAGCTGTCCAATCAGACCCTGCAGGCGGAAGCCGACCTGGTGACCAACATGGAGCGGGTGGTCCGCGTGACCAACCGTCTGGATGCACACCAGCAGATCGCAATTCAACGCTGCGTCGAGGTGATGTGCGGCGGCATGCACCAGTTCCAACAGACTGCGAGTCTGCGGGGGGTGCCGCGCCTGAGTGACCTGGACGACTACTGTTACTACGTCGCGGGCGTCGTGGGCCAGATGCTCACGGAGCTGTTCTGCGGCTACTCACCGCAAATCGCGCAACAACGCGCCGGCATGCACGAGCTCGATGTCTCGTTCGCCCAGGGCCTGCAGATGACCAACATCCTCAAGGATGTCTGGGAGGACCGCGGCCGCGGCGCCTGCTGGCTGCCGCAGGAGGTCTTCAGCCGCCACGGGATCGATCTCGGCCAGCTCACGCCGGGACGCGCGGACGGCCGTTTCGATGCTGCGATGCGCGAGTTGGTCGCGGTGGCCCACGCACACCTGCGCAATGCCCTGTCGTTCACATTGCTCATTCCAGGCAAGGAGGCGGGCATCCGCCGGTTCTGCCTGTGGGCCATCGGTCTTGCGATCCTCACCCTGCGCAACATTGCCGCGACGCCCGGTTTCACCAGCGGCAAGCAGGTCAAGATCCCGCGGTCAGCGGTCGCGTTGACCCGGATTACAACCAACATGAGCGTGCGTAACAACTGGATGCTCAAGCGCCTGTTCGACATTGCCGCGCGCGGTGTACCGCTCGCGCCGCCTGGAACCGTGCGCCGCCCGTCCAGGCCTGCACTGCACGCAGCGCCCGCGCCTGAATACAACCATGCCGTGCGTTCCGTGCCGCTTGAAAGGGGAGCCCGCCGCTCCGAAGGGAGATCCGCGCTTTGAGTCGTAATTCCAGTGCCCTCGAGGCCGCCGCTGACAAACATAACACCCGCCAGCAGCTGCAGTCGCAGAAGCTCGAGCGCCACTCGCAGGCCCTGTCGCTCAACCGCAGCATCGATGCGGCCCGCGATGAGCTGCTCGACCGACAGACGAGCGAAGGTTATTGGGTGTTCGAGCTGGAGGCCGACTGCACCATCCCGGCCGAATACATCATGATGATGCACTACCTCGACGAGATCGATTCGTCGCTGGAAGCCAAAATCGCGGTGTATCTGCGCGCGCACCAGGCGCCGCACGGTGGCTGGCCGCTGTACTACGGCGGCGAGCTCGACATCAGTTGCACCATCAAGGCCTACTACGCTTTGAAGCTCGCCGGTGACAGTCCGGACGAGCCGCACATGGTGCGGGCCCGCGAGGCCATTCTCGCGCGCGGTGGCGCTGCGCGAGCCAACGTATTCACCCGAATCGCGCTCGCGCTGTTTGGGCAGGTCCCGTGGCGGGCTGTCCCGTACATCCCTGTCGAAATCATGCTGATGCCCCGCTGGTTTCCGTTTCATCTCGACAAGGTGTCCTACTGGTCCCGCACGGTGATGGTGCCGCTGTTCATACTGTGCACCTACAAGCCGCGCGCGAAAAATCCGCGCAATGTGGATGTCCACGAGTTGTTCGTGACGCCACCCGAGAGCGAGCACAGTTATTTCCGCCTGGGGCCGGAGCGCTCCGGCGCTCGTGCGCGGCTGCTCGCCACGGCATTTCTGCTCGTCGATCGCACCTTCCGGATGTTCGATTTCCTGATTCCGAAGCGCATGCGCGCGGCCGCGACCCGCCGCGCCGAATCCTGGTTCCTGGCGCGTCTGAATGGTGAAGATGGCCTGGGCGCAATTTTCCCGGCTATGGTCAACGCTCTGGAAGCGATGGTGTTGCTTGGTTACCCAAGTGATGACCCGCGGGTGGTCACTGCCAAGCGCGCGCTCGAGAAGCTGCTCGTGGTGAAGGACAGCAGCGCCTACTGTCAGCCGTGCGTATCGCCGGTATGGGATACCGCGCTCACGGGACTCGCGATGCAGGAAGCCGGCGGCACGGCAGCGGTGGCAGCTACGCAAGCGGCGCTCGAATGGCTCAAGAGGATGCAGCTGCTGGACCAACCGGGCGATTGGCAGGTCAGTCGCCCGCACTTGAAGAGCGGTGGCTGGCCATTTCAATTTGCCAACGGCCACTATCCTGACCTGGATGATACGGCGGCCATCGTCTGGGCCATGCACCAGGCCAACGATCGGGCCCGCTATTCGGCCAGCATCGATCGCGCGCTGGACTGGCTCGCGGGAATGCAGAGCACCGATGGTGGGTTTGCGGCATTCGATGTCGACAACACGCACTACAGCCTCAATCTGATTCCGTTTGCGGATCACGGTGCGCTGTTGGATCCGCCGACGAGTGATGTGACGGCGCGGGTCGTGGCCGCGATGTCGCTGGTTGGCCGGCCGCAGGACCGGGAGCCCCTGCGGCGCGCGATTGCCTTTCTGCGCAAGGAGCAGATGGCCGAGGGCCCGTGGTTCGGTCGTTGGGGAACCAACTACATTTACGGGACCTGGTCGGTACTCGCCGCGTTCGGACAAGCCGGAATCGGTGCGGATGACGAGGCGGTACGCCGCGCGGTCAATTGGCTCGTCGGCAGGCAGAACCCTGATGGCGGCTGGGGCGAGAGCAATGACGGCTACGCCTGCAAGCAGCACTTGCACGAGAAAACGGACAGCACCCCGCACCAGACAGCGTGGGCACTCCTTGGGCTGATGGCGGCCGGGCAGGCGGGCTCTGTTGCTGTGCGCTGCGGCATCGAATACCTGCTGCGCATGCAGCAGGCGGACGGTCTTTGGACTGATCCGCACTTCACCGCGCCAGGCTTCCCGAGGGTGTTTTATCTGAAGTACCACGGTTACTGCGCGTACTTCCCGCTCTGGGCGCTCTCCGCCTATCGCAACCTGGTGCGGCCCGGAGCCGCTCATTGGCACTGAACCGTGTCGGGATCGTGTGTGCGTTGGCCTCGGAAGCGCGACACCTGGGGCCGACCGTCCGCCTGAATGAGCCTCACCTGGCATCACTTGCCGATGGAACACTCGTTGCCGTAACCGGCATGGGTAACGCCGCCGCCGCCGCCGGGTCCCGCGCTCTGATCGACGCGGGCGCCACCGCTCTTGCGAGCTGGGGTATGGCAGGCGGTCTCGATCCAACGCTGGCTGCAGGCGCCATTCTGCTGCCTACCGAGGTGATCGGATCAGACGGACAGAGGTTCAACACGGCGCCGGCCTGGCGGGACCGGTTGAGCTGTGCGGTCGCGGCGCTCGCGCCGGTCCGCAGCGGCCGGCTGTTGACTACTTCCCGCGCCGTCGGTTCGGTTGCGGACAAGGCGCAATTGTTTCGCGACACCGGGGCTGCGGCCGTCGACATGGAAAGCGCAGCGGTGGGCGAGGTTGCCCAAACACATCAACTACCGTTCATAGCTGTGCGCGTTGTCGTCGATAGTGCGGCAGACGTCCTGCCGCGTGCGGTGACAGCCGCGGCCGATAACGAGGGGCATCTTCAGATCTGGCGTTTGATCGGCGCGTTGGCGCTTGCACCCAACGAGCTGGCGCCACTGATCCGGTTGGCGCGTCGTTACAGAGCGGCCAATCGCTCCTTGGCCGCGATTGCCAGAACGGGCTCATTGGCGCCGTACGCATTTTCTCCGGCACCCCCTAGGCGGGGGCAAAACGAAGGGCATGGGGGTGGAGCACCAAACCAAAGTGGGGATTCGCGACCCCCTGCCCGCCTGCCATGAGAGCGTTGGTTACGGGCGCTACCGGGTTTGTCGGCGCGGCTGTCGCGCGCGCGCTCGTGCGAGAGGGGTGGCAGGTTCGGGCGCTCGCTCGGCCCGGATCGGATCGACGCAACATCCAGGCTCTGCCCGTGGAGGTCAGCGAGGGCAACTTGGCTGACAGGCCGTCGCTCGAGCGCGCGCTCGTGGGATGCGAGGCGCTCTTTCATGTGGCGGCGGACTACAGGCTCGGTGTGCCTGACCCGCGAGAGCTCTATCAAACCAATGTCGAGGGCACCCGCAACATCCTCGAAGCGGCTCGCCAAGCCGGCGTCCGGCGTGTCGTCTACACCAGCAGTGTTGCCACGGTTGGGATTCCTGCAGACGGCTCACCTGGCAACGAAGATACCCCTGTAGGCGTAGGCAACATGATCGGGCACTACAAGCGCTCGAAGTTTCTTGCCGAGCAGCTGGTCCGAGAGACGGCTCTGTCGGGTATGCCCGTAGTGATCGTGAACCCTTCGACGCCGATCGGGCCAGGAGACGTGAAACCAACGCCAACCGGTCAGATGGTGCTGGACGCCGCTGCCGGACGAATGCCAGCCTACGTCGATACGGGACTCAACATCGTCCATGTCGACGATGTTGCGGCGGGTCATCTGCTTGCGTTCCACCGTGGCCACCCGGGTGAGCGCTACATTCTGGGCGGCCAGGACATGACGCTGCGGGAGATCCTGGTTGAGATTGCGCAGCTCGTGGGCAGAAAACCGCCGCGTATTCGCCTGCCGACGGGAGTCGTGTTTCCTATCGCCTACGTAGCCGAGGCCGTCGCTCGGATAACAGGGCGACCGGGTCGAATCACACTTGAAAGCGTGCGCATGGCGCGCAAGCGGATGTTCTTCTCGAGTGACAAGGCAAGGCGTGATCTGGGATACCAATGGCGGCCGCCCGCGGAAGCATTGCGCGATGCCATTGCCTGGCTGCGCGCGCAGGGATCGCTGCCTTAAGGACCCAGCGCCGCGTCCGTCTTTCGAGGGAGGCATTTTGCGTTGGTGCCCTTCGCAAACGAGCGTAAAATAGGTCGATCATGCCTCAGTCACCGCTTCTTTCCCGATCTGTCCCAGTGACGCCACGGCCTTGGGATGCGCGCCTGGCGCGCCGCCTGGTGACCCCGCTGAAGAACACCCGGGCGACCCCGAACCACCTGACGACTGTGCGTCTGGCCTTCGGCCTCGCCGCTGCGGCTGCCTTCCTGCCCGGTACCTACGGCTGGACGAATATCGGCGCGTTGCTACTCATCCTGTCAAATTTTCTCGACCACACCGACGGTGAGTTGGCGCGCATCAGCGGCAAGACCAGTCGAATCGGTCATATCTACGATCTGGCGAGCGACGCGGTGGTGACAATCCTCCTCTTCCTGGCCATGGGTATCGGTGTCGGCGCCAAAGTTGGGTCCGTGCTGCAGATGCCACCCGCCGTGCTCGGCCTGGCCGCCGGCAGCGCGATTGCCTTGATCTTCTTCCTGCGCATGCGGATCGAGGAGCTGGCCGGCAAATCTGCGAGCAAACAAGCCGCGCTGGGCGGGTTCGAAACCGAGGACGTGCTCTACCTTCTGCCGCTCGTGACGGTATTCAACGGCCTGACGCCATTCCTGGTGGCAGCCTCCATCGGCGCTCCCTTGTTCGCTGTCTGGGTGGTGATCGACTACCGGCGCGCGCTGCATCGTTTGCAACCGGTCGAAGCCCGGCGGACGTCGGGGGCGACCTGATCAGTGTCCATCGACTGATGGAAACGCGCGTGGGCAACCTCGACACGCAGTCCCTGCGTAGCGAGTTTGTCCGGCAGGGCGCGTTCCTGTATCTCGCAGACTTCCTCACACCCGAAGTCACGGCGCAGCTCGTTTCCGCGGTTGCGGCGGTCGAACCTGCGGTCAACCGCAACTACCTGCCGGGCCACAAGCAGGGCGGTAGCGTGAGCCGCCACACGATCGACCAGCTCGCACCGTTCATCGCCGAGTTGTATCGCTCGCCGGCGTTGATCAATGTGCTGGAGCAGCTGGCGGGGGAGCGCCTGCAGCTCTCGCCTGCGGACGACCCACACGCCTACGCCCTGTATTTCTACACGCGACCGGGCGATCACATCGGTTGGCACTACGACACTTCCTACTACGCGGGCCGCCGCTACACGCTCCTGCTCGGTGTACTCGATCAATCGTCGTGCCGCCTCGATTACGAGTTGCACACACGGGAGAGTGGCGTGTCCATCGTTCCAGGCGCGGTGCAGATTCCACCCGGCGGTCTCGTGTTTTTTGATGGGGATAAGCTTCGCCACCGTATTACACCCCTGGGCGAGAACGAAAAGCGCGTCTCACTGACCTTCGAGTATGTAACCGATCAGAGCATGCATCCGTGGTGGCGGTTGGTCTCCAATCTCAAGGACGCCGTCGCCTACTTTGGACTTCGACAGGTCTTCCGCAGCCGCAAAGGAACCGGAACCCCATGACCCGGGCGGCGATCTGGCTGCTCTCGGCGGGCGTGCTGCTGTTTGCGGGCGTGCTGATCTCGCAGGGCCTGACGGCTGTGTTTGCGACATTGGCAGTGGCGGGATGGGGGTTGCCGCTGGTGGCTCTGTTGCATCTCGTCCCATTGGCCCTGGACGCCGCTTCGATCAGGGTGATGTTCGACACCACCCAGGTGCGCAGCTCACTGCGCGATGCATTGTTTGCGCGTTGGGTAGGGGAGTCTGCCAACAGCTTTCTACCCGCGGGACCCATCGGCGGTCCCGTCATGATGGTCCGTTATCTCGCGCAGCGTGGCATGTCGATGCGCGACGCTGCCGCCGGTGTGACGGTCAGCACGACACTTCAGACCTTGGCCCAGATTGTCTTTGCGTTGATTGGCATGACGCTGTTGGGGGCGCACGCCAGCCAGAGTTCCGAGCATTCCGTGCGCACCGCGCTGCTGTTGGCGAGCGGTGTGCTGGCAGGCTGTCTGACCGGGTTCTACCTGATGCAGCGGCGCGGGCTGTTCGGCAAGCTGATGCGTGCGATAGCGCGATTCGGCGGTAAACGCGATTGGTCGCAGGTCATGAGCCAGGCGGACGCGATCGATTCGGCCGTCCAGGATGCCTACGGCCGCACGGGGCGAGTGGCCGCCAGTTTTCTGCTGAGCCTGGTAGGGTGGCTGATCGGCACCGCGGAAGTCTATTTGATTGCGTTGCTGCTGCGATTTCCGGTGAACTGGAGCGACGCGCTGATGTTGGAAAGCCTGGGGCAGGCCATTCGCGCGGCCGGCTTTGCGATCCCGGGATCCCTCGGCGTGCAGGAGGGCGGTTACCTGCTGCTGGGGCCGCTGGTAGGCCTGCCGCCGGAGACTGCGCTCGCCCTGTCCCTCGCGAAGCGGGCGCGCGAGGTGTTGCTGGGCCTGCCTGGATTGTTGTACCTGCACCTGTCCGAACGAGGCTGGCGCCGCCGCCTCGCCATATAATACGACTTCAAAGGAACTCAATGCGCGCCATCATTCTTGCCGCGGGCCGTGGGATGCGTCTGCAGCAGTCACACGAGCAGCAACTGCCCAAGTGCCTGTTGCCGTTCGACGGCCGAACGCTGCTCGAGCGGCATCTGGTGCTTCTGAAAAAGGCTGGAGTGGAGGAGATCGTCCTGGCCCTGGGCTTCCGGCACGACCTGGTGGAGCAGGAGCTCGATCGCCTGGGCTGGATGCCTCGCCCGGAGATTGTCTTGAACGAAGGCTTCGAGCTTGGAAGTGTCCTGACGGTGCACACTGTTGCGCAAGCTATGACTCGTGGCGGTGACGTCCTGCTGATGGATGCAGACGTGCTGTACCACGAGGGGATCATGAGTGCGCTGGTAGCCGGGCAGAAGCCGGTCAACCGCATTCTGATCGATCGTGACTTCGAACCAGGCGACGAGCCGGTGAAGGTGTGCGTGCGCGATGGCGTGCCGGTCGAGCTGCGTAAACAAGTCGCGGCCGGCTTGAAATATGACACCATCGGCGAGTCGATTGGCTTTTTCCGCTTCGACGCCGCGGGTGCACGCCGGCTCGCGACGCTCGTGGCCGGTTATGTCGATACTGGGCGCGCCAATATGCCGCATGAGGAGGCCGTTCGGGACCTGTTGCTCGAACGGAGTCAGATCATCGACGTGGCCGATGTCACAGGGTTGCCCTGGATCGAGATCGATTTCCCGAATGACGTTTCCCGGGCGGCACAGACGGTGCTGCCTAAACTTCCGCCGTTGCCTTAGGTTGCCGCAATGAATGCTTCAATGGAATCACCTACCACTCCTGAGCTCGACCCGGCTGCCAATGAGGGCGTCATGAGGACACGCAGTGAACGCTTGCGCCAGATGCTTTTGAGCGATCAGCTCGAATTCCTGATGGAGGCGCACAACGGCCTCTCCGCGCGCATCGTGCGCGAAGCGGGCTTCAAGGGGATCTGGGGCTCGGGACTGTCCATCTCGGCGCAGTTCGGTGTGCGCGACAACAACGAAGCGAGCTGGACGCAGGTCGTGGACATGTTGGAATTCATGGCCGATGCGAGCGATCTGCCCATCCTGCTGGATGGCGACACGGGCTACGGCAACTTCAACAACATGCGCCGCCTGGTCCGCAAGCTCGAGCAGCGCGGCATTGCCGGTGTGTGCATCGAAGACAAGCAGTTTCCCAAGACCAACAGTTTCCTGAACGGCGAGCGCCAGCCGCTGGCGGAGATGGCCGAGTTCGCCGGCAAGATCGCGGCGGGCAAGGACACGCAGAACGATCCGAACTTCTGCATCGTCGCGCGCGTCGAGGCGTTGATTGCCGGCTGGGGAATGGATGAGGCCCTGCGCCGGGCGGAAGCCTACCGGCGCGCAGGCGCCGATGCGATCCTGATTCACAGCAAGCTATCGAAGCCCGATGAGATCGTGACCTTCGCCCGCGAGTGGGCCGGCAGGGCGCCGTTGGTGATCGTACCTACCAAATACTACAGCACGCCAACTGAGGTCTTCCGCAAGGCCGGCATCAGCATGGTGATCTGGGCAAATCACCTAGTGCGCGCCGCCACGGCCGCCATGCAGAGTGTCGCCAGGGAAATCCACACGAATGAAACTCTGGTGAATGTCGAAGACCGCGTGGCCTCGGTCAACGAGATCTTCAGGCTGCAGGATGCCGATGAGTATTCCGCGGCCGAGCGCCTGTACCTGTCGGCATCGGAGGCCTCTCGCTCGGCAGTGGTGCTGGCCGCGACCCGCGGCCGTGGACTGGACGCAATGACCACCGACCGGCCGAAAGTCATGCTGCCGATCGCGGGCAAGCCGCTGCTGCGCTGGCTGATCGACGGTTTCAAAAAGGAAAATGTCAACGACATCACCGTGGTCGGCGGCTACCGGGCGGATGCGATCGACACGGCTGGGATCAAACTGGTCGTCAACGAGCGATACGCCGAGACCGGGGAGTTGGCGTCGCTTGCCTGTGCGCTGGACGGGCTCGAAGCGGAAACGGTGATTTCGTACGGCGATCTGTTGTTCCGCAGCTATGTCCTGCGCGCGCTCGTCGAGAGCAAGGCGGATTTCTCCGTGGTCGTGGACTCCTCGCCGAGCGCAGAGAGCGACCGTACGGTGCGCGACTTCGCCTATTGCTCCCGTGCGGATGATCGCGGATTGTTTGGCACTCCCGTGCTGTTGAAGCGGGTGGTCAGCGCAAAGCAGCCGCAGAACAGCGAGTCGGGAGAAACGGCCCAGGGCCGGTGGATCGGCCTGCTCAAGGTCAGCCGCGATGGCCTCATCAAGCTGAAGGCGGTTCTCGCGGTACTGCGCAAGCGGCCCGACTTTGACACGCTCGACATGCCGGCTGTGATGGACGCGCTGACCGCGGAGGCCGCCCAGGTCGAAGTGTTGTATGTCCATGGTCACTGGCGTGGAGTCAACGACCTCGAGGATTTCCGCCAGGCAGTGGACTTCGCTCACGGACAAACTCCCTTTGGCAGTACGCCGGGCGACGCTTCGCCTTCCTCCAAGGCTCCCCATGATTGAAGCGCGCCATTTCGTCGAAGCCGCGCGTGAGCGGGGCTTCGAATGGTACGCAGGCGTGCCATGCTCTTACCTGACGCCGTTCATCAACTATGTGCTGCAGGACCCTTCGCTGCAGTACGTGTCGATGGCGAATGAGGGGGACGCGGTCGCTCTGATTGCGGGTGTCGCGTTGGCGGGCGGCCGCCGCCGTGGTGTCGCGATGATGCAGAATTCCGGACTGGGCAATGCAGTCAGTCCGCTGACTTCACTCACTTGGACGTTTCGCCTGCCTCAACTACTGATCGTCACCTGGCGTGCCCAGCCGGGTGTGCCCGATGAGCCGCAACACGCTCTCATGGGACCGATCACGCCCAAGATGCTCGAAACGATGGAGATTCCGTGGGAGCTGTTTCCGTCCGAGATCGACGCCATCGGTCCGGCGCTGGACCGGGCCACGGCGTATATGGACGAGACAGGGCGCCCATATGCCCTGGTGATGCAGAAGGGCACGGTAGCTCCGTACGCTCTCAAGCCGGGTGCGGGCGCTGCCGGAAAGCGCTTCGGTTCGGGAGCCCCCGGCTCGTCAGCCGGCACGCCGACCTCGCGGGCAGTGCTGGAACCCCTTCGCTTGATGCCCGACGCACGATCATCTCGGCACGATGCGCTTCGGGAAGTCGTCGCGCGCACGCCCGCAGCCTCAACTGCCGTCCTGGCGTCAACTGGATTTTGCGGCCGCGAGCTCTACGCGATCGATGATCGACCCAACCAGTTGTACATGGTCGGATCAATGGGGTGCGTGGTCCCGTTGGCACTTGGTCTCGCGCTGGCTCGGCCAGACCTTCGTGTGATTGCGCTGGATGGCGACGGCGCGGCGCTGATGCGCATGGGCGCTTTCGCGACCGTGGGCGCCTATGGACCGCCCAATCTTCAGCACCTGTTGCTCGACAATGGCGTTCACGATTCCACAGGTGGCCAGGCGACCGTCTCGAAGCAGGTGTCGTTTGCTGAAATTGCGGCGGCCTGCGGCTACGCCTCCTCACTTGAAACCGACGATGTAGCGCGAATCGGTGCGTGGCTGGAATTACCGCCCATCGAGGGGCCACGATTTGCTCGCCTGCTGACTCGTGCCGGCACGCCTGACGGCTTACCGCGTCCTTCCGTAACTCCTGTCGACGTAAAGACACGTCTGATGCAACACTTCGGCTCTTCAGCCGGAGTCCCCTGATGCTTTTGCTCAACCCCGGGCCTGTCACGCTGACCGAGCGTGTACGCCGTAGCCTTTTGCAACCTGATCTTTGCCATCGCGAAAGCGAATTCTTTGCTTTGCAGGACGAAGCGCGCGAGCGGCTGCTGGCGACGTACGACTTGGATCCCAGCGTGTGGGCTGCCGTGCTCATGACCGGCTCTGGCACGGCGGCTGTGGAGAGCATGACGGCTGCACTGATACCGGCTAACGGTCGTCTGCTTAACCTCGAGAATGGCGTTTACGGCGATCGGATCGCCCAGATCTGCTCCCAATATGGAATCGCACACGAGCGCGTCATCTTCCCCTGGATGCAGGGATTGGACGTCGATGCCATCAGCGCTCGGCTCGACGCTGGAAATGAAGGTGCGCGGTTCACGAACGTGGCCGTCGTGCACCACGAGACCACAACCGGCCGTCTCAACGATCTCGGCCCCCTGGGCGAGTTGTGCCGGGCGCGAGGCTTGCGTCTGGTGGTCGATGCGGTCAGCAGTTTCGGAGCAGAACCCATCGATTTCGCAGAAGACAGCCTGTGCGCGGTTGCAGCGACCGCAAATAAATGTCTGCACGGGGTGCCGGGAGCCTCCTTCGTGATCGTCCGGCGTACCGTCCTGTCGGAGGCTGCCAGCCGCACGTACTATCTCGATCTTGGCCGCCTGGCGCGGTTGCAGGATCAACGCAATACCCCGTTCACGCCGGCAGTGCATGCTTACTACGCGCTCGTCGAAGCGCTACGCGAGTTTGCCGAGGAGGGCGGACGTGCAGCCCGCTATAAACGCTACGCGGCGCTAGCTGAGCAGGTCCGTGCGGGGCTGGCCACGCTTGGGATCGAGCCCGTCGTCCCGCCCGAGCAGTCGTCGGTTGTGTTGCGTTCCTATGAGTTGCCTGCTGGGATGAGCTATACAAAACTACATGACGCCTTGAAGGCGGAAGGCTTTGTGATCTATGCGGGGCAGGGGGATTTGGCCAGGACGTTGTTTCGGATTTCGACCATGGGTCATGTGACTTCCGCGGACCTGAGCCGGCTGTTGAAGTGCTTCGCGCAGCAGGTCTGAATCTGATCTGCGGCTGTGTTGCCGCGTTGTGCTTCGCGACGCCGTCCTGGTCGGATTCGCCGGATGGCGGCGCGGAGACTCCCGCGCCCGATGTCGTGAAGCCGTCGGCTCCTGCCCCGAATCTTCCGGAACGGCATTGGTATGAGGCACTGCCTTTCCTTCCCGTACCGGAAATCGCGCAGGACCCCGACAGCGGTACCACCGTGGGCATTCTGCCTGTCTGGCTGGTCACCGACGAGAATCAGCGCATCCGCCGGATCATCGCGCCGGACGTGCTCTATAACCCCAACTTTGGCTACGGCTTCCACGGCCGCATCTACGACTATCCGTCCGAGGATAAGCAGTGGTCGCTGGAGGCCGGAGCCAAGGAGCGCGTCGAGCGCGAGTTTGATGGGGAATACACACTGGGACGGTTGCGCGAGGGGAACTGGTCGTTCACGGGTAGTGTCATTTATGACGTCAACGGCTCGCCGCGCTTCTTCGGAATCGGCAATAACACTCCGCAGCGTGACGAGACCAACTTCACCAACCGGCAAGGGCTGCTGCAGGCCCAGCTTGGGTACAATTTCACCCACGCGTGGCAATTGCTGTTCACGGCGCGTCTGCGGGCAGTCGATATCCTGCCCGGTACGTTGGACAAAATCGCATCCATCGAGGAACGGTACCCGCACGTTCGGGGTCTCGGCACGAATTTCGAGCAACTCAACCGGTTATCGATCGTCTATGACACGCGTGACAACTTCACCGCGCCCCGGGAGGGTATGACGTGGGTGCTCTATGGCGGCGTCGCCAGCCGTGGCGGCATACTCAACAATTCGCTGTACAGTGAGGCCGGTATGGACGGCCGAGTCTTCTGGCCGATCAACCCGCAGACGGTGCTGGCCAGTCATGTATCGCTGCGTTATCTGCCGAGCACCACTCGCCTGCCGTTCTGGGCACTCAGCAGCCTGGGGGGAGGCGAGTCGATAGTCGGTGGCGAGCAACCGCTGCGCGGCTTCGGCGAGGGCCGGTTCTACGACCGCAACTCCTTTTCGGCCACAGTCGAGTACAGGCGCAGGGCGTTCGAGTTCGACGCCATATCGCACGTCGAAATCGAAGTTACGCCCTTCGTGGATGTTGGAAACGTGTTTCACGACAGCACTTTCCCCATTCGGGGTTTGCACAAGGTGGGGGGCGTTGGGTTTCGCGCTATCGCACGGCCCTCCGTCGTGGGGTATGTCGATGTGGGGTACGGAAGCGACGGGGCGGCCGTGTTCACGGGGATCAATTATCCGTTCTGACAATCCGCTCGGCGAATTCATCGAGCGCCACTCGCGGCTCTTCGTGCTGACGGGCGCCGGTTGCAGCACCGACTCCGGGATTCCCGATTATCGCGACGAGAATGGCGACTGGAAGCGAGCCCGGCCGGTTACGTTCCAGGCGTTCGTTGGCGACTTGCAGACGCGGCGCCGCTATTGGGCACGCAGCCTGGTGGGCTGGCGGCGGTTCGGTCATGCGCGTCCGAATGATGCGCACCGTGCCTTGGTGCGGCTCGAGAGCCAAGGCCGGGCCGAAGTATTGGTCACGCAGAATGTCGATGGACTGCATCAATCCGCGGGCAGTACCGCGGTGATCGATCTGCACGGCCGGCTGGGTCAGGTCCGCTGCCTGGGCTGCGAGCGGCGCTCGGATCGCGAACGGATGCAGCGTCGCTTGTTGGAGCTCAATCCGGCCTGGGCGACGCTCGATGCCCGCGATGCCCCGGACGGGGATGCTGATCTGGAGGGGCTGGATTTTTCGGGCTTTGAGATACCCGCCTGCGAGGACTGCGGCGGCCTGTTGAAGCCGGACGTGGTGTTCTTCGGTGAGAGCGTGCCTCCGGAGCGGGTTGCCGCGGCCTTTCAGGCCGTGCAACGGGCGGATGCCATGCTCGTGGTCGGATCATCCCTGATGGTTTACTCGGGATACCGATTCGCACAGGCGGCCTCTCAAGCGGGCAAGCCCATTGCGGCTGTGAATCTCGGCCGTACGCGCGCCGACGCATTGTTGGCCTTGAAAGTGAATCAGCCGTGTGTCGCGGCCCTGGCATTTCTCTTGGACGGGGCCGCCGGTTGACCGGCATCATACGGTCACGATGGACGATGCCACCCCTGTCGAGTCTGCCAGCACAAAAAAGCCTGTCGCCCTGATAGTGGCGCTGGTTCTGGCCATCCTGGCCGCGGCTGGAGCGGGTGCTTATGCTCAATGGCTCACGCAGGAGCGCGCTCATTTGCAGACGCAGCTCGTGAGCCAGGAGCGCAAGGTCCTCGATCTGCGCGAGCAGTTGACGCGGGCCGAGGTCGCGGTGCAGGAAAAGGATGCCGCCCTGGCCTCCCGCGAGGTCGCACTGGCGGATGCGACCCAGCCCGAGTTGCCCGTGCGGGTGTCTTTCCGGCCGGCCTGGATGGGGCAGGGTATGGTGGCCAGCTTCCGTAACGTCGGCAGCCAGCAGCTCACGCTCATGGTGGAGTTTCGTGACCCCAACCTGCGCTCCTCGAGGGATTTTGCAATCGTCGTGGAGGCGGGCGCGACGGCCGAAGTGGGGCACCCGCAAGGTTGGCTGGTGAATTCGGGGCAGAGCGTCCGTGTCTCCGCCAGCGGCTTCAAGAGTGTGACTGCCTTTGCTCCATGAAATAAACTAGACGCCGGTTCCTGCAGCTCATAGGGGAGGTTTGCGATGAAAGGCACGACGCTCGTTGTCTTCACGGCCCTGGCTTTCCTGTCGATGTCGGTCCAGGGGCAGAATGCGCAGCAGGAGAAGATGAAAACCTGCAACACCCAGGCAAAGGCGCAGAGCCTGAGCGGTGACGCCCGCAAATCGTTCATGAAGACCTGCCTGGGCAGTCAGCCCAGCGCCGAGCCGAAGTTGAATTCCCAGCAGCAGAAGATGAAACAGTGCAACGCGGATGCGAAGACGAAGGGTTTGACCGGCGCTGAGCGCAAGACCTTCATGAGCACCTGTCTGAAGGGTTGAGGCGGCCATTGTCATAATTTGACGGCCGCAACCCGGGTGAGTGTTGGACATCTGCGTTGGTTTCGCGGGTTACGCGCCACTGTCAGTAGCCGCGGGGGCGGGGTGCGATGAATTGCCGCATCGCCACAGATAGGCAGGAGGTGCGCTTTTGCCCCGGCGGGCCTGATTATTGCTGCAAAAGTGGGGTTTATCCGTGAAAGGAGGGGTGCGATGGAGTTGGAAGATGCCTTGAACCTGGGGCTGCCGCCGCACCACGTTACGCCCTGCAAGGGCGCCGAGGGGGCGGCGTTCCGCGCGGAGGTAGTCGGCTACCCCCAGTGCACGGGCTTCGGCGCCACGGCCGATGAGGCGGTGCGCGTCGCTCGCCACCTGTACACGCAGCTGCGGGACGGCCAGGCGGCGGTTGCGGTCTCCGAAATGGAACAAGACAACGCTGAGCGCCTCCGCGAGGCCATGCGGTACGTGGTAACCCGCGCCCTGGTGTAAGCTGTTTCACACCATTGCCGCTGCGGTGAAGATGTGTGCAGGAACATCAAAACTCTCTTCAATTTTGAGCCTCCCGCAACTGAAGAAGAGATCCGCAACGCCTCGTTGCAGTTCGTGCGGAAACTGAGCGGTTTCAACGCACCCTCGAAGATCAACCAGGTGGCGTTTGATCGTGCCGTTGAAGAGATTGCCACGGCGGCGACGAGTCTCATTGCCTCGCTTGTAACAACTGCCTGCCCGCGCGACAGGGAAACCGAGGCTGCGCGCGCCCGTGCTCGCTCTCTAGAGAGATTCGGCACTACCCGATAGCCGGGTAAGATGGATGTGCGGCCGAATCGACGGCCGTGACAGCAGGATCACCCATGATTTACGTAAAGCTCGGCCGCACAGGCCTCGACGTATCCCGCATCTGTCTCGGGTGCATGAGCTACGGGAACCCCGCCATCAAAAACCAGCCATGGTCGCTCGGCGAGAAGGAAAGCCTGCCTTTCTTCAGACAGGCCATCGAGCTCGGAATCAACTTCTTTGACACAGCGAACGTGTATTCGCTCGGCGCGAGCGAGGAGATCACCGGCCGGGCATTGAAGGAATACGCCCGGCGCGACGAAATCGTGCTGGCGACCAAGGTATATAGCCGTATGCGCGCGGGACCGAACGGCGCCGGTCTGTCGCGCAAGGCGATATTGCAGGAGATCGACGCGAGCCTGCGTCGGCTTGGCACCGACTACGTCGATCTTTATCAGATCCACCGCTGGGATCCCACAACCCCCATCGAGGAGACGCTCGAAGCGTTGAGTGACGTGGTGAGGGCGGGCAAGGCGCGTTACATCGGCGCTTCGTCCATGTTTGCCTGGCAGTTCGCCCAGGCCCTGGAGATCTCGAAGCGCAACGGCTGGGCGCGGTTTGTCTCCATGCAGAATTTCGTGAACCTCATCTATCGCGAGGAAGAACGGGAGATGCTGCCGCTGTGCAATTCGGAAGGCATCGGCGTGATCCCCTGGAGCCCGCTCGCTCGGGGCCGGCTGGCCCGGCCCTCGAATGCACAAGCGACGAATCGTTCCGAGAAGGACTCGTTTGGCGCCCAAATTTTTTCGAAGCTCGCCGAGAGTGACCGGCAGATCATCGACGAGGTGGGAAACATCGCCTCACGGCGCGATGTCTCGCGAGCACAGGTGGCACTCGCCTGGCTGCTGGGTAAATCGCCGATCACAGCTCCAATCGTCGGGGCCACCAAGCCGCAGCACCTGCAGGATGCGGTCGCAGCGCTTGATGTGAAGCTGACTGACGAGGAGGTCAAGGCGCTGGAGGCGCCTTATGTGCCGCATCCGGTGACGGGCATCACCTGGTAGTGGATGCGGCTGGCCCCGGCGCCCCGGACTTGCAGGGCCCGCCGTGCGCGCTTCCCGCCCGGCAGCCGCCGGACTTGCCGGGCCCACCCTCGTGCGGCCCCGCGTCCACGTTTACGGTGTCCGCCAGCGGGATTATGCTCCCAACTTGTTGGGATCCCGCCAGACGCGCTCGAACGGCAGGCGCCACGCTCGTGGGGCGACGAGTTGATGAATGGCGTTGGGGCCCCAGGAACCCGGCGCGTACGAACGAACTGGCGGCAGGTTCTCCAGTAGCGGAGTTGACACCTCCCACAGGCGCTCAATTCCCTCCGCGGTGTTGAACAGTGTGTGGTCACCGCGCATGGCGTCCAGTATCAACCGCTCATACGCCTCGAGCACATCGCCGATAAAGCCCGTGTCATGCATCGCAAACTGCAGACTGAGCTTGTCGAGCCGCATTCCGGGACCGGGGCGCTTACCGTAGAAGGACAATGACATTTTCGAAGCATCGGCCAGATCAAACGTGAGGTGATCAGGCCCTTGTGCCCCGACGCCGGAGTTAGCGGGGAACATGCTCTTCGGCGGCTCGCGGAACGCGATGGAGATGATTCTTTGCCCCTCGGCCAGACGTTTGCCGGTGCGAAGGAAGAATGGCACACCGGCCCAGCGCCAGTTGTCGATCGAGCATTTCAACGCGATGAAGGTTTCGGTCTCGGATTCCGGATTCACTCCGGGCTCGGAACGGTAGCCGGTGTATTGACCCCGTACTACGTCGGCCGGTTGGATCGGCAGCATGCAGCGAAAGACCTTGTTCTTCTCCTCGCTGATGGGCGCGGGCTCCAGGGCGGTGGGTGGCTCCATGGCCATGAAGGCGAGAATTTGAAATAAATGCGTCACCACCATGTCACGGAACGCGCCGGTGGCCTCATAGAAGCCGGCGCGAGTGCCCAGACTCAGTGTCTCCGGCACGTCGATCTGCACGTGATCGATGAAGTTGCGGTTCCAGATGGGCTCAAAGAGTCCGTTGGCAAAGCGGAAGGCGAGGATGTTCTGCGCAGGTTCCTTGCCCAGGAAGTGATCGATGCGGAAGATCTGCTCCTCGGCGAACACCTCGTGCAACTTCGCATTCAGCGAGACGGCGCTTGCGAGGTCCGTGCCGAACGGCTTTTCCATGATGATCCGGGAGCGAGCCACCAGGTCGGCCGCGCCGAGCAATCGCACCGCATTCAGTGCGGCGCTGGGAGGCACGCTCAGGTAGTGCAACCGCCGAGTCTCACCTTCGATGGACTGCTCGGCCCGTTGCACGGCCGCCTTCAGAGCCTCCGGGCCGGCCGACAGCGGCACGTAATCCAACGACTTGGCGAAGTTCTGCCAATCGGGCTCCAGCACCTTGCGGGTCGAGAACTCATCGAGCGCTTTGCGGGCCGCTTCACGGAAGCCGTCCGCGTTGATTTCATCCAGCGAGACCCCGACGATTCTGCAGCCGGGAATGAACCCGGTGCTGGCCAGATAGAACAGTCCCGGTAACAGCTTGCGGTGCGCCAAGTCGCCAGTGGCCCCGAAAAGCACTACAACCTGGGGATACTGCGGTCCCACGCCCGACGGAATTTTTGCCACCACACACCCTTTTTGCCCGACTTGGAAGGGCGCTCCGAGGTTGTCGGATGCGCGCTCGAGAATTTAGCGCATCTTGGTGACATTCGGTGGTGCATGACAACGTAAGAGCTTGTGCGCTATTGGCGCATCACCACGACCAGGTAAACACAAGGCTCTCGGCCGCGAGTCTTGAACGTGCAGTCCACGGGCGGTCCCAGCAGCAGGCAGTCGCCGGGCTCCATGTTGTGAGCCATCTCACCCTCGACGAAGGTGAGCTTTCCCTTCAAGACCCATATGAGCTGCCTGATAAACGTGTATGAGGACGCTGGAAACGCCACCGACGCTCCTGCCGGCAGCTCAACACGGATCAACTCGAGCGGCAGGTCGGACCTCGGTGAAACTTGGCGGCGGACGTACCCGCTCGCCGGATCCTGCCACTGCGGCTGGTCGGCGGCGCGCAGCAGCCGGCTGCCGTCGTGTTCCGCGCGGGCGAGAAGAGTGGAGAGCGTGAGGCCAAAGGCGCCGGATAAACGGCCCAGCAAAGTGGCGGTGGGGCTGGCTTCACCGCGCTCGATCTTGCTGATCATGGCCTTCGAAACACCTGATCTTTCGGCGAGCTCGGCCAACGACCAGCCGCGCGTCTGCCGCTCGACGGCGATCCGGGCCGACAGGGACTCCGTGGGGTCGTTGACTATAGTGGACATTTCACTACTATAAGAGACGACTACCGGCTGCGCAACCTTCGGAGATCTCATGCGTATTCGCGATGCGACGAGTACCGACCTGCAGGCAATTCTTGCCATCTACAATGATGTAGTCGCCAACACTACGGCGATCTACGACGAGCGTCCGTCTACCTTCGACGAACGACAAGCGTGGTTCGACGGACGCCGCCGCCAGGGGCTGCCCGTGCTGGTAGCAGAGTTGGACGGTGAAGTTGTTGGTTTCTCCAGTTTTGGCGAATGGCGCTCGCGGTGGGGTTACCGCCATACGGTCGAGCACTCGGTGCACGTTCGCGCGGACTGTCGGGGCAGGGGATTTGGCCGGGCGCTGATCGAGGCGTTGTTCCCGCGAGCGGCGGCCCTGAAGATGCACATGATGATTGCCCACATCGACTCGGCGGCGGCCGCTTCGCTTCGCCTGCACGAGAAGTTGGGATTCACGGCGATCGGGACATTCCGCGAGGTCGCGCGGCTGCACGATGGGTGGTTGACCCTGGTAGCCATGCAGCGCGAGATTTGATCGGAGTGAGCCTAACCCGTTGATTGGAAAGGACGTCAAATTGGTGCGCTGCCTTCGGAGGTGATGTAATTGACAATCATTCTCATTCCCAATTAGGATTGCACTACTGGAGCGCTATTGTGCTGCCCGCACACACCGAGGCTTTCGAATGTACGTCTGTGTTTGCCACGCCGTGACCGATAAAGACATCTGCAAGGCTGTCGATCGCGGCGCGTGCTCGCTGTTCGATGTACAGAACGAGCTGCCGGTCGGAAGCTGCTGCGGGCGCTGTGAAGACACCGCCAGAAGCGTCGTGGATGAGTATCTGAGCTCGCGCCGCGACTGCGCGCGCCGGGTCCCCGAGTCCGCCCTCTAAAGCCCCCGCCATCTCACTCGCTGGTTTCGTTCCGCGGCCGTTACGCGCTGCGCGACTGCGAACTCTTTTCCAACTTCCATTGCGCGCCGGACGCGGGTCCTCCAAGATTGCGGGCTGTCAATTCACTGGAGCGGCGGTCATGAAGGGCGATCCGAAGATCCTGCAGCATCTGAATCTCGTGCTGAAGAACGAGCTGACCGCCATCAATCAGTATTTCCTGCATGCCCGCATGTTCGGCCATTGGGGATTGGACAAGCTGCAAGACACGGAGAAGGACGAGTCCATCGATGAGATGAAGCATGCGGACAAGCTGATCGAGCGCATCCTGTTCCTCGACGGGCTGCCCAATCTGCAGGACCTCGGCAAGCTGCTCATCGGTGAGGACGTCAAGGAAGCCCTCGAATGCGACCTCAAGCTCGAGATGGCAGCGCGCGTCGATCTGAAGGCGGCCATCGCGGATAGCGAGTCGCTCGGTGACTACGTTTCGCGCGAGTTGTTCGAGTCCATCCTCGAGTCGGAGGAAGAGCACATCGACTACCTGGAAACTCAACTCGACCTCATCACTCGAATCGGCATCGAGAACTACTGTCAGTCCCAGATCGGCGCGGAGGACGAGTAGGGTTCTTCGGCCGACCGCGTCCGTCGCACCGGCCAAGCGCTCCGGGTTCCATATGAAGGAATTGCTGATTCGGCTCGTCGTCGGCGTTGCCGTGGTCGCCGTCGTGGTCATAGCGGCCACCTGGATGGCGGCCGGTGACCTGACCGATCCGGCCAATCCGGCCAACCACGACATCGGGCGGCCCCCACTCGATCTGGAAGCGTCGAATATCACCTTTGCGAGCGGCTCGGGAGCGCTGATTCACGGCTGGCTGTCACACGGCAAGCCGGGGCAGGGAACAGTCCTCCTGCTGCACGGTTTGCGTGGCGACCGGCGGGAGATGCTGTCACGCGCTGAATTCCTGCGAGCTCGCGGCTACTCGCTGTTGTTGATCGACTTGCAGGCGCATGGGGAGACCCGCGGCAGCCAGACCACGTTCGGTGACCTCGAATCACAGGACGTGACGGCAGCCATTCAATACCTGCATCACAAGCTGCCCGGTGAGCCGGTTGCTGTCATTGGGGTATCGCTCGGAGCCGCCGCATTCGTGCTGGCTGAAGATCGGCCGGCGGTCGCCGCGGTGGTACTCGAGCAGATGTATCCAACGATCCAACAGGCTGTCGCGGGAAGGGCGCGCCTGCACCTCGGGCCATTAGGGCCGGTGTTTGCGCCCCTGCTGATGCTGCAGATTCAGTCGCGGCTCAAGATCCCTGCCAACAGGCTGCGGCCCATCGATCGGATGGCGCAGATCGGGGCCCCTGTACTGATCGTGAACGGCACCCAGGACAGTTACACGCCCATCGAAGATGCGCGTGCCGCGCTCGCGGCGGCAGCCGATCCCAAGGAGCTGTGGGCGGTGGAGGGCGCTGGGCACGTGAACGTGTATGCCTTTGCCAAGGCGCAGTACGAACGGCGCGTCGGAGATTTCCTGGGTCGCTACCTGCCCGCCAGCGCGAAATAGCACACCTGCGCGGGTTTACTTCGCCAGGTACCGAAGGCTCATCGAGATTGGCAGCCCAACCAGAAACATGTGGACCAGCAGGCCTTGATACAGTCCTCTGATCGTGAAGGGCCCGATCGGAAAGGGAACCGCTGACACAGGCAGGACCACGAGGTTCATGACCAGAAAGACCGCGATACCGTAGAACAAGCCGCACACGAAAAAGTGGCTCTTGAGGAAGTCCAGCTTCCGGCTCGCCAGCCAGTACACGGCTGCTGCGCACACAGCTATGAAAAAATGCAGCAGCAAGCCCAGGATCCACGTTGAGGCGCCGCCTTGGAAAGCCTTCGTTCCGAGCAGGCCACTGGCTATTGCGCGCGGCATGCCCCAGCCAAACGTGATGAATGCAGCGGCAGCATCCAATGCGCCCGCTATGAGTCCGCCGACAAAGATTGGCACGAGCGCGTTCGGCCTTTGTGCGGAGGTGGCCATTTGCGCCGATATCGCTGCAGGCGTCGTGTCCATTTGAGCGCTCCCGTATCTATCTGTCTGGTGATCGTACGGCGGCATGGGTCGCCTTCCAGTGCCATTGGCGGTGTTTTCGATCAGGCCACTGGCTCGAATGCGCGCCTCATTCGTTAAGTAAGACGCTGCGAACTGGCAAATCCTCCAGCGCTTCGATTCCCCGGTCACGCGTGCTAACGTCCCTGTGGATTTATCCTTACCTGTGGATTTGTCCGCAATCCCATGGCAACGGCCCCCGACAAAGTGCCAGTCGAACAGCTGCGCAGCGAGCTGGCGGCGCGCTTCCGTCGACCGCTGATCACCTTTTTCCTGCGCCGGATCAAGGACCAGTCCCTGGCCGAGGATCTGACCCAGGATGTGCTGCTGAAGGTTGTGCGGGCCTGCGAGCGGGGCCAGATCGAGCGGGCCGACAGCTACGTGTTCAAAGTCGCGATCAACCTGCTGCGCGATCACCGGCGGCGGGTTCAGCGAGCGGGACCTGCGCTCTTCCTGCCCATCGAAGCGGACTTCGACGGGCAACTGGAAGAGCAACTGGTGGAGGCAATTTCGCCCGAGCGCGTCTTACTGAGTGAGGACTCCCTCGCCGACGTGCTGCGTTCCCTGGCAGAGCTCGGCGAGCTCACGCGCAATATTTTTATCTTGTTCCGGCTCGAGAATATGAAGCAGAAGGACATCGCTGCCCTGTATGGAATCGGGCAGAGCACAGTGGAGAAGCATGTTGTGAAAGCTGTGCTTCATCTGGCGAACCGGTACGGCGGCAACCGATGAGCGACATTGAGACATCCCGCCTGGTAGAGGCAGCCGCCTGGCGCGTCAGAGCCGCCGAAAGCGACCTGGAGAACAGTCCTGAGCTCGCGGCCTGGATTGCCGCGGACGTGCGCAACGCAGCCGCGTGGCAACAGGTGCAGCACCCGTGGACCCTCTTCGGAGAGCATGCGACGTCTCCCGAAATCATCGAGCTGCGCTGCCGAGCCCTGGCGCATGCTCACGAAGCTGGGCGGGGTCGATGGGTACGCTCGAAGCGGTTCGCCATTGCTCACAGACTCGCAATTGCCGCCAGCATTCTGGTCGTGGCAGTCGGCGGACTGCTCCTGTGGACTCAACAACCTGAGGTCTACAGCACTCGTGCAGGCGAGCGGCGCGTCGTGACTCTGGCGGACGGATCTCAGGTGGCGCTCGACTCGAGGAGTGAGGTCAAGGTGCAGTATTCTGCGCACGCTCGCGAGCTGACCTTGACACGGGGCCAGGCACGTTTCGATGTGGAGCATGATGTTGAGAGGCCGTTTTCCGTCACCGCCGACGCGCACAGGGTCATTGCAACGGGCACGTCCTTCAATGTGGACCTGTTCGGTCCGAGCCTGCTCGT